>LULF01000425.1_pt1 | contig 11631 bp, 10 predicted proteins | sample 728221 | NCBI WGS metagenome assembly LULF01 (sample SAMN03860296, study PRJNA289734) | marine metagenome | biome: seawater column; feature: ocean; material: water; isolation source: Red Sea water column Station 169 - depth 500m | place: Saudi Arabia: Red Sea | collected 2011-10-15 | depth 500 m | reverse complement strand
TATAAGAGACAGGCGGTGTTGTCGTGGCCCGGCGGTGTTTCGAGTCAGCAATTTGTACTGCTCAAGTGAGGAGGCGACCAATCTCTCATATTAGATACATCAGCACCAACCGCCACCTCCCCGGAAAGGGATTCAGTGAGGAGGTGTCGTTCCAGCGTGCCCTGTTCGAAGGGTTAGCGCCGGACGGCGGCCTCTATATGCCGACAACAATTCCCACACTCTCCACTAACAAAATACTGGAGTTGGCCGGTCTCTCCTATCCCGAAGTCGCCTTTCGAATCCTCAGCAGGTTTCTTGGGGACGAACTGACGGAGGAAGTGTTGGGAGAGATCTGTTCCTCGGCGTACGATTTTCCTGTTCCGATGGAAGCTCTCGACGAAGAAACTTCCCTTCTCTACCTCGACCGGGGGCCAACAGCCTCCTTCAAGGATTTCGCGGCACGGTTCATGTCCCGGACCATGAGTGCGATGAAAAAATATGATGAACTGACGACCGTCCTTGTGGCCACCAGCGGCGACACGGGAAGCGCGGTTGGGGAAGCGTTCCGGGGTGTGGACGGTTTTCGTGTGGTCATTCTCTACCCTGCTCGGGAGGTCTCCGAGATACAGCGGGATCAACTTGAAAGGATCGGTGAGAACGTCCGGACACTCCGAATCGACGGCCAGTTTGATGACTGTCAAAAATTGGTAAAAGAGGCGTTCCTCGATCGAGGGCTCGCCTCTCTCAAACTCACTTCCTCCAATTCTATCAATGTGGGGAGAATCCTGCCGCAAATAGTCTATTACTTCTACGCTTGGGCGAACGTCTGCACGGCGGAAGAGCCTCTCGCTTTTTCGGTCCCTTCCGGCAATTTTGGGAACTCCCTCGGCTGTGAGCTCGCCCGGCGGATGGGACTGCCCGTCAGGAAACTGGTCCTCGCCGTAAACGAGAATGACGAATTTCCTGAGTTTCTCTCCTCCGGAGAATATGTTCCTCTTTCGCCTTCACGTCAATGCATTTCGAACGCCATGAATGTGGGGAACCCAAGCAACCTCGCCCGATACTTCGATCTGTACGGCGGTCACCTCCTCCCCAACGGCACCGTGAAGCGGGCGCCTGATCTGTCCGCCATGAGGAAGCATCTTTGGTCTGTCTCCATCTCTGACGAGGAGACACGGCGGACAATCGACCAAACTTATACAGAACACAATACGATTCTCGATCCTCACGGCGCGGTGGGCGTGACGGCAGTTCGACGATTCCGGGAAGAAGGTTTTGAAGGTAAAGCGGTCGTTCTGGTGACGGCCCATCCGGGGAAGTTCCCGGAGACGGTCTCGACAATTCTTGGAGAGAACGTCGAAGCGCCGCCGTTTCTTGCACACATCGTGGAGCGCTCCCCTTCCGTGGAGAGATTGAGCTGCGATTATGAACAGTTTCGGACATATCTTCTCGATCAACCATGAGCTGGATTAAAGTATTCGCCCCTGCCACCGTTGCCAATGTGGGACCGGGTTTCGACGTCTTAGGAATGGCGGTCGAAGGGTGGGGAGACACGGTGAAAGCGAGGCGGACCCAGAGCGGTATCTCCATTACCGAGATCATTTCCGATCACCCTCTTCCGGATAATGTGGATGCCAATACTGCATCCATCGCTGCCCGCGAGGTGCTGAATCAGCTCGGAAACTCTGGCGGCATCGAGCTTCAGATTAAGAAAGGGCTTCCGGGGGGATCGGGCCTCGGCTCCAGCGCCGCCTCGGCTGCGGCGGGGGCTTTTGCCGCCAACTTCCTCTATGGGAGCCGGTTGAGTTCGGTGGAGCTCATCGATGCCGCAGTGAAGGCTGAGGAGGCTGTCGCCGCCCGCCATGCGGACAACACGGCGCCTTCATTGTTGGGAGGAGCGGTCCTTGTTCAGTCTGTCTCCCCCGTAAGAATCGTTGAACTGGGGGCGATTGCATCTCTCAAACTCATTCTGGTGACGCCAGAGATTGAAGTGTTTACGAAAGAGGCACGAAAGCTGTTGCCGGACAGAATCTCTTTAAAGCATACGGTGACCGCCATGGCCAACAGCTCGGCGGTGACAGCAGCATTCCTTAAGAACGATTACGATCTGCTGGTGAGTGGTTTGGAGGACGTTATCGCTGAACCGAGACGGAAGAAACTGATTCCCAGTTTCGATAACGTGAAACAGGCGGCGTTGAAAGTCGGCGCAGACGGACTCGTCATCTCGGGATCGGGACCGACCCTTTGCGCTTTCTCCAACGGAACGGTTAAACAGGGAGAAACAATTAGGAGTGCAATGGTAAAGGAATTCGAAAAAGGTGGTTTCCAATGCCAGTCTATAGTAAGTCGGATTGATCGCACCGGTACCCGGATTGTTTGAAGCGAAAACTAATCTTCTAGTTTATGCTAGCCAACTTTGCCCGTCAGAGTGCTTTTATGTCTTTTGAGAAAGAGAAGAATGTAGAGTTTTGATAAGATAATGATCTTCTCACTCACTATTGGCCAGCTGGCCTGGACGCACTTCAGTTCGATTATCACCATCAAGAACAATCTGTCCGTTCACTATAACAGCATCCACTCCAGAGGGATATGCCTGAGGATGATGGTCAGTGGTATTGTCCTTCAGCCGGTGCATATCTAAAATAACTACGTCTGCGGCAGCTCCTTCGGTAAGATGACCGCGATTAACAAGGCCCGCACAGGTGGCAGGCAGAGATGTCATCTTTCGGATCGCCTCTTCTAGCTGAAACATACTGGTGCCGATTACATATTCTTCGATGAATCGAATGGTATATCCATAGCTTGACCTGTTCATCGTGAAATTTGATAGAGGTCCATCTATGGCCGTGATCACTCCATCACTTTCGATAGAACAGAAAGGATCCTGAATTAGTTGATCGAGTTCAGTCTGTGTAGCAAATATATGCCTTAACATCACGTTGTAGAAATCATCACCGTCATCAAGTACAACCTTGAAGACACCTTCTACGGGCTCGCAGTCCAGCACATCGGCTATTTCGATAAAGTTCAGACCCACCAGTTCAGGATGGGCGATTGAAGAGGAGAGGTAGAATTTCTCAAGACCCCCGAGGCGAAGAAGATAATTAGTTGGATCGGAAAAATGATTCATGCACTTCTCTAGTGTCTTTGGTGACTCTAGGCGCTTAAGCACTTCCTTCCTGTCTCCTTCATAGACCCACGGTGGCAGTAGTGCAACCACCATCCCCGGTCCCCAGGTGTCGGGAAAAGTGTCAATCCCCACTGTCAAACCTTCCTTTTCCCGAGCATCTTCCACCATTTCAAGAACAAGATCGAACGTCCCCTTACGTGCGTAAGGCCGGGGTGCAAAGTGGGACAATTGTCCTGGAAGTCCCGCTTTGCGACAGACATTTAATGCCTCCTCAACCGCGGATTCGAACATTTCCCCTCTGTTCCGGATGTGGCTAGCATAAATACCCCCGTGCTTTGCTGCAACTGAAGCCAAGGCAACAAGTTCATCCTCATCGGCGTACATTCCGGGGGAATATTCCAACCCGGTGGAAAATCCGATGGCACCGGCTTGCATTGCCTCATCAACAAGAGATTTCATCTGCTCTAACTGATTATGCGTTGGCTCGGCTGTAGACTGCCCCATAACGGAGAGTCTTACTGAGCCATGCGGGACCAAAGGTGACACATTAGTGGAGAGTCCTGGGGAGATTAAAGCATTCAGATATTCACCAAAGCTTCCCCAGGAAAAATCGACGTTCCAACTTTCACTAAATCCAGCTGTGTTACGTTTGGCGAGATCAGGGTCAGTTGCTGGGGCGGGACCGTGACCACAATTGCCTGTTACCAATGTGGTAATACCTTGCCGGATGGCACTCTCATTTCGTCGATCCGCCATGAGTGAAAAATCGGCATGACTGTGTATATCGATAAATCCGGGACAGACTATCTTCCCCGCAGCATCCCATTCTGTGATTCCCTTGAGATCCGATGTGCTCGCCACGGATACAACAGCGCCATTATTGATTACCACATCAGCCAACTGGGCTGGATTCCCTGTGCCATCCACCACTTTCCCACCCCTTATGATAAGATCAATCATTGTTTACTCTATTCTTGGGTATATAATCATTTAAGATTTCACGCCTTAGTGATTTGTCAATATTACTCCCGGAGGCGATTAGGCAAACGGTTTTCCCTCTTAAGTTCTTTCTCAACTTAAGTGCGCCAGCAAGAGCGGCGGCTCCTGCACCTTCCAAAATAACTCCAGAAATCGAATAAAGATTCCCCATGGCAATCTTGATTTGCCGCTCGGTAACCAGAACCATCTCGTCCACCACTTCCATCATCAGTTCCACAGCTTCGGGGATAGCGACTCTTACTGCAATTCCAGAGGCAAATGTACGGCAACTCTTTGTATTGATAGGTTTTTTCTGTTGATATGAATAGGTCATGCACGGTGCTGCTTCGGACTGCACACCAATAATCTTGACTGAAGGCGCCATCTTCTTAATCGCAGTACCGATACCACCGATAAGTGAACCATTTCCTACAGGAACAACCACAGCATCAATACTATTCCCAAGTTGCTCACAAATTTCAAATCCAATAGTGGAAGTACCCGCCACGATCTGAGCTACCGCGCCATCCTCAATAAATAAATGCCCCGCCGGTAAGGACCGTTCAAGAATCTTTCCCTTCGCTTCATCAAGATCGTTTCCGAGAAATTCAAGTTCAGCACCGAAATCTTGAATCAGTTTCACTTTACTCGAATCAGCGCCTTGAGGAACAACCACAGTAATTGGAAGATCAAACTCCTGACAGGCATACGCCATAGCGGAACCATGATTTCCGGTAGAGGCGGTGACAACTCTTTCCACCTCTCGAGTCCGTTTGAGACTATTGACAAGTGTTAATGCTCCTCGAGCCTTGAATGAGTTCACCGGCGAAACGTATTCGTGTTTCATAAACACAGTCGTTCCGACCAATCCGCTCAATCCATTTTCCGGCTTTAATGGTGTTTTCGGAAGAAACTGCTGTACTAGCTTCAAAGAAGCCTCCGTTTCGGAGAATGTGGGTAGCAGGCTCACTTCAGCCATTTCGGAGATAGGTTTTGTAGAAATCAGTCTGTTTCTCCAATATCGCTTTGGCCTTGATTAGGCGGTTTTCATCGTTTTTAAATAGGGCAAATTCAAAAGGACGTTGAATTGAGGCGGCACCTGTTTCCCCATCTTTTCTGAGCGCCACAAATCCTACCTGAAAATCGGCATCTCCACCGTGGCGATCGATTATCCTCCGAAGTGTGTGTTCACATGCCTCTTGGGGTGACATTCCACCGCGCATCTTCTCCACGATAAGAAAGCTTCCACAAACGGAGATGATCTCTTTACCGGCACCGGTTGCTGCGGCACCACCGACACCGTTATCCACATAGAGTCCCGCACCAATGATGGGAGAATCACCCACACGGCCGTGAATCTTCCAAGCCTCACCGCTCGTTGTGCATGCACCAGCGAGATCACCTGATTGATCCATCGCGACAATGCCCAGTGTCTCATGAAGTGAATGCTCTCCTAACCACGCCGTGGGCTTCTCAGGGTCCTTCTTCCATTCAAGCCACCTATGCCTAGCCTCCTTTGAAAGTAGATTCTTTTCTTCAAATCCCATCTTGATAGCGAAACGTTTCGCTCCCTCTCCAACGATCATTGCGTGTTTTGTCTCTTCCATCACTTTTCGTGCCACTGCGGCAGCATGGACGACGCCCTCCATACCAGCAACTGAACCACTCCGTCCATCTGATCCTACAACAGCTGCGTCGAGAGTTACTGTCCCATCTTCATCGGGAAGCCCACCGTATCCTACATCCATTACATCGGGGTCCTCTTCCGAAACCGCCGCCCCAGCAACCACCGCATCCAAAGCAGAACCTTTTTCGCTGAGAACTCGAGCAGCTGATTCGTTGGCTTTTTCGCCATGGTACCAGGTTGAAATGACAACAGGATTGATAGGATTCATCTTCTACTGATTTTTTTTACTTCACCGCTCAATGCTACGAGCGCCGTCAGATTAGCGAATACCATGAATCCCATGAATATATCCGCCCAGTCCCATAGCGGTTTCACCTGGAATATGGCACCGAAGCCCGCAAGTCCGCAGTAAATCCAACGAAAAGGGATGGAAAATTTTAGACCACCAATGTAACGGAGGGACTGTTCACAATAGTAGGCCCACCCTACCATAGTCGTGAAACCGAAGAGCGCTGAAACAACTGCTATAATAAAGGAGCCGTATGGCAACACGCTTTCAAATGCCATGGCTGTCATCTCTGTGCTGATGAGGCCGGAAGACCAAGCTCCAGTAGAAACAAGCACAAGCGCCGTCATGCTGGAGACGACCATCGTGTCGATAAAAACACCCATCATTCCTATCAGGCCTTGTTTGTGGGGATCAGCGGTTCGAGCAGCGCCGTGGGCAATGGCGGCTGTTCCTATACCGGCCTCACTAGAGACCGTTCCTCTTCGGAACCCGTAAGCCATGGCCCTTGCCACAGTAGCGCCAGCAAATCCCCCAGTGGCCGCTGTGCCAGTAAATGCACTGTTGACAATTAGCGATAAAGCAGCTGGAAGTTCACTGATATTCACTATCAAGATTATAAGACAGCTTGTAACATAGATCATTGCCATTGACGGTACAAGTCGAGCTGCGAAGCTCCCTATTCGCCGGATTCCGCCAATTATCACCATCCATAGTGCCAGAGCAATCGCCGCACCGCTAAACCATTTAGGAATACCAAAATCGCTGAAAAGAACCAAGGCCACTGAATTGGACTGAGTCATATTGCCCGCCCCGATACCTCCAAGTAAAGCCGAAATGGCGAAGAACAAACTGAGGCGTCTCATTCCAAGTCCTTCATTCAAATACACCATTGGTCCCCCAAGCATGGTTCCGTCTTTGGCTTCTATACGGTGTTTTACACCGAGAATTACTTCAGCATATTTGGTTGCCATTCCGAATAACGCTACTGTCCACATCCAGAAGGCGGCACCCGGCCCGCCGATAGCTATAGCTGTAGCAACTCCCGCAACATTGCCGTTTCCGATAGTGGCAGCCAGTGCGGTGAAAAGAGCCTGGAAGGGAGAGATGTCGCCCTTTGTCCCGCTTGACGAGTCCCGATTTATAGCACCCACTGAAATGAGACGGAATGCTTTTCGGAAATCCCTCACCTGTACAAAACGAGTTTTCCACGAAAGAAGCACCCCGACACCGCACAAAAGTAAAATTGTCCAAACACCCCATATGAAGTCGGAAAAAGTAGCGGTTATCTCAGAGATTTTACTGACCGGTTAAAGTATTCAATAAGATGGGAAATTCTCATGAGGGTCGCACGTTTACCGCCCTGTCGCCTTTCACATCAAACTGGACGTCAAACTGAACGCGCTGACCTGTCCTGAGTCCATGTTTCTGAAGATCGACTCGGAGCCCGCTCACGTGGACGAAGCAGTCGTCGCCATCATCAGTTTCGATGAATCCAAACCCTTTGGCGCTGTCGTATTCTCTGACTGTCCCCTGTTTCATGCGATGACCTCTCTTTCGATATAGCTTGTAACGTGGCTCAGGGACGGAACGAGGGGCGATCCGCACCGTGCAAGTTTGTCTTTAGAGTGGTGTCCGCTGGGGATGAGAAGACAGTCGATGTTTAGCTCGGCCGCCACCTCAAAATCGTGTACCGTATCACCGATGAGAAGCACTTCGCCAGGAAGGTGATTCAGTTCCTGAAGCCACATCTTTCCATTTTCAATCTTGCCGAAGGCGTAATGATTGTCGAGGCCAACGACCCTCTCAAAGTAGTGTCGTACGCCGAGATCTGAAGTAAGCCGATCAAGGGTACTCTGTAGATATGCCGACAGGACAGATTGAGTCATCCCCATCTCCTTCACTTGCTCGAGTATGGCGATTGCATCCTCTCTCAACGAAACTTCGTTGCGGCGTTCTTCATAAGTGTCGATAAATTCGGTGCCACTCACTTCAAATGGTTCCTTTTCGAAATCGAATCCGAGTCTGCGGTAGTAGTCGATGACAGGAAAATCGAAGAGCCGCTGATACCGCTCCAGTGTCAGCCGCTCCATTCCTCTCTTCGCCAGCATTCCGTCCATGATGTCGACACAGAGCCAGGCGTCATCGAGAAGCGTCCCGTTCCAGTCCCAGATGATGTGTTTGTAGTTTTGGTCCAATATGGCGGCGTCAGTTGACAGAGTGAGGGGTCACCAGTCTGAAAGGCGGAATTTCAGCATCGAACATTTCACCGTCATCGTTCACCATCTGATAAGTCCCCTTCATGGTTCCGAATTCGGTACGGAGGGGACAAAAGCTTGTGTACTGGAATGACTGATCTTTTTCCAGTCTCGGCTGATATCCCACTACACCGGGGCCGCGGACTTCCTCCACCTGCCCCACCGAATCGGTGATGTGCCAGTATCTGCTTACCAGTGTCTGAGGCGTCTCCCCTTCATTGGTGATCGTGATGTGGTAGGCGAAGAAGAACAACGGCCGATCAGGATCAGACCGTTCCGGCATGTATTCACTCTTGACACCGACGCGAATCCCTTTTGTCACCGCTTCAGCCATGGCCGAAACTAAGACACCTCCAACTCAAGCGCCAGAGTCAGAGGAGTTTCTCCAGAATATCGCCGACGAAATAGGCGATGGTAGCTGCAGCGCCGCCCAGCAAAACGGTCTCAAGGGTTCCTCTTACCGGCTTCTGTTCTGTCACCACACCTTTCAGCGCACCGATGAATATGAGTGCAACTCCGGTGAAAATGCACGACGTTGTGAAGAGGCTCGCACCGCCGGCCCCGGTGACGCCTGCCAGCACGTAGGCTGTGAGCGGAATGAAGCCCATGACATTGAATGCAAGGAAGGTGACCAACCCCCGCTTCCACGGCGGGCGAGCGTCCTTGATCATCTCCAGCTCCTCCTTCATCATGGTGTCAACCCAGACATCTTCATCGGAGGTGATAACATCCACCACCTGTTTCAGCAGATCCCCCTTGAACCCTTTGGCCTCATAGATTTCCCTGATCTCCTCCACCTCTCTCTCCCTGAGATTCTCCACCTCCCAATGCTCCACCGCCTTGTGTTTCTCGAAGGAGTCGTGCTCGGATTTTGCGGAAAAATAGCTCCCCACAGACATGGCGAAGCCGTCGGCGATGAGGTTGGCGAAACCGAGTATCAGGACGATGGGGAGGGCGAGTTCGGCTCCCGCTGATCCCGCCACAACGGCGAAAGTGGTGACGGTTCCGTCTATGCCGCCGTAAACAAATTCGGCAATGTACTCTTTCTGAAATCCGAAGAGCGTGCTGCGATTGTGGTATGTGTCTTCCATAGAGTTTCCGCGTGATCGGAGGGGAGACTGCCCGCCCCGAAATTACAATGGATTGGGCCGTCCGCCACTCAAATTTGAACGGAAGCGGCCCTCTGACTTAGATTCCCGCCCTTCGTGATCCATTATCCAAGAGAGAACTGATTCAAGTGGAGGACAGAACAATGAAAACTGTATTGACACTGGTGACGCTCGCGGGCCTCCTTTCAGCGGAGGACAAGAAAAAAGAGTGGGACGTGACTGCCGAGCTCGGTCCCACAGAGACCATTAGCTTCACCACATCGGAAGGGACATGGATGAGTTGTGTTGTTTCGCCTGACGGAAAACAGATCGTCTTTGATCTCTTGGGCGACATTTATGTCATCCCCATCTCCGGCGGAGAAGCGACGCCCCTCACTTCGGGACCGACGTGGGATGTGCATCCGACATTCAGTCACGACGGCCGATCGATCGCTTTCGCATCCGACCGTTCCGGCGGCGACAATATCTGGATTATGAACCGCGACGGTTCTGAGGCGAGGCAGGTGACTGACGAAAAGTTTCGACTGCTGAACAATCCTGTCTTCACCGTCGACGATCAGTACATCATCGCCCGAAAACATTTTGTCGACACCCGTTCCCTCGGCGCCGGCGAGATGTGGATTTACCACGCGTCGGGCGAAGGTTCAGGAACGAACGTGACGGACCGGCGTGACTGGCAGCACGACGCCGGCGAACCGGACGTGAGTCCCGATGGGAAGACGCTGTACTACTCTCAGGACGTGAGTCCCGGCAACACATATCAGTACAACCGAAACCCCCACGATGGGATTTACGCCATCCACAGCGTCGACCTAGAGACCGGGGAGAAGAAAAAAGTCACCGGTGGCGTGGGCGGCGCTGTTACGCCGAAGATTTCTCCCGACGGCAAGACACTCGCCTTTGTCCGTCGTGTGGGGACAGAAACAGTTTTGTTCGTCAGAGAACTTGCCACCGGCGTGGAACGTCCCCTCTTCGACCGCCTCGACCGGGACTCTCAGGAGGCGTGGTCTGTGTTCGGTCCCCACCCCGGTTACAGCTGGACGCCGGACGGAAAGTCCATCGTTATCACCGCCGGGGGGAAGCTGTGGCGCGTCCGGGCCGCTGATGGAGAAGCGTCAGAAATCCCCTTCACCGCGGGAGTGACACAGCGGTTGACTGAAGCTGTCCGATTCAAAACGCCCATCGGTGGAAGCACGTTTGATGTAAAGACGATCAGGGGAGCGCGGGTCAGCCCCGACGGGAAGCGAGTGGTGTTCGAGGCCTTGGGACGACTGTACTTCGCCAACAGTAATGGAAAACGGAGGAAGCTTCTCACTTCCGGCGGGGGTGGATTCGAGGCTCAGCCGGCATGGTCGCCGGACGGGAAGGAAATCGCCTTCACCACGTGGAGTGATGAGGACGGCGGCGGGATCTCCGTCGTCAGCGCCAAGGGCGGGAAGCCGAGGCGGCTCTCTCTCCCTAGAGGACACTATTTCAACCCCTCATGGTCGCCGGACGGCGCCACCATTGTCTACCGAAGAGGGACGGGCAATCTGATCCGTGGGCGAGCTCATTCGGTGGAGCCGGGCATCTATGTCGTCAACGCAAACGGCGGTTCACCTCGCCTCGTCACAGAAGAGGGTCGGCGGCCTGTGTTCAGTCGTGATGGAAGCAGTCTCCTGCTCCACGCCCGCGAGAACGGCAAGAACGCCCTTATCAGTGTAAATCTTACCGGCGGTGACCGGCGCGTTGTCGCCACCTCTAAGTTTGGGAGCAGGTTTTCTATAGCGCCGAACGGCGACTGGATCGCCTTCACTGAGCGTTTCCACGTGTACGTGGCCGCCATGCCAAGGACCGGAAAGACACTTGACCTCAGTCCAAAGATGAGTTCCCTTCCGGTGGTGAGGATGACGAAAGATTCGGGTTTCGAAGCGCACTGGTCCGCCGACAGTAAAACGCTCTACTGGACGCTAGGATCGGAGCTGTTCTCCCGGAAACTGTCTGACTCATTCAAGTTTGCCGCAGGGGGCCCCGAGGAGTTGCCGGAGACACCGTCGTCAGGTGCCAACCTGGGATGGTCGGAAAAGAGCGACATCCCGGAAGGGATCGTGGCGTTCATCGGCGGACGGATCATCACCATGAACGGCGATGAGGTGATTGAAAACGGCACGGTGGTGATCAAGGACAACAGAATTGTCGCCGTCGGCCCCGCCGACGCGGTGACTGTGCCGAGGAACGCAAAGACGGTGAACGTTTCGGGCAAGACACTCCTCCCCGGCTTCATC
>LULF01000424.1_pt1 | contig 11636 bp, 9 predicted proteins | sample 728221 | NCBI WGS metagenome assembly LULF01 (sample SAMN03860296, study PRJNA289734) | marine metagenome | biome: seawater column; feature: ocean; material: water; isolation source: Red Sea water column Station 169 - depth 500m | place: Saudi Arabia: Red Sea | collected 2011-10-15 | depth 500 m | reverse complement strand
AGAGTATTTCCCAATACCATACCGAGCAGTGGAAATAGATATTGAGGCGAGTACCATGGATCAATTTGTAAAATTCCTGCAAGCGCGAAAAACATTACAAAAAAGGCCGCGCCGAGGATTGAAACAAAACTGTTCAAATAAATCGTGGCAAATCTTCTGTTCGTTCGTCCAACCGCGGTGATGGAGGCGATTGTGGTCATGAACAGCGCGACTCCAAGAATCCAAAGCGGATTATTCAGTGCGAAAACCCAGTCCAGTAAAAATCCAACCAGCAGCAATTGTGCGGTCATTCTCAATGAAGCAACTATCCACTGTTTTGCCAGCCCAAGCCTGATGATGATTGACAAGCCGATATTGACTGCAATCAAAACTGAGGCAAAAAGCAGCTGCCCATAACTGAGAAAAATGTAGTTACTTTCCATTGACTGAGTCCAGGCTAAAAGTGCTATCGCACATTCTTTTCAACTGCACCGGATTATGACTGACCCAGATCCATGCACGTTGTGTATGTCTGTATGGAGTGTCTGGATGAGTTCCAGCTGATTCTCTTTGCCAATTATCCAGCATATATTCCAAGAGTGTGGTCAGCTCTGAATCCATGGAAGCAGTCGGTTCATCAAGCAGCAAAACCTGTGGGTCCAGCTGCAGAGTCTGGAGGAGCGCCACAAGCTGTGCTTCACCTCCGGAAAGCTCCTTCGCAGGTTGTTTCAGCAATTCCGTGAAACTACCTTCTCCGGAAGCATTATCAGCTGTTTTCGCTGAAGATAACTGCTCAAGCCAAAAGAGAATTTTTTCCTGATCATAGCATTTATTTTGATGAGCTTTCAGCCTGAATACACGCTTGAAACAATCTTCAACGCTTTCGTCAGGAAAGGCAGGCTGCTGCGGGATGTAACCGACTTTTGTGCGGTATTGAGGCATTTCCCAGTCAGTCAGAGATTTGCCGGCAAAACTGATGGAACCATTTTCACCAGACGGTCCCGTTTCCAAAACATCCAATCCGGCCAGTGTTCGCAGCAACAGGCTTTTGCCGCTCCCGGATGATCCTGACAAAGCCAGCCGCTCTCCCGGAGATAACTGGAAGCTGATATTTTTCCAGATCCAACTGCCTGAAACTTTGCGGCTGAGGTTTTCAACTGACAGCACAGCTGCCGATTTTTGGCTTGTTCCCGTGGAAGAAATGTCCTTAGAATGCATCGCTTAAACCTTTTACTTTTACATTTCAGCAGCAGTGTTATGTCTGATAATTATCATCTATTAAAGCGCAAGTACTGGATTTTTGATCTTGATGGAACGCTTACTGTGGCTGTGCATGATTTTAATGCTATCCGAAAAGAGTTGGGAATTCCAGAGGGACAGCCTATAATCAAAACATTAGATTCCCTGCCGGGAGAAGAGTCTCGTGTTCAAAAGAAAAAGTTACAGGACATAGAAGAAAAACTGGCGCAAAACGCCAGCCCCGCGCCGGGAGTCAAAAGATTGCTGGAAACATTGCTTCCCCGGAATTATTATTTGGGTATTCTGACCTTAAATTCACGAGAGAACGCATGGATTACTCTTGAGGCACTTGATCTGGCAAAATACTTCAGCAAGGAATCCGTTATTGGACGCTGGTGCGCGGAACCGAAGCCGTCTCCAAAAGGCATAAACAAGCTGCTGAATTACTGGAATGTTTCCGCAGGTGACGCATTGATTGTGGGAGACTATCTTTACGATTTGCAAGTTGGTCGTGCGGCGGAAATAGCAACAGTACATGTTGACCCAAGCGCGACTTTTTCATGGCCTGAACTGGCGGACATAAGTGTTTGTTCCCTGAACGAACTGACTGATATCCTGCCTGGATAAGGCTTATGCGACACTCAGTCAGACTTGGTTTTCGAAGTGATTTACAGCTTGGATGTTTTAAGTAAAAATTTTAGAAGATCACGTTTTTGACTCTTGTTCCTGAACTTTCGGCACTGCCCGTTCCGGGCTTTCTTCTTTGCGTCCGGCTATTTGTGAGACAAGAATGCTGATTTCGTACAGAATAATCAATGGTCCGGCCATCAAAGTTTGAGTAAAAACGTCCGGAGGAGTCAGTACAGCCGCGCCTATGAAGATCACGACTAAAGAATATTTTCTGTTTGTACGCAGCCATGTGGCATTCAGGATACCAAATCGAGTTAAAATGAAGGAGATTGTCGGCAGTTCGAATACTAACCCAAACGCGAATAACAGGTGAATAGTGAGCGACAGATAGCTTGCCATGCTCAGGGTGGGCAGAGTAAATTCATTCTCAAATCCTAAAAAGAAATCATAACCTAAGGGAATTACAATAAAATAGCCAAATAGTCCTCCGCCTACAAAAAGAGGATATGAAAGCAAAATAAACGGCCAGACTGCTTTGCGTTCCTTTTTATAAAGCGCCGGTCTCACAAACAGCCAGATTTGTCCAAGCAGGTAAGGGAAGGTTAGAAACAGAGAGGCATAGAGCCCTATTCGCAGATAAGTAAAGAACGGCTCCGTTAACTGGATGAACACAAGTGGGATGTTGCGCGCATCCAAAGGTGCCCTGAATGCCGAAAGAATGGGTTGATCAAGTTCCATCTCTATGGAAAATGCTGCAACGAACACAACCATAATTACAATCAATGCACGGACAAGGCGTCTGCGCAGTTCACCAAGATGTGAAGTTAATGGCATTGGAACATCATCCGAATGCTCTTGATCTTCCTGCTCTTTATTCTGCTCAGCTGCTGTTATTCTCTTTTTAAAATTAAACACAGGCTATAATTTGAATTGAATTGGTTAGCAGTCTGCTGAACACAAACAGCTTCATTACTTAAATGTAATTAATATTTGTTTGATTTTTATTTAATGGCACCTTCAGGTGTTCAACTGCTGCCCAAATTTTTTACCACAAACTGTTTATATATGCACGACAAACAGGCAATTAAACATGATTGTGCTATGAAACCCAAGCTCTTTTTGTTTAAAAATTCTTTAAACCATCCGGGTTCAATGCGGAAAAACTGGCTTATTCTTATTTTTTTTCTGGCATTTGCATCACTTTCAATATCAGCAATTGCCCAGGAGGAGGATACTGCAAAGAAGAAAAATATCTATCTGCTTTCACGAAGCATGAAAATAGGAAAGGAACCGGTTAAATCCGCCATTTTCTCACCTGACGCACAGCATGCTGTAGTTTTATCAGGAAGTTCTACTTTGGAAATTTACAGAATTCAGAACGGGAAAAGGATTCGTGTCATTTCCAGTCGTGAACACGAAGCAGTTTCACTTATTCTACATGCCGGAGGGAAACTGGCTGTTACAGGTGGTAAAGATGACACAGTAAGAATATGGGAAACTGATCAGACAACCGCGCTAGCAGTTTTGCGCGGGCATCTCAGCGCTGTTTCGGTGCTTGCACTGAATCCGGGCGGGACGATTTTGGCTTCCGGAAGCCTTGACGGCACCCTGATTTTCTGGGACATGAAAGAAAAGAAACTGCTGAAATCATCCAAGGTTACCGCAAGAGGAGGCGTGAAAAGTCTGGCCTTCCATCCAAATGGAAATATTATTGCGGTTGGAGGAAAAGATGGAAGTCTGCAATTCAGGGATTTTCCGGACATGAATCTGCTTTTCAAACTGCCGCGTCATAAAAAAGCTGTTACAGATCTTGAATTTAATCTGAAAGGCGATCTATTTGTATCTGCTTCAGGGGATGGGAAACTGATTATCTGGGATTGGAAAGCAAAAAAACAACGCTTTGGAATTGACATGGGTGATCCTGTTTCGGCTGTAAGCATCCATCCCACACGCGAGGAAATTGCTGTGGCCACTGTTGGAGGTAGCCTTGAAACATGGAGTTTATCAGAGGGAACACAGTTACATACCATTAATAAGTCAGATAATGCTCTGACCAGTGTGGGATATGACAGTCATGGACAAAGGATCATTACTGCGCTTGAAGACGGATCTGTACAGATTTGGGAATATGGAACCTCGCTGTATCTGAAAACATTCAGTGGTCATGAACGTTCTGTAGAATCACTGGATTTTTCAAATGATAATAATTTGCTGATCAGCTCTTCCTCTGACAAAAGTGTACGTATTTGGGAAGTAAATTCCAAAAACAATGCAAAGGTTATTGATGTCGGTAACCACAGGGTGCAGGATGTTCGTTTTGCTCCGGACAGCAATAGTTTTGCCACGGCAGGTGCTGACAGTTCTGTAATTATTTGGGATGCTAAAGACGGAAGTCGTTTACACAGCTTAAGATTTCATAAAGGAAAAGTAAATGCGCTCAGCTATCATCCGGACGATGCTGTGCTGCTTTCAACCGGGTCGGATAGACAGTGGGTACTTTGGGATCTGGAATCCGGAGAGACCCTTCGTTCACGTCAAGCACATGCCTCACAAATACTTGATGTCTCTTTTTCACCGGATGGAAAACAATTTGCCACAGCCGGAGGTGACTATATGGTAATGCTCTGGAAATATCCGATGGGAGAGCCGACAGGCAAACTTAAGGGACACAAGAAACCTGTAACGACGCTGGCCTTCAGCCCTGATGGAAAATTGCTGGCAAGCGGAGCTCAGGATAATCAGATTTTGATTTGGAGCATTAAACCTGAAATTTCAAAAACTCCATTTCAGAAATTGGAGGGCCATGAATTCATTGTCAGTCAGGTAATGTTTTCCAGGGATGGGAAAGCATTGATTTCAATTTCCAAAGATAAAACCATGCGCTTGTGGGAAGTGAAAAGCGGGAAAATGCTGCGTATTCTTCATGGCGACAACACGCCCCTCATTTCAACCGCACTCAGTCAGGACGGGAAATTGATTGCTTTAAGCAACCTCACAAATGATATCTCGATCCTGGGCTTTCCAAAGGGTATTCCTGAGTTGGAAAATGATGCTGGTGAAGATGCTTCAGCTGGAGAAAAAGATGATATGTCTGACTCACAGGATTCTGAGTCGGATGCTGGTTCATCCGGCAAATCCATGATTGACCTGGATGATTTGGAGGAAATTGAAAAGCAGCAGTTGACTGCCGAAGAATTACGTGCTTATGCTTTAGCAGAAACTGCAAAATCTTCCACCGATCATCTCGAGCGGCAGAGTCAGCTTAATCTATTGCTGAAAGCAAAGAATGCCTGCGGAGATGCTGCTGAAATGGAAAATCTTGCCCTGCAGATTTTGAATACTGTTCCTGATGATTTAGCCGCCTTTCACGCGTTGGCCAAGACTTCAATTATAAATCAGGATTTTACTGCACTTAAGCTGTTTGTAATGGCGGGGATGTATTCCGAACTGGATCAAAATCGTTATGACTATATGACGATCCTGGAAGTCCGGAATATATTTGAGACCTTGCGTATGGAATTTTTTGATCAATCATATCTGCGTCAAGGCAACACACAAAATATAAATTTAACAAATTGCCAGGGCAAATCCATCAAGCTAAGTCTCAAAACTGTTGCCAGAAATTTACGTTTTCCGGTAGAGTTTCTGAAAAAGATCAACTCAATTCCCGGCGAGATAAATTACAGAGAATTCATGAAACTGCCTGAAAAGGAATTTCAAAACAGGATTTATGCAGACATAAAGCGGATACTCAACACCAGCACTCCAAAGCCTTCTGCACGCATGCCATGGACTTCAGAGGATAAGGCGAAAGAAGTTCCTTTTGGAACAATGATTCTGAATCTTGAAAAATCTCAGACTTTGAAAAATGAAGGTGTTGCCACATTTCGTTTACGAAAAGAAGGCAGTAACTGGCAAACCTATCATACTGATCAGGACAATAAAATTGCCATGCATCTTCCGGCAGGGCGATACTATCTAGAGGTTTCAGGGATTTTACGCAAAACCTTTTTTATGATTGCAGGATCTCAGGTTGATATTTCAATTGAATGATAATACTGCAATGGATGAGAATTACCTGCAATACTCCTCGGTTTTGGTCTTAATAATTTGCGGATAAGTCATGTAAAACTGCCTCTTTTTGAAAGACAGTGATTTCAGTTTGATTCTGTTAATTAATCCTGTCTATTATTTTTGCTAGATTTTTTGTATAAATGAGGGGCACTATAGTAATGCAAACAGTGGAGACTGCTTTCAGGCTGCAAAACTATCAGCCATATTTTTTCTATATACATAAAATGTAAGAAAAATGGCAAAAAGGAACCAATGACGAGGCAGGAACTTACCATTGACTCTGTGACGAAGCACCGTTTGCTTCAAGCGAGCAGTAAGTTGGGAAAAAGCAAACAGTTGCAAGCAAAGCAGGGATGACAACAGGAAATGAGCGAATTCGGGTGCTGTTGGCAAAGGTGGGCTTGGACGGACACGACCGGGGAGTCAAGGTAGTGGCACGATGCCTGCGGGATGCCGGCATGGAGGTGGTGTACACAGGCTTGCACCGAACACCAGAGGAAGTGGTGACGACGGCGGTGCAGGAGGATGTGGATGTGCTGGGTATCAGCCTGCTCTCCGGCACCCACATGAGCGCCTTCCCGAACATCCTGAAATTGCTGGAAAATGAAGGGGCTGACGACATCATTGTGGTGGGGGGCGGTGTGATTTCTGAGCAGGACTCTCAGGCACTGAAGGAGCAGGGAGTTGCGGCAATTCTTTCGCAGGACACGCCGCCGGAGCAGATCGTCGATACCATCCGGCAGCTTGTCGAGCGACGCGGCCCACGCTGATGACTGACCTCGATATCATTTACGTACAGACGTGGTACCAGTATATTTCAATGACTACATGGGCTCCGGACTCTACTTAGCTTTGCCCGGAATGATTTGATAGCTACAATCATTTACAAGAATGATTGCCTGAACCTTTGCTAGATAGTATCCAACAACATGGAGCAGTGGTCTTTTCCCACCAAGTACGATCCAAACTATTTACCGGAATCGGACAGCCGCTACTGGTTTACGATTCGCGAGACCATTTCTCCGGAGCAGCGCAATCAGGCGATAGTCCAGCGACTGCGGGAGGTGATGGCATACGCCTACGAGAACGCATCATTCTACCGCAACAAGTGGGATGAGGCTGGCGTTCATCCGGACAAAATTCGCTCGCTGGAAGATTTCGAGCGTGTTCCGGTTGTCGCCAAGGAAGAACTTCGTGAGTCGCAGGAGCGGGCCGCGCCTTTTGGGGACTACCTCTGCATCCCTGATTCGGAGGTTCACCGTATCCATGGTACCTCCGGCACGACAGGACGGCCCACCGCCTTTGCCATTGGACGCGATGACTGGCAGGTGATTGCCAACAACCACGCCCGCTTCCTCTGGGGCATGGGGCTGCGTCCGGGGGACACCATCTTCATCGCCTCTGTTTTCAGCCTTTACATGGGGTCATGGGGCACGCTATTGGGTGCCGAGCGGCTGGGAGCGAAGAGCTTTCCCTTTGGGGCTGGTGCACCAGGCATGACCGCACGAGCCGCACTCTGGCTGAACATGACCAAGCCGACTGCCTTTTACGGAACCCCGTCCTACGCTCTGCATCTGGCGGAAACAGCGCTTGACGAGGGGCTGAATCCCCGTGATTTCCGGCTCAAAGTGATGTTTTTCTCCGGGGAACCGGGCGCTTCCATTCCCGGCATACGACGTCGTATTGAGGAGTATTACGACGCAAAGGTGATAGACTCCGGTTCGATGGCGGAAATGACCCCATGGATGAGCGTTTGTGGTTCAGCAGAAACGCAGGGGCTGCTGCTCTGGCAGGACGTGATCTACCATGAAATCTGTGACCCGAAAACCTTTTGCCGGGTACCCTACGGGCAGCGCGGAACGCCGGTTTACACACATCTTGAGCGAACATCACAGCCCATGATCCGGCTAGCGTCAGGAGACCTCACACATTGGGTGCTTGAAGATAACCCCTGTGGTCGTACCTACCCTCGGCTTCCGGACGGCATCTACGGGCGTATTGACGACATGTTTCAGGTTCGCGGCGAAAATATCTATCCCTCGGAAATTGATGCTGTGCTCAACACGTTGCCTGACTACGGGGGCGAACATCGCATCGTCATCACACGGGAGGGAGCAATGGACGAGCTGCTGGTACGCGTTGAAGCAGACATCTCACTTCACGCCCAGGGCACGGAACCCCTGCAAGCCTTCAGGTTAAAAACCGCTGCCGAGTTGCAGAAAGTGCTGGGCGTCCGCACCAAGGTGGAGATTGCAGAATCCGGTTCCATCCCCCGTACCGACTTCAAGGCACGTCGGGTGATTGATGACCGCGACCTCTTCAGTACCCTGAGTGCGAAGCTGGTGACATGACGGTTACCAAAGGGGTGCGAAGCCGAAAGTCACTATCCTCGCTGGAACTTATTCCCGCAGTGCGGGACGGCAGCACTCGGGCGATGGCAAGGCTGATCTCCCGCATCGAGTCGGGCGATCCGGAAAGACGTGAGGCGCTGACTGAACTGTACCGACAGGGTGGCAAGGCACGGGTGGTCGGGCTGACAGGAGTTCCTGGCTGTGGGAAATCCACCCTGGTACGGGAATATGCAAAAGCACACCGGGCGAGGGGACAAACAATCGCTGTACTGGCCATTGACCCGTCCAGCCCGTTCTCCGGCGGGGCGATCCTGGGGGATCGTATCCGCATGACAGAACTCACCGGTGATCCTGGCATCTTCATCCGTAGTATGGCTTCAAGGGGGGCTTTGGGAGGATTGGCTCGGGCTGCGCTTGAGACGGTGGACGTACTGGACGCGGGTGGATTTGACACTATTTTGCTGGAAACCGTAGGGGTTGGGCAGGATGAGGTGGATGTAGCGCAGGTCGCCCACACAACCATCGTGGTCTCCGCACCGGGCTTGGGCGATGATATTCAGGCTATCAAGGCCGGGGTGCTGGAAATCGCGGACCTACACGTGGTCAGCAAGTGCGACAAGCAGGAAGCCAGCCGTACCCTTACCGAACTTCGTCAGATGCTGCACCTGGGACTGAACGCCGGGGCTCAAACGGCATGGAAAATTCCGGTGATCGCCTCAAGCGCGGAAACAGGAGAAGGAATCGAAAAACTACTCAATGCCGTGGACCAGCACTGGCGGCACCTCCACGATTCCGGAGAGCTTGCTGATCGCCGCCGTATGATTGTCGAACGCCGCGTCATTAAACTGGCCGAGGAATTGGTGCGCGACAGATTTGCAGAACATCGCCGACAGGTGGGTCCTCACCTCGTTGGGCTGGAGCAAGTAGTTGCCCGAGAACGAGACCCGTACACGGTTGCCATTGAACTGCTGAACGCTTTTAAATAGGAGTCAACTCATGAATGATTTTACCAAAAACGGCTCACAAGCCACTCTCTTGTTGGACGAAATCTCCAGAAAATCACTAGACACGCAGGTTTCCAATTGGGAAAACAGAGAGGTAGCAGCCTTCGTTGCACGGCAGCCCGAAAGCAGGGCGGACTACCGCACTGAGTCCGGATTTGGGCTCAAGCGCACATACTCTGCGCTCGATGCCGCGGAGACTCCATTGGAGGACATCGGCCTGCCCGGACAGTATCCCTACACGAGAGGGCCGTACCCCACCATGTACCGGGGACGAAACTGGACTATGCGACAGATCGCCGGATTCGGCACGGGAGCGGACACCAACCAGCGCTTCAAGTACCTGATTTCGCAGGGGCAAACGGGGCTTTCCACCGACTTCGATATGCCCACGCTAATGGGCTACGACTCGGACCATCCCATGAGCCGGGACGAAGTAGGGCGCGAAGGCGTGGCGGTGGACACGCTCGATGACATGGAGGCGCTGTTCGAGGGTATTGACCTTGAAAACATTTCAGTCTCCATGACAATCAACCCCTCAGCGTGGATCCTCTTTGCCATGTACATCGCCTTGGCACAGAAGCGGGGTTACGAACTGAACAAGCTCTCCGGAACCATCCAGAACGACATCCTAAAGGAGTACATCGCGCAGAAGGAGTGGATTTACCCGATCCGTCCCTCTGTACGCATTGTCCGGGACACCATCGCCTACAGCGCCCGGCACCTGCGCCGCTACAACCCCGTCAACATTTCGGGATACCACATCTCCGAGGCCGGGGCCAATGCCGTGCAGGAGGTGGCCTTCACGATGGCCAACACGATCACTTATGTTGAGGAAGTTGTGAAGGGAGGAATGTCGGTGGACGAATTCGCTCCGCGCCTTTCGCACTACTTTGTGGCGCAAGCGGATTTTTTCGAGGAAATCGCCAAGTTCCGTGCCGCCCGTCGCGTGTACGCCAAAATCATGAAGGAACGCTTTGGGGCGACCAGGCCGGAAGCCATGCGGCTGCGCTTTCATTCACAGACAGCCGCAGCCACGCTTACGCGGGCGCAGTACAAGGTCAATCTCATCCGCACCACGCTGCAGGCACTCGCCGCCGTGCTAGGGGGCTGCCAGAGCCTGCACACCAATGGTATGGACGAAGCATTCGCCATCCCCACAGAGGAAGCCATGAAGCTCGCCCTGCGCACCCAGCAGGTAATTGCTGACGAAACCAACGTCACTGCAACGGTTGACCCGCTGGGCGGCTCCTATCTTGTTGAAAACCTCACCAGCCGGATGGAGCAGGAAATCTTCGCTGTGCTGGAGAAGGTGGAGCAGCTGGGAGGAACGGTTAAGGCCATCGAGGACGGCTGGTTCCAGCAGGAAATCGCCGACACCGCCTACAACTACGCCATCCGCAAAGCAGACGGTGAGCGTCCTGTTATCGGTGTGAACAAGTACGTTGAGGACGAGGACGAGATGGACATCGAAACCCATCCATACGATCCGGAAACAGAACGCCGCCAACTCGCCGGGCTGGAAAAAACGCGGCAGGAGCGGGACAATCCACAGGTCGAACGCCTGCTTCAAAAACTCAGGGAGTTTGCCGCAGATGAGAGTCAGAACCTTATGCCGATCACCATTGAACTTGTCCACGCCCGGGCCTCGATGGGAGAAATTGTGGAAACCCTCAGGGAACTCTGGGGCAGCTACCGGGAAACTCCGGTAATCTGAACTTTCTGGACTAGTACAAATTTTGTCGTTTCATAACGAGTGTATTTGAGGGTTCTTGTGATGAAATAGATGTTTAAATGTCGACTTTGTATCATTAAGGTGGAGTCTGGAATATTGAACAATCAAGATAATAATATTTTTTACTTGGTGTTTAACATCAGTGTTAAAAAATATGCAGGGATAACTGTCAACTTTATCCTCTCCAAAGGATGCCAGTCTGAAAAGTCTTGTCATTCAGGAGAAGGATATGTCATACCTTACAGTTCTATTACAATAAACCAGTAAGCAAACTCTCTGGCTCAACCCGATTATTCACCCTGTAAGGGGAGAGATGATTTCATGAAAAAACTTTACAAGACCCTGATCCTGAGTGCTTCTTATGGATCGCTGTTGGCGACTAAGCTTGCACTGGCCGGACACACGGTCAAGCTGGTGTGCCTGCCTGTAGAAGCCGAATTGATTAACAAGGAAGGCACCCGGGTACGTTTGCCGGTCAAGGACCGGGACGGACTTGTCGAAGTGGATTCCCGTAAACTGCCGGGTTTGTTGTCCGCTGCAACGCCGGATGCGGTGAATCCGTCAGATTATGACCTGATCGTGTTGGCCATGCAGGAACCGCAATACCGATCCCCTGGTGTGCGAGAG
>LULF01000423.1_pt1 | contig 11680 bp, 29 predicted proteins | sample 728221 | NCBI WGS metagenome assembly LULF01 (sample SAMN03860296, study PRJNA289734) | marine metagenome | biome: seawater column; feature: ocean; material: water; isolation source: Red Sea water column Station 169 - depth 500m | place: Saudi Arabia: Red Sea | collected 2011-10-15 | depth 500 m | reverse complement strand
CCAGTTACAAAAGGTGCATTACATAATGTATCTAGAAAACGAGAAAAAGAAGTAGCTGAGATGATGACTTCAAGTGAATGGAGGGCTTTAGCAGCATGACAGATGGACAAGAAATAAATATGTTAAAGTTAGAAGTTGCAGCTCTTAAGCAACAATTACATACTGAAAGAGAAAGTCTAAAGAAAGAAGCTGACGAACTCATGATGAAAAAGATAGAGCATTATGAGAAAGAGATTGCTTTAGTTAGAGAAGATGCTCAGATTCAATTATTAACTTTAGAAACACGTGTAATTGATTTGCTAAAAATTAATAAATCTCATCAAAAACTTAATGGTGAACTTCAAACAAAGTTATCTAAGTATGAAGATAAAGCAGCACACTATAGAAGAAAGGCTGTATTATGAAGATTAATAAAGCTAAAGAAATAGAGAAAGCACAGAATGAACTCGATGATTGTATTGAGAGTCTATCTGTGTTAGATAATGCAGTAAGTTGTGGTTTTCTATTTGATAAACATAACTTTGCAATCCAAGAATGGATTAAAGAGTATAAGAAACGAATAGAAGAACTACGTGAATTTATAGAAAATGCGAGGACAAATGGATAATTTAGAAAGAGCACTAAGAATGGAAGTTGCGACTAAGCAATTAGAGATCGATAAACTAAAACGCATAATCAGAGAAAAGGATGATATAATAAATGCCAATAGTAACAGACAGCGAAGTAGCTCGCCTAGAGAAAAGGCAAAGAGGACTTCAAAGAGTAGCATCAGCGATAAATGATCTAACTATTTACGGAATATATCCTACAAATTTTCCGAAATTAGTTGGTGCTTTAGAGCACAGTAAGGATCATATCAAAGCTGAGATTCAAGCTACAAAAAAAAGAATTATAGAACTCGGTGGAAATACAATTGAAGAAGTATTTACTTCAACTAATAAAGTAGTTGTAACTAATCCACTTGATATACCAGATCACGATGAGTGAACAGAATTCTATTTAGGTTATGCAGCCTCATAAGTTGGTACCAAGCCTAAAATAGATAGAGCCAGGTGGGAGACTGCCTGGTTCGCTAATTAATTATAGCTGCTTGGACAGTGTCGTTTCGAAAGTGGTTAATTAGTTTATAGGGAGGCAGTAATGTTAGGAAGCATATGCAATTGATGTTTAAAATCATACGAGCCGAAACATCCCTTACTGCCTTGCCTTAATGTAAAGTATGTTTAGGTTTAGCCCACATGAAAGTCTCGTGGTCGTTCTCTTCAAATTTTCTTAAAATATCCATAGGCACATTCTCGCCTTCTTCTTCAAAAACCAATTGTAAATAAGTACTATATACCACAGCTAAAGCCATAGCATCGGCTGCACGTATAGACATTCCAGGATTTTGAGCCTGAATAAAGTCTCCAATCTTATTGGGATCAATACTCTTCAGAAATTCTTCTGAATATTGTTTACGTTTTCCTGGAAATTTAAATATTACTGCCATATAAAGTCACCTCTGGCGAGGATATATACATCTATAATTTGAGTTGCACTAAGAAGTCAACGTGCTTCTTGAGTTTAGGTACAAGATTATTATAAATCTTATGCCATAGAATAGTATCATCTACAAAAAAAGCTAAAGACTTCTTTTGATCTAGATGATGTTGATATAGTGTGCATGCAATCTCTTCAACATCTATATCTAGATCTTTCCAAAACTGTTTCTCACCTTTACCACAGGTATGTAGCTGATGATGATGAGTAGAACAGATAGGAACTGCCCATTGATCACCAGTTTTTTGACCAAATCCTCTAGGCATAGCAAATGTAAGATGATGTGCCTGGCAAGGATTCGTTAAACAAAGTAAGCAGTTTTGTTCAGAGATCCACTTAAGATACTTTCGGTCTTTTAACCTTTGTACCTTGTCCCCTGATAGTATTTCTAACTTTTTCGTACCCATAATAAATAGATAAAGCTCTTAATCCTTCGTGTACAAGTTCAGAGGCTTTACGTTCTGATACATTTAACTGATTTGCTATCTCAATGATACCAAAATTTTGCCAGCAAAAAAGTTTCATAATACTTGTTGATTTAGATCCAATTTCATCACTAACTCTAACAAGCTCAAAGATAGCTCCAAGTTTAGCAACGATGATATCGGGTTTAGCACCATCAATTCTAACATCTTGCATAGATGAACTAGAACCTAGTGTTGCTATTTCACACATACGTCTATATCGAGATCCAGACTCATATTCGTTCATGGTAATAAGATTACGATGGAACATATATGAAAGACGAGATTCTCTGATATTAAACCAAAGAGTTTTCTTATCTACGAGTTTAGTAGAAACTTCAGGCTTTTCTATTTGACGCATGTTTAAGTTTGTAAGCAGTCATAGCATTTTTAACATAAAGGTTAAAGCCGCTATTAGACTCATAAAATTTAATAAGACGAAATACTCGATTCATATGCTTACAGCTATGATGACGAGCAATAAGGCTCTTACACCCGTACTTGTGCGTAGGGCGTAATAGCCAACATAATAAAATAGATAGATTATACACAGTATATTCTCTTCTATCTTTACATCTCTTTTTACCTTTTATGGTATTAAGAGATATGTTATAAGCATTACATAAATACTTTTGAATATTAATAATCATGGAAAGGAATAAATTATGTTGAAAGTTATAGAACATCATTCAGCTTCTGCTGGAAATACGTTTATTGATTGTCCGCAAATGTGGATCATAGAAAAAATATACGGATTCGAAACGGAAGAGAATGCAAGAATGAAGATGGGACATTCTGCTGAGGAAGCAGCTCATCATGCATTAGTAAATCAAATCACTGATGAAAATGATATAATAAATAAAGCTAAACATCAATACATGGACATACATGGTGGTAATGATACTGATGATGAATGTGGATGGTCTCAAAAAATAGCAAATACATTTGTTAAAGAATTAAAACAGTATGGTAAATTAATTCATTATCAAAGGGAATATAATGGTCCTTATAAGGATCTAGTTTTGCCAGTAGTTGCAAAGACAGACTTTGAGTTCAATGATTATATCGTTGATACTAAAGCGACTGCTAAAGTTTGGAGATATGCTCCGACTGCAGCAGATAGAAAACAAGGGAGAAAGGGAAAAATTAATCATAACTATCACCCTAAACCCGATCATTTAAGGCAGCAGTTCTTATATCGTGAGTTATTCAATAAAGAATGCTTACTGTTATATGCATCTGCTTGGGATAATCATACTTCTGATCTAGGAGATCAAGTAGGACATCTTGAACTATTAATACAAGCCTTTAAATCGATAGAACATATCTTAGGAATTGCAAAAACAAAGGAAGACGTTGTTCGAATGTTTCCTTTGAAATTCGACAACTGGAGATGGAGATATTCACCAGGTGCTGAATCATTTGCAAGAAAGATATGGCATAATGCCTGGAAATGAGGTATAGATGCAAAGAATAGGTAGTATAGTGAAACAATTAAATAGGAGAAATATGAATCTAGAAACGTTTGAATGCTCACATAAGATAGCATATCCATCTAGAGATGGTGGAGGTAAATATAGTATTTACGTTACCAAAGAAGATGGTACTGATATGACTATTTATGGTGAAGCAATAGGTGCTGAAGGTTGGGCAAAAGGTTCAAAGCTAAGAATAACAGCAGAGCCTATGCGTCAAAGCAAAACTGGTAAGTTTTATCAGACAGCTAAATCAGTAGAATTAATTGATGGTGCAGCTGTAGTAGTACCAACTGTTAAACCAACAGCAGTAAAAGATGTAAGTAGTCAATGGAAAGAAAAGTATAGATTGACGATGAGTAATTTGTTAGCATCAGCTATTCAATCAGGCAAAGAAGTAAACTTTGAACAGATTGATGGATATGTAAGAAAAATACTAGATGCTAAATATGACGGAGACGAAGCTCCGTTTTAACCGAATAGCCATATCATCCTTTCGATGTGGCTCCCTGACTGGGCGGGAGTATCAACATAGGACAAACAGTACACTATTATCATAGCTCCCGTCTGGTTTAATCAATAGGAATCATAATGGAATTAATAGCAATAATACTTCATCTATTAAATGGTGAAGTTGCAAAAATACCTGTAGGATTAACACTTAACAAAGTGACTTGCGAAAATGCTTTTTATAAGGTAATTGATAAGAATGAGAATCAGAACGCATTTCACTACAAAGGAGTTGAAATTCTTGGATATTATTGTAAGAATAACAAAGGAGACTGGATACCATGATAAGCGAAGAACGTGTAGAAAAATCTTTAAGATACTTAGCAGAGACAGACGAGAAACATGCAGAGGTTACAGCCAACGTCAAATACCTAGAACGTCAACTCAAGAGAAGCAAAGCCTTATTTATAACAGCTGATACAACACTGAAGTCTATTTCAGCCAAAGAACAGCTTTACTATGCATCAGAAGAGTATAACAAAGCGACACGTGAGTTATATGATGCTGAAGTCAAGTCGACCACCCTAGAGAATAAAAGAGATAAAGAAGGATTGGTCATTGATATCTTTCGAACTTTAGAAGCAAGTCGAAGGCAGCATAATATTTAATGTATAAACCTCTACCTGATTCATTAACTATTAAAACTTCTAAGGTTAATGGATTGGGTTTGTTTGCTAAAGAATCAATACCTCAAGCTACCAATTTAGGTATGACTCATATAAAAATAGGAAATCGTATATTAAGAACACCATTAGGTGGATTTATTAATCATGCTAATGATCCCAATTGTGTAAAGGTAGAATTACTAATGACTAATCATGATGATCCTGATCTAAAATTTGATTATAAAAAATGGAACTTAGTTACTATTAAAGATATTCAACAAGGAGAGGAATTAACATTGAAGTATACATTTTATGATCTATAGATTTAAGGTATGGGTATGGTTACCTATGACAACTGAAATACATTTAACTGCAATAGATGATGAAGATGCTGTAAAAACATTTAATAAAATAGATTTAAAAAAGGGATTTGATTGGAGAGATGATGGTATGAGAAAATCCAGGGTAACTTATGAAGTAATTAATGTTCAGAACACAGATAAAGGCATCAATTATAAAGGAGAGTCAGGAGAGAAGTCCTGAGTTTGTTTTGTGGCAAGCGGTAATTGCTCAAGCTATAACAGATGCTAAATATAATGGTCTTAGGAAACCTTACTTGGAATGTAAACGCTTGGCAATTGCTTGGTTTTCTAGTTACTCAAAAGACTTTAAAGCAGTTTGTCAATACGCAGATATAGATCCAGATTATGCTTATAAAAAAACTCAAACAGCTATGCAGCAAGGTCCATTTAAATTTACCCTTCAACAAAGTAAAATTCTTAAAGATAGAAGAACTCCTGCACAAATTAAATATGAGAAAAAAGGATTTAAACTTAAATTCTAATAAAGAGACTTCTCATGCAGAGTGGATTAAGGGATATAATGAATGGAAAAAAAACAATGACCGATAAGGATATGTTTAAAGGTGTTACGTATGATTCGTTGGAGAAACAAGTAGACGGATCTCACTATAAAGGAATGAAAATCCAACCTGCTCAGTTTATAAATGAAAACAAATTACTCTTCGCAGAAGGTTGTGCTATTAAATATATTTGTCGACACCAAAAAAAAGGTAAAGAGAAAGATATAGATAAAGCAATTCACTATTTAGAGATGATTAAAGAAAGAGATTATAGTTAAAAAATAACATCGATTACTAAGTAAAGAGTTATAAATACAAACATTAACATCATTTGAACATCGTAGGGATGATTAATCATTTAATCGTCATCGTCTTCCTTCGGTCTCACCTTGCCGAAAATAATTTTATAATTTAGTTTGACACTATCTTCCATCTTATCACCTTTAGCAAAAGGTTTAGCGGTAACACCGACAGAGTGTCTAGTGTTTTCACAGCCTAATAAAACAAACATTGGGAGTATACTAAGTAAAATCCCATATTTGCGTAATGATTTTAAAAATGATTCGAAAGTATCGAAATACATTTCCTTTCTCCTTATGTATTGATTCTATTCTTGTGTCTTCTTCTTTTTCTTTTTGAGATTCTTTTTCTGAATTTGCTTCAGCTTTTTTTTTATAAAGTTGGTATTTTTTTTAATTTGTTTAGAGAGAACATTTTGTCCTTGTTGGAGTTTAAAGACTTGTTCTTTCATACTCCAGGTTTCTTTTAAGTTCCAGCCAACTAAAGCTATAAGGGCTGCAAGAGCAAGCCCAACTATCTTATCTTTTAAGTCCATGTTAGTTGCAGTTATTCTTATCTAGATCTATTGGCTTATCTTTATAGAACCATACATAAGATGAAATTTTAGTTCCATCTTGAGTATAGGTACACTTCTTGCCTACCGAGCAGGCACTTAAAGCAAAGAGTAAAGCTAATACTAAATATAATTTATTCATTAGTTTTCCTTTTCATTACATTCGCAGTTTTCACAATCACATTCAACTATCATTTTATGTTCATTTGGTGGTGCCATACAATGACAGATATGCCCACATTTATTGCAAGTTTTCATTAGGTGTCCTTTCTAAACATTGGTAAAGAAGCTCCTGAATTGTGATAACATTTTAGACAGGATCTTTTTTTGGTTGCGAAAACTACAAAAGCGTCTGAGCTTAATAGTTCTTTTCCACACCATTGGCATGGTCCTACTATAAACTCTTTATTTGGTTTTTTCCACGTCTTTTTTTGCATCGATTTCTTCTGTAGCTTTATCTAAATCATCGGTTGTATATTCTAGTTTTTGTAAAGCTCGTTTAAGTGCAGCATCTTTAGATTTGCCTGCATCTTCAAGTTCAGAAATCTGTGCTCTCAGGCTACGTACCTGTTCTTTATATTCTTGGATTATTTCCTGGTACTCTGTTTTTAACATACATTACTTAGGTCTCTTCATAATGCTAGCACCCTTTAATCCATAGATAGCGGATACTACGCCTATGAAAATTGCTTGATACCAATAAGGTAGGTTTTTAAAATATTCAAAAAAGAGGTCTATCCGTTCACGAATCGCAGGATCGTCAGAGAAAACAGAATAAGCCAATAGCAAAATAGGCAAGGATACAAGAATAAGAACGAATTCATCTTTCCAACCCTTGTCGTTACTTTCAATAATTTTGCTTTTATATTCAATATCGCCTCTTGCCATCTTCTCAGCGTGTGTACGCTGGGCATCAGACATTAACATCTTTGTTTGTTGTTTATTTTTATATATATGAGTACCAACTTTAAACGCCATACTCAATATATTTAATACAGGAAACGCCATTATAGTTTGCTCCTTACATATTTTAGTAGTTCAGGAAACTTAGTTTTCCAAATCCCTTTATCTTGAACGTGGGTAAATTCAGCTTTGCCTGTTGCTTTTAATGCAGCAAGAGCTGTAGGATTCTGTTCAAAGGATCTTCTCATAAGACTCCTCATTAAATTTATATTCCAATTATCTTTAGTATAAGTACCTGGAGCTGTAAATTTTGATCCTTCTTTCCAAGGTTTCTTATAAATACCCTCATTAATTGTTTTGTTTTTTAATGTTTGATAACCATGTTCTACAGATACAAAGTTTAATTTTCTACCTTTAACATTTAGAGAGAAAGGTCTTTTAGCTAGATTGCTTAAGTTAGCGTATTGTTTAGCTCCATAGAAAACATTAATTTTCATTTTTTATATTCACCAGTCTTCTTATTAACTGTGTAAACTTTACCAGTCTTTTTACTAATCCATGGAACATAAGTTCTTTTGTTCCATCGTTTATTCCAAGCCCAGCAAGACATTTTTCCACCATAAGTTTCTAAGAAGCCGAGGAATTTGTTGGAAATCCATCCCATGCTTTATACATCCCTTCAACTAAAAGTTCATCATTAAATGGTTGTACACCATTTTCCATTTTAATTATAGATTTGACCAATGGTAAATAATGCTCCATGCTATTATCTAGTTTATCCATCGGGTTAAAGCCTGTTTTATCGCAAACAAACTTTATATAAGCGTCTGTGTCATTTTCACTGGGAGGTGCCCATCTTGCGATGATATCCTCTGTTGTCTGCTTTTTATGGTGAAAACGATAGACTAAGAGTATACGCATTAATGCACGTATCCCCCATACCGATTCTTTAAATACACAAAAGACTGGATCAGATTGTTCATCTGCCAGCCCATCCCAAGCAGTACCTAATTTGATATTGCCAGGATTCTTGTTTCTAATTCCTCTCGGTAATTTTTCTATTCCATCTGCCATTTTTTTTTAAAACCATTGGTATTAACTTCGGTAATCCGTTAAGGATCACCGCTGTTCCTATGACTGGTCTTGTTTTTTGAAGTTTATTATATTCAAAGGCAAGACTCTTCATGTCTATTAAGCAGCCTGTTTGACAAGCCCAAAGTAATTCATTGGGATTGCTCCAGTATTGAATGTTGTACGATGTATGATAATGTCCTTGACACGTACACATCCCATATTGCTGGGCTACTTTTAGTACATCTTTATATTTACCATGGCAGAAATAGATCTTCTGTTTATTGGATGCTTTAATAATAAGATCCTCATGCCATGTCCAACCTGGACCCACACCTAACATTTCATTATAAGTTTTGAATAGTTCGTGTGGTATTCCGTGTCGTGTTGCTTTCCTAAATACTAGACTTCCATGATTTGAATCCAACAAATACATTTTAGGAAACATTGAATGTAATTCTTGGAAGAAAACTTTAGCTTCTGTTAATTCATCTGAAGGAGAACGTAAACCTGGATGGTGATCATGGAACGAAATACTGTGCCAGTCTAATTCGTCTCCCATATTCACAATACAGTCGGGTTTATATTCTTTCTTAAGAGCAGCTAGAAAGTCAAGTGTATCAGGGTGGTGGTAAGGTGCATGTTGATCACTTATACAAAGTATTGATTTTCTAAGCATTAATTTAATATTTTAATGTTGCTTCTAGTTTCAATCCAAACTCTTGCACCACAAGAGAGTGGTTTATTAGGTTTGTAAATAACTTTTGAAGATCCCTCTATTTCAACTTCATTACAATATGTATTATCTTTTGATGATTTAATTGTAATAACAGGTTTGCAAGTACCATGTTTCTTATTAAAGCGAATATTATGTTGATTAACATGGATTCTGCGAAGCATTAAATATACTTACAATTCTTCGTTGTATTTGTCGATACTTAAAGGTACAACTTTCTTATGTTTTAATTTTCTATCATAGACTCTTCTATTCTTAACTACTTGTTGTCTATATCTACGATATCTTAAGATCCTAGCAATAGGATTTCTAAGCGTTTTCTTCGTCATCAGGAATCTGAGTGCATCTGAATTTAATAAAATACATTTCAGAATTGACTTCATGTTTACCCAACTCAAGAGTTTTTTCTAAACTCTTTTCGTATCCAGCTACCATGCAGCTATAAAAATCATTATACCTTTCTGGGAAAGTATATGGAGCCATGCAGTTTAGATGGAGTACTGAGCACATAATTACAGTCAGTACGACTTGCATTATGGAACCATTAGGCTTTTAATAGCCCAAAGAAGGTTTCCTAACGCCATAAAACTTACAGCCCAGATAATCTTATATATTGTATCAATTCGTTTAGATAAATGGCAAACATGGTTATCTAATAAAGTTTTAATAACTTTTAATTCACCATATATCTTTAGAATTTCTTCTTTATTTTCTGTATGTCTACTCATAATTTTTTTAATTCTTTTAATTTTTCCTGCAAATAAAACCAAGTTTTAGGTGCTTTTTGTTTTAATTGTGCTCTGCCAGTACCAAGATTATCTTTAGGTACTACAATAGTTTTCCCCCTAGGTATTTTAGTAAACGCTTGATCTATTGCTTGTTTATTTGCAGCATATTCTGCGTCTGTAAAAAAGGATCCAGGGTTCATGCTAGGTGCTTTTTTAGTTGGAATACCAATAGCATTAGGTTCATCTCTAATAATTGCCTGACCACCCTTACCATATCCTTTTAAATTATCTCCAAATAAAAACACTTTATCAGGATTTTTTTTAACTAAATTTACACTAAATATTTTAGCTGAAAGGATTTTCATTAAAATAATGTTTCGTAAGGAGACCTTACTAATCCTTTTGTTTTATATTGTGTATATCTTGGTCCTTGGTATCTAGGATGACCACTTTGCCCTAGTACAAAATCAACTGCTGTGTCCCAGGCAAGATCGGCACTAAGCCCATCTCGTTCTAAGCCTTCAGCAATATTTTGTGATGCTGTTTGTAACCAAATTGGTAAGAATCTTTTACCTATTTGACCACCTATCTTTAAACCTTTTTCAATAGCTTCATCATCTTTCTTAGTAATGTTCGGACTCCACTTAGTAGTTAAGTATTTTTTATTCGTTAATACTTCTATTGTAACTCTAGGTAATGCTCCTATCTTTTTAAGACCAGTAGCTTGTGGAGCAGTTATCCAATGGAAAGGTTCCATTAACTGTTTTGAGAAGGTAAGTACTTCACCATTCCCTAAGTCAATTCTTGTTGGATCTGTATTCTCTAATAGAGACTTACCACTAAACGCATAGTTTAATGCAGATCCTGCTGCTGCATAAATTACTGCAGCTCTTAAAAAGTAATATTGATATAGTCTACGTAAGTTTGGATCTTTTTCAAAAGCAGGTAAAGACTTAGCAATAATTCTAATGTTAGATATTGTCCAGTCTGGAGCAAACATTAACAATTGCATATAACCTCTAGAGCCAGGTCTAAAGGTAGTTTGCATCATGCTTTTAAGCCAAGGAGTTTGTATTCTATTTGCTATAGCAGCCCAGTCTTGACCACCAAAAGCATCATTAGCAAATTGTGCTGCTCTTTGTGCTTTTCTATATATTACAGCTTTGTTATCTCCAGTCTGTACAGTTTTATTTAATGCTGTAAGAAAAGTATTCAGTTTAGCGTGTGTAAATACTCTATCCCAAGTAACTCTATCAAACCACTTAAATACTTTTTCAGCTTGTGCCGAAGGTGAAATACCTAAATGTCTTTTAAAGAATTGATCTACTGAAGTTCTTTGTAAGGCACTAAAGTTATAATAAAATCTATCAAACCCTATGTCTTCAGGTGTACTTATTTGTAATCTAGATCCTTTAGCAAATTGTATAAGATCTTTAAATCCTGCTTCTTCTAATACTGCTGCTGCATGAGGAAACTCAGCTCTGTACTTAGCGGGATTATTAATAAAACTTTCTAATTCTTGTTTTGATCTTGGATTAATAACTCTTCCAATAGTTCTTAATTTAGTTCCAGCAAAGATCATGCTTTCTACTAATGCACCAGCATGAAAGAATGAAAAGCCTACAGCTAATCTCTTCATCATTAAGTTAGTAGTAAAGAGTGCTCCTGTTAATGCCTGTTCATCTGTAGCATCAAAAACCATTCTTAAAGATTTCTCCATACCTTTATGAATATGCGGGAAACCTGTTACTGTATCTTTAAAATAAGGATGATCAAATTTAATATACTCTCCATCTGGAGCTACTTTATTTATATTTCTAATTAATAAAGGTTTGCCACCTATATTAGACCTTTCTAAATTAGATATTAAAGCTCTTGTTGCTAATGCTTTACCAGCAGCATTAACATATACTTTAATAAGTTCTACAGGATCT
>LULF01000421.1_pt1 | contig 11701 bp, 10 predicted proteins | sample 728221 | NCBI WGS metagenome assembly LULF01 (sample SAMN03860296, study PRJNA289734) | marine metagenome | biome: seawater column; feature: ocean; material: water; isolation source: Red Sea water column Station 169 - depth 500m | place: Saudi Arabia: Red Sea | collected 2011-10-15 | depth 500 m | reverse complement strand
ACCCTGCAAGATTGCAGGGGCATCTTGAGATCTTTATTTATTTTTACAATCAGATTTATTTAAAACGTTTAGGCTTTGATTTATCATCAGCGTAGTCAGGCGGTTAAAAAGATATTATTGACAGATAAAGCTTGTAGGTTGCTTATAAACAGGATGACAATAGGATAACCATTTATTAGCTTTAAACTCTGCAAAGCCATAAAACCATTCAATATGATCATTTTTATTTCTATCAATGACATATTCACTAATAAGGCGAGTGGGTTGTTCTCCGTTGACTGAGTAACACCAACCATAAACTCGCATATGATCATCGGCCAGAACTTCATAGGCATCTAGACCTGTGGGGGTGTTAAGAATGGAATTGATACCATTTTCATTGCCAACAAAAGGAATCTTAGCATTCTCTAACATAAAGGTCGTGATATGCCCTACTGTTGTATCATTGAGGATGATGAAACTTTCTTGGTAATAGCTGGAATCATCACAAAGGTTTTTGATTTCAATGGTTGCAGCTAAATTTGATAGAGAAAACGTTAATGTCAGAATAAGAGTCGTTAATTTCATATCGGGGTTCTAGTATGTTTAGGTTGAGAAGTAAACTAGATATCTTTTCTTTGTATAAATTTTAGTTCTCCTTTATCAAATTCAGTTTCTAAGTGCCCGGAAAAGCCATCTATATCATTGCCAAGGATTTGATAGTCCTTTGGAATTGTTGAAAAAGGTGGAGAGCTTTGATGCCCAAGGAGTTTTGAGATGAGTAAAGAAATGTTGAGGTGTGTTGGATTCAATGGCAGTTTTGCCACATCTTCCAGCTGAGTTTTGTGTTGGTAAAAAAGGATCGGAATTTCTATTGAGGGTCTTTTAAGAGCTGCATGTCCCCAAACACCTTCTTCTCCTAAACCTTCTCCATGATCTGATAAATAAATAACGAGAGTTGGCCGGTCTTGTTTTTGAATTTCTTGGATTAACTTTTTAAAAAATCGATCAAAGCTGTAAACACTATTGTCATAGTGAGCGATTCGCTCTTTGTTTTTTGTGAGATTTTGCGTAGGGAAAAGTTTTTCTGATTTTTTATAACGAAGTTTATAAGGAGAATGGCTTCCTCTTTGGTGCAAAATAATAAATTTCTTTTCGATTGGAGATGAAAAAAAATGTTCTAGTTCATCTATAAGTTTTTTATCATCCGCTAGATTTGAATTTTCTAGCTTGGGATCAATCATTTCAAGATTTTTATAATGATCGATATATTTAGGGCAAATGCTATTGGTAATATAACGGAGTTGTTGTTGTGATTGAGATGAATAAAAATAGGTTTCAAAACTAGAAGCTTTGGCCAATTTAAATAAGCATCTTTTGCCCTTTAAAATAATATCTCTACCACCCAATCCATAGGTTGAGTTCATAAACATGGCAACGGCAACATCGGTAGAAACTCCAGAAGAAATACCTCTAAAATAGAAAAATTGAGAGTTTTCTTTGAGAGAGTCAAGGTAAGGGGTCGTTATTTTGGGGTACCCTAGTAAAGACAGATGGTTTGCTGAAAGACTCTCTCCTAGAACAACGATAATATTTCCCTGAAAGGGCTTTGTTTGTTGAAAGCTAATTTTAGTAGTGGTTTTGGGAGGAAGTGATGAAGGGGTAAGTTTTTGCGGTAAAATTCTTCCTAAAAAATAGGAAAGACTGAGATAGATATTCGTTCCCATAAATTCTTCTGAGGAAGGCTGTCTTCCCCAAGTATTTCCGGTGAAAAAAGTTCTGGCCGGATTAAATATGAAATAAAAAATAAAAATAAAAACAACCCATTTTTTTGTTTTTATTTTGGAGTGAAGTTTTTTATCGGCATAGAAGGTTAAGCTTAGGCCAAGGCTGAGTATCGAAATGGGGAATGTGAAAAGATTTAAATTAGGGATAAGTGTTCCAAAGACTTCAGCAGACTCAGCAAATAAAAGATAAATGGCGTAAGGATAGACTGGCATGCCGTAAAATTGAATATGCATCATTTGAAAAAAACTCAATAAAAAAATAAAATTCATTGAGATAAGGCGCAAGGGTTTTTGACGAATGAAACTAAAAATATAGATGAATAAAAAAAGTGTTACATAATTTTGTAAAGGCACAGTAAAGGGCATTTGACCAAAATATTTATAGAGAAATTCAGATAAAATAGTTATTAAGTAAACTGTAGTGGCCAATAAAAGATTATTCATGGATTAAGTGTAACTTAAAATAAGAGAAATATGAAAGAATATTGATTAGCCTATTTTAAAGAGTTATGATGAAAAAAATGAAGGAATAATAATGAAAAAGGTTTTTGTTACAGGTGCAGCCGGTTTTATAGCCAGCAAGGTGTGTCAGCTATTGTTAGACAGTGATATTTTTGTTGTTGCAGTGGATAATTTAAATACATATTATGATCCGGCCCTGAAAAATTTTCGTGTGGAAAAGCTAAAAAAATATAAAAATTTTGAATTTCATGAAATTGATATTGAAGTGAAAGCTGGCTTAGATTCTTTGTTTGATAGTCATCAGTTTGAGGCCATTTATAATCTAGCTGCAAGGGCCGGAGTTCGTTATAGTATTGAAAACCCAGATGTTTATGTTAGGACTAATGTTTTAGGAAATCTAAATCTTCTAGAACTTGCTCGTCAGCATCAAGTCAAAAAATATATTCTGGCCTCAACGAGTTCTTTATATGCGGGAAAGAAAATGCCTTTTGTCGAAACGCTTGATGTAAGTGAGCCTATTTCTCCTTATGCTGCAACAAAAAAGAGTGCTGAAGTTATGGCCTATACTTATCATCATCTCTATGGGATTGATGTCTCTATTGTTCGCTATTTTACTGTTTATGGCCCCTTAAGTCGTCCAGATATGGCTCAATTAAGATTTATGCTCTGGATTGATCAAGAAAAAGAGATCCAGCTCTACGGAGATGGAACTCAATCGAGAGACTTCACTTATGTTGATGATATTGCAAAAGGAACCATCTTGGCCGAAAAGAAATTGGGATTTGAAATCATAAATCTTGGTGGTGGTAATAATCCTATTGAGGTCAATCAGATGATCCAAACTTACGAGAGTCTTTTTTCTAAAAAAGCAAAAATTAATTATCTTCCCTTTAATAAGGCGGATATGAAGTCTACCTGGGCCAATATTGAAAAGGCAGAAAAACTCTTGGGCTGGAAGCCACAAGTGAGTTTTGCACAAGGTTTAGAAAACTGTGTGAAACACTATCAGGATCAGGCGGATTTCTACAAAAACATCAAACTTTAAAATTAACTAAATTTAATAATTCAAAGAATTTTTCTTTTTCATTTTGATTTGAATGTTGACATGCAATTGTATGATTCAATTCGCCAAGTTCTTTTCTAAGTTCTTGGTTTGTAATAAGTGTTTCGATTTTTTCGGCCAGCTCTTTGGCAGATAAGCTATTAAGTATGAATTCTGAACTCTTATCAGTCAGAAGTTCTGAGGCTCCCACATGGGGACCTAGAATCACCGGCTTCTTACAGGCCATGGCTTCAAGAACACTAATTCCAAATTCTTCAATATGAGCAGGAAGGATGAAGATGTCTAGGGTTTGAAAGTATTTTTCAACCTCATCAGTAGGCGGAAGAAAACTCACAGGAAAGGGAAGTTCTTGGATTAATTGATGAAATGGTTCAGACTTATCTTTTCCAGCAATAATAATATGTAAATTATGTTGGGGCGAGACCTTTTTAAGAGATTCAAGAAGTAATTGGACATTTCTTTTTTTGAAATTACCAGAAGTAATGAGACCGAGGGTGATTGTTTCGGCTTCTATATTAAGCTCGTTATGAAGAGTAGAGATTTCTGATTTTAAAAACTTGTCAGCATTGAAATTAGGATAATGAACAATAATCTCTTTATCAGATAAATCGTAGCGATTTATAAGATCTTGTTTCATCATATTAGAGTTACAAACAAGCAACTTAAAATCTTTTTTAGTTAAAATTTCATCGTGAATCTGTCCAACTTCGTGATCTGCTGGGATTTGTTTGCCGTGAATCAACTCATAGGCAAGATGAACACAATTATGAATAAAACAAATGTCTTGGCTTATAATATCACCATGGCCAATAATCAACTCTGGTTTGTATTTCTTTATAAATTTAGAGACCCTTTTTTGATAAAATTTACGCCGGTATAATCCGCTAAAAGGCCAACGAAATGTTTTTACAGGATTGCCATTAAGTTCTTTAATCGGAGCTTCTAGAATTCTTTCTGCTATAACATAGGGGATAATATCAGTATCATTTAAAGCTTCTAAATGAGAGAGAATGAGTTTGGGAACACCTGAGCGAATGGCATTGATATCTTTTTGGGAGATTAAAATTTTTTTCATTCTTGGACCCTGTGATCAACTCTTTTACTGCTTTTAAACAAGACCAATGTACAAAATAAATAAACAAGGTAATAGTGTCGAGCAATAAAGCCGTGGATGTAAGCATGCTGGCGCATAACTAAAGACCAAAGACTTGCAACCAAAACAGCTGATAATAAGCTATAGCAATCATTTTTTGAAATTGAGAACTCAAATTTATAATTTTTAACTCGAAACTCTATTTTTTTTACAAAATACAAGCCTAGAACGATCCAAACATAATTAATAAGATTTACAGCTGTATATTTACCTCGGCCAGCAACTCGCCATAAAAAGTCTTTTGCTACTGAAAAAGGATTTAAATCTCGCGCACTCGTGATTTTGTGATTGGTTTTTCCTAAATTATCGAAACGATATTTAGCAGAATGAAAAAGATCATTAAAAGCCTCATCGAAGGTTCCGTAATATAAAACAACTTGGTAAAAATGAATAAGATGAGCAGCACTAAAGCCCAGACCACTAAAGAAAGTCGTGATAAACCAATCACTCCATTTTAACTGGAGTTTTGTTCTAAAATAAAAGAAAACTGGTAATGTAAAAAAAGTAGCTAAGAAAGCATAGTCAAAAGTCATCCACCCTTGAAAAAAACCTAAGAAAGCTAAAAGAAGGTAAAAAAATATTTTTTTAGATTTGTGACTCCAAAAATAAGATAAAGTCACAATTTGCAAGAGTAAAAGACTGAATGCATAACCCTGATGGTGTAACCCATGCCAATAATTATGAAACATGGGGGGAAATAATAAAACTAAGGAAGCTATAAAGGCATGGCCCACAGGAAGAATAGTAAATATAAATGAGAAAAAAATGATGGCCACAGAAAAGTTAAAGAGGATCGGCTGTGTTCTTAAAAGAAACATTTTGGGGCCAAAGACTTTCATTAAAGGGGTTGCTAAATATTCAGACCCTGGTGGGTAATGAGTATAAATATAGCTGCCATCTGGATTGCGTTTACATTCTCCTTTATTTTTTCCTCTGAAGCCAGAGCCATCGTGAAGTTTAGAGTAGCAAAGATCTGGCAATCCCGCAGCTTTTCTAAAACCTTCTTGGGCATAATAATAAGCTCCACGCACAGTATTGGCTTCAGAGTAGCCGTCTGCGACAAATGAGACATCACCATTTAAATAAATAACAACAGCAAATTCTTTGAGTAAAAATAAAAAAAGAACTCCGAGAATCATTTTAAATTTTTTAATTTTAAATTGTTCTTTTATCGTTGGGAAAAAAGATTCTTGATACATATATTATCGCCTTTACACGGAGGAGACTCGGTGACATGAACACATGGTGAACAATGAACTTGTTTATAATTAATAGTCTCGTTAATATTGGGAATGGGTTTGAGTAAGGAGTGGGGGGAAGTCGGCCCAAAAAATGTTAGCATCTTGAGATTCATGAGTCTTGCATAGTGTAAGAGAGCAGAGTCAATTGCCCAAAACTCGTCGAGTTGAGCCATTTCTTGTAGACTTTCTGCTAGTTTAGTTTTTCCACATCGGTCAAAAAATTCGATAGGTAGCTTTTTAGGCTTAATTTGTTGAATGATTTTCTCCGAAAAAGATGAATCTTGTGGGGCCCCAAAGAAATAGACTTTATATTTTTTGTGCGGATTTATATTTTTTATAAACACCTCTTCCCATTCCTTCGCAGTGAGCATGCGCTCTTTAGAAAGATCTGAACAAGAATGACCAATTCCAATTTTTATAGCATCAGATCTTTTCGTTTCTTGCTGAGGGAAGAATTTTTTGAAATGATTTCTAACTTCTGAATAAGGAGGAATTTGAGCACCTATTAATTGGCTGAGTTCTTCGTAAAAATACCATGAGCCATAATAAAGATTAAAAAAAACGAGATGAGTTGAAAAGTTTGTTCGACTTTTGACATCCTCTCGATAAAAACCAATCCTATTTCGAGCACAGCTAAATAGAGCAAAAATAGTCGTCAGTCTTGAATAAACTTCCCAGTCAATAATAGTGTCTGTTCTAAAGAGTTTTTTTAATCCAGTCAGTGAGCTTGTTAAAAGTTTTAAAATATTACTGTCATCTAAAATAAGAATTTCATCAAAAATGTGTAGTGTTTTAGCGAAGGGGGCAATACTTTTCGTTGTCAGAATTTGAAGTTTATGATGAGGATAGGCTTTTTTTATTGCATAAAGTGCTGGTAAGCCAATAACCAAGCTCCCTCCTCCTAGAAGCTTAATTATAGTAATATCACCCTGGGGAATAAGAGAGTGATCTCGTTTGAGCAGTTTTCCTAGTAAAATGACAATTGGCCTAAGAACAATGATAAGTGTCCCACCAATATATAAATCTATGGCCTTTTTTATATTTAAATGCATTATTCCCTCGAAAAAGATGCTAGCAAATGACATTTAAAAGGTCTATGAAATGATTTAATGCTTTGCGCTTTTTGCTAAGAGAATTGATATTTTCATATGACTTAAGTATGGTAGATAAAATGAAAGATTTAAAACAGCAGATATATAAAGCCTATAAGGATTTTGATCAAAAAACCCTAGATCAAAATTTCACTTATTTTCAAACTTTGTTTGAAAAGTATCAAGAAAATAAACAGCAAAGACTGCTACTTAAAGATGAACAAAATAATTCTCATATTATACCTTACTCAATTGCTACAGAGTCACAAAAAGCAGTTTTTCATATAGAAGATTATGAAAATTTAGAAACTGTGAATACTAAATGTTTAAAGGACTTTGGTTTGCTTACTTGTAAGATGCAAGCGGGGCTTGGGACAAGCGTAAAACGGGATGATTTATTAAAAAAATATACCTCACGAGCAGATCTAGGTTCAAAAGGAACAGATCTGTTTATAGACTATGAGGGAAAGACTCGGTCTATTGCTGAAGTTCAATTATTGTATGCAGAAAAAGACAAAGAGCAATTTCATTATATAGCCTTTCAAAATCTTATTAATCATGAAACACAGCACGCTGTGAATGAAATTTGGAATTATAAACATCCTCGTCTTGATAAGACATATAACGAAGTTTTTAATTCAGAGCAATTAAAACGTTATCCAGAGATCTATCAATTGATGATGCCCACGATTGATGAAGAAAATGAAATTAGCTTTGATCGTGTCGCTCCTGCTGGACATGGTTTCTTAGGATTTGTTGAATTGTTAAACATTTTCAAAGAGCAAGAATCCGTAAAAGAAGTCATGACCATTGGCAATGGAGAGGACCTTCAGTCAAATCCCGACACGAAAATTTTAAGTTGGGTAATAGAAAATGAGATTCCACTTACAATGATAACAACTACGAAGTTAGAAAAAGATAAAAAAGGGGGGCAACTTGCTTTGGTTGAGCAAGAAACTCCTTATGTGACTATTGTAGAAAAGGCACAAGCGCAAAAGGCCGGTCAGCTAAGTTATTTTGAGCAATTGGGTTTGCGTGCGGGAGATGATAAAGCTCTATTTAATACGAATATAGTAGTGATTAATAAAAAAGCTTTAAAAGATGCTTTCCAAAAATATTTAAGGGTGAGTGAGAGTGAATTCATGCGCATCATTGCTCCTGATCTGATAAAAAATGAAAAAGAACAAAATGGAAAAAAATTTATTCAACTGGAAGGGGCCATTGGCTCAGTTATTCTTAATCTTGATAAGTTCTTTCGTACTAATTATAAGAAGCCATTGGTTAGTTTTTTAAATTTAGCTCCTCACAACAGAGAAAAGTTTTTTCTTCCCATTAAAAAAAGAGAAGACTTTGATGAAATTTATAGACTTGGCGAAAAGAATATCTTGTGAAGAAAACTAAACTTGTTTTAATTTATAATTCTCCTGCAATTTGGGTTGAAAATGATCTTGAAATTTTGTCTGAAAATTATGAGACAAAAGCTTTGTTTATTAACTCATTTCGAGATTATAATGTACAAAATTTAAAATCTTTAATGACAGCCGATATATATTATTTTTGGTTTGGCAGTCTTATTTTTTTTCCAGCAATACTATTGGCAAGTTTTTTAAGAAGAAAAAAAATTGTCGTTGCAGGAGGTTATGACGTAGCGGCTTATCACAAAGAAAATTATGGTGCTTTTACATTTAGTTTTGTTTCAAGACTCTTTAGAAGAATATTTTTTTTATTTGCAGATAAAATTTTGGCCGTATCTCGTTTTACTAAAAATGAAGCAATAAAAAATGCAAATATCAAGTCACAAAAAATTGAAGTCATCTATAACACGGTTAAAAATTTTTATGTAAATGATGAGTTTCGTAAAAAAAGCGTTATTATGGTGGCCAATATTGATGATGAGCGGTATCGGATTAAAGGGTTTGATCGTTTGCTTGAGTTAGCAAAGGCCATGCCGGATGTTTGCTTTACCCATGTAGGTAAGATTTCTACAGATATAGCTAAAAACATTTCTTTTCCAAAAAATCTAAAATTATGCGGACATTACACTGAGTCTCAACTTATAGAGTTGTATAAAAAGCACTCTCATGCTCTTCAACCATCCCGTTATGAAAGTTTTTGTATGACTATTATTGAAGCCGCAGCCTGTGGTTGTTACCCTATTACTTCTGATGAGGGGGCCTTACCAGAAGTAATTGATGGTATAGGTAAAGCCGTGAGTTTTGACTCTTTGGATAATGTGATAGGCTCAGTAAGAAAAGAATTAACAATTGAGCGTAGCGCAAAAGATATATCTATCAGGACGCTTGATAAGTATGGTTTTAGTGTGCGCCAAAAGAAGCTCTTAGAGTATTTACGGGGTTTTTTATAGACAGAATCCGATAAATATTCTTTAATTGACAAACTTAAAAACAATAAATGACGTAGGATTTGGTTATGCAATTTATAGACCTAAAGGCACAGTATAAACTTGCTGAAGATGCAATTCAAAAAAGAATTTCCGACGTTTTGACCCATGGTCAATATATTATGGGAAAAGAAGTTTCAGAGCTTGAAGAAAAATTGGAACAATTTGTTGGGTGTCAGCATGCTATGACTTGTGCCAATGGGACTGATGCTTTAACTATTGCTTTAGATGTTTTAGGTATATCTGAGGGAGATGAGATTATTTCGACTCCTTTTACATTTTTTGCTACAGGAGAGACAGTTGCTATTAAAGGAGCTAAACTCGTTTTTGCTGATATTGATAAAGATACTTATAATATCGATGTAAGTCGTATTGAGGAAAAAATAACCAATAAGACAAAAGCCATCCTTCCAGTGTCTTTATATGGTCAAATGTCAGATATGGAAGCTATTATGAAGATAGCTCAAAAGCATAATCTTCCTGTTATTGAAGATGCAGCTCAAAGTTTTGGGGCAGAAATAAATGGTCAAAAATCTTGTTCTATTGCGACCATTTCAACTACAAGCTTTTTTCCGGCTAAACCTTTAGGTTGTTATGGAGATGGTGGTGCACTTTTTACTAATGATGAAAAACTTGCGAAGGCCATAAAAGAAACTAGAAATCATGGACAATCAGCTAGATATACTCATACAAGACTTGGTTATAATAGTAGGCTAGATACTTTGCAAGCTGCTATTTTGTTAGAAAAGCTTGCAATGTTTCCCAAAGAAATTGAGTTAAGACAAAATATTGCAATGAGATATGATGAAGCTTTTAGAAATAGAGTGAAGACGCCTCATGTTAGGCCTGGGTTTAAGTCAGTTTTTGCTCAATATACGATTGAAGTTGAGAATAGAGAAAATTTTATTGATAATATGAAAAAGGCTAATATTCCAATAGCTGTTCATTACCCTATTCCTATACATCATCAACCAATCTTTAAGGATTTAGGCTATGGCAATCAGAGTTATCCATTGGCGGAAAATGCTAGCTCTAAGGTGGTAAGCTTGCCAATGCATCCTTATCTTTCAGAAAAAGACCAAGATAAAATTATTAATACTGTATTAAAAAATATTTAGGAAAAATAATGAAAAACGAACTTTTAAAGCAACTCAATGATAAATCAGCTAAAATTGGTATTGTTGGTCTTGGTTATGTTGGTCTTCCTCTTATGATTAGATATTCAGAGGTTGGGTATAAAGTCATTGGTTTTGATATTGATCAATCAAAAATTGATTTATTAAATAGTGGTAAAAGCTATATTGAGCATATTAAGTCGGAAGAAATAAAAAAGTCTAAGGAAGTTGGCTTTGAGGCTACAACTGACTTTAAAAGAATTGGTGAAGTTGATGCGATTATTTTGTGTGTTCCAACTCCTTTAAATAAGTACAGAGAGCCAGATTTAAGTTTTGTTCTTGATACAACAGAGGCTTGTGTTCCTTATATGAGAAAAGGTCAGGTTATTTCTCTTGAAAGTACAACCTATCCAGGAACAACAGAAGAGGAATTACTGCCAAGAATTGAAAAAAGTGGTTTAAAAGTTGGAAAAGACTTCTTTTTAATTTATTCCCCTGAAAGAGAGGATCCAGGAAATCCCAATTTTACAACCAGAACAATCCCTAAAGTTTGTGGTGGACATACTGAAAATTGTTTAGAGGTTGGAGTTAAATTGTATGAAGGTGTTATTGATAAGGTTGTCCCAGTAAGTTCAACAAAAGCAGCCGAGATGACCAAGCTTTTAGAAAATATTCATAGAGCGGTTAATATTGGGCTTGTAAATGAGTTGAAAGTTGTTGCAGATAAGATGAATATTGATATTCATGAAGTTATTGATGCTGCTGCAACAAAGCCATTTGGATTTGTTGCTTATAAACCTGGTCCAGGAATTGGCGGCCATTGTATCCCTATTGATCCTTTCTACTTAACTTGGAAAGCAAGGGAGTATGGAGTTCATACAAGATTTATCGAACTAGCTGGTGAAATTAATAGTGGAATGCCTAGTTATGTGATGAAGAAAATTGGACAAGGACTTAACGAAAGAAATATTACGATAAATGGCGCCAAAATCTTAGTGCTGGGAATTGCTTATAAGAAAAATGTTGATGATATGAGAGAATCTCCATCAGTTTTTTTAATGGAAAAGCTAAGACGCAGAGGTGCAGATGTTTCTTATTCAGACCCTCATGTTCCAGTGTTTCCAAAGATGAGGGAGCATTCCTTTGATTTATCAAGTGTAGAGTTAACTCCAGAGAATTTACAGTCTTATGATTGTGTTGTTTTGGCAACTGATCACGCTAAATTTGATTACGAGACAATAATTAAGCATTCTAAGTTTTTAGTAGATACAAGAGGCAAATTTAAGGAAAGATCTGAGAAGATCGTGAAGGCGTAGATATATTTATCATCTAAAGATACATCTAATAGTGTAACAATTAAAATATTTAATATTAGGTGTGTTTTAGGTAGAGCTATAATGAGTATGTAT
>LULF01000995.1_pt1 | contig 11703 bp, 13 predicted proteins | sample 728221 | NCBI WGS metagenome assembly LULF01 (sample SAMN03860296, study PRJNA289734) | marine metagenome | biome: seawater column; feature: ocean; material: water; isolation source: Red Sea water column Station 169 - depth 500m | place: Saudi Arabia: Red Sea | collected 2011-10-15 | depth 500 m | reverse complement strand
CATTGACTGTCAAACGAATTTGTTGTTTTGAAGCTTTAGAATTTCCAAAAACACGCAGTATTGTTTTCTTGTTCTTCCCTTTTGCTTTCTTAATTGCTAAAATAATTGGAAGTGTCTTTTTACCTTCGCGTATGTCATTTCCTACTGGTTTTTTTGTAATTTTACTGTCTCCAATAATTCCAATAAGATCATCTGTGATTTGAAAAACTATTCCTAAATTCTTACCAAATGATGACAGGTTTTTCACATCATTTTGTTTTCTTTTTGCACAAATTGCCCCCATAGCACACGAAACCTCAAAAAGCACAGCTGTTTTCTTTTCAATCATTTTGATGTATTCTTTTCCAGTTGGGATTCTCCTGTTTTCAGCAAATTTGATGTCACCAACTTGTCCCTCACAAATCTCAACACATGTTTTCGATAATTTTGATACTAGTTGTGTTGTATAATTAGAAGGAAGCTTTGATTTAGATGAAATAATATGATATGCTTTTGAATACAAAACATCGCCCGCAAGAATTGCTAGAGGTATATCGAATTTTTTATGTGTGGTAAGTACTCCATGCCTCATCTCGTCATTATCCATAATGTCATCATGTACTAGTGTGAAATTGTGAATCATTTCAACTGCACTGGCTGCAGCCATTGCATCAGATTGTCTTCCGCCAAGCATTTGGCAGCTTTTCAAGACCAAAAACGGTCTTAGACGCTTACCGCCATGAAGGATTAGGTGCGAGGCTGCATCATACAGCTGTTTTGGGTTGCCTTTGAGCTCTTTTTTTAGGAACTTGTTTACAACCCCTGCATTTTTCTTAATGGAATTACTTTTCTTCATTTTACCAATCTCCAATTATTGTCAGGTATGTAATGCTTAATTGCATTTTCATATACACGTTTCAAATCATCTGAAGCCCATTTTGTAATTAAGGAATTGAATTTTTCCAGCGTAGCAGAGTCAGAATCTGCAAGAAAATAAAGTGCAATTACCATCCATGGGCAGTATACGTCCTTATTCTGCTCAAGTTCATCTTTCAATTCATCTGGATTAATCCATTTAACCTCGGAAATTTCGTCTTTTATCATACGTGAATTATCAAAGCTATCTACCATACCAATCAATGTACCACAAATTTCATTTTCAGAACCAATATTCCTGTACGGAACGTGATATTCGAATTTATTAACATAATTCATCTTGCAGTCTATTCCAATCTCTTCAGGCATTCTGCGTTCAGCAGATGATACATAAGTTTCAGACTCCCTTGGATGACTTGCAACCGTTCCATCCCAATCATTTGGCCAAAGCATTTTACATTCACTTCTTTTGGTTAACAGTAATTTTCCATCACCATTGAATATCAATGCAGTAAATGCTCTGTGAAGCTTTCCATTTGGCAAATGACATTTTACTTTGTCTTCTTTTCCAATAGGATTGTCGTCTTGATCTACTAGGATAACATATTCTTCCATTTTCTCACCTGAATAGTGTGCCTTCAAATTTTTTGCCAGAAACAGCATCAGTAATTCTTTGTGGTTTGTTACCGTTTACGAAAAACACTTTCAGACCAGACTTTGACATTTTAGATGCCTCCGTAATTTTTCGTGTCATTCCTCCAGTTACATCCATCTTGTTTTTACTGATTGTAGGTTTTTCCTTTTTGAAATCATAAATTAATTTTTTTGACTTTGTATTAGAGTACACTCCATCTACATCCAAAACAAAAACTGACAGTCTTGGTTTCAATATTTTTCCAATTGTAGTCATTATCACATCACCGGACAAAATGTAGGATTTTTTCTGACCATACCACAATACATCTCCATATGTTACCGGGACAAGCCCAGACTTTGCAATTTCGCCAATCTTCTGAATCTTGTTTCTAATCGGCTTGTTTCCGTTCATAAAATCAGTCGGTGGCAGAGAGTATGTGTTTAGTCTATTTTTCGTGGCACTGTTTAAGATAATTTTGTCCAGTTCTATCATGGAGTTTTTTACGACTGAAAGTCCCTTCAAGCTGTATCTTGCGGGTTTTGTGTGCATGCCATATTTTACAGACCAGTAATGACCGTATGAACCACCGCCATGAACCAAAATCTTTGGCTCATTAATCTTCTTGATCTGTTTTAGAATATTGTCTATAGTTTTTCTTCTCGCTGACTGGGGCTTTCCCTTATTTGTGATAATTGAGCCTCCCAATTTTATTAGAATCATTTCTCTCTCTTCCACTCTACTCCCTTTGTATCAATTTTTGCTGAAAAACATTCTTTATCCTTTGGTAAAAGTGTGGGTACTTTGTCCATATTTTCATCCCTAACTAACGCAATAACACATCCACCATCCCCAGCTCCGGTAATTTTTGAGCCCAACGAGACTTCCTTTAATGAACCTATCATGCTACGTAACGTATCGTTTGAAACTTGAATTTCTTCAAGATATTTTTGATTCTCTGACATTTTTAATCCAAATGTAGTGGTATCATTATCTTTCATGGCTGTAATTACTTCATCAATTAATTTGGTTTCGAGATCACATAGTTGAGAAAACCTCTCTTCGTTATTTTCTTTGAATTTATTGACCTTCTCAACACTGTTCTTTGTGCTGTGTGGAATCATGGAATTTGCTATTAGAAGATTAAGATCAAAAGTATTACCAATTTTTTCAATGCTAGGATATTCAATCATTCCACCATAAGTACAGACAGTACAATCTGCACCGGACGTATCAGGAAAGATTGTTTTTTCAGCTTCTATTGATATCTTTAAGATCTCTTCAGATGACCATTCCTTAAACAATCCGAAAATTGAGCCGGCTGCAGCAACACAACATGCGGATGATGATCCAAGTCCTACGCCAACTGGAATGTCAGAATCTATTGTAATTTCTAATCCGTTAACATTTTGATTAGAATTAATCATTTTATTTGCTAGATAAACAAACGGTCTAAACTCACCCTTGGCTTCTTCGTACAAAGACGAAATTGGTACTTCAAGTGTTCCTAATTCTGAATTTACCTTAATGGTATTATTGTCTGTAAACGCTGATGTTACTGTTACTCTTTTGTTTATTGCAGCAAGAATTGCTTTAGTTCCATGAACAACAAAATGTTCTCCAAATAGAATTATTTTTCCCGGTGCTGATGCTATTGATTTCAATATTTTGGCTTAAGGTGTTGCTCTATAATTCTTCTTCCACTTCACTAGTCTTGGTTTCAAAGTCATCGGGTTCATATGTCATTGCATCAGAATCTTCAAGAATGCCATGTGCTAACATCCAGTAAACTGTCGCTAGCGCCTTTCGCCCTCTATTATTAGCAGGAATAACCAAGTCTAGTTTTGACGTTACATTATCAGTATTTGCAATCCCTATAACCGGAATTCCCGCATTTGTAGCTTCAGTGATTGCCTGAGAATCGACCTGAGGATCAGAAATTATTACAAGCTGAGGTTCTGTATAGAATGGCAGCGATGGATTTGTCAGTGTTCCAGGCATGAATCTGCCAAACATCATTTTGGCGCCAGTTACTTCACAAAACTTTTCAACAGGTGTTTTTGCATACAAGCGTCCGGAACAGACAATTACTCGATTTATATCAAATTTTTTTACAAACGTTACAGCGGTATCAATTCTTTTCATGATAATATCTATATCAAATATGTAAAGACCATCGGGACTCGTGTTTGTAATAAACGGTAGCATGAATTTTGTCTTGATTGCCGTTCCTACTCTTATTCCAGAACGTTCCAGAACATTTTTCTCCACTTCGTTTTGTTCAGTTTTTTGGCTCATGTGATTTTTAAATTTGTGCTACTCCTTGTATTAAATCATGCTCTGAAAGACGGATAAGCTCATTTAATTTTGCTACTCGTTCTCCTCCCACTATACCAATTTTTAGCAATTTGGAATTAGTTCCAATGCCTATATGAGTAATATGTGAATCTATGGATTCCCCAGAGCGGTGAGATGTAATTAATTTAATATTGTTATCATTTGCCACCTTGGCAAATTCTAACGCATCAAACAAGCTTCCAGCCTGATTTACTTTTAAGATTGCAGCATTACATGACCCCATGCTGATTGCTTGTTTTAGTTTGCCCTCATTTGTAACGGTTAAATCATCTCCAGTGATCATAGTATTAGGAAATTTTGATGTAAGTTTAGACATGTCATCAAAAGCTTCTTCATGTACCGCATCTTCCGCATAATTTAGCTTATATTTTTCAATTATGCTTGATGTGAATTCAATTTGCTGCTCTGGCGTATTTTCAAATCCAGCTCTTTCATAGATATACTTCTGCTTTTTTTCATTCCACTGAGTTGATGACGCAAAGTCAACCCCCAACGAAACCTCTTTTCCTAAAGTATACCCTAAATTTTCACATGTTCTCGTACAAAGCTCTAAGGCTTTTTCATTATCACATTTTGGAGCCCATCCTCCTTCATCACCCCGTCCATTCGTAAAACTAGAGTCTATTTTTTCTATTTCCTTACGTAATTCCTTATGTATAGTAAAATTTGTTTCAATCGCGTCTCTAATTGTTTTTGCACCAGTTGCAGAAATTAGAACTTCCTGTATATCTGGAGTCCCAGGACCCGCATGTGCTCCTCCACCCAAAAGATTTCCTAATGGAATTGGAAATCTGTAACTATTTTGTTCTGAAATTAATTCAAACATAGGTTTTCCAAGTGCTTTTGCGGCTGATTCCATTGCAGCAATAGTAACCGCATAGGCTAATGCACCACCAACCTTAGAAAAATTAGACGTTTTATCTATGGATTTTATTGTATCATCTATTATTTTCAAGTCATTTGGGTCAAGTTCAAGAAATTTTTTTGAATTTTCATTTAAAATACGAAGACTTTCCTCTGGTTTACCCTCTGGAAAGCTTATCGCCTCATTTTTTCCAACACTTGCACCAGCCGGTGCACATGTTCTACCTAGAAATTGATCATCAGAAATAATATCTACTTCTATAGTTTTATTTCCTCTACTGTCGTGGATTATCCTTCCTTTAAGCGATGTAATCCTAGTCAAACTATTCTAACTCTGACTGAATTTCCAGATTTCTTTTATACATCGCTTCATAAAATGGGATTACCTGTTGTATTGTCTCTACAGTGGTTAACAACATTCTCCTGCAACAGTATCTGCTAATATCTAACGAATCCAAAATTTTAGCTGGGTCTTCACCAGACTTGACCCTATTTTGATACTCCTCAAATTTGTCAGAAATTACATTTCCATGTTTGCGGGTGTCGCCCAGCCTGGCCAAAGGCGCTAGCTTGAGGGGCTAGTCTCTTAGGAGTTCGTGGGTTCAAATCCCATCGCCCGCATTTCTAAAATTTGACTGGTTTTATTTTTCTGCTAAAGCCTTGATAAAATGATTCCTTCTAATCTCTTCGGTAATCACAGCTCTTGTTTCTTCTACAAGTACACGATCATACATTGCAAGCGGGTAGAGGATAAGGTAAAGATTTTCCATTACATTAAAAATTCTATTGGCTTCCTTTAAGCGGTCTTTCCTGATGTTGTCTAGCACAAGTCTTTTAAGCTCTCCAATACAGTCAAGAAGCCCCAAAACATACGATTCTTTTGAAACTTTCAGAGCTTTTAGAGATGGTATTTCCTTATTTTCTACTATTGCCAAAAATGAATGTGCCTCAACAAATTCTTGTTCCGGTGTGATGAGATATTTTTTAAAACCTTCTTTTGCTTTTTTTTGGTTTTTTATCAATACCAATTCCGCTTTTTTGATTTTTTGCTTTGCAAGCTTGAGGTCGCCCTTATGAGCTGCTATGATTGAATGACTAGATAAGATAACCACGTCTCTCGTATTTTTTATCAAAAATTCCCTTGATGCATTTGAAGCTTTTAGTGACTTTGAAATTTCACGTAATGATGATTTTACGTTCTTTAATGCCATATTCACCTTTCAAAAAACTGGGATAAAGTCGTTTGCCAAAGGGCTTAATTGCTCTGTTAATTTGGTTTAGACATGTGCATAACCGTCAAGCAAATGATGCAGATTGAGGAAAACGGTCACCAGATGGGATTTTTGAGAAAGTTTATGATGGAAAATGCCGGTGCTGCATGTGCAAAAAAATTAGTGGAAAAATTTGGAGATGTAAAATTAAAAAATGTTCTTGTTTTTGCAGGACTTGGAAATAATGGTGGTGACGGTTTAGTAATTGCACGCCATTTGGCAGGATATGGGTCAAGTGTAACTGTTTTTCTTTTGGGTGAGCCCGATAATATTAGATCAGAAGAGTGTTCATGGAACTGGAACCTATTAGAAAAAATGGACTCGATAAAATTACTTACTGGTGGAAATTTTGGGCTTCTTAATAATTTAGATAAATTTGATTTAATAGTTGATGGAATATTGGGAACTGGTATTTCTGGTGAAATAAGGGAGCCACACGCATCTGCTATTACGTTTACCAATAAATCAAATGCGTTCAAACTAGCTGTAGACGTTCCTTCTGGGGTAGATCCAGATACAGGAAACAAAAACTTACCGCATGTTAAAGCTGACATGACAGTTACATTTCATAGAATGAAGGTTGGTATGCCAACAGCAAAAGATGTATGTGGTGAAATTTTTGTTGAAAAAATTGGAATTCCACCAGAAGCAGAGATTGGTGTTCTATGAAGGTATTTCAAGTATCAGTGGGCCCAATGCAAAATTTTTCATATATTGTTGAAGATGAATCTACACAAGAAGTAATTATAATTGATCCATCATGGGATTTGGAAAAATTAACTAAAATTATCAACGAACAAAATCTCAATCCCAAGTATATCGTTAACACTCACTGGCATGATGACCATACCAGAGGAAATGAGGAACTTGCAAAAGAACTCAGTGTAAACATTATTCAACATAAGGCGTCACATCTCAAAAATGATTTGACAGTTTCAGATGGTGATTCCATAAAATTTGGCTGTTCTGAACTTGCCGTATATCACACACCTGGACATTCAAAAGATAGCATTTGTCTTGTAGGTGATGGAAAAATTTTCTCAGGTGATACTTTGTTTGTAGGAAACTGTGGTCGTATAGATTTGCCAGGCGGAAGCTCAAAGGAACTTTATCACAGTTTGTTTGACGCTATTGCAAATTTGGACGATAATCTAGTTTTGTATCCAGGTCATGATTACGGCTCATCCCAAACATCTACTATTGGGATTGAAAAACAAACCAACCCTGTAATGCAAAAGATATCAGAGACAGAATTTGTTGAACGAATGGGTGGTTAATTATGTCCGATATTGAAATTCATTGTAATGAGGAAAAAGGACAAAAATTCATCAAAGGTGTTAAAGGGAAAGATTTTCTTTTTTCATTCGTCATTTCCTATACAGAGACGGCTGAAACTCCTGGAATCACAGTGGCTGGGTCTGATCCAGATTTCTTAAAATTTACTCCTCCAGCAGATGCAGAGTTCCTTCACTATGGATTCTGTAAAAGTATAGAAGTAATTCCAATGACGCCAGATGGAAAACCCACTCCTGCCCTTCTGACAAAAGCGGCTTTGGAATCAGCAAAAATTCCACAAGTAGTTATTAATGCTGGAAGCAAAATTGCCCCAAAACTTCCATATTTTGAAACTGGTCTTGTTCCTGGTAAAAATATAGCGTTGGAACCCGGGCTTGAGCAATCTCTTGTTGAACATGCAGTTGACTATGGTCGAATACTTGGTAGAACGTTAGCATCATGTACTGACTGCTTGATAATAGGTGAAAGTATCCCAGGAGGCACAACAACAGCATTAGCAGTTTTGAAAAGTTTTGGTATTGATGCTCATGTTAGTTCTAGTATGCCCAAAAACCCTGAATCATTAAAAAATGAAATTGTTGAAAATGTGCTAAAACGGTCTGATTCTACAGATCCCTTTAAGATAGTAGCAAATGCCGGTGATCCAATGATCTCATTTATTGCTGGAATGTTAAGTTCTGCTTCTGAGATTACAAATGTAATTTTAGCAGGAGGGACACAGATGGCTGCAGTACTTGCTTTAGCAGAGACAATTGGCTATGATAAAGACAGTACTGCATTGGGAACTACATCATACATAGTTAATGACAAAAGTGCTAATTTGGTGGAAACTGTAAAGTCAATCTCTGACATTCCTGTGTTGTCAATAAATCCAAAATTGGAAAATTCAAAATTTAGTGGTTTGCGTGCTTATTCAGAGGGGTTTGTAAAAGAGGGTGTAGGTGCAGGCGGTAGTATAATCGCATCAATGTTAAAGACTGGTATAGATTCACAAAGATTGCTAGAATTAATTGATAAAGAATACGAGCGAATTTCTTCGTCAAAATGACTGATTTTAATTCTTGATGTAACGTTACCTATTCTTTAGCTGGTTTTTCAACTTCAGGTTTTTTTTCTACATCAACGTTAGATTCAGTTTTAGTTTCAATCTCTAAATTTTCTGTTTCTGTACTTCCTAGATCTGATTCTGGTTTGGACAATGTTTGATTAAATTGTGATTCGGCAGTTAATTGTATCTTTGACTCCTCGTCAATTTTTACAGTGTATGATGGAATTGTAACAACACGATCTCCTATCATTATATGTCCATGGACAATAGCTTGTCTTGCTTGATACGGAGTCTTAAAGTACAGTTTCCTTTGTACTATAGTCTGTAAACGACGTGATAATAAATCAGTAACCTCTAGATTTAACACATCATCCAAAGTTGAATTTTTGTCTACTAATCCCACTTTGGAAAGTGAATTAATGAGTATTGGTTCTTTTTGTTCTCTATCTTCTTGTCTTAAGGCAAGTAGTGAACGAGCTTGAACTCTTACCCTGGACAATTCAGTGTTTGCTTTCCATAACTCTCTTTTAGTTTTTAATCCAAATGAACCAAGAATTTTTAATTCATCCATCATAAGTTCATAGTTAAGTGGACGTTTAGGTTTCTTCCAAACCTTTCTTGATAATTTAGGATCTCCCATCTGTTTCACCTATGTTTTTTTTGCATCATGTGCTTCTTTCTTTTCGGTTTTAGGTGCCTGCTTATTTTCTGTACCTGCTTTGGTTTCAGTTGTTGATCCTTTTCCTTCAACAGTTGTTGGTCCTCCTTCAGCTGCTACTGCTCCTTCAGCTGCTACTGCTCCTTCAGCTGCTACTGCTCCTTCAGCTGCTACTGCTCCTGCTTGTGCTGGCAAAACTCTACCACCTTTAGCAACTCCAACCGCTCCACCTTTTCGTCCAGTACACCTAGTACGTTGACCTCTAACCTTTAATCCAAACATATGCCGATATCCTCTCCAACTCCCAGTTGTCTTTTCTCTTTCAACATCATTTCTTACTGTAAAATCTATATCAGATGTAATCAGATGTTTATCTTCTCCCGTTTCAATATCTTTTCTTCTGTTCAAAAACCACGATGGAAAATTTGAGGATGAAGGATTTTGTATAATGTTTTCAACCGACTTGATCTGCTCATTTGATAAATTTCCAATTCGTAGTTCGGAATTAATTTTTAAACTGTTAATAATGGAATTTGCAAACATATATCCGACTCCCTTAATCTGAGTGAGTCCAATTATGAGCTTCTTGTCTCCAGGAATATCATTTCCTAAGATCCTAACTATGTAGTTATATTCGGTACTCAAGTATGCAAGATTCTAAATTTCCCCGATAAAAACCAACTGGTGTTTGGATTGTTTTAACTATAGTTAGCATTAATAGTGTAATTATTTTATTTATTTTAGGTTCACATTATGATAAATAATAATACAGATGATAATGACAAAACTTTAGAGGCACTATTTGAGCCCCAAAATGCAGAGATTCTAGCAAACTTAGAAGACGGTCCAAAGACATCGTCAAAACTTGCTGAAATTCTTGGAATCAAAGAAGAAAAACTAGACGAACAGATATCATACCTTAAAGAATTAGAGTTTGTGATTAAAACCGATAAAGATGGTAGTGTTTACTATTCAGTAGACAAGAACAAGCTATCTAAAGTTTTAGAAAATGATGATAATTTTAAAAATATTGATAATGGACTAGCCAAGCTTGATAGTTTTCTTAATTAGGAAATATCAAACAAGAAATGTAATTTTTTTCCTACTTAATACATAAATACTTAGAATCTTGAATTTTTTCAGTATGAATGTTAGGGGAAAATTTTTTCTAGTTTTTCTTTGTCTTTCAATAGCATCATATGGACTTTCAGGCTCGGTATATGCGAGTAGTCATAACATACTTCCTCTTACAATTAATACAAATTCGAATACCTATGCAACGGGTGATACAATTCTTATTTTTGGCTCCATCAAAGATTATGATGGCAAATATCCTGATGTTACTATTCAGATTTTTGATCCATTAGGAGGAATGAAAATTATTGATCAATTAACAGTTAAATCAGATGGAACTTTTTCTGTGACCAAGCTGGCGCAAGGCACGATTAACATTCCAGGTGAATATATTGTAAAAGCTATGTGGAATAAGCAACCAGCAGAGACTTTGTTTGAATTTACTGGTGGTGATGCACCGGAAAAAGAGCCGGTAGATAATTCTGCTGCTGCAGCAGCAGAAGCAAAAGCAGCAGCAGAAGCAAAAGCAGCAGCAGAAGCAAAAGCAGCAGCAGAAGCAAAAGCAGCAGCAACAGTAGAAGCAGAACCTGAGATTGAACCAGAACCAGTTATGGTATCACAACCAGCTGAAGAAAAGAAAGGTGGTGGTTGTCTCATAGCAACAGCAGCGTTTGGTTCTGAAATGGCACCACAAGTTCAATTCTTGAGAGAAATTCGTGATAACAAAGTGTTACAAACAGAATCTGGCTCTACATTTATGACTGGCTTCAACCAGTTTTACTATTCATTCTCACCAGCAGTGGCAGACTATGAACGAGAAAATCCAGCCTTTAAGGAAACCGTCAAACTTGCATTAACTCCAATGTTGACATCTTTAGCTATTCTAAACTATGTTGATATTGATTCAGAGGAAGAAATGCTAGGATATGGAATTGGTATCATACTTCTTAACATAGGCATGTATTTTGTAGCGCCAGCAATAATAATAATTAAAATTAAAAATAGGTTCTAGTTTTTACTTCTTAATGTCAAAACGCAAAGCTCAGGGTATACTTGTTTTCGTATTAGCTATAGCTGCATTTTTTCTATATGCATATCTTCTAATGTTATCTGAGTGGAGCCCAATTGTTTTACAATTATCTCTTTTAATGGTTGTTGGAGGAGTTCTAGGTGTAATTTCTTGGATAGGATATATGATGGCTACTACAAAATCTTCGCCATCATCAATCATCCAAGACGAAGAAAAATAACTTTACTTTTTTATTCTTACGTCAACTACTGTTTGATAAAATCTGGGACCAACTGGCCTAACTATTTTGGATCCTAGTATTGTTGATTTTACAGGTGTTATTTGCATATAATGTTGTTCTGATAGTTTTGCGGCATCTGATTTTTTATCTGCATGAATGTGTGAATAGTAATGAATGATACCACCATTTTTAGTTGATAGTATAGCCGAGTCTAGAAATTCATCTGATTTTTCAGGAAGTAACATGAGTGTTCGATCTGATTTGTTTTCTAGTTGACTGTTAATTACTTGAGAAGCATCACCATGGATGGATATGACATTTCCTACAAGTCTATTGATTGCTATATTTTTTTTGCATAATTTTGTAGCAAATGGATTTATGTCAATATTGAATAC
>LULF01000452.1_pt1 | contig 11752 bp, 15 predicted proteins | sample 728221 | NCBI WGS metagenome assembly LULF01 (sample SAMN03860296, study PRJNA289734) | marine metagenome | biome: seawater column; feature: ocean; material: water; isolation source: Red Sea water column Station 169 - depth 500m | place: Saudi Arabia: Red Sea | collected 2011-10-15 | depth 500 m | reverse complement strand
ATATTTAAATCTCCATCATCTGCTGATACTGCAAGTGCTGATCTTCCTATTGCGATATTGTCAGCACCATCAGTAGATGCACTAAATGCAAGTCTACCTATGGCAACATTGTCTGTTCCAGTAGTCAGAGCATCACCAGAAGTTAATCCTATTCCAATGTTATTAGTTCCAGAAGTCATAGCAATTAATGCTGAAGCACCAATACCAATATTACCAGAACCAGCAACATCACCAGTTCCTAATGCAGAAAGACCAATTGCGATATTTGTATCTCCATCATTACCAGAAACCGCTAATGCTGATCGACCAATTGCAATGTTGTCTGCACCATCAGTAGATGCACTAAATGCAAGTCTGCCAATTGCAATATTGTCTGTTCCAGTTGTTACTGCATCAGCCGCAGTCAATCCCATTGCAATATTGTTTGTTCCACCAATTAGAGCAGACAATGCAGAAATACCAAGACCAATATTACCAGTTCCAGTTGTAGCACCAGTTCCTATTGCTAATCTTCCTATAGCGATATTATCATCACCAGATGTGGCTGCACCTAATGCATTCCCACCAAATTTGCAAGTTCTCTAGCGACTGACATAGGTTAAATCCTCTAAAAAATTTTAATTTCTTTGAATTGTACTTTTCTTTATATATTTATAACCGAAAGAAGTTAAACAACTATTTTCTCAAGTCCAGATCTTTTCTTTTCTTCCTTGAACTTGTCCCAACTCATTGTTGATTTGGTTCTTGTTTCTTTTTCTTTCGGTTCTGTTATCAACTCTTTTTGAGCTTCTTCCTCTACATCGTACAATCTCATTTTAGCACGGTCAATCCCTATCACAAAATTCCGATTTTTGACAGGGTCATTGTATCGATTTTTAAGTTGTTTTACCTTGATTTGATTGTGTTCTTCTAATTCTTCAGTAGAGATGAGTGCAAACATGAAATCAGCAGTTGCAGGAAGTCCAAATGATTCGGATGTGTCTTCTAATCCTACATCAGAACTCATAAACCCTGTTCGATTCAATTGAGTTGCAGATACTATTGGGATATTCCATTCAACTGCAAGACCTCTCAATTCTTCTGCAATAGCCTTGACTACAAAATAAGATCCTGCATTAATGTTATTACGATACCGTGTTGAAACACAAAGGTTTAAGTAGTCCATGAATAAAATGTCTGGTATAAACCCCTTCTTGATCTTCAGTTCGTTCATCAACGCACGAAAGTTGGTAACAGATGCAGTTGCAGTAGGATATTCCTTAATAATCAGTTTTCCTTTAATCTTATCTCTTAATTTCCCTATCTTTTTATGATATGATTCTTTAGGCATATCTTTTAACATATCCATTGGAATATTCATAAGATTTGCATCAATCCGTTCTGCAATCCGTTCTTCTGCCATTTCCAGAGAAATATAAAGAACATTTAAATTATCAGATAAACAGTTTGCAGCCATATGACACATGAATAGGGATTTTCCTATTCCTGTTCCTGCAAGTGCAATATTGAGTGTTTTTCGGGGAAGACCTCCTGCCGTGATCTTGTTGAAATATTCTAAATCGAATGGTATCTTTTCTTCTTTTTTCCGATAGAAATTAAACCGCTCATCAGAATTATCAAGATAGTCATGGCCGATATGAGTATCAAAACTAACGGAAAGAGCGTCACTAAGAATAGTAGGGATAGCGTCTTTGGTATGATCTGATTTTTTAGTCTCGTCAAAAATCCCGATTGAGTCTGTAATTGCGTTGTAGAGTGCTTTGTCCTGGCAGAATTTCTCACTTCGTTCCAATAACCATGCAAGTCCTTCTTTGTCTTTATCCGAATGATTTTTCTCCGCATCATTCAATACCTCCGTTGTACTAGAAAAATGTTCTTCAGTTAAATCATTTCTTTCTTTCAGTTCAATGACAAGGGCCTCTTTGCTGGGAGGATTAGAATACTTATCAAAATACTTTTTTATTTCTTGAAAGATTGCTTTATCTGTAAATTGAGCGAAATATTCATCTTTGAAAAATGGAAGTGTTTTTCTCGCATACTCTTCATTATATAACAGGCTTCGCAAAATGATACTTTCTAGTCGTTCCATCTTCACTTTCCTCTTTCTGTTTTTCAAGTTCTTCACCAAGAATGTGAATATAAATCTGTCCTAACATAAATTCAAACTCTTCTCCTTCTTCATCAGTAAATTTTTTGTCCTCAAAATCTGGTGGAATCCCAATCATTTCATATTCATATCGGGCTTTAGTTGTTCCATCATCATTGTCCTTATCTGCCATTTGGAATCGACCAAACGCAACAGTGATTCCTGCAAATGGCCCATGCTCAATAAATGCACAACACCGATCTTGTCCTTCTGGGTCAGGAATTATCTTGTGATATTTCTTGATCTGTTCCAGTGTCATTTCCACTTGGTCTACCATAATTATACTCCGTTTTTGCATAATTGTCAAGTTGATTTAATACATCTTCTGTAAAATATTTCTCTGGATCTGCAAGAATCTGCTTTCCAAACATTTTAGATCCGTCTGGAAGTTCAAACCTTGTTGATACCTTCTTGAATATTCCTGCAGCCTCTGCAAATTCCAGAAGACCATAATATTTGTGCAATCCCCCCTCATATGTCAGAAGAACATCAACCATTTTATTTTCTCTTGATAGTCTGGATTTGTGCATCTTGCAATGGATCACATTTCCAATTACTTCGGTTCCCTCTTTTTCTTTTCGCTTTGAGAGGAACACGATTGAAGATGCTGCATAGTGAATTGCCTGTCCTCCACCCATTACCTTTTGTGGAAACATTGAACCAATCTGATCATATACATGATTCGTTACTACAAATGGAACATTCACCTTTGCAAGCATGAGAGTCAATACCCGAAATGTTCCCTTGAGAACTTGTGCTTTAGTCATATCACGAACATTCTTACCATCTGACATATCTGTTAATTCTTTTTCAGTAGATAACATTCCAAGAGAATCGAGACATAGCATCAATGGTGGTCTTGGTTCTGACTCTTCTCCATATTTTTCCAAAATCTTGACTGCTTGATGACGAAATTCTTCAACGGAAGAAACTGGAATATGAATAACTCTTTTTGTATCAATCTCTCGTTCTTTCAGCATATCGGTTGTTATTGCAGATTCCGATTCAAATATAATCACTCCTGCATTTTCATCCATTTCCAAAAAATGTTTTACCAAACCCAATGTAAAAAATGTCTTTCCTGTGGCCGGATCTCCTGCGATTGCAGTAATTTTGTTTGCAGGAAGTCCACCAAAAATCGATCCAGATAGAAGTGCATTAAACACATACGAACCAGTATCAACAAACCGTTCTACATCTCCCCCAAATATACCATCTTCTACTACATTTGCAAATTCATTACCAGATGCCTTTGCAAGTTCCTTCATATAATTACTCATAATTTACCTTATTTTTATATTAATTTTTCACCATTTAGAGATTTTTCAAATATAACTCCTAAACAAAATGCCATCACCGTAAAAATAATTCCTCCGATGATCATATTGGTTGGGTATATAGATATTAAATCATTTGCTAATGTCATACACAGATCCATATTATGCCTTTCTATAATAAATTAAAAAGGACAACCACTCACAGCTGAACAAAATCCGTGAGGTTTATCCCAATGATATATGGTTGAACTAATTAATGCAATCCATATTGAATTTTTCCATAACCAAGACCATGTGAGCCATGGAAGAAATGGAATTATTACTTCCAATCCCATATTAATATTCTCCTTTTAACGGAATTACGTGTCTTACTCCACCTTTTGGATAAGGAGTATCACCTTTTCTTCTAGGGATCATATGTACATGAGGCCACATTACTGATTGTCCTGCAACTTCATTTTGATTGATTCCCACATTAAATCCTTCCCATTTATAATCAAGTATTCCTCTTACTCCCCAATCGTATGCATATGCAAAACAATCTGTAATATTTGATCGTTTATCTCTATTTTTAGGAACGAATAAAAGATGTCCTTCTGTTACTGGATATCCATCTTTGTATACTACATAATCTTCATTTTCATATACAATATGTTCATCGGGCCAAGGAGCATCCTCATATGATCCTAATTGTGATGATTCAATTTTCATGATATTTTCCCCATTTCTTGTACCTTATCACATAGCCCCAATTTCTTGGCTTCTTTTGCATCTAACCACACATCATGTGCAGGCATAAGTTGAGATCGAATTTTTTCCTCTTTTAATCCTGTACATTTTTTATAATGATTCATCAATCGTACAGTAGTCAAATCAAACTCTTTCACCCGAGCAAACAATTCATGTTCTTTTCCCCAACTTCCCCACGAATATTGATGAGATAAAATTGATGTATTTGGAGTAAGAATCCGTCTACCCTTTGTTCCAGTAATGAACATCAATAATCCACATGATGCAATCATTCCCATACCGATTGTACGTATTGGAATCTTAGATCCCATCATAACATCAAGTAATGCAAAACACGCATTCAAATCTCCGCCAGGAGAACAAATCCCCAAAGTCAATTCTTTGTGTTTCTTTTCTTTAGCAAAATTAGCTGCAATAATCCAATTGATTATAGGTGACATTGTTTCCATTGTAACATCACCCATGAATACATGAAATCCTCTTTGAAATAAATCTGCGTTAGGATCTGTTGTACTTTGTGGTTTTTGACCTTTTTCTTCTTCTGTCATTTTTTCCTTATCCAAAAAATTCAGACAAATCTGATACATGTTCAGTTTTCCATCCAACCGAATTCATTACAGATGCCATTGGTTCGATGAATGCTTTGTTAAATTGTAAATCATAATCAATATAATCTTTTAGATCAAACTCTTCTGGTAAATTATTAAGTATTGCAATAACCGTATCACCTACTGGATTGGGTTTCTTGAGATATGCAAACTTTATTTTTTCTCCATCCTTGATAGTAGGATAAGAATGTAATAATTTTTTCTCTTTCAATAATTTATTGTAAATCAATGCACCTTTTACATGAATGGGTGTGCCTTTCTTGTAAAGATGGGCCGCGTCATAATACTTAGATATTCCACGAACTGATCGTGGAAAGAAAATATCTTCTGCATTCAATGTACTGAATTCTTCACGAAATTTATCAATATAATCTATTGCATCTTTTTCAGTTCCATTCATAATAATCTTGAATATGTCCTTCATCTTCTGTTTACAAGCAGCAGGAGTTGAAGAACGAATGGCCTCAATTCCCATAATCTTGAGTTGTGGTTCTTCATATCTTACTCCTTCAGAATCATACACATTCATAATGTATCTTTTCTTAGAAGTCCAAAGTGCCTTGTCTGCAAGATTCTCACGTTTCATGACCATCTTCTGATCATATGCATTCATGTAATCTTTCAATCTCTGATAGGATTTGTCTATTATTTTTTCCATTTGTTCAGAACAAACCGTATCAAGAAAATCAATTACTTTGTTCTTGTCTAACTCTTTATCACCATAAACAGATTGAACCAACTTATCCATAGTAATGTAAACCGAATCTGTATCTACTGCCACTACATAATCTTCATCCGTTTTAAGAAGTTCGTTGAGATATCGATTGATTTCTTTCTCTATCCACTTGATGGATAATTGTCCAGAAGTAGTAATAGCTTCTGCAATCCGTTGATCAAAGAAACGAAAGTGCTGATTCCCCATCGCACCAAATGCAGAGTTGAGTGTAATCTTTAAATTCATTTGTATATTATAATACTTAGAAATTAAATTTCTTAACTCAAATCTTTTTTGGGTATCTTTTTCTTTTTGTAATTTCTTCTTTGTATCAATCATCATGCCTTTATATTTGACACGATCATCATATATTTGTTGCATCATCTCGGGCAAAAATCCCTGTTTATCTATTCGATAAAATTCATTATTGGGAGTATAAGTAACTTTATATTTTTTTAGATTTAATAATTGAGATTGATCTACCAGACCTTCTACTCCTGGCCTTGCATCTTTGATCTCCTGCAACTCACTTGGAAGTTCATCCGTAATCAATGTCTCTGGTGAAAGATTATACTGCATGATCAGATGAGGATACAGAGAATTTAAATCGAAATTCACAACCCAATTATGAGCTCCAAGAATTGGTTCCTTCACATATGCACCTTCAAATTGAGTAGATTTGTGTGAAGTTGTTTTGGGTGGAATTACAGTGTTTTTTCTAAGAAGATGATTGTAAATTAGTGTATCCCACATTCGTACTTGTCCAAATGTATTTCCATAATTGACTTTACAAAGATATGCAAGAGAAATCACCATCTCAAGCAATTTCATCTTATTTTCAAGTTGTTCCACCAATTCTACATCTTTAATATTATAATCAATGAATTTTTGATAATCATTTTTATAGAGAAGATGTAATGTGCCTCGTTCCGAATAATCTAATTTCTGTTCTCCCAATTCAACATTTGCAATATGATCGAGTCGATAAGATTCTTGATTTGTGTAAGTAAATTTTTTGAAAAGTGCCAAATAATCAAGAGTTTCTACACCATATATTTCATAAGTTTGAAGTTCCCGGCCACCCAAACCAAACATCATATATTCACGTAATCTTCTCCAAGGAGAAAGTAATCGATATGGATTCTTTTTCTCATCAAACAATCGTTTTGCACGATTCACTAGATATGGAATATCAAATGTATCAATATTCCATCCTGTTACAATATCTGGTGACTCTTTATCCCACATCATGAAAAACTTTTCAAGAAGTGCCCGTTCACTTGAGCATTTTAAATAGAATATATTTTCACGTTTATTCTGATAATCACCGCATCCAAAAACATAGCAATTATTTCCTATCTTGAAAGTAATCGCAGTTACTACTTCAAATGCATTCTCTACACTAGGAAATCCATTCTCTGAGCCCACCTCAATATCAAGATATGCTATTTTAATTTGAGATATATCATAATTGATATGTTCTTCTGGAAAATGTTCTGCAATAAAAGAGAATTCAAACTTATCATTACCGTAAATTTTGAAGTTATCAACTTCTTTATATTTTGCAATGAACTCCCGACAATCTTTCATTGTACCTGGCTGGATTTCTCCAACAGGATCACCTTCAAGAGTCCGAAATTTAGTTTTTTCTTTGGTAGGAATGTAAAGTGTTGGTTGATACTCTACACGATCTTTGAATCGTTGACCATCATTAGAGATGCCACGGAATAAAATATTATTTCCTAGTGCAGATACATTTGTATAAAAACTCATTTATTTTTTTTATCAAAATCATGATATTTAACATAATTAACATTTAATTCATCTAATTTATTATAACACATTAAAATGTGTTTGTCAATCCAATTCTTCTTTGTATTGAATTGACCTACTACAAATAAAAATTGTAGGTAAACTAACCATACATATTTCATGACCCATCCTTCGATTTTGTTAAAAAATCACGAATTAACAAAACCATTTTTATAAACTACACCATTTTTAGTTTTAAGTGCAGTAAGTATTTTTCTACGATTACCCATCAAATTGTAACTACAATGTACCCATCCACTATTAGGATCATCTCCATCGTAGAACTCTAAAATGAGTTGGTCAAAATCTAAATTCTTTGCAATCCATTTTGCAAGGTCGGGATTTGGTGTTGAAAACGATTCAAAATCCGCTGCCTGGCCATTACAGTGTTGACTTGTTTTTGATCCACCAACCTTTGCGTTTAGTGCAAGACTTCTGTAGCCCGAATTGATTGTAATTATTCCAAACTGATCCCTTGATGGTTGTAAGATATGAATTGCAAGATGTGTCAGATTCACAACATGATATAAATTGGGAGTATTATCTACATTCAATCTTTCTGCCGTGGCACTCTTTGTCATTTCTGAAAGTGCAAAGTTTTTTGATAATCTTATTATATCTGCCATATCACTTTCCTTTCTCAACATCAATAGATCCAGTTGTAGGATCATATGAAACTGTGAAAGTCATTTCTATTGGTTTGAATGTTCCATCTGCCTTAACTATGGGCAATTTACCTTCAACAGCACCCATCAATGCATCTTTAGCATTTGTGAATTGGTGTGAGGGATCGTCTTTTATAACTTTGTCTAATTCTTTTTTTGCTTCCTTTGGAAGTAAATCATCTATCATACTTTCAACATGTTCTTGTGCTAGGTCTGTTGCTTTGTCTACAACAAGACTAGAAATAACATTGAACAATAATACTGGTAACATAATTTTTCTCCTATAAATAATTAAAAACCCCCCACTAAAGTATATATTAGTAGGGGGAAGAGGTATGTTACTTCTTTTTGTGTTCAATCACATTTGGTGTTGTGATTGGAACGATACGTGGTTTCTTTTCTTCTGGAACCACTTTTTCCAGATTGATGTTCAGAAGACCATTCTGAAACTCAGCTCCGTTGACAATCATGTCATCAGAAAGAGTCCAAGATTTAGAGAAAGACCTTCGGGCAATTCCCCTATGAACATACTGCTGTTCCGCAGTATCTTTGGATTCTTTTGAACGAACAGAAATGACTCCATCCGCTACTTCAACTTCAATATCACGTTCAGAGAATCCTGCAAGAGCAATCTCAATAACATAATTGTAGTCATCGACCTTACGAATATTATAAGGTGGATATCCACTTTCTTGTTGAGTAGTTGGGAAGTTCATCAAACGATTGAACATGGAGTCAAATCCTACGGAAAGACCCATAAAACGTTCAAGATCGCCTGCTGTGAAATTAGTGTGATGTGCTAGTGTTACCATATTACCTCCTTCTAAAAGCAAGGTTATTAAAAAATCCCCACCCCCTAGCACGGGCGGTGGGTAAGTTAGAGGTTTCCACAATGGACAACCTCAATCACGCCAACCCTCTCCTTTTAGGAAATGTTCGGCACGATGTTTTAAAACAATCCAAATCAGTTTTATTAGTGAATTTTCTGCGTAGTTTCCTGCACTTCTCACTAATAATTTGTATTTTGTTTCCATAGTTATTTATCTCACATTTAACTTTTTTTTGTAAAAAGATATAATCTTTCACTATTCCCAAATTCTTTCTGTTTTCCAACATCTAATGAAGTTTGAGTTTTCCATTGAATTTGTTTAACTCCAATATCAGTAAAATATTTCTTTGCAATATTTGAAAGATCATCACCAATAAAAATTGTTTCATTTTTGCTCCTATATTGTGGAACAATAACAAAACAAAAAATACCACCTTTTTCAAGAACACTATGACATATTTTCACAGTCTCTTCCCAATACCCCTTTAACCAATCTTGATAATTTGGAAAAGATTCAATTGATTGTTCGCCTCCTTCATATACTTCTAAATCAAAATATGGTGGAGAAAAGAAAACAGAATCGAAATATTCTTTATAGGTTTCTATAAAATTATGCCGTTTATCTAGCTGTTCAGAAGGACAACAATAAAAATCAAATTTTAAATCATCACCAATTAATGGATTACTGGTATGCTCTTCACATAATTGTTTGCATTTATCCACTACATGAGGAATTACATCTACGCCCACATAATGTTTAACATTAGCACTAAATGAACCTATAATATAAGAAGCCCAACCCAAACATGGTGTAAATAATTTTTCTGATTTTAAAATATTACTAATGATATATCCAGCTGTATTAGGATTGAATATAGAAGCTTTACTTGATGTGCCTCTAAGTATACCAAAAAGACGAGAGTTTAATTGTTTATCCTTTGCTACAAACTTTTGGGAACTTGGTTGTTTCCACATTCTGTAGATAAATGGATGTTCTACACATTTTTTTAAAACTTCGTAAGTTGTGGGTAATCCCATTGAATTTGTCGTATACGTTGAATATACATCTTCCCAAAATAGATTTTTGACAATTCTCCCATACTCAGTTTTTATAGAACCATCTATAATTCCTGGCTTTTTAGGATCTTCACAATTAGTGATACCAGAAATATTTTGTCTGACCGTTTGTTTTATATGTAAATCATACCAGTTCTGCAAAAACATTTCTGGAGCTTCTACAAATACTTGATAACATCTTCTACAAAAATCTTCAATTAATTCATCTGTCCAAAGTTCACTTTCGTTAGCCCATTCAACAAATAACTTAGCATCTTCATAAGTTTCTCCATACTTGGCTAATAATTTTAATTTAGATTTATATTCAGAATACTCTATTTTTTCTGGAATATTAAAAGATTTCAAAAAATCATTAAAAGAGCTGTGAACCATTTATCCTTTTCAATTCTATATTTGCATCATCAATTGTTTTTAATACTGAATTCCAATATTGTGTTGATTTTTCTCTATTTGACATTATATACTCAAAAACCCTATCTTTATTTTCTGGTACATTAAACCAATGAACAAAATCGAAATTATATGTTGCAGTTTGTAATTCTTCTAAAGTATATTCTGTACATTCTGATAATCTTACAAGTTCTTCGTGTGTATAAAATTCACTTGGTAATAATGCTCTTTTTTCACAATTGCACCCCTTACATAAAGGAATACTATTTTTCAATGTGGCTGGATGGAAGTAATGTAAAGATAATATATGATCTATTGCAATGTTATCATGTGAACCACATTTAAAACATTCCTCACCATGAATTTCCAAACATTGTTTTCTCAATTCCAACTCAGTTAGAATTATTTCTCCACGTTCTTTTCTAAAAATTGCGACAACTGATTCTTTGTATCGGCCACTTGCGGAATCTGATAATTCTTCAGATGTTCTTAAACCATTTCTCCAAACTCCGTATCCTAAAGTACACTCCCCTTCCCTATTACCATACGGTTTGTTCCAAATATTAATTAAAGAACGTGAATGTATTGGTTCTCTTCCGACTGCTTCACAAGCTTTACAATGAACCATGTCTTCTTCATATTCAATTATTTCACCAGTAATAATATCATTTCTACTTTTTCCTAAATCATCTCTTTTTGCAGAATACCCCCAATGTTTAAGAATTATGCCTCTATCGCGGCCACCAGTAGGTTTTCTTCCATATATTTTTTTAAAAACGAGAATAAAAGTTTCAGGAGAAATATTCATAATCTATTATTCAATTAAGATTATATAATAATTATACTAATTTTTGATGTAAATGTCAAGTCAATTCTTACCAGTTGATCCAAAACCACCATCTCTTTCAGTTTTTGTCTCTGGACGTTCATTTACCTCTTGTAAAACACATGGTTGATCTTTAAAAAGTTCACTCTGACAAATACGTTCATTATTATTCACATATTTAACATCTCCACTTATATTTACAATCATTGCAAAAACTGGTTCAACATAATCTGAATCAATAATCCCCACATTATTTGCAAGGGTTAATCCTTGTTTCAATGCCAGGCCCGATCTTGGATATAATCTCATTGAATACCCATATGGAATATCAAAAATAAGTCCAGTAGGTATTAAAACTCTCTCTTTAGGATTAACCTGTACTCTTTGATTTTGCACCAATCTATTTTTTATTTCCAACTCATCAACATGGTTTATATACACCGAAACTGCTGAGTTGTCTGGTAAAAAAGAGTACAGGTCAAAACACGCAGACCCCTCTGTAGCTCTTTTGGGGTCTTTTACACCTGAAAATAATTTATAAAATCGTAAATCATTCGTCCAACTCATCAGAATCCCTTTTATTTCCAATATTATATTTGGGAGTAAGCTCCCACTCATCCTTTTCCTTGAAGGAAAGGATTTTCAACTGGCTCAATG
>LULF01000418.1_pt1 | contig 11773 bp, 9 predicted proteins | sample 728221 | NCBI WGS metagenome assembly LULF01 (sample SAMN03860296, study PRJNA289734) | marine metagenome | biome: seawater column; feature: ocean; material: water; isolation source: Red Sea water column Station 169 - depth 500m | place: Saudi Arabia: Red Sea | collected 2011-10-15 | depth 500 m | reverse complement strand
GTATTATATATATCAAATCTGACTTCAACACCTTGAAATGGAAAAATCTGAAGACCAGGGCCTAAGCGAAATGTTTCATTTTCCTTTTCAGTGTCAGGTTTAAAGTATTCAAAAGTAAAAAGTGTAAACACTCCTCTATTTAAAAGTAAGTGATTCTGTAAAAGTCCATAATAGGATTGTGTGTCTAGTTTTGTAGATACAATTTCTTGGCTTTTCTTACCAAGTTCAAACAATACACTAGACCCTTTTGAAAAACCTATTTTTGTATGAATTGCTGCGAGATCATTTTTGATGTGGTCTGATTCAGATCTAAGGATAGAGATTCCAGGCTTAAATTTATTTGAGAAGTCGTATTCAATTTTTGCTGAAACACCTTTTTGTCTTAAATCACTAGCTTGATCTAAGTTCCCTAAAAATGGATGAATACCAATTTCAAACTTCTCTTTCATTAGGTGAAGTAAAACTCCGTGTGTTTGATCATTTTGAGCTAATCCTGTAACAGACCTACTAAATGCAATATGATCCGGAACTCTAATTCCAAATACCTTGTCCATCATTCCAATATAGACACCATAATTCTGATTCGGTCGTATTCCAATATAATGTTCACGGGACCTATAATTACCAACATCTTTTCCTTTTTGTGATCTTGGTGTTGGAGCATAGCCATAAGAAATAGATGCTATATACTTATCCGTTTTGTCGAGTTTAATTACGAGGTTAACATCAGCTTGCATATGTATTGTTTCATATTTAGCTTCATCTTTATTGATATCCCTGCCATATCTTAAGCCTCGATAATCTACAGAGGGACGGACTCGGCTATTAAAAGCCTTCATATATAAAAATCCACTATCCTCTGCAATTTTTTCTTCTGGCTTATCTTTACTATGTATAATCCAACGATTAGAAATTGCTGTTGCTGATAGGGCCCTTCCATAATCGGTAAGAGGGCCATTGCCGTATGGATTGTAATGACAAGTCATACAAGATGTATATCCATAACCAACAAAGTTTGGGTATGCCCACAAATGGTTAAAATAGAAAGTCACCAAAATGGTGACAAATAAAAGTCTAAAATGTTTCATCATTACAGCGAGCTACCCAGAGAATATACACTAGGTAGCTCAAATATCTTCAAGGAGTTTTTATATTAAAGTTCGTGACATTCAAAAGGGTCATTAGCATCATGCCTGTGACACGAGTATGAAATAGACTTGTTACCTTTTAGGTAAACCTTTGCCTTAATTCCACCCGAAATTGGCCAAGCTTTAATTCCCGTAAAAGAATCCACAACATCATGAGTTTGGGAAGTCTTAAACTCTTTTAAAGTTTCTGTAACTGCTTCATTTGTGTCATCAATACTTGTCGTATCAGCGAAAGCAAAAGAAGACATTGCCAATGCAGTAATTAAAATTAACTTTTTCATTTTTCTCTCCTTGTCTATTGAGAATTTATTATTAATCTAGGGGTTCATCCCACCCAGGTTCATTATCATTTCCGGGCTCACCATCATCATCACCGGGTTCACCATCATCATCACCGGGTTCACCATCATCATCACCGGGTTCACCATCATCGTCGCCACCGGGTTCACCGTCAACATCACCAGGCCCATCATCATCGTCTCCTGGGCCATCGTCATCATCGTCACCGTCTTCACAATCATCTGGAATAGAGTTGGGAGTTTCCTTTGGAGCACATGCTTCAATCCATTTTTTTATGAACTCTATTTCAACATTTGAAAGTGTCCCATCTACAGGCATTTCTCCATCTTCCACACTTAAAAACAACCTACTTTTTTGAGGCTTTCCTTTAACAAGAAGAGGAATAAAGCGATCAACCATTGTTGAATCGTATGTTGTAAAATCAATAGGATCATTATTGGGCTTAGCATCAGGTCCCGAGTGACAAGACATACACTTAGGTTTCAAAATATATTTTTGTAATGAATTAAAGTTTAACGGTGCTTCCCCTGTAGCGAGTTGGTTTCTTCTAACAAGATCATCTTTTGACTTAAAGGATAAATCTGACGGGCTTCTTTTACAAGAAGCTGAAATGACTAAAATAAATATGACTAGTAGAACTTTAATCATCAGATTTATAATATACAAAATTACTTCTCCTATGTAAACTACCCCATGGGGGTATTGTAAAATTTTCTCTAATTGTAAGACTATTAAAGAAAAAGACATGCTAACTACATGTCTCTGATTTATAGATTAAAATCTAATTTTAATTCCAAAACCAACAGAGTTATTGCCATTTTTATCTGTAGAAAAGTTTAAACCAATACTAGTTCTTCTAGACAATACATAATTGGCTTCAGTTCTAAAGTTCCAATCAAATTGATCTTTATAACTTACCTCTGGTTCCAAATCTAAAACAATAGGTCGTCCTCTAAACTCTACTAGTGGTATTGACTTCCTCAGTCTTACAATGGCCTTTCCATCATTTCTTAAAAAACCTTCCATTTCAACGTTTCCAGGAAGGTTATAAGCAGCAGTTAAAGCAGCATAAACTTTTTGATCTTCTACAACGACACCTGTACCAACTGCAAAGAATCTATCAAGATATCTTTTAAACATTACCTCTGCTTCAAAATTATCAATATCATACTCATCGACTTCAAGCTCCATATCAACTTGGTAGCGACCAGCATTAACTCTTACATCTAGCATAGCAGAATTCGTATTAAGACTTGTCTCAGTTCTCCAAAAAGCATCAGTATCCTTAGTCATATAAGAACCCCATTTTTTTTGGTCTTCTTCTAATTCAGGAGTTTGTACAAAATCTTCATACTTTACCAGTCGGGCCATTCCCATTTTCATGTGATAAAGATTGTGACAATGTAAGAACCAAACACCTGGTTCATTTGCATGAAATTCAATTGTTACAGTTTTCATCGGAGCAACATCAACAGTGTGCATAAGAGGAGCATAGTCTCCTTGCCCATTAAGAACTCTAAAAAAGTGTCCATGTAGGTGCATCGGATGGTGCATCATCGTTTTATTGATATATCTAAAAGTAATTACTTCATTTTCTCTGATAGTAATGTACTTATCTTCAGAAAAAGGTTTACCATTTATATACCAGGTGTATCTCTCCATATCACCTGATAATTCAAGATCTATAACTTGCGCTCTTACTAAAGAGTCATCTAAATTTGTTGGTTCCACTGACTTCAGCATTTCGTACTTGAGTTGCTTAGTCTTACCCATTGGAGGTATTGGCATATCATGATCATCACCCATTGAGTTCATCCCATGATCCATCCCCCCATGATCGCCATGATCTCCGTGGTCATCATCATCGTCACCTGGTTCATCATCATCCCCAGGCTCGTCGCCATGACCACCACCGTGACCTCCTCCATGATCCATTCCACCGTGATCCATTTCATAAGTAGAAAGAGGTATTTTAACAGGTGCCATTTCCATTTCACCCATTCCAAACATTAGACTTGCTGAACCTGTTCTATCTTGGGCTGTAATTTTGGCTTCAAACTTCTTCATCATATGAGGTACTTCAAAAACAACATCATATGTTTCAGCAATCCCTACCAATAATTCGTTTACCTTAACAGGTTGAACTGCCATTCCATCTTTTGTAATAACCTTAAAATTTCTATTATTTCCAATATTAAAGTAAAAGTAAGTAGAAGCTGAAGCATTAATGATTCTAAATCGTACCTTTTCTCCGTGCCTTACATTTTTAAGCATTGATTTAATTTTTCCATTTATTAAATAAGCATCATAACCTACATCACTAAAGTCCATCGGTCCCATTCGAGATAATTCACCATCTATATACTTATCTAGATTTCCGTTTTTATAGGCTCCCCATACAGTTCCAAGAAAATCCTTTTTTAATAAATCTGCATTCTTAAATTGTTCTTCCTCCGAAAGACTTTCAACATAATTTTTTACAACTGCCTTCTTCATATCACTTTTCTTTAGGCCGTAATAGTGTCCATCTTTTTTAAGGTTATATAGAACATCCATTGGGTGCTCATTAACCCAATCACTCATAACAAACACATAATCATGATCGACTTCTTCTATCGGCTGATCTTCCTCGATAACGATAGCTCCATAAAGACCCCTCTGCTCTTGAAGTTGAGTATGTGAGTGATACCAATAAGTTCCTGTATGCCTAATAGGAAATCTAAAAATATGTTTAGAGTTTGGAGCAATAATTTTTGTATTTGAAAACTGAGGTCCATCTTGCTAATAAGGAACCAAAAGGCCATGCCAGTGGAGTGTCGCAGGCTCATCAGTATCATTATGAACAGTAATAACTGCATCATCTCCCAACTTAAACCTAAGAGTTGGGGCGGGAATAGCAGCTTCCTTTGGCGCAGGCCAAGTCTGAGAGATCCCTAAAGCATGCTTTACATCAACACCTGTAAAGTTAGCAGTGATATTTTTAATTCTTAAGTCATAGAACCTTTCTGCTGCTGATACCTGCAAAGAAAGAAACAAAAAAATAAAGGCGCATAAATTGCTGAAATTACGAAACATAAGATTCTCCATAAAGCCAAGTTGACTCATTGTGTCATTTCGCTACTGTAAAATCTACTTATATTAAATACCTGTGAATTATTTACTTACCCCTGGGGGGTAGATAACGTGGTATTAATAATTGATCTATAGATAAAGCTAAGATTAGTGGCGTTAGCTCTAACACTTTTGAATAAGCTTATTCTCCAATTTGGATCCAAAAACATTTCTAATGTAATTAACAGCATCTACAGCACTATCCGTAATAAGAATAAGATTTAAGTCACATATACTTACAGTGCCTTGTTTTACTAAAGTGTCTTCGATGAAGCTTATTAGTGGGCTCCAATACTTCTTTCCTAGTAAAACAATTGGAAAGTTTTCCATCTTTCCAGTTTGTATTAACGTCATAACTTCAAACATTTCATCTAGTGTTCCATAGCCGCCTGGAGTTGCAATAAAAGCATATGAATACTTTGCTAAAATTAATTTTCTTGTAAAAAAATAGTTAAATTCTAAGAAATCATCTAGAAATGGATTTGGTTTTTGCTCCATTGGAAGACGTATATTACAGCCTATAGAAGTGCCAAATGCCTCCTTAGCACCTTTATTAGCTGCCTCCATGAGACCTGGACCACCACCAGTTAACACTGAGAAACCTGCATTGGCTAGCTCTTTACCAAGAGCAACCGTTTCTAAGTAGTAATCATTATCTTCTTTAATCCTTGCGGAACCAAAAACAGTTACACAAGGGCCATACTTTCTCATAGTTTTAAAGCCCTTAACAATCTCCCATAAAATCCGACCAACTCTAAAACAATCTTTTAACAAAGAAGACTTCGGCTCTAAAAGAAGTGCTTCACTTTTATCACATGAACATTTTCCCCATTCACTTTCGTGCTTCGTTTCCTTATCACTCATAATCATTTGTTCCCACTCAGACATTAAACAAATTATTTCTTTACTTCGACTTGTGTTGATTCTTTAAATACAAAGTCTCCTTTTGTTTCAACCATAGAATAGTGATCATTAAGTAGCTCTGAAACTGTGCCAAATCCTAAAGAAGTTAGCTCACATTTTTCAACCCCGTACCCGGTTTGATTTGAGACACCACCTAATTCTGCATTTTCATGCATTGTTATATTATGAGTTGTGGAACTACTGCATACCGATTCCTGAAATATTACAATATCACCCACCTTAACTTCGTTACTTCCCAAGCAAATAACCGCTTTTTTAGAATTTATTTTTTTAGCAACTGTTCCTCTCATAAAAGTATGAGCACAGCTAGCAAGTAAAAATGACATAAAAATAAATATATAACTTTTCATAAATCTCCTAAGCAATACCATAAGCAAGCATGGCGTCAGCAACTTTAACAAATCCAGCGATATTAGCACCTTTTACATAATTAACTCTTTGAGCATCTTCGCTTCCATACTCCACACATTGCTTATGAATATTTTGCATTATATGTTTAAGTCGATCATCGACTTCCTCTTTAGTCCATGGAAGCCTTAAAGAGTTTTGTGTTTGTTCAAGTCCAGACACCGCGACACCGCCAGCATTTGCGGCTTTTGCAGGGGCGAATAAAACACCAGAGTTATGAAATTCTCTAGCAGCTTCTAAAGAGCTAGGCATATTTGCTCCTTCAGCAACTAGCTGTATACCATTTGCAATAAGAGCTTTAGCATCTTTTTCATCGAGTTCATTTTGGGTAGCACATGGGAATGCTAGATCAGCTTTTATATTCCAAGGTTTTTCATCTTCATAAAACTTAGAATTTGGATACTTAGTCACATACTCACCTATCCTTCCTCTTTCAGTAAATTTAAGTTCCTTGAGCCAACTAAGCTTGTCTTCATCTATCCCATCTGGGTCATGGATAAAGCCGCTTGAATCAGACAAAGTTAAGACTTTTGCACCTTCATGTAAAAGCTTTTCGGCGCAGTAAATTGCAACATTACCAGATCCAGAAATAAGTGCTGTTTTACCTTCTAACCGATCTCCAATATTTTTAAGCATATATGATGAGAAATAAACAACTCCATAACCAGTGGCTTCTGTCCTGATTAAACTCCCACCATAAGAAAGACCTTTTCCAGTCAATGTTCCAACAAACCGATTATTTAGACGTTTATACTGTCCAAAAAGATAACTTATTTCTCTAGCGCCTACACCAATATCACCTGCCGGGATATCAGTATCCTCTCCTATATGCCTCGATAGCTCTATCATAAGAGACTGACAAAAACGCATAACTTCTCGATCACTTTTACCTTTAGGATTAAAGTCACTTCCACCTTTTGCTCCCCCCATAGGAAGCCCTGTTAGAGCATTTTTATACACTTGCTCAAATCCTAAAAACTTAAGGACACTTTGAGTTACATTCGAATGAAACCTAAGTCCTCCTTTATAAGGGCCGATGGCATTATTAAATTGGACCCTCCAAGCCCTATTACAGTTGATATGCCCATGATCATCCTCCCAGCAAACTCGAAAAATGATTATTCTATCTGGCTCAACCATCCTTTGAAGAATATGCCCATCATCGTACTTGGGGTTAGACTCAACAAATGGCATAACGGATTCTGCAAATTCTCTAACAGCTTGATGAAATTCAATTTCAGCAGGATTTCTTTCAACAATCCAGTTATTAAACTTTTCAATTCTTTCATTTGTTTTTCCATTCATATATATTCTCCTGAATTTAGCTATGAGGTGCTGGTATTGAAAAAAAGATGACAAATATAAGGGCCGCTTCCAAAATCAAACAACCCAAAATTGAGAAAAATTGTTTTGATCCATTAAGTTTTTGCCTTATGAGATTCAATGCAACTAAAATTTGTAAAAAGAAAAAACCAGCAAACCCCTTTGAGGCAAGATTGATTATTTCAAAAACATTTGCAGACCATATAAGAAAAATGGCCGAACCAATAACAATCATATAGTAAAGATTAATTGATAGAGAGCTTGGTATAATTTCCTTTAAGAGTCCGCCTGCACCAATTGTATCGGCAAGAGCAGCACTTAGTTGACTAGCTATTGCAGCTCCTAAAAGAAGAAGTGGTAAAACGCTAACAGCTCTTCCTAAGCTTTGACTGATCGTTGTTTCATTAAGCTCAACAATTGGAAAATCTAAGAAAATTGGGCAGGTCAATCCTATAAATAAAATGTAGATAGCAATTGCTATCCATTGTGAGTTCCTTGAGGCCTGTATCCTAATATTTTTTGAATAATGCTCTCCCATAAATCTTGTGGTTTCAAAACCTTGAGTTACCATCAACATTCCTGCGAGCATTGCCATCTTCTCAAAAAATGTAAGTTTTTTAATTGGATCATGCCCAAACCAATGTGTTTGAGTGGCAATATCAAAACTTGCAAGGGCAGCGAGAACGCCTCCGATAACTGCGAGCTTAATAGTTACTGCTATGAGCTCTATTCTCTCAAGTCCCTTTGTTCCTCTCCACCAAGAAACTCCCATCACACTTAAAAGTGTAGCTGTGGTAATCCATTTCATCGTTTGAGTATTATCTATTCCAAACTCTCTTGAAATAAATGAAGTGAACAAGCTGATATAAAATGCTACTGAAATAGCATAAGCAATCCCTAATACAATTTGTGAAAGTTTCTCTAGCCTCAAGTTAAATGGATGAGAAGAAAACTCTAAGCTTTCAGCATGTAAAATATTAAAGCGAATAACACGACCAATACCATAAGCTAGAACAAGTAGAACAATGATTCCCATCGGTGCCCATTTGCCAAAAACTGAATGCAGTAAAGGAGCCACTATTAAAAAACCACTTCCAATAATTGAAGCTAAAGGTGTTACAGTAGCACCCCATAACTCTGAGTTGATTACTTTCTTTCTAATTAGAAATAATCCAAATATTAATGTTGCAACTATGGCTATTGAGTTAAACAAATTTGAGTTGCTAATAATCCCTTCCATTTATTTCCTAGTGATGTTTAAACTTTCCAACATTTTTAATATCAGTCCAATGGGTTGTTTGATGGCACTTAAAACAGTCTTGCACTCTTGCATTAGGCTTATTTGGAATCTTTTGTGACATCATATTAAAGTGCATTTTATAATGACTTGGAGGTGCCTGATGACATTGAACGCAATCTCTTGATTTAGGAGATGGATGCTTAAACTCAGCAATATTCCACATATCTGCTCGATGGCATTGAGCGCAGTCATTTCCAAAAAGCTCAAAGTGCCTATCATCATTAGAGTGGCAAGTTGCACAGTTTAGTAGTGCTTCTTTTTTTGAGATTTTAGGATGTAGAAAAGGACTATCCTTTTTTCTTTCTCGTCCACTAAACTCCATTATGTAGTTATGAACGAGGGCCTTTTCATCGTTTGCCGATTTACTTTTACTAAGCATTTTCATTCCAGTGTCGGATAAAAAGTTGTGATCCATTTTGGTGATATTGTCTGATCGTCCTAAATGTTCAGTATGGCATCCAAGACAAGTCGAAATATCTGCATGAAATGAAGTGGGTTGCCTTTCTAAGATATCTATATCATTAGCATGACAAACAACACAGTTTTCTCTTTGAACGCCCTTTATCGGATTGTGACATGCCATGCAGTCATTATCCAAAAAAGAATGTGCTTGCGAGAGTTTTCCAGGACTAACTGTCTTATTCCAGATAACTCCACTTAGCTTTGATTCCTTAAAATGAGTTGGATTAAGAAGAAAGTGATCAACTGAAACATAGGCTAGGGTAAAAGTTAGAATGATTAAGAAAAAACTTTTCATAACCACCTCAGCCCAAAATAGAATTCACTAAAAATATGAAAAATAATAATTATATAAAGGATAATTGAAATAACGATATGAAACTTAAGCCACCTTTTAAACCAAAGCTTAACTGTCTCATGCATTTTAATGGAATACTCAACATCTGAAATAGAATCAGCAAGCTTTAACAACGTCATTTCCTCTGATGAGGCCCCTGCAAATGCAAGAGACATCTTTTTGAAGAAAAAGGGAAGATAAGCTGCTGTATTCTTGGCAAAACTTGGTTTAACCTGCTTTGAATAACTCTCGTATTGCTCAAGAAGATTAAAGGAAAGTTTCTTTTTCTCTCTCATCCCTGTTGAGATTTGAGCTAACAAATATCTACCAATAAAACCGCTAAGAACAACAAGTAACATTAGTAGTGTTAAGACAATGCCCACTAAACTATCAAAACGATGTCCTGTATGAATCAATGCTAAAATAGGACCAATGATTCCTGCATAGATATGCCACTTTAAGAAAGTGGACATTTTCATCCATTTTGTAAATCTATCTTTTAATCTCTTTGATCTTTTAACAAACATGTAAAGAAGAGGAATAAACATAAAAAATGTAGCAATGATCCCAATGATACTTCCGACAAAACTTCCAGGAAAAGATGGTGCTTTGTGAAGAATAAATCCTCCCCAAAGAACCATCATCAATATTACTAATCCTGTTACGGTATGGCGTTCCTGATGATTCATGTGCCTAGACCTCTACACTTACATCTTCGCTGGCCTTAGCCTGGCATGCTAAAATAATCCCCTTGTTTTTTTCATCTTCTTCAAGAGAATCATCTACCTCCATTGTCACTTTGCCCGAGAGAAGTTTAACCTTGCACATTCCACAGGTTCCTGAGCGACAAGAATTATCAATCTCTATTCCAGCTTCATCTGCGGCTTCTAAAATAGTTTGTTCTTCCCCAAGTGATACTGTTTTATTAGATCCAGTAAATGTTAAATTGTAGGCCTTTTCTTCATTAGCTGGATTTTTTTTAGTTTCTTTTGGTTTAGCACCACCAAAAGCTTCTGTTTTAATTTGTTCTTTGCTAACTCCTAAATCAGAGAGCATTGATTTAACTGCATCCATCATCGGAACTGGTCCACAAATATGGATACGTTTCTTCTCTATATCTGGAATAAAGTTATCAATAAGTTCTTTTGTAAATCTTCCCTGCGGTCCCATCCAGCTTGTTCCCTTCGCTCTGGTCATGCTGGCAAGAACATTTAGGTTTGAATAACGAGATTGAAGGTACTCCAGTTCTTTTTGATAAATAAAATCATTGCTGGTTCTTGCACAAAAAAGAAAATATATCTCTCCAGGCCAACATTTTGCAGTTAAATATCTAACAGCACTCATCATTGGAGTAATCCCAACACCTCCAGAGATTAAGACAATACTATCCGATTGCTCACCATTAAAATAAAACTTCCCATTGGGTACACTTACTTCTAATTTATCGTGAACTTTAAGTTTGTCGTGAAAATGTCTACTGACTAGGCCTTTATCTTCTCTTTTAATAGTCACTTCAACAAAGTCTTTCTCCGTAGGAGATGAAGATATTGTATATGAACGGCGTACTTTTTTACCGTTTAAATCAAGAATAAATGTGACGAATTGACCTGGCTCATATGTAAATGAAAGAGGAGTATTGTCGATGTTGGCCAATCGAAATGTTTTAACGTTTGGAGCCTCTTCGAAAATACCAATCAGCTCAAGGGCTCCTGAAAACTTATTTCCTAAGCTCTTTTCAGGTTTGACAGGCTTTGGACTTGGCAGTACCTCCTTTTTGGAGGTCTCTACATTTATTGCTTCTTCAGGTTTAGCAGGATTCGCAGGTGTTTTTTTTGATAACTCTTCTAACAATAATGCTGCTCTTTTCATTTTAAAGAAATACATCCATATCATTGTAGCCATAAAAAGAATTAATATAGTCATGATAGAAGTATGAAAAAAAGACATTCCAAACATAGAGGAATTTTCATTTTTTGCATCAAAGGACAGAGGGAGAAGGTTCATTTCTTTTTTGAACCACTTAAGTGCAATATTTTGAGGAGCCTTGCCCTGTTCAATTGCTTTGTTTGCGGCAAGACCACTATCAAATTGACTAACTCCTTGTCTGATCTCTTCTAGGGCATTTTCTTGTTTTGGATAATCTAGACTTTGCTCAGAGGCACCAAGCTCTTTTACTCCCTTATTAATGAGTCTTCTACCTTCTTCAATCCTTAAATTAGCTGCTTCTACGATTTCTTTTTTTTTGTCTTCGGTTAGTTCTTTTAAATTCATCATTTTCGGGTATATATCCCAAGTATTAGATGAATTAGCACCACAGTTTCCTCCAGGGCATCCCTTCATCATGCCGCCCATACCTTTGCCCATCATGCCGCCCATACCTTTGCCCATCATGCCGCCCATACCTTTGCCCATCATGCCGCTCATGCCTTTGCCCATCATGCCGCTCATGCCTTTGCCCATCAT
>LULF01000413.1_pt1 | contig 11777 bp, 9 predicted proteins | sample 728221 | NCBI WGS metagenome assembly LULF01 (sample SAMN03860296, study PRJNA289734) | marine metagenome | biome: seawater column; feature: ocean; material: water; isolation source: Red Sea water column Station 169 - depth 500m | place: Saudi Arabia: Red Sea | collected 2011-10-15 | depth 500 m | reverse complement strand
GTATAAGTTATAATGTCTTGTCCCCCTAATCCTGTAGTAAAGCGGCCATATTTCCCATCAAGGGTTTTCAGCTTATCATCTTTGTATAAACTGTTTATTTGTGCAATATCAATACTAATAAATGTCCAGATCGAATCTTTAGAAATTCGCTCCCAAAGTGTGAAAGTAACACCAGCTGATATAACAACCTCTTTATAGGCAACGCTCTCCAGATTATTAGGATTGTTGCATTTTCCTTCATGGCTGTTTGCCAATTTCTCTTTATCCTGGCTATCCTTCTCTGTTTTAACTGCAACATCATAAGAATCACAAAATTTGATTTTTATGTTATTATCCACCAAACCTAAACCGAAGCCCAAACCAGCTTTTAAGAATCTATGCATTTCACCAAGAGGAATAAAAAACCCCCACATATAACCTAATGCAAGAGCACTTCTTTTAAGGTCATGAGTTATGGCCCAGTTTTCCGGAAGGGTACTTAGTTGAGAAGAACTAAAATATTTAGGTAAAAAATTCTCCTTCAAATAGTCTCTTGTGCCAGATTTTTGTCTCAGGTAAATAGTAGTTCTTGAATTATTAAATGCTGCATCCAATTGAGATGAGATTGATTGATCTGGAAGAGGTGGAATATTGTTTATTTCATCTCCAATAGAAAAATCAAAATATGCCTGCCTGAATAACCAGCTGGCCATCAAAGTTTCAGGAAATACTATGGCAATAGGGAACTTCTGTTTTCCTGCGAAAGTACCTGTATATTCCGTATTAATATCCGTATCATATTTTGTAATTTCATAATCATCAATTTCAAATTTATCCTGTGAAAGAACGGTAGAGTACCTTAACCTAATTCCGTCAATAGTTTTATCCTGAGCCCGGATGGTACTTGCGGGAATGATCATTAAAATGGTTATCAGGAAAAAATTAATTCTATTTAGAATCAACATGCCAAAGTTAACTCTGCTCTTAAAAAAAGTTAGGAAAGATGCGATGGAGTATAGAATTATTTTCATACAGCACTCTTTAGTTGGAGTACAATTTCATGAGTTTCAATGCATGATCAATTCCTAATAATTTTTTGTTGGGATTTTTGCTGGTATCAAATATTTTCGGTCTGTTGATTTTGTTTTATACACTGACTAAAAAATTGCTAAATATCCGCAATCTATAAACTAAAGAAGATATATGCAAAAGAAAATTTGGGGATTTTACTTGGAGGGTGTCTGACTGTGAAGGATTAGTGGGGGTTAATTAATTGAGATGATGGGCTAATAATTTTATTGCTCTAAATAATTACTTCAAATCCTTCAAATTGAGGGTGTTCAAGATAAATATCGCTATGTGCTCCTGCCCCTTTATGCGCTTTTCTGAAGGCCTCTGACTTGGTCCAATTCTCAAAGTCCTTTCTAGATTCCCAAGTTGAGTGTGAGGCATATAAAGTATGGGTGTCTTCGGTCTTGCCTTTTACTAAATGAAATTCAATAAAACCTGGGACATTACTAAGATGTGTTTCTCTTTTTTCCCAAATATTTTCAAAATCACTCTCTCGGTTTAGAGCAATCTGAAACCGGTTCATTGCAATAAATTTCATTTTTTCCAATATGATTAACTATATATTTAATCAAAAATATGATTGGTTAATTTGAGCTAGACGGGAAATGACATTTGATCTGAATAATGAATGATGAGTGGGGAAGTCAACAAACAACAAAAAATTTGCATCTATATTACAGTAAGTCATGACTTCATGACTTTTTTAACCTGATCTGGCGTGAATGGTAGGTGTCTCAGGCGGGTTCCACTCAATGCAGCCACTGCATTAGCTACTGCTCCTCCAGTAATTGGCAAGCCAGTTTCGCCGATTCCAGACGGACTTTCATTTGAATCAATGATCTTCACATGAATTTCTTCAGGTGCGTCTGATATTCGCATTACATGATAGTCATGAAAATTGGATTGTTGAACCTTTCCGTCTTTAAAAGTTATTCGTTCAGATAGAACACTGCTTAGCCCGTAAATGATCGCACTTTCCATCTGGGCCACAGCATTGTCAGGTTGAACTACAATGCCTGCATCCAGAGAAGACCATATCCTGTGAACCTTTATCTTTCCTGATGATTTCTCCAGGGAGACCTCCACAACGCCTGCTGCCAGCGAACCACTGCGTTCGGCAAATGAAATTCCAAATGCATGGCCATCTGGAGGTTTTCTTCCCCATCCTGCCATATCTGCTGCAGTTTCAAGAACCTTCAAGGCTCTTGGTGAATTATGCATCACCTGCCTGTGGAATTGATAAGAATCTACTCCCTCTGCTTCTGCTATCTCGTCAATGAAGGATTCAATTGCAAACTTGGTAAAACCATGACCAACAGCTCTCCAGTGTTTCAACCTGACACCGTGACTCAACCCCAGTATTTCAATGTGCTGATTAGGAATATCGTAAAATGGAATTTTTGCTCCTGAGCTCAACAAACGTCTACCGTCCCCTACTATGCTATGTTTCCAGGCGATGAGTTTTCCATCAGCATCCAAACCAGCGACAAGCCTTTGCAGGCACATTGGCCGAAACGCTCCATATTGAAAATCATCCTCCCGGCTCCAGATCAGTTTAACTGGTTTTCTGACAGTCTTTGACAACTCTGCTGCTTCTACAATGTAGTCAGACATTGATCGTCGGCCAAAACCTCCCCCAAGGAAACAGGGATGTAGCTTGATTTTGCGAGGATTTGTCCCAAGAAGTTTGGCCACAGCCTTTATGGCACCTGAAGGTGATTGTGTACCAGCCCAGATTTCAGCACCATCACCTGCAGGGTTTACGGAAACTATTGCATTAAGTGGTTCCATTTGGGCATGGTAGACATGGTCACTAAAATAATCAGACGAATATATCCTGTGAGCATTTTGAATTGCAGCATCTGCGTCGCCTTGCTGATTTAAGACATGACCCCCTTTTTTTCCAGAACCGACAATATTTTTATATCCTTCCAAAATCTTCTCGCTGTCAAACATTTCCGCAGGTGCACCCTTGCTCCATTTGACCTTCAGTCTACGTTTTGCAGAAATAAGGTTTTCGTAACGTTTTCCAAGGATTCCCACTCCATGTTTGAGACGGACTATTTTTTGGATACCTTGCATCGACTTGATTTCTTTTTCGTTGAAACTTTCTGGCTGATTACCGTTAACAGGAGTACGCAGTATTGTGGCATAGAGCATATCTGGTACATTGACATCCATACTGTATATTGCACTTCCATCTACCTTTTCAGGAATATCAACACGAGGAACATATTTCCCGATAAGCCTAAATTCTCCCGGCTTCTTCAGGCTCTTCTCAGGAATCTCTGGAATTTCTTTTATGGTCTCTGCGAATGAGGCTATTTCTCCGTAACTGATTTTCCGGTTTGAAGCGCTGTGAATCACCATGCCTGGTTCGGTTTTCAACTCTGTCAAAGGAATTTTCCATTTCATAGACACATTTTTTAACAAAACGTATCTTGCCTGAGCTCCGGCTTGACGAAGGGGCTTGAAATACCCACTTACAGTAAAACTTCCCACAGTTATCATGTGATATCCTCTGCCTCCCCAACCAGGTCTTCCGTATATTTTGGGATCAATTGGAGAATGTTCAACTTTAACTTTACTCCAGTCAGCATCCATTTCTTCAGCAATCAACACAGCAAGTGCTGTCATTGACCCCTGGCCCATTTCAGCAGAAGGATTTAGTATAGTTATTGTTCCTTCAGAATCTATCTTAACCCATACAGTGATATTTGAACCTTTGTTCTTTGATCCTTCAGAATCTTCATTTGCTGAAGCCCAGTTTCCATTTATTAAACCACCTATAGAAATCATAAATGTAAATCCACCAGTACCAGCTATAAACCGGCGCCGGCTGAGTCTTGGCGTATGATTATCTAAAATATCAGGTTTTTTCATCACTTATCCTTCGTTAACTTTGGCTGAAGCAATTTTAATGGCGCGTATGATTCTTAAATAGGTTCCGCAACGGCAGATGTTTCCGTTCATGTACGCTACGATCTCATCCCGACTGGGATTCTTATTTGATTCCAATAGTGCGGCAGCCTGCATAATCTGGCCAGACTGACAGTATCCGCATTGTGGGACTTGTGCCTCTACCCAGGCTTTTTGGAGTGGATGGGACCGGTTTTTTGAAAGGCCTTCTATAGTAGTTACCGATTTTCCTGCTAAAGCCGAAACTGGTGTTATGCATGCCCTGATTGGCTGACCATCCAAGTGAACAGTACAGGCACCGCAGAGTCCTGAGCCGCATCCGAATTTAGTTCCAGTCAGGTTCAGATGTTCACGCAGCACCCATAATAAGGCTGTTTCCGGCTGCGGATTGAGCTTGGTTTTAGAACCATTCAATTTAAATTCGATAGACATTCAATACCTTTATTTTCATACAGGGTCTGCTTTACGGTACTACTTTCCTGATTTTTATATAAACTATGCCATGAGTGATCACAATGCAAGCTAAATTTTGTTTGCTTATGGAGATAGGAGAAGGCTATTTGGTTTTGGCGAAGTTTACTTTTATGTTGATATGACCAGTTCAATTGGCAGGTGTCTACTTAGAAGAATTAGTTGGGGGTATCTGATGGAGCATCTAGGCACAAATGAAAGTAACTACTTTCTGTACTAATTTTGTCCTGCTGATAACACGTTAAAAGTTGCATTTACTACTTTTCAATAAAAGTGTTTTAATAATGAATTGGCTGTGATACCATCTCACGAAAACGTTAAACATATAACTTAATTAGGAGAGATAAAATGAATATTTGTATTGTGTCCACTTTCAGTTGCACTTTTGAAGATTTTGAAGCTATGGTAAAGGAAAGTGAAGAAGCTGTTAGTGAATTTATTTCTGAATATGAGTTGGTAAAGGTTAATGATCATAAATCAATTTTTATGTGCAACTGCTCTGACATGGAAGCCTTTGAAGCGTTGATGTCATCTCCAGAGATGAAAGAGTGGGACAAAGAAAATAACTGCGTTGATATTATCTACTCACTCGAAAAAATCAATTAGTTATGAAAGGGAGCTAAATAACTACTCCACTTTACTCCACTTATAAAAACAATGTGGAGCAACTCAATCCCAGTTAAACACTGACAGGCACCACGTTGCTCCACAACTCCACGTCTTTTTTAATATTATAATAATGATGGTCACGTAAAAACTATTTTTGACAAATAGTTAATTTTAATTAAATATATATGTATTCAAAATATGAAAATTAAATTTAATTGTATAAAAATTTATTTCTATTATAATGACCTCGGTTTCAAAATTTATTAGAGAAATTAATGATCCCTGAGCAAACAATAGAAGCACTAAGAATGGGTTTTGGACACTTGGGTTCAGCCAACTCTGATTTGAAGACTGTTCATACAGATACTTTAAGTACTTCGTTTGAGCAAGAAAAAGACACAATTACATGTTTTGTTCTTAGCTCCATTTCTGAAAAAGTTTTGGAAAACTTTAATTCAACTGGGCGTGTTAGTTTTTTTGTAGGTCTTCCAAGCCATGAAGCTTACCAATTTAAGGGTGAATTTATAGCTACTCGTTCTCTTACAGATGAAGAATTATCTCATTCAGAAAAATTCAGAAACAATTGTATAGAAGCATTAAGCAGTATGGGCACTCCTGCCGAAGCAGCAGGCAAAATATTTGGAAACTCGCCCGATCTTGGTGTAACATTCAAGGTAGAGCATATCTATAAACAAACTCCTGGCCCAGAGGCAGGTCAAGAACTTCCTTTTAACTGAGGAGACAATTATGATAACCGAAGAACATCTACCATGCTTGCAAGGTATGTTTCCAAGCTGGATGACTACATGTTCTTCCAAAGGAGAACCTAACACAACTGTCATTTCCCAAGTTTGGTATGTTGACGAAGAACATGTGGCACTATCCTTCCAATTTTTCAATAAAACCAAAAAAAACATCACAGAGAATCCCCATGCTTTTGCCACAATTGTCAATCCTGGAACTATGGAAATGTTCGATCTTGAATTAGAGTATGACCACTCTGAAACTGATGGAGAATTGTTTGACGATATGGACATGAAACTGGAGGCAATCGCCTCCATGACAGGTATGACTGGAATCTTTAAACTTCAGGCGGCAGATATTTACAAAGTCAATTCCCTTACTCCACGAGTTCCTTGAAGTTGATCTCTAATAGCGCTCCTCCTACTTAGGGCTTCCTGAAAAAGTTACAAATTTGAATAAGAAGCATTTGAAGAGTCATTTTCTAGAGCTGTACAAAACAAATTAAGCATTGCAGAGAGTAATATTTTTCTTTGTGCGTTGTTTTATGAGGTTTTTGAGAGTAACAATGCTCTGATTGAGCATGTAAAAAAGGCACAAAAAGAGGAACCTGAGTCCATTTTCAAGATTGATAACTAAAAAAGTCATGGCAATGACACACTCACTGGTGCTGGCCAGTTTTGCCATAACACGATCTAAACCGAAACGTCTTTTGCTTTGCCCGAACTTGCCTTCAATGGCAATCCGATCGATTTGGTCCTGCTTGGCAAGGGCTTTGTTTTGCAGGATTTGCTCTCTGTTTTGAGGTGTATTTTTTAAAGGCCGGCCAAGTTTAGCTCCGCTGAGGCGAATGCCTCTTTGTTTGCACCATGTCCGGTTTTCTTTGTTGCGATAGATTTTATCAGCATGAACTGATTTTGGATAATGTCCATGACGTTGAAAGTATCTTTCAACTTGTGTGATCAGATCTTTTGATTCATTAAAATTGTTCCAGTCCAGGCGATCAAGGAAGAAATATCCGCCATCAACACTGGCAGAGAGTTTTGCACCAAACTCAACTTTAGCTCCGGCTTTACCTCGCACCATGGGTCGTACATGGGGCTGTGAGATACTGACGATACGGTGATCAACACGTTTTGAGTGTTGATCAAACATTTCTTTTTGTTGGCGGCAGACCTCTCGGATAACCAGTAAGTTTTTGTATTGCGCTCTGCTGAACGACTGCAGACCAACTTGATCAATCTGTTTATCCAGATGCTTAAGATTGCGTACAAGACAGCAAAGCAGTGTACGATTGATCTTACGTATTTGACTTTGAGTGTGTTTTCGCTTTTTTGAAAAACTGAGCCACTTATTGTGAGCGATCTTGCGATATGTTCTGGGTTTGGTGCTTCCTTTGGGGTATTGTGCATGCAGTAGATCAATAAGCTCTTCACTTTTTCCTCGTGCCTCATTGAGAAGTTTAGAGTCTGTGGGATAGCTAATGTCAGCGGGGGCACAGGTGGCATCAAGGATTAATTGGCCTTTGTTGTCAGTTGTTTTAGTAGGAGCAGGTTCCACTGCTGCAGGTTTTGCCGATGAAGCTGAGGCCTTGGAAGGAGGTGGTTCTTCATCGAAAGGTGGTGCACAATCACCGTGCAGTCTGCAAACCATGGTTTCATTGACTTCTACAATCATCTCAGCAGAGATACGTTTGCGGAAATGTACCATCATTGATGCCTCGAAAGGGGCTTCATTATTGTACTCTTCAAGGCCAAGAAAATATTGCAGATACGGATTCTCACGAATCTGTTCTACAAGCTCTTCATCTGTGCAGTTTAGACGCTCTTTGATTATTAATGCACCAAGTGCCATGCGAGATGGTTTTGCCGGTGAACCTTTATCTGGAGAAAACAGGGATGCATATTGTTTCTCAAAGTCTTGCCAGGGAACTAACTTAGCAAGTTTTACCCAGCGGTTATTTGCTGAGAGTTTTCCTTCAAAGGGTAAAATGAACTCTGAGAAGCTTAATTGATTAGAATAATGTGAATACATAGAAATCAAGTGCAAGGGTTATCAGTCAAAAACGAGCTTTTATATGCATTTATGTTAAACAATATATAGAATAACATACTGATTGTATTAATCAATTGTATTATTCAGGAAACCCTACTTAATCATCTTTAGGAGAAGCTAATCTTCTCCCTTCAACTCGTTTTAGAGCAAAGGGTAGTAATGTTGCTATCCAACCACAGATGCCGAATAAATCCACTAACGATTTCCAAGATCAGCTGGATGAGCTGAAAAAACTAGTTGAACGAAAGACTAAGGAAATTGAGATCATCCAGCAGGCCTCCTCAAAAATTAATGCAACCCTAGACTTGGAAATCATTGCCGATGCAATGCTGAGCTCTATGGACAAGTTTTTTGGATTTCAACACTCCATGATATTAATGATAGAAGATAATGGAGAAGCCCTCACTGTCTTAGCCACACATGGGTATGAAAACCAAGGAATAGGGGCTAAGGTGAAAGTGGGAGTGGGTGTAATCGGCATGGTGGCAAAACGCAAAAAATTGATGCGAATGGCGAACCTTGGAATGCAGCGAGGATACATGCAGGCCATTCGGCAACAGGTTGGTCAAACCACAGACACCAAATTGAAAGAAGAAGTTGAGTTGCCTGGACTTTCAGATGCAGAAAGTCAGGTAGCTATACCTATGCTAATTGAAGACGCACTAGTTGGTGTATTTTCCGTAGAAAGTCGTGAAGTCAATATATTTGATAAAGCGGATGAGTTACTCATTGGGATTCTCGCTAACCAAGCTGCAAGTGCACTTCAACATGCAAGATTATACCAAAGTGAGCAACTACGTCTGCAAGAGCTTAACGAGGCACATATTAAGCTAGCCGACCTTAATGCCAATCTTGAACAAAAAGTCGAAGAAAGAACTGCTGAGTTGCTTGAGTTATCTGCAAAACTTGCAAAATACTTTTCCCCGCAGGTATATGATTCTATCTTCTCAGGTAAGCTTGATGTTACAATACAAACTCAGCGAAAACCACTTACTGTATTTTTCTCAGACTTACAAGGCTTCACAGAACTTACTGAAAGGCTTGAACCAGAAATACTTACTGAGTTGCTGACACACTATCTTACGGAAATGTCAAAGGTAGCCATTAAATGGGGAGGCACAATTGACAAGTTCATAGGTGATGCGGTACTCGTCTTCTTCGGTGACCCAATTTCTAAGGGAAATAAGAAGGATGCTGTATCTTGTGTTTCTATGGCATTGGAAATGCTTGCAAAGCTGAAATCTCTAAGGGGATTCTGGCGAGAAAGAGGAGTATCCCGTCCACTCAATGTAAGAATTGGCATACACACGGGAGTCTGCACTGTTGGGAATTTTGGTTCAGAAGATCGGCTTGATTATACAGTTATCGGTAACGGAGTAAACCTAGCTTCCAGGTTAGAATCAAGTGCAGATGCCAACCAGATTCTAATTTCAGAAGACACCTACTTGCTTGTCAAACAAGACGTCCGTTGTAAGAAACACGAGGCGGTATCTGTGAAGGGTGTCTCCCATCCTGTTCAAACCTACGAGGTCTCAGGTTTGATTAAAGAGTCTAAACAAAAAGAAAGTCCTATAGATAGTACAATGCCTGGGTTATCCCTTACGTTTGACCCCTCCGATTTGGAAGACCACGAAGCTGCAAGAAAACTACTCTCCTCAGCGCTGAAGAAAATTAAACCTAAGTCTATGGTCTCTACAGGCAAAAAATAATGAAATTTTCTTAATTTTAAACTTTTAATTTGGTTTTATCTAAATGGTGTTGGCTTCAGAGTGATAATTCACTTTAATCCGTTTGTATTAGTGGCGCACCAGCAGGGACTCGAACCCCGAACCTACTGATTAGAAGTCTGATGTACTGGGTAAACAGGGATAGACTGCAACAAATAAGGATAATAAAATCAATATGATATAAGTTAAAATATATTAGGGGATATTCCGCAATATGGCCTGTTTTTGTAAGCTAGTGGCACAAAATTGGCACAAAAATTTGCCCTCGTGCGTGCATGTAGTGATTATTCTTGCGGTCAATATCACATATCGGCTAACCAAGAAGAGATTCTATGAATAGGTGTTTCATTTAAATATAACTCCACTCAAAACTCTACCTTTTCTGTATCCGTATTTATAATAAATTGTTCAGTTAAAACGCAAACCATTCTTATATTCCCCTACAAACTTCTTATCAAAAAAAAATCTGTACCTTGTACATGATATTTCCATCCTTCCGTTCTCCTGCATATTTTTTCCACTAAAATAATGAAGCTAGATATCAATCTAAAAAGTTGCTTCACTGGTTCTGTTGTTTGCAGCAAAAACTTAAAAATAATTTTGTATTAATTTGAAAAGATCATTTTACTGAATAGTATCATAGTTTGAATGATCACTTAACTGATTGATTGCATTGAAACCACTAGAATTATCGAAAGTAAAGACAGTCCAGAGACTACCATTATCGTTTGGAACATTATAGGTAGTCACAGTATTATTAAAGTAAACTGTGACAGTAGTGCCAGATTTAGATAAATTGTCAGGGCTAGTAAGACCCCTGTTAGAGTAATCATGTACACTGTAACGATAGGTCCCGCTCCGAACTTTAGAAATTGTTATAGTTTCAGTACCTGGTGGTCCATCCATATCATCTTTATCCAGTGACACATTGTCACTCGCTTCTTCAGTTGTACATCCAGTACTCGCGTAATTGTCTGTGCAATAGTAATAATTATCCACTGCATCCCAACTACCAACTCCGTAATATCTTGAGGCATTCCAATAAATGTGAAAACGGCCACTAGCATTGTCAGGACCAGTGAGGTGAGAGTCCAAAATAGAAACAACATTATTAGTAAGATTGTCCCAGTGCAACACAATTCTCATTGTTCCACTACTCATATTCTGGGATATCGATGTATTTTGACCGGTCAAGTTTCCACAGACATTGACGTTAAAGTATGCCGTTATATATTCGGATTTGCTTAGCTGAATTGTGTATCCTCCAGCGTTCATGCTGCTTAAAGTATAAGTGCCATTATTTGCGGTAATGGCAGTTGTACCCGTTGTACTCCCACTAGTCACATTCCAACCATTTCTGACACTAATAGAAACACCTGAAACAGCACTTCCGCTCACTGCATCTGTTATTGTTCCGGCAACAGTCCCAACTGAACAATTGTCTGCAAGTAGGGTCATATTTGCAGTAACTGTTTGGTTATCTGTTTCAAGAGCAGTTGATAAACTAGCATCATTGAAATTGCTCTTCGTGAAGGTAAGTGTATATGTACCCAGGCTGAGGTTATCCTGGCTGTAATCCCCACTATTGTTGGTAGTAGTATTCTCTACAATTGTTCCAGATGCAGCAAAACTCACACTGACATTTTCTGCGGCAGTATTATTGTCATATCTGACAGTACCTCTAATTGTTCCTGAACCTGAAGAATTATCTGAACCCGAAGAATTATCTGAACCCGAAGGACTATATCCTCCTTTTTCATAATCGCTTGCATCGCCATATTCACTATTTTCGGAACAATTGCTCAAGCAAAATGCTGTCAGAATAAGAACAAGCGGGAAAAAGGGATTGAATTGCTTTAGTGAAAACATTTTTTCTTATCTGACAATTTCAGCTGAAAATATTAATTCAAAACTTTCGTTGAACTTTTAGAATGATGCTGAAATTTACCATAATCTGGTATGAATTAAAAGAATATTAGATTTTACTTGGAGGGTGTCTGCCTGTGAAGAATTAGTATGAGTTGCTTTTATGAGGTGATGGGGTTGGTTTAATAATTAATTTTATTTTATCATGTTTTGTATTTTACAGAGAAAAAGAAAATATTGAATTTTTTTATCAATTGGGGAGAAATAATTTATTGTATAATTCTTTAGAAGCGGTATGTATAAGTTATAACGTCTGATCCAGTTAATCCTGTAGTAAAT
>LULF01001156.1_pt1 | contig 11859 bp, 10 predicted proteins | sample 728221 | NCBI WGS metagenome assembly LULF01 (sample SAMN03860296, study PRJNA289734) | marine metagenome | biome: seawater column; feature: ocean; material: water; isolation source: Red Sea water column Station 169 - depth 500m | place: Saudi Arabia: Red Sea | collected 2011-10-15 | depth 500 m | reverse complement strand
CATGTGAATATCTTCGAGCGCCAGATCGACCGGCACACCGTTCGCGGCGAACTCTTCGGCGATCTGCGCCAGTCCGCGATCGATGGTTGCCGCGTCGGCGGCGGCGATGATCCCCTGCGCGCCGAGCATCGCGGCATGCGCACGGCTGGCGGCAATATCCTCTTCCCACAAGCGTTTGTCGACGGGGATCGAGGCGTTTATCTCTTGCATGATCGCCGCAGGTCCGCCACCGAAGCGGCCGCCCCACATGCTGTTGCTATCGGGAGTATTCGCCATCCGCCGCGTTCCAAATCTTCGTCTTGCCGTGCTGGCCCTGCTGATCGCCGGTTCCGTCGCGGGGTGCGATAGGCAAAAGGAGGCCTCGGAGCAAGCAGGCGCGGGCCAAGCAAATATTTCGCCCGGCGAAGCGGCGCATGGTCGCGACCCCGCCACCTTTCAGCATGTCGTCGAGCGCGGCAACGCCGGCAAGGCCGGACCGATCGCCGTCTTTAGCGGTCCCGACGACGCGCCGGTGACGGTCGCGTCGTTTCGCGGCAAGCCGCTGCTGGTCAATCTGTGGGCGACTTGGTGTGCGCCCTGCGTCGCCGAAATGCCGACGCTCGATGCGCTTGCCGCACAAAAGGCGGGCAAGCTGACGGTCGTCGCGGTGGCGCAGGATCTGCAAGGCGCCGCGGTCGTCGATCCCTGGTTCCAGAAGGCGGGGCTGAAGGCGCTGCAACCCTATCTCGATCCGCAGAACACCTTGTTGGACGCAGCGAATACCGCCCTGCCGACGAGCATCCTCTACGATGCGAACGGGCGCGAACTGTGGCGCGTGGTCGGCGCCATCGACTGGCAGGGCGAGGAAGCGAAGGCGCTGCTGGCCGAAGGCGGAGTGTAGAATAAAGACGGCGGACGCATAGCGCCCGCCGCCTTTTGAAAACTCATTTCGACGATCAGCCTTCGATCGAGACGCGCCCCACAGGATAGCCCTTCTTGCGCATCACCTTGGTATAATCCTTGTCGGCGTCGACGACTTCGGTCGCCCATTCGTCCCAGGCATCCCAGCGATCCTCGCGGTCGGTTGCGCGGCCCAAGTCGCTCTTGAGCTCCTTTTCAGCCTCCAGAATATCGGTGCGATAATTGTACCAATATTTATTGTAGACACCCGCAATCGGCACGCTGCGAACCGGGGGGCGATCGAAACCCGGCGGCATCGACCCATAGGGGACCGTCGCCATTGCAGCACCGGCGGGAAGAGCCATAAGCGCCGCCAAAGTCGTCCATTTTTTCATCGTTCGTCTCCTTGGTGGACCCTGCTGGTCAGGAGAAAGAACGAAAGAGAACCGGCTTTTCTTCACGGACCGACGAGGATTCGACACGCCTCGCGGCGGAATCGTCCACGGCCGTCCCCGCAAGCGAGGCGGCGCCTCCGTCCGACGCCCCTACCCCGGATGCGCCTCGTCACCGACGCTCGATTTGAGCAGCCCGCGGAACACGTCCTGCGCGGTCCGTTTGCCCTGCGTCACGTCGAAGACGTCGCGCGCGATCGGCATCGCGATACCGTGGCGATCGGCGAGCGCCATCACCGTGGGCGCGCTTTTCACGCCTTCGGCGACCATGTGCATGTCGGCGATGATCGCGTCGATATGGCGCCCCTTGCCGAGTTCGACCCCGACGTGGCGGTTGCGCGACAGCGGGCTGGTGCAGGTCGCGATCAGGTCGCCCATGCCGGTCAGACCCGCGAAGGTTTCGGGGCGCCCGCCCATCGCAACGCCGAGCCGGGTGATTTCGGCCAGGCCGCGCGTCATCAGCCCGGCGCGCGTATTGTCGCCCGCGCCGAGCCCGTCGCCCATGCCGACCGCAATCGCGATGATATTCTTGAGCACCCCGCCGAGTTCGCAGCCGAGCAGGTCGGTGTTGGTATAGACGCGGAACAGCCCCGAATGGAAAAGCGGGTGCAGCGCGCGCACGACGATCTCGTCCTCCATCGACAGTACGCTCGCCGCCGCCTGGCCGCTCATGATCTCGCGCGCGAGGTTGGGGCCGGTGAGCACGCCGACGGGATGGCCGGGCAGCACCTCTTCGATTACCTCGGTCATCCGCTTGCCGGTCGCGAGTTCGAGCCCCTTGGTCAGGCTGATCACCGGCACCCAGGGGCGCAGATGATCGCGTGCTTCCTCCAGCACCGCGCGAAAGCTGTGCGACGGCACCCCCATGACGAGGACGTCGGCACCCGCCACCGCTTCGCCGAGATCGGCCGTCGCGCGCAGCGCCGCGGGCAGGCGGATGCCGGGCAGATATTTGCGGTTTTCCTGATCGCGGTTGATGCCATCGACCGTTTCGGCGTCGCGCGCCCACAAGGTGATCGGCGCGTTGCGCGATACCGTCGCGGCGACCGTCGTCCCCCAGCTCCCCCCGCCGAGGAGGCCCACTTTCAGGCGCATGTCTCTCTCCCTGTTTCGGGCGAGAGTGGCGCGCTTGCGCGCGATTGGCAAGCCGGTCCTCCCCGTGCCGCAGGCATGGTCCCCCTCCCCACCGCTGCGCGGCTGGGTGAATTCAGAGCCCGGCGAGAAAATCCTTCATCAGCGCGGCGGTGGCCTTCGGGTCCTCGACCATCGGGACATGGCCGACATGATCGAGCACATGCGCGCGGCTGTTCGCGATGCCCGCTTCGAGCACGGCGACGCAGCTGACGTCGATCAGCCGGTCGTGGCGGCCCCAGATGATCAGCGTCGGCACCGTCACCTCGCCCAGCCGGTCGTTGAGCGGCCGGTCGCGCATCTCGGTCGCAATAACCCAGAAGGCGGTATCGAGCTGATCGCGATATTTGAGCGCGTCGGCATAGAGCACCGGCTTCAATCGCGACGGCACGAAGGGCGGTTTGTGGACGACCATCGCGACGAGGCGGTCGGCATCCTCGATACCCGCCAGGACGAGCGGGTTATAATCCTCGTTCGCCGCCTGCTTCTGAAGGTCGCTCTCGTTCGCGCCCGCGACCCCGGCATTGTCGATCAGGATCAGGCTGGCGAGCGCATCGGGAAAGTCGAGCGCGTAGCGCAGCGCGATCCAGCCGCCCATGCTGTTGCCCGCGATATGCGGCTGCCGCAGTCCGAGCGCATCGACGAATGCCTTCAGCCGCGCGGTCTGCGCTTCGATATCATAGGCGAGATCGGGGTTGCGTTCATTCTCGCCAAAGCCGGGAAGGTCGGGTGCGACGACGTGATAGTCGCGCGTCAGAAAGGGGGCGAGAAACGACCAATTATCCTTGTCGCCCGAAAAGCCGTGGACGAGCAGCAGCGTCGGCTTCGTGCGATCGCCGCCTTCCAGATAGGGCCAGGCGCGGCCGTCGACGGTGACGCTTTTCTGCACCGTACCGCCGCGCCGCCGGAGCAGCGCGCGACCGATCGCGACGAGGCGGCCGGGGAAGACGAAATAGAAGATCGCGAGCGCGATCAGGGGTGCGAAAAGCAGAATGAGGAGGAGCTTCATGACGTGCGGGATTTCCCTGTCGATCCGTTGGCTTCAGGCTGCGATATGCGCATCGAACCAGCCGATCAGATCGTCCAGCACCGCATCGCGTTCCGGCTCGTTATAGATTTCGTGGAACAGGCCGGGATAGATTTCGAGGCGCTTGTCGGTCGAGGCGACATGGTCGAACAGATAGTGCGACCCCGCCACCGAGGCGAGGCTGTCATGGTCGCCATGCTGGAGCAGGATCGGCAGCCTGATTTTCGGTGCGCCTGCCTGCGCGGCCGCCATCGCGTCCATGAATTCCTTGCCGAGCCGCGCGCCGATCTTGCCCGTATAGACGAGCGGATCGGCAAGATAGGCGGCGACCACCGCCGGATCGCGGCTGACCCCGTTCGGATCGAGCGCCAATACGCCGAGGCGCGGAAAAAAGCGCGACAGAAAGCGGCTGATCCAGACGGTGAAGCGCGAGGGCGGCGCACCGGGGACAATCGCCGGACCCGACAGCGCGGCGGCGACAAAGGCGTCCTGCCGGTCGATCAGGAACAGCGTCGCGATCAGGCCGCCCATGCTATGCCCCAGCAGCAGGCGCGGCGCGCCCGGATGGTTGACCTCGACGAGCGTCAGCAGTTCGGCCATGCCGTCGGTGAAAGCCGAGAAGCGCGGGACATAGCCCCCCTCGCCATCCGACTTGCCATGGCCCCAATGGTCGACCGCATAGACGGCATAGCCGGCGTCGGTGAGCCGTTTTGCCACATGGGCGTAACGCCCGGCGTGCTCGGCATAGCCGTGCGCGAGGAGGATCACGGCCTTGGGCGCCGCGGCGGGAAGCCAATGGGTGACGTGCAGCATCGCGCCGGCGCCCGCCGATCCCGGCGGCAGCATCACCCCCGCGCCGCTCACCGGACCGGCTTTTTGAGCGCCGCGCTGCGGTGGCCGGGGCCGTCGTCGCCGCCCTTGTCGATGCGCGCGAGGATGGCGTCGAGCGCGCGGCTGATCGCGGTCTGGGTGCGCACCATCTCGATCTTCGGCCAGGCGGTGCGCATGCCGGTGTCGATCAGTTCGTCGATATCGTCCTGCGACAGATCGGACAATATCTTCGTCGGCGACCAGAATTTGGGCGGCCGGATGATGTTGATGTCGCCGGTATATTCCTGATTGATCAGCGAGCGCGCCATATTGGCGAGGCTGTTGAGCGGCGGCACCAGTTCGAGGGGCTTCTGGAAGATCACCATATTGGCGTTGAGCCACGCCTTGAAGGTCGCCATCGACGCATGCTGAATGGCCTCGATCGGCGCCATCTGCTTGCGCGTGTCGGTCGCGAAAGGCAGCGCGAGCGGGTTCGCCTGGCTGACGATATGATGGTTGACGCCGTAGAGGCGTTCGAGCCGCTTGGTCGGAATGTCGTGCGTCACCGACCCGTCGACCCAGCGCCGGTCGGGCTGATAGGGCACGCGCTTGCCCGCCTCGTCGCGCGCCATCAGCATGACCGGCGGAAAGACGCCAGGCACCGCACAGGAGGCGAGCACCGCTTCGCGGATCAGCACATTGGGCGCGGTGATCGCGTTGAGCAGGCGGCCGTTCTGATATTTTTCGGCCGGCGCGACCGACACGTTCAGATGCCGGCCGCTGACTTCATAGGCTTCCTGAAAGGTCAGATCGGGAATGAGTTCGGCGAGGCGCGCGGCGACCTCATCAGGGGCAAGGCGGCGCACTTCGGGATCGCGGTCGGCGCTGGCGAGCTTGTCGCTGGCCAGAAAGGCGCCGACTTCGGCATCCTTGCGCGTGCAGACGACCGCGGCGACGATCGACCCGCCGCTCGATCCCGCGAGGATCGTCGGCAGCACGCCTTCGTCCCAAAGCGCTTTCACGACGCCGACATGGAAATAGAGAAAGCTGCCCGACCCCGACAGCAGCAGCGCCGAGCGGCCGTAGCAATGTTGGGCGCGGCGGAAGAAATCGCGCTTTTCGTCGCGCGGGATGCTGCGCGCCGCGGCGATCTTGCCGAGCGCGGAGACGACCTCTGCCACATAATCCTCGATCAGCCTTTTGGTGCCGAAGCGCGCCTTCTGATACAGACGTTCGTGGCCCATGCCGTCGATATTGCCGTGGATGCCTTCGTTTAGGACGAAGAGCAGCCCCTTCCTGCATCCCCGATTTGCCGTCGGCAGCAATCGCCGATCTGGTCCAGGCGGCATAGTCGGGCGCCTTCGCCAGATCGGCGTCCACGCTGAGCGTCGGGGAAAAGATCATTCGGTGGTCCTGCACTATTTCTATTTTAAGCGATTCTTGCGGGTTACGTTGCCTTTGGCAACTGTTTTGACGCCAGCTTCCACACCTTCGTCATCCCGGACCCGATCCGGGATCCATTGACCCGGCGCCGCGCGAATGGACGCCGGATCAAGTCCGGGGTGACGAAGGAGGTGATGCCTTCTTCCGCTTCGTCGGCGTTTTTGGTTTCGCTTTCGCCTTGGGTGTCGTTTTGGAGGAAGTCTTTGTCTTCGGAGCGGGCTTTTCTGCAGGCTTCGGTTTGACCGCCGCCTTTTCGGGCTTGGGCTGCGCGGCGAGCAAGTCGGCGAAACTTTCGTCGATGCACGTACGAAAGAAGGCGATGTCGGGCATGATCGCGCGTTCGGAGATGATCGAGAAGCCGACCTGACCGTTATAGCTGGGCGTCGCGATGAACAGCCCCATATTGTTGGCGAGCGGGCCCGCGCCATATTGCTGCACGAGCTGCGCGCCCGCGAGATAGAGCGGAACCTGCGCGCCCGGCACGTTCGAGATAAAAAGATTGGCCGCGAACCGCTCGCTCGTCAGGATGCGCGCGACCGCCGCCATCGTCGCGCCCGGAATATGCTGCGACAGGTCGGTCATGATCCGGGCGCTGACGCCCGCCTTTGCCTCCTTTGCCTCCACCGTATAGTCGCGGATCGCCGCGAGGCGCTTCAGCGAATCGGCGATGTCGGTGCGCAGCGGCACGCTCATCGCGGTCACCTGATTGCCGGGACTGTCGGCCTTGCCGCCCTTGCCGCGCCGGTTGATCGGGGCGACCGCGACGACGCTTTCCTTGGGCAGTTCGCCATGCGCCTGAAGATATTTGCGCAGCGCGCCCGCGCAGGTCGCAAGGATGACGTCGTTGACCGTCGCGCCGGGCACCTTTGCCCGCACCTTCGCGATATCGGCAAGCGCCACCCGGGTCGCGTCGAACATCTTGTGCGGGCCGACGGGTGCGTTGAAGCGCGTTTCGGGGACGCCCGCGGTCATCCCCTGATCGCTGAGCATCGACTTGCGCGCCGCGGTCATCAGCGAGGGCGACACCTTGAGCAGCGCGTTCATGAACTTGACCGGCGATTGCATCGATGCGGTCCAGGCGCGCGTCGCAACCTCCGCGCTCGACGGCGCCCGCCCGAGATCCTCGACCGGCGCGTCAGGGATTGCGGGCGTCCCCTTGGCGTCGATGTCGCTCATCGCGATGAAGGCATGCGCGCCCGACGCGCCATCGACCGCGGCATGGTGGACGCGGTGGAGCATCGCGAAGCTGCCCTTCGGGATGCCGGGGATGCGGTCGAGCCCCTCGATGATATAGATGTCCCAAAGCGGCCGGTTCATATCCATCGGCTTCGAGAAATAGCGCGCGACCGCGATGCAGAATTGCCGCCAGTCGCCGGGTTCGGGCAGGCGCGCGTGGCTCATATGCGCTTCGATGTCGAAATGTTCGTCCTCGACCCAATAGGGGTGATCGAGATCGAGCGGCAGCCGGTGGAGCCGACGTTTGAACAGCGGCGATGTGTCGACGCGCGACTGGACGTGCGCGATGATATCCTTGAACCGCACGAAGCCGCCCGGCGCCGTCGACGGATCGTAGATGTAGATACCCATGATATGCGTCAGATTGTTCGCGGTCTGGGTATAGAGGAACTGGGCGTCCTGGGCGCTGAGTTGCTTAAGCATGCGAACCTCCATCCAACATCGATGATCCCGTCCTTGCGAGCGGAGCGAAGCAATCTCCCGTCACCGACCGGGCGCCGGGGCAAAGGCTGGAGATTGCCGCGCCGCCTGCGGCTCCTCGCCATGACGGAGGCTGTGTCATGTCATTCTCCCGTCCCCGGCAATCGGTCCGCAAGCGCGAGCGTGGCCAGCCGCATCGATTCCATGACGTTGGCGAGCCCGCGGAGTTCCACGAGCAGCGCGCGGCGCGCGCGCAATCCGTCAGGGGTCGCGGTTTCCGCCAGCCCCATATGGCGCATCTGCGACAGGGCGTTGGCGAAGAGCAATTTTCCGATCGACGCTTCGCTGCTGATCCGGCGCAAGAGCCAGGCCTGCCGCCCCTCGATCAGCGCGGCGTCGAGCAGCGCCTTTTCATCGACCGGATCGCCGGGGCGCGCGCGCGCCAGAATGTCGGCGACGACCGAATAGGCCTCGGCAAAGGGTAGCAGGATCGCATGGCCGACCATCGGCTGACAGCGGCGAATGAGCTGCGCAACGCCGCGGTCGCCGCTCGCCAGTCGCTTGGCCCAGGCAGGGTCGATGCGCGCAAGTTCGGCCTCCAGCGCGGCCAGATGTTCGCCGCGCGGCGGGTAGAAGAATTCGAATTTGAACAGATCGCGCAGGCGGTCGATCCGCGCCCAGAAGGCGGCGGTCGAATCCTTGCTGTCGGCATCGCGCAGCTCGAACAGCGCCAGCTCGATCATCGCGCGGTCGAGGAAATGATGCGCGATGATGTTGCGATAATAGCTCGCCATCGGATGCTTGGCGGGGTCGATCGAATAGACGGTCTCGCTGCCGGCCTCGAACCGCGTGAGCAGGCCGCCCTCGACGAGCGTGTCGAGCGTCGCCGCGAGAGCCGCGGCGTCGCCGCCTTCGAGCTCGCGGCTGAGGCGGATGCCGCGCTCGCGTGCCCAGGCGGTGATGCGCGCGATCGTCGCGATCATCTCTGCCTCGGTCACGCCGCGCGGCGCGGTGCCGAGCAGGATGAGGCACATGACCGAAGTGACGGTAAGCGGGGTGACGCGGTTCGCCTCGACCGCGACAGCGAAGGCGATACGCTCCAGCGCGCGCCGGTCGTCGGGGGCCGGGGCCTCCGGAATGACGACGGGATCGCCGATGTCGAGACGGATGCGCCCCGACGGTTCCTTGAGGCTCTTCATATAGCCGATGAACCAGGCGAGGCTTTCGGGTTTCTTGGTCCGCCCGGTCTGTTCGGCGGCATATTCCTCGACATCGCGGATCAGGTCGAAACTGGTGACGAAGGGCACGAAATGCACCCCCTGCGTCCCGGTCGCGTGCGCGGCGTCGAGGACATATTTCATCAGGCCATATTTCGGCGGCATCAGCTTGCCGAGGCGCGAGCGCGTCCCTTCGAAGGCCCAGGACAGCGGGAAGCGCTTGGCGAGCAGCCAGGCGATATAGTGGCGCAGCACCAGCTTGTAGACGGGTTGATCCTGAAAGCTGCGACGAATGAAGATCATACCCGACCGGCGGAAGAACTGGCCCATGATCGCGAAGTCGAGATTGGCGCCGCCGAAGCTGTGCAACATCGGCAGGTCATTTTCATAGGCGAGGCGGCTGGGGGTCGCGCCGTCGATATAAGTTTTATGCGTGAACAGGATCGCGGTCGGATGTTCGCGCAGCACCGAGCGCAGCTTTGCAAGCTCGGCCGCATCGACCTCCATCCCGGGCGCGTAGCCGCCGAACATCATGCGGTCGAGCCGCGCGCGCAGGTCGAGGAACAGCGCACTGGGGGTCGCGATGACCTCCTTCATCAGCGGACGTGCCTCGCGGTAGAGATCGGCGACGGGCCGGCCGAGCTGGCCGGCAAGATCGGCAAGCGCGGCGCGGAATTTGGGGTTGGTACGCAGCGAGTCGGCAACGAAGCGCGGCACCTTGTAGCGGCTGCCGCGGATGCCGCGTTCGGCGACGTCGAGCGCGAGCCCCGCCTGCCGCGCGACGAAGCCGGCAAATTCGCTGCTGCTCTCCTCAGCGCCGTCACCGCCGCCGGTCTGCGCAAGATAGCGCGCCTTCAGCTCGGTCTGCGTTGCCGCTTCGCCGGCGAGGATCTGCGCCCGGCGCCGATCGCGCCACAGGATGAACCGCGCGCGCAGCGGCCCCGGCCGGCGCGGGTCGCCGAAGATCAGATGCCGGAATTTCAGCGCGCGATCGCGCTCGAAACCGGGGATGCGCCACGCGACGCGCAGCGGCACCACCGTGCGCGCGGGATCGCCCGCCAGCCGCGCCTTGAGCGCGTCGAGGTCGAGGGCATGATCGTCGTCGGCGATCGCGAGGCTGACCCACATCGGCGCCCCTTCCCCGCCCGGATCGACCGAGGTCGCATGGATCCAGTCGAGCAAAATCTGCCGCTCGATCCGGTTGCGCGCGTCGATGATGTAAAGCCGGTCGGCCAGCTGCTCCGCGACGAATTCGCTGCGGGGCGTGCCGTCGGCCATGGCCTTAAACCACCGTCATTGCGAGGAGCGAAGCGACGCAGCAATCCAGCGTGGCGTAACCCGCCCTGGATTGCTTCGCTTCGCTCGCAATGACGAGGTGAAACATGGGCTAGGCCTTCTTTGCCTTTCGGGGCGTCGGCTTTTTCTTGGCGGCAGGCTTCTTGGTAGCCGCCTTCTTCGGCGCTTTTTCGGGTTTTGCCGCTGGCGCCGCCTCCTTCGCAACCGATTCCGCGACCGTCTCCTCGGGCTGGCCGAGAGTGCGCAGGAACATGTTGCGCACGTCGCGGACATGGGTGTTCAGCGTCTTCACCTGCCATTCGGACGTATCGACGGGCGGCAGGACGGTGACGCGCACCGTCGCGGGGCGCATCACGAATTCGTTCTTCGGCGCGACGTCGGTCGCATTGTGGATGACGATCGGGACGATCGGCACCCCCGCCTGCATCGCGAGGTGGAAGGCGCCCTTCTTGAAGGGTTCGAGCTTCGGGGTCAGGCTGCGCGTCCCTTCGGGGGCGATGCAGATCGACTTGCCTTCCTTCTGAATGGCCTCCACCAGCGGTTCCATCGCCTTGATCGCGCTCTTGCCGTCGGCGCGGTCGACGAAGACGGTACCGCCCCATTCCATCAGCTTCCCCAATATGGGGATGTCCTTGATCTCCTTCTTCCCTACCCCGCCCATGTCGCGGCGGATGAGCTTGGCGAGGATCATCACGTCCGCCTTGCTCTGGTGGTTGAAGATGAAGATGCACGGGCGCGACGACCACAGGTGGCGTTCGTCTTCGACCTCGAGTTCGACGCCGGTGATCGCGGTGGCGAAATCGCCGAACAGCCCCATCGAGAAATTGACCGCCTCGCGCTGCGAGCGGGTGAGCGCCCAGATCGGCAGACCGGCGGCGAAGGCGCCGATCAGCGAGCCGGTGGCGTAGATGGTGCGCGTATAGTCGACCCACGACGGCGTGCCGCGGCTCGCGAAGCGCTGCACCGGCCAGTTGCGCTCGTCGGCGATTGCCTTCAATTTCATATTGGGATTGAGCGGCCGCGGCTTGCCGACGCGTTCGAGCAGTTCAATGTCGTCGTCGCTGTCCGAATAGAAATAGCTCTGATCGAGGTCGAGGCCATATTCGGCGGCAAGCTCCTCGGCGGCGATCACCTTGCCCTCGCCGAAGCAGAGCGGGCGGATGATGTCGCCGGTGAACACGCCATCCTCAATCTCATAGGCCGAGCATTTGATGTCGGATATGCCGAGGTCGCGCGCAGTCGGCTCGATCTGGTAGATCGTCGCCGACGAGATGATCGCGACGCGGTGCCCCTTGGCCTGATGCGCCTCGATGATCGCGCGCGTCTCGGGATAGATTTTGCGCGCGATATGTTTCTTGTAGAGTTCTTCGCCGAACTGGACGAAACTTTCCTCCTCGACGCCCTTCATGAATTTGGCGGCGCCGCTCATCAGCCCCGAAAAGCCGATCGCGCCCAGGCTGTGCTGCGCGATGACATTGGCGGTCTCGGCGATCTCCTCGACCGACATTTCGCGGCGCTGCAGCTTTTCGCGCAGCATCGCGGTCGCCGAATAGCCGGCGATGATCGTTCCGTCGAAATCGAAGAGCGCGGCGATATGCGATCCGGGTTCGGACGCGAGAACTTCTTCCAAATGCGGCTGCGGCCTTGGCACGCGCATCTCCCCCACTGGCGGCTGTACCGCCTTATCCCTGCACGATGACAGGTAAAATGGGGTTAATCAATGGCGCGAAAGAGTGAGCGCCCGTCCCAATTTCGTCATCCCGGCGAAGGCCGGGGTCTCAACCCGGCATCGTTGCGCACCGGCGAGATCCCGGCCTTCGCCGGGGTGACAATCAGGGTTTGAGCGCCGACGCCTCGCGCGCGAGTGTCTCGATCCGGGCCGGATCGAGCGGCCCCGCGGGGACGACCCAGCTGCCGCCGACGCACAGCACCGGGTCCAGCGCCAGCC
>LULF01001311.1_pt1 | contig 11883 bp, 14 predicted proteins | sample 728221 | NCBI WGS metagenome assembly LULF01 (sample SAMN03860296, study PRJNA289734) | marine metagenome | biome: seawater column; feature: ocean; material: water; isolation source: Red Sea water column Station 169 - depth 500m | place: Saudi Arabia: Red Sea | collected 2011-10-15 | depth 500 m | reverse complement strand
ACCTTAGTGTATTCAGAAGCTACTAAACAATTCGATCAATCTTCTATTCAATATTTTCAATCTATCTCAGGTAATCAATCATTAGATATTACTATGTGGGCTTTCAGTGAAATCGGAGGAATAATTCCAATCATGGTTTTTTGTTTTATAATGTTTGTACGACGAAAAACTAGGCGTATTGGTCTCATAATGTTACTTGCTGTATTGGTGGGCACTGTAGCATCTGCGTATCTAAAAGATTACGTTGTTGAACGTGAAAGACCAGATCTTGAATATCTCGGCAGTGAATTACCCATTAAGATTGAGGGAGATACAACTGTTTTAGGTGGTCAAGGTTCATTTCCATCAGGACATGTAATACGTGCATCTGTTATTGCATTTGTTCTTAGCTATGTAATATCAGATCGATTTCCACGAGGTTGGATTCTTTTATGGATTTTTCCCGCATGCATGGCATTGAGTCGAATCTATCTTTTACAACACTATCCAATGGATGTATTAGGAGGAATATTGTTTGGGATTATTATCGCGGGTATACTTTCAAGCAAGCTTAAACTTCCAAAAATGGATAATTCAAAAGTCTAATTCTTCAAAAACCTTGGAGCTTACTAGAACAATTGCGTAATGTTCTTTGTCATGATGATATGTCCAATATCTGATATCTCTGTGCTGATTTTCCTTTCGCAAACCCGAGGTCACAGTAGTAGTAACTATATAGCCAATTCGTTTCGCAGTCTTTTCTGATTCTTTTGGCATCAAAACTTTAAACCCTTTTTTTTCTTTGTAAAATCCAATTTGTACCATTTTCTCAGCTGCATCGTAAGCATCTTTTTCATCTTTTAGGTCAAATGTTTCTTTAATCGGTATGGATTCAATGTCTGACTTTTCCATGTAGATTATAAATCAGATAGTTTGTTATTAAAATAATATGAAAGCCACATTTGGCGCAGGCTGTTTTTGGCATGTTGAGGAGATATTTCGAAAGACTCCAGGGGTTAAATTAACCCAAGTAGGTTATTGTGGTGGAAGAACAAAAAACCCCACATATGAAGATGTATGTACTGATACCACTGGGCATGCAGAATCTGTTCAAGTTGAATACGAGCCCGAAGAAATTTCATATGACGATCTTTTAAAATTATTTTGGAATAACCACGATCCAACTACATTAAACCGCCAAGGACCAGATATTGGGATGCAATATAGATCTGTAATATTTTTTCATACACCAGAACAAGAAAAAATGGCAATAGAAATGAAAAAAAGACTCGATAAACTAGCAAAAGAAAAATTTCACAAAGAAATAGTGACAGAGATTAAACCATATTCTGAATTTTATAGAGCAGAAGAATATCATCAGCAATATTTTCAAAAATCAGATAATAACCCATTTCAGAAATCTTAAACATGTGTCAAATTTCTTAACCGCCAAGTCAAATAGTAATTATATCTACAACTTAATCTATGAGTAATATGGCAAATTACTATTGACATCGCTTACTAAATTGGCCTTAGACTTTAAACAAAAGAAACTGCATTCTTCAAAGTTACTAAAACAAACTAAAAAGGCGTTAGACACTGCAAAATCACTACATAAAAAATCTACATCTGGAGTTAATTCAATTCAGCGTAGGGTTGACTCGTTTCGGTCAGAATTAGAAAGGGTGACGAGGGATTTGGAACATTATTTGGCTCAAAAAGAAAGCATTCAGAGGTTAAAAGCTGCTGCAGAAGAGCGTTTAGCTGATTTAAAAGTTGAAAAAAAGGACATTGAACAACAAATATCTTCAGCTACAGGTGAAGCTAAAGAACAATTAGCACTTACTTTGGATACAATTTCTGAGCAAATTACGGACCTCAGAAGCCAATTAACTAACAGAAATTCAACTATGAAAAAAATTGAAAAAACCATCGCTGAATATAGTGTTAATAAAGATAAATTATCTGCAAAAATAAAAAACACACTGCAATCAAAACCCCAACTCATGGATCTTATCAAATCAAGTGACAAGGATGTATCGAGGCTAGATAGTAGACTTAATTTGGTTATTCAACAGGAAAAAGCTGCTCAAGCAAAATTATCCAAAGTTATTTCTCGTTTAAACGAATTAAGCTCCAAAACGTAAGGCAACTAAGAGAAAAGCTCCAAAACGTAAGGCAACTAAGAGAAAAGCTCCAAAACGTAAGTAGTGTTGTTTCTTACTAAAACATCTTTACTAGTTTTAGTGGATGTATCTTATGATTAATTAGAAATTACTTCTAATTTACCATTTTTTTTAGGAACATTAAGTTGAACTTCATTCCTAAACGTTGTTGTATAAGCACCTTGAACAGAAACGGTATCTCCGTTTTTGACCTTTTCTATGTCTTCACCCCAAAGTGTGAGTTTTATTCTGCCTGTTTCATCCGCAATGTACGAGTCACACACTTGTGTTTCTCCATACTTTGTGTTTACTGTTCTTGCTTCTCCCTTCTCTTCAATTCGTCCTTCTACATTGATATCAGATCTCTGATTTTTTGCCTCTTCTATATTCATACAAAAATCTCTATTTCTTCAATTAATAACTTTTTTTAAATGTTGTAAATTGATCTAATGTTGCAGGGGTATCGAAGCCCGGCCAACCGAGAAGGACTCAAGATTTTGGCAATGGGTTATCCTTTCCCTTAGGGGTTCGTGGGTTCAAATCCCACCTCCTGCATATTTTATTCTATAATAAAAGAAAACAGAATGATTTATTGTTCAACCATTTCTACGAGTTTTACCTTGTGCTTCGAAATCTCTTCATGCAACACGGCAGCTTCTTCTTTACTAAAAGTCAAGTTACACCTGAAGCATTTCCAAGATTGATTATTCAACAAATACGCTAGTTGAAATTATCATATAAAGAGAATGTACCATTGATCCATTCTCAAGAGTTTTAGGGCGTTTATGTTTTCTATAACTAATGGCGGATATCTTCGATACTATTGTGGAATATTCCTATCTTGGGATATTTCTTCTGTTAATTGGAATAAATGCAGCACCAATTTTGATGCCGCCGACTTGGATTGTACTTTCGTCTTTTTTTGCGTTAGATGGTTCTCTCGATCCTCTTTTACTTGCATTAGTAGGTGCAACTGGAGCCACAATAGGCAGACTTATTTTGAAAAATCTGAGCAGTTTTTTCCGTAGATTTGTGGGCAAGGAGCAAAAATCAAACCTGGACGTCATAGGCAATTTTCTAAACCGCAAAAAATTTGGTTATGTACTTACTTCTTTTCTGTTTGCTGCAACGCCGCTACCCAGTAATATGCTATTTGTTGCCTACGGCATGATGAAGGCAAAAAGTATTGGGCTCTATTTTGGATTTTGGGTTGGAAGACTCCTGTCTTATTATATAATGATTACAATAAGCTCTGTCGTTCTCACTCCATTTTTGGAATTATTTGAGGATAAAATAATTGGAATTCTGGTAGCTGATATAGTGGGCATAGGCGTAGTCGTAGTATTTACCTGTATTAATTGGCAAGCTCTCCTACTTGAACGAAAATTACAGTTTGTCAGACCAAAATTATGGAAATTTTAGTCACCCATAATCAACATATCTGTCGTATCGCTTTTCAACCTCAGGATTTTTCCCCTTGACTATTTTTTCTAACTCTTGGGCGTTACGGTTGTTTATGTAACCAATAATTTCCTTAAAATTCTCACCTTTTGGATATGTTCTCATTAATGGCTCTAACATTTTAAAATATTCAACAACCTTTTCTCTAAACTCTTCTCTCGTTGGATTTTTAATTTTATTCATACGAAACCAGACAGTAGCCCAACTGCAGCCAACCACATGTGGCAACAAATCAAAAGCAGACTGTATCTCGAATCGTTGATCGTCTCTCATGAACTATCGTGGATTAGTCTTGCACCTGATTTGGCAAAATATGTAACTATGAAATCAGCACCTGCTCGTTTGATAGAATGTAATATTTCATTGATTATTTGGTCTTCTTTAATCCAACCTTGGTTAGCTGCCGCCTTGATCATTGCATATTCACCAGAGACACTGTACGCGGAAACTGGAACATTGAACTTTTTCTTAGCTTCTGCAATTAAATCAAGATATGAGAGTGCAGGTTTTATCATAACTATATCCACACCTTCTTTAATGTCTGCTTCAACCTCTCTCATAGCTTCTACTGGGTTTGTAAATGGAACCTGGTATGTTTTCCTATCACCAAATTGAGGCGCACATTCCGCTGCATCCCTAAATGGAGAATAAAATGACGAACTGTGTTTTGCTGAATGAGACATTATGATTACATCTTTAAAACCAGCATCATCCAAGCCACTTCTTATAGCAGAAACTTGACCATCCATCATTGCAGATGGTGAAACCACGTCAACTCCAGCCTTTGCTTGGCTAACAGCGATCTTGGTTAAAGTTTCTATGCTCAAATCATTGTCTATCTTTTTATCATTAATTATTCCACAGTGACCTGAACTGGTATACTGACACAAGCAGACATCAGCCATAATCACAATTTTATCATCAAAATTACTTTTTATTTCTGATATTGCCTTTTGTACAATACCCTGTTCAATAAATGCAGACGTTCCTTTTTCATCCTTTTGTGATGGAATACCAAACAACATTACAGCCGGAATTTTTAAATTAGAAATACTTTGTACCTCGTTTGAAACCTCTGACAAAGGAAGTCGTACAATGTCTGGCATTGAATCAACTTGTTTCTTTTTTTCTAATCCCTCTTCTACAAAAATTGGGCAAACCAAATCGTTTGTTGATAATCTAACCTCTTGGACTAAGTTTCTTACGTTTTCATTAATTCTTAACCGTCTCAATCTTTTTGAGGGAAATGACGCCATGATAAAAATCTGATAACAAGTAATATAATCTTAGATTACTGTATTGCTATTCCTTTTTCTTATAATTAAATAACTTACTTGCGATTTCCAATAATTCCGGACTACCCTGCTCAGATGCTCTTCTCAAGTTGTTCATAGGGGCAGAAACAATACTTTCTACAACAGCTTTTGTTAACTCGTCAATAATTTTGATTCTTTTTTCGTCAGTCTCTCCTAACATTTGTAGTGCTTTCTGTAATTCCTTTATTCTCATCGAGTCTGCATTTGTAAATACATCCTTAACTAGTGGTTCTGCATCAAGCCGTTTCATTGTAGCCTCAATAACAGGAACTTCTTCACTAATTATATTTTCCACAGTAGAAACTTTATCTTTCCTCTTTTTCATGTTCTTTTCTATCATCTCAGCAATTTGATCAATATTCATTAATTTAATACCAGGAATTGTGGCTACTTTTTCATCTACCGTTCGTGGATTTGACAAATCCAATATCATCGCCCCAGATTTTTTATTTTTCATGGCATCTTTCATCCTATCAAACGTCACTAGGAAATATGGTGCCGTTGTAGCAACAAAGATTATTTCATAATTGTTGAATCCTGATAATACATCCTCAAATTTTGTAGGTTTTCCACCCAATGTTTGAGAAAATCCTATGGATCGTTCCATAGTCCTACTGGTTACATTGAATGCATAACCTCTTTTCTTGAGAGATTTGGCAACCATTGTTGCAGCTTCTCCCGTGCCAATAAGCAGTACGTGTTTTGATTTAATATCATCAACATTTTCCTCTGCAAGTTTAACCGCCATAGAGCCAAGTGATATACCTCCTCTACCAATCCCAGTAGAATTTCTGATACGTGTTCCAATCCTTATAGATCTATCAAACAGTTTGTTGAGCCTTTTACCTGATGCTTTGGCATGTCTTGCTACTGAAATTGATTGCTTAATTTGTCCAAGAATTTGTTCTTCTCCAACAACCAAAGATTCCAGACCTGATGTAAGTTTTAACAGATGTTTATACGCATCTTTATTCTCACACACTTCCAGAGTGTCCTTAAACACGCCCTCTTCTTGTCCCGTAAGCGACGCCCATGTGCTTTTGATTTTGTCAAAGTTAGGGTTATCAGATGCAGCAAAGAGTTCAATCCTGTTACATGTCTGAATTATTACACATTCTGAAACGCTAGAATTTTTCTTAAAGGTTAGGCATGCATTAGGCATGTCTTTGAAGGCAAATTTCTCTAAAACATGAATCGGCGATTTCCTAAAAGTCACCCGCGCATTGATTATGTTTTGTTTCATGTCCATTCCTTAAGCATTTTTTTCACTCGTATCTGTGTCATTTTGTATTTTCCTTCTTTTAATAATTCTTTTACACGTTTGTCATTCATTATAGCATATAGGAATTTTTTGCGATCTAACTGGGTTGAAATTACTTTTTTTGCTTCAAATCTTGCAAATTTCTGTAGTTTGATTTGATATATGTCCTCACTTGAGATATTTTTCTTTAAGAAAGATTCAGTCTTTAATTTGATCTGTCTTGCCATTGCAGGGCTGCTTCCGCCGGTTGATATTGCAACCTGTACCGTGTCTGCAATATTGATTACTGAAGGATGTGCAAAGTCACTAATCTCTGGATCATCTGATGCATAGGCATATGATTTCATTCTTTTTGCCTTTTCAACAATTTTTCTGTTCAGTATCTTGTCGGATGTTGTAGCCATAACCAGATACGGTTTGTATTTTGAAAGAAATGTTACATCATTTAATTTGGTTTTTTTAAACTGAATTTTTCCCTGCTTGACATACTACAATCACAAGGTTTCCCTTTAGGTGAAGATCAACAATCAACACTCAGGCACACCGTAGATGATATTTATAGATTCAAGAAAGCCAGTTACATTTTTTAATTAACATCAAAGATCTGTGGTATTGTCTAATATGGATAAGCTTGACACTGAAATCCTAAACGAAATACAATGGACATTTCCATTGGTGGCTAAACCGTTTGATGAGATGGCAAAGAAATTTGGAATATCATCTGATGATGTGAAGACTAGATTGGTTCAGCTGAAGAGAAAGGGAGTTCTGAGGCAACTAAGCGCAATTTTTGACACAAGGAAGTTGGGCTACACTAGCTCTCTGGTCGCAATGGAAATTGAACCCGATAAGTTGGAGTCTGTAGCACATCAAATCAATCGACATCCAGGTGTAAGTCATAACTATGAAAGGGAGCACGAGTTAAATCTTTGGTTTACTTTGGCTGTTCCTCCTGGTTCTGACTTGGAAAAGGAGTTAGGGAAATTTTCAAAGTTAGATGGAATCAAAAAGACAAGAATGCTTCCTACACTGCAGTTATTCAAGATTGGGGTAAAGTTGGACATGGTTGATGACAAAAAGCATGAGGTAAAACCATCCGAAGAAAAGAAAAAAGTTACCGATGTAAAGTTTGTCCCAACAGAAGAAGACAAGGAGTTCATCAGACAGTTGCAGAAGGACATGGAGATAGTTGACAGACCCTTCCAAAAGGCTGCTGAAAGTTTGGGAATGACTGAGGAGCAAGTTTTTGAAAAGTTACATCATTACGAAGAGATTGGAGTTATGAGAAGGTATGCAGCAATTTTACGCCACAGAGAAGCTGGGTTTACTGCAAACGGTATGATTGTATGGAAAGTTCCGGAACAGCGAATCACCGAAGTTGGAAACAAGCTTGGCGCTTTTCCACAGGTAAGCCATTGCTATGAGAGACCAGTATATCCAGACTGGCCATACAATGTATTTTCCATGATACATTGCAAGTCTTTTGACGAAGCGGGAGAAGTAGCTGGGCAAATTCAGAAGCAGATCGATGTTGACGAATACAAAATTCTGTTCAGTGCAAAGGAATTCAAGAAGACAAGAGTAGAATATTTTGTCGAGAATGAATTCAGTTTAGAAGAAAAAATTCCTGCATAGAAGTTATGGGCTATTGGCTTGCCACTCGCTTGACTGCATATACAAAACTATACTTGAGACGATGAATGCAGATATTATTGCAATCCCTCGCAAGTTAACAATTTTTCTTTCATCATCATCATCATCCGTCATAACATCCTAAGGTGATTCTAATTGATTAAATTTTATCTATTGAACAGTAGCTTTTAGTTCATACGGAGATTCTTGCCACCAGCTATTGTACAGTTCGTCAATCTCTTTCATATCAGAACTGTTGATGTAATTTCCGTCAGACATTGCTGCAAACCGTTCGATTTCCTCCTCGCTTATTACAGTTGGGAGCACCGATGATATTGAATTCTTTGAAATGATGAACTTGATTGCAAGTTCTATGATACTAAGGTCGTTTCTTTCGGCTATTGGGCGAAGTTGTTCCACTTTTTTCAATGATGCCTTAATCCATTCGCCTTTGCGAACAGAGCGGTGGTCCTTTTCGTCAATCTTGGTATTTTCATTTACCTTTCCAGTGAGTATTCCAGAGGCATCAGGAACACGAACCAGTATGCCAACATCCTTTTCCGCACCTCTTTCAATAAGCTCGTTGCCCGGCGTCTGCTCTAAAATATTGTAAACAGTCTGTACTGCGCTAACATTTTTCCTTTCCATAGCCTCAATGCCTTCCTCTGTCCATCCAATTGCAGGACCTAGTGCAACTTGGTACGTTTTGATCTTTCCCTTTCCAATTAAACCGTCTAGTGTTTGAAATATTGTATCATCATGGATGTGTCTCAGTTTTGGATTATGCAAGCCATAAACGTCAACATAGTCAGTCCGCAGCCTGGCAAGGCTATTTTTTAGCGCACGGTTTGTAAATTCAGCATCAAACCTTTGTGGCAGCTCCTTGTGACCAATCTGATCAACGTTTTCAAAATCATAGCTGTATTTTGTTGAAATTACAACCTCATTGCGCATTCCGGAAAAAACTTCTCCTATCAGCTTTTCACTCTTTCCTTTTCCATACATGTCGGCAGTTTCAAAAAAATTGATTCCTAAATCATACGCCTTCTTGAGCATTCTTTTTGCTTCGTCTTCTTGTATTTCTTTTCCCCACCAGTTCAATGCTATTGTCCATGCGCCAAATCCAATCTCAGAAACTTTAATTCCGCTTTTTCCCAGTTTTTTATACTTCAATTTACAATCTCCTTGAACTCTTTCATCCTTGATTCTATCTCTGCGTCACTCAAAACTGATTTTGCATCTTGATTCTTTTCATTTAATTCTATCCAAGATTTGCATCCATGATATTCTGATTTTATGGGAATTTCAAACTCTGGAACTTTGTATGTTCTCAAAAACAGCACTTTCATTGATTTTTCTGGTAACCAATCAATCCTTTCCTTTACGTAAGAGTCACTCAATATGTGAAATGGCGACAGGGCATTTATTTTATCTTCAGAGTCAATGTCCTTTTCATATAATACATGGGCAAAAGAAGTGATGTTGTTAAAGCCATCTTTTGGTTTACTTGCTAGGGCATCTTCCAAGTGCTTGTGGAACCGTGGCTTTACATGTATCTTTTCTTGGTGCTCAAAGGTTGGAAATAGAAAAAACTTTTCACTTTCAACTACAAACCCGGACGAATCCTCTAGAATTCCTCCCTTTCTCAAAAGTACAGTTTGGTCTCCATTTTCAAGGGCATTAACAACAGTTGCCCATTCCTTGAGCGCGTTCATTATCCCAAGCTCGTAATTAGAGGAACAATGTCCTTTTTCACACAAGTAATCATGGGTGTATCTACCGCAACATAAGCGGAAACTTTGGTTTGTCTTAAATCCATAATTAGATTTTGAAAGTCACGTAAGTTATCACATTCAAACGCCAGCATGAAATCCTGATCACCTATTCCGAACGAATACGTTGTGTTTAGTATGACCTGAGGGTATTTCTCACTCACACTGATATGCTGGTCCATCATTTTCTGTCTTTGCGGTTGTGGTAAAAGATACCATTCTCTTGTCTTTGTAAACGGGTACACAACCACAAATTTTTTTGGCTCATATCCTAAAACAAATGATGAAAGTGTTCCTTTTTTGGCATACGCGGAAGGTCTTGTGCAGGAAAGATAAACTCGTGATGGTGTAATGTATTTTCCAAAGACTGTCAGGTAAAGCTTTGAAATTACATCTTGAATCTCATCTATTGTTTCAGATGCAAACCAAAACAAAAATTCAGCATCATCACGTAAACCCAGAGTGGAGTATGACCTAAACTTTATTCCCGAATTCAGAATTATGTTTTCAACTTCTTTGGCTGATTCTTCCTTGGCTAAATCTGCCATCCATCTCCATTTGGGGTCAATCTTAAAAAATGAAAAATTAAAAAAATATTGTTCGTTGTTTACTTCCAATGTCTAGTCAGACTTCTTTTCTAATACCCAGTCATAACCTTTTTCTTCAAGTTCGCCTGCAAGAGATGAATCTCCGCTCTTTAGAATTTTTCCTTCAGCAAAAACATGAACAAAGTCAAGTTTGTCCAAGTAGTTCAAAATTCTCGCATAGTGGGTAATCAGTATAGTTGTTGTAGTTTTATCAAATGTGTTGCTGATAGCTTTTGCAACCGCTTGTACAGAATCTATGTCCAAACCAGAATCTGGCTCATCCAATATCGAAACTTTTGGTTTTAATACTGTCATTTGCAAAACTTCAGATCTCTTTTTTTCGCCACCAGAAAATCCTTCATTCAAGTATCTTGCTAAGAACTCGTCCTTTAATCCAACGTCATTAACATTTTGCTTGAGATATTTTTGGAATTCTCTAACAGTGATAAAGACTTCACGGTCGTTGTCTTTGAGTGCCTTGCTTAATGCGTTGTATGATGTTCTTAGAAAATGAGAAAACCCTACGCCAGAAACTTCTGTTGGGTATTGAAATCCTAAAAATAATCCCTTCTTTGCTCTTTCATCTGTTTTTAAATTTAGAATGCTATCTCCATCAAGTAAGATATCACCCTTAGTTACTTGATATTTAGGGTGCCCCAGCAAGGTGTACGCCAATGTACTTTTTCCTGAGCCGTTAGGACCCATTATTGCGTGTACTTCACCAGAACCTGTTTTGAGATTAACTCCCTTTAGAATCTCCTTGCCATCCCTTGAAACACAAAGGTCTTTAATTTCGAGTACTGCCATATCGACCAAGAATCTATTTCTCTATATAACCGAGACTAATTTTAGCTGTTCCTAATCTAGGCTCAAGTTTTTAAAAATAAAAAAAGGGAAGGGTTATTTTTTGTCTAAGGATGGTCTGAGATTGATACTAATCTTGTAGATGCTAAGAATTTCTTTACATCTATTTCTGATAGTAACTTCAGTTACACCCGAGACAGTAGATACATCTCTTTGAAGAACACCCTGACCTAGCAGAATTGATGCTATATACAAATATGCTGCAGCAATTCCATTAGGTGCTTTTCCATCAGCAAGACTACGGTCTTTTGTTTTTTCTGAGATATCAAGAGCTAATCTTAAAACTCTTGTATCGGTATTTGTCATGTTTGCGATTTTGGAAATGTACTTATCCATGGTCACAACAGGTGCGCTAACAGTTCCAAGCTCCATCACTAGGATTCTATAATATCTTGAAGCCAATCTTATTCTTGACTTAATTTCTTTTGTAGTGCAGATATTCTGAAGAATCTCGTCCAAAGTACGAATTACATCGCATCGTTTACATGCCATGTAAACTACAGCCGCAGAAATACTTACTACCGATTTTCCTTTGACTTTAACATCTTTCCCATCAAGACTCCGGTAGATCTTTGATGCTGTTTCTAAGACATTTTTTGGTAGCGAGCAATTCTGGCAAATTTCTGACATCACACCAAGAACGTTTGTCAGTCTCCTATCTCGTGAACTGGAGACTCTTACTCTTTTATGCCACGTTCTTCCGCTGTTCATCTGACGCTGTACCTCTGCGCTTATTTTTTTTCCACTAAAATCTGTAGTTCCAATGGAAATTTCTGTACTTATTCCCAGATCATGTTGGGCAAGTGTTGTTTGTCCTGTTGCTCTTGCAAGTTTCATTCCAGTATC
>LULF01000405.1_pt1 | contig 11969 bp, 9 predicted proteins | sample 728221 | NCBI WGS metagenome assembly LULF01 (sample SAMN03860296, study PRJNA289734) | marine metagenome | biome: seawater column; feature: ocean; material: water; isolation source: Red Sea water column Station 169 - depth 500m | place: Saudi Arabia: Red Sea | collected 2011-10-15 | depth 500 m | reverse complement strand
ACTGTACCCTCATCAGCATCATAAGTACGATTGGCATCTAGCCATCGTATGGTAAAGGTATCGCCCATCTCCAGTTTGGCATCTTTAGCCATGCTTCGTCCTATTAGTACAGGTATGGAAATTTTGTCATGTCCAGCTAGCATTTTTGTGGGCATATTAACAATATTTTGTTCTGGGATTATTCCTTTCATAATTACCGGCATAATACGTCCATTGGGATAGATAGAAGCCTGACTCACCAGTACCGGGAAAGCTTTCCCCTGATTTACTAACCCTTTTATTGCGATTGGAGGTACGGAATGAGCATCTTCAAACGTCATCGGATCCAAAGGATCATACTTTGGATGCCAATAGGAACCACCAGCAATTTCCGTATTTATAGTAACTTGTTTAGCATGCTCTCGCATACCATCGTACATAGCGGAAAAAAGAATAATCATGAAAAAAGAAAGTGATGTTACAAAAACATTTAACCAAGTACGTAGCTTAGCGCCTAGAAGGTTTTTAATGGCAATTTTAAAAAGCATTTTTATGTGGATGACTTTGGATTATCAATTTTTTCATCTTTGGTTATTTGACCATCATTAAGGTGAATAATCCGTCGCAGGTAAGCCATAATCTTTTCATCGTGAGTAGCAAAAACAAAAGAAGTCGACAGCTCTTGATTTAACTGTAACATGATTTTCATAATATGATGAGAATTCTCCGCATCCAGGTTAGCGGTGGGCTCATCTGCCAATACTAAGGCGGGTTGATGTACAATCGCCCTTGCAATAGCGGTTCGCTGGCACTCACCACCACTGAGCATTGCCGGACGTGAATTGGTTTTATCGCTAAGGCCGACCCATTCTATAGCCTGAGTTACTTTTTTCCCCCGTTCTTGGGAATCAATCTTGTTTAGTATTAGGGGTAGTTCCACATTTTCGAAAACTGTATAAACGGGAAGCAGGTTATAGCTTTGGAAAATAAATCCCATATTCTCACGTCTGAGTCGGGCCCGCTCTCTGTGTGATGCATCATTTAAATCTTGGGCCAAAACACTTACCTTCCCTTTACTGGGGGAATCCAATCCACCTATAATATTCAGCAAAGTAGTTTTGCCAGAGCCAGACGGTCCAACCAGACCAGTGAATTCACTTTTGTTTATAGTCAGGTCTATATCTTTCAAGGCAGTAAAAAAATTTCCTCCAACAGGAAAGCGTTTTATCAAGTTTTTGATTTTTATTACAATGTTTTGTTCCATCTTAGTTTTCCTAATGATTATAAATAAGGGTAAACTGCAACCCATTACCAAAACCAGCTAAGCTAGTAGGAAGATATTCCTCTTCTAAAGCATAATCGACCCTTTTTGGATTTGAGGATAATGAAAAATTCAGACTAAAACGATCATAAGTAATCGCCCACTGCCAATAGTAATATGTACGTTTGCTTTGCCAATCTAATTGTGCTATCGCCATTAATCTGTGAAGCAATCCAACCGGCATGCTAGTCATAAAAACTGTATAGGTGTGGTTTATGGTTTCTTTAGAAGCAATATTATAATTGGTTCTTGTATTTCCATAAATTTGCATGGATTCTATCATAACTAATATTCCATTAGAGATGGGCAATGTAAAATCCCCGCCTAAAGTTAATAAGTTATACAGGTCATAATTTGAATGATAATCAGCGGACGAAAAAAGTGATGCCCCCTCAAACCAGAATCCTACCATTCCATCGTAACGATAATCAATGGCAGCACGTGTATTTGATTCTGACATGAAGATTGGCAACAATCCAACTTGTTTTCGTGATTTAACTGGATCATGATGCAAGGTCAATCCCCAATCACCACCCAAGGTAGTAACTTCTAATCTTCCACCATAAGAAAGAGTATCCGCATCACTGTTGATGACCCAAGTCCAAACCGACAATAAATTAGATGGGAAAATTCTTAATCTGATGGCTTCAACACCATCTGTTTGTCCTGTTGGATCACGGAGATCAATGGTATCAAACCAAGATGTAGGACGCAACATTTGGGCAGGTCCAAATGCAATCTTTTGCAAACCAAGTCTAGCTTCTACCTTATTGCTAGAAAATCGTACCCACGCTCGATATGCTTTCTCTACACTGGAAAAAAGAGCGTCTCCAGAATAAATCCTGTTTATACGGTAGGCCCATTCTATATCAAATAATTTTTCATCTGATAAATATTTGTTATAAGAAAGTGTTGGTATATATCCAAGTTGTGTTTCAAAAGACGATTGTCCTTTTTGTGCATCATCGCTGTATAGGTTATTGGACCAAAATTGCCCTTTAAATACAAAATCTTGACCAAAAAGAATGACATTGAAATAGGCAATAAAAATTAAGGAAAGAATTTTTTTCATTTTAAAAAGTATATCTTTTATTTAGTCTAATTGACTTAATTCACTTTTCATCATATTCCCGATTTCATGCGCAGGATCCAATATTAAACCTCGATTTAATATGAGTGCTGCTCCCTTAAAATCTTGTGTGCGAACCTTGATAGCGGCTAGATAAATATATGCTTCTGTCATGGCAGGATCTAATTCGACTGCTTTGGATAAATGTTTTTCAGCAAGTACATCATTTTTCATTTTAAACAGAATATTTCCAATGCCCAAATGCGCTAGAGCATTATAAACATTAATCTCCAATGATCGCATGTATGCTTCTAAAGCCACATCTAGTTGTCCGCTTTGTGCTTGTGCATTGGCTAGACCAGCCCAACTCTGCCAATCTGCATCATTAGCCTGAACAATTTCTCCATAAGTTTTAACTGCTTCAGAAACATCCCCCACCATAATATATGCTTCTGCCAATCCTGTTTTTGCTCGATAATTTTTGGGCCATATACTAATGGATTTATTATATATTTCAATTCCTGCTGAGAAAAGCCCACTTTTTATAAAACTTTCTCCTTTATAAGCTAATGCTATGCTCCAACGGGTCCTGATCTTAATCTGTTCACTTCCTGCATTTGATAAAGTTTGTATTATAAATGAATCTAATTCTTCATCTTTTTCACTAAAAAGGTTAAGGTAGGCCAGTGCGACTCCTCTAATATCCAAATCATCATTTTCACATAAATGTTTTAACCTTTGTATCAATTTATCAGATTGAGCATTGGATTGATTAGACATAAACGCCGTTGCAAGACCGGCAAAAACCTGTGGGTATGGATCCATATTTGTTCCGATCAAATTCAATAAATCTTTTGGCAATTGATCTGCGGTTTCAAAATTGATTAGGGCCGATTCCAATTGATGAAGCGGTTTTAATTCACCATACCAATCTTTCATTTGATCTGCTATAACCTGAGTAGACAGATTTTTGTGACATTGTTGACAAGCGTTGTTAACACCCAACTTTTCATCTAGTTTTGGTCTTGGTATAGAAATGGTATGATCTGCGCGAGCAAATTTCAATTGACTTCCTACTGCTTCGTGCTGTTGGAAGGGCATATGACAGGATGTGCATTGACTACCTTGTGAGCCTATTTTATGAAATGTATGCGCTCTGATATTATTTTCTTTTGCTACATGGCAAGATAGACATTGACCATTATCAAATCGATCTTCCAAAGCAACTCGATTGATATCTTGGTAACCATTAGAATGAGGGTTATGACAGTCTATACATGTCATAGAACCGTTTAAGAAACAATCACTAAAAATATGGTTCTGTTGGTAGCCAAAGGCCCTTACCCTCCCATCAGGGAAATATGGGTTCCCACCCAACATGGAAAATTTTGTGCTAAAGAAATCTTCAAAGTCCATGCCTGGTAAATATCCCGGACGAATTAAATCTTTTAATGCATGGCATTGTGCACACACTTTTACTGATTCCTTTTTTGATAATGTTTTTAGAGATTGAATACCAGTATAGCCTTTTACAATACTTTTTCCAAATTGCATTAACGTTAAATGCTCCTTCCCTGGGCCATGACAAGATTCACAATTAATTGTTAACTCAGAAAACAATGTTTTGTATTTACCCCGATTATTATCAAATCCGGCAATAATTTGGCTACCATGACACTGCTGGCAGTTTTTCTTTTCAGTAATAGAACCTATTGTTCGATTCGGGGGCCATTCTGACAAATTTCTCATGGAAAGTTTTTTAGATGCTGGCTGCCATCCCGATAAATTATTTGTTTCAAAAAACCAGGTTTTTTCCCCAGGGTGGTAATCAAATGGAAGAAGCCGCATTGTGCCATCAGGGAATAGACCAAAAAAAGACTGTGTACCACCACCATATATATGTCCCCCACCTACAACACCGATTATCTCAAATTTGACTTCCGGAAATTCATTTTCCTGGGCTTTAAAAAAATACCGACCATCTTCTTTATAGGGAATAAACCAGCCATTCTTTAGGGTGATTTTTTTACCATCAAACGGTGCTTTTATTTTAGTATCTGCAGGTGATCCTCCAGCCTGACCATGGGTCGAATTTTCCCATAATTCAAATTGGTCTGGGTGACAAGTTTTACAAGCAACAGAACCAACAAAATCCTCTATTTGTCCTGAAATTAAACTAATGAAAAGGACCGTAATAAGTGGCCCATTTTGAATGATATTCATTTAATAGAAATTAATTGTTAGCCCAGTCTGGTGCTTCACACGCACAAAAATCTCTAATTTTTTGTATATGTTTAATTATATCGCTTCGACTGAGCTTTTCCCCCCAACCTGGCATAAAATGGCTTTTATTCATGACGCGCCCACCTACATAGATTGTATCAAAAAGGGTGTCATCAGACTTATTTCCCAACAAATCAGAATTCGTAAAATCTCCTGGTTCCACCGGTAGATTTGATGCATTAAACCCATTGCCATCTCCATTTAAACCATGGCACGGTGCACAATCTGCACCATAATTATCCACAACATTATAGGGGATTTGTTCAATCAAATTGGGGTAAGATGCTTTTTGATCTGATTTCCTACTGGCTAGGTAAGATAAAATCAGTGGAATAAATCGTGAATCCATTATTGTTTTAGGCATTGTGCTCCCTGGCATAACCATATGTGGATTGGTCACAGCCATTTTAATAAATCCGTCGGATAACCGGTTTCCAACATTGGAAAGATCGGGACCAATCATACCGCCTTTACCATCCAATTGATGACAACCTATGCATGGCAAAAAGTCATTAAACAGTCGTTCAACCTTACGACTCTGAAATGCAGAAATTGGTTCTAAAACAGTTTTAAGTTTTGCTTCTCCAAGCCATTTTGATAATTCTTCTACTTCTGAATCTGTTAATTGAAAATCGGGCATTCGACTCCCTGTGCCAGGCAAATAACCAAATGGCCTAATAGCTGTGGGTGATTTTAAATAATGTGTTAACCATCCTTTTTTCGTACGCATTCTTTGAGCAGTTAAGTCTGGAGCATTAGTTTGATACCAAGGGATTTCATTACTCATTTCATGACAGGATTGACAGTTTTGAGATAGAAAAATACTGCGCCCCATTTCAGCGGTTATATTAGGGTATGTTTGCTTGACTTTTGTATATCGTACATCCAATTCATTGTGCTTTTCAGTTCCAATTTCCAGTAAATATGAAACCATTGATAAAATAGTGTTATTAGAATTTTTTCCCAAGTTGTGACCTGTATCATTCCCGAAAAAGTCCGGCATGGAGGATCCTTTTGGAACATATACTGATGGGTTTTGGACAAAATCAAACAACCAGTCTCTTTTAAGTCTTACACCAGCAATAGTTAAATCTGTGGATCGTTTATTACCAAAATTATTCAATATATGGCATGATGTACATTGGTAATCAACATGAATTAATTCAAATCCATCTGTACTTTTAATAGGCGATATTTCTTTTAATTTTTCTCCATCTGGTAATTTGTCCTGTATCATAAGATATTTAGTAAGTGCAAATGCTTCATCATCAGAAAATCCGAAATTTGGCATCCGTGATTTTCCAATATTATTGCGAAATTTTTTGGGGGCACTAAGATAGTCGAAAAGATATGCTTCATTATACTTCAAGCGGGCATAGTTGAGGTCTGGAGCCCTTTGTAATACAATATTCGATTTCTGAGCGCCAATATGACAGTTTCCACATCCCAATTCCTCAACTAAACCAATATGAGGCAAATTATTTTGTGTGCGCAGAAAATTGGACAGAACAAAAACAGTCAGTATTAATCGAAATGTAATGTTACCAACCAAATTGTAAATCCAACATAGGGATTAAATGTGCTTGTGAACCAAAAGGGTATTCGCCTGCAAATAGTTTATAACCAAAAAGGATGCGGAATTTTTGGTTTTTCGTCCAAACAATTATACCTTTATGCTCAAAGGCATAACGACCATTTTTGTTGGGCATAATAAACATCTCATAATCTATTATATACGACCAGAATTTGCCAAACTGATACAGATACTCACTCCCTGTTTTTAACACAACTCCATTATAATACACAGACAACCTTGGGTAGAAACCGGGTAAATCTATTGTCGCTCTGCTTTCTAGTTTGTTTGTTCCTATCGCAAAACCAGCTCCTCCATAAAGTGTAATAATACTACTGCCAGGTAAATTTTTACTCCCAACAATTTCACCATAAAAGGATAACATGTGCGGAATGGTAAATTCAGGTGAAATCAAGGCAAACTTATCAGGCTCACCTAGCTTCATACCTAAGGGGCTTTGCAACCAACGCATTGCTAAAGTTGGATAGGTAAATTCCAAACGATATGCTCTTTCCCATTCACTAGATTGAGATATTTCTGATTTATATGAAATGCTGGGCATAAGTAAAAATTTGTTTACTGAAATTTCTGATGCATTCCGTAAACCCATTTTGAAAGGTGAGAATAATCCTATTTCGTTTCGCCCAGCTGTCAAAACAGTAGCCGATTTTCCTTCCCACTGCGCATTTGAAACCCCAAATGAAAACAATAAAATAATCTTTACAATTTTTCTCATTCTACTGCCCACTTAGCGCTTACTGGAATATGATCCGATAATTTTGTTGCTTCTTGATGAGTTATCCCGTTAAACCATTTTGTGTTGGTCCATAGGTAATCCAATTTTCGATCCAGCGTTAGATTGATATCAACGCTATGGGTAAAATGTTTTGTTTCATTGGATCCATAAATATCAAGCGGGATCGCTGGTTTATATGATTTATACAAAGCTTCTAACCAGGTAATTTCTGGGGCAAAATAGCTTCCTTCCTTATGATTATATCCTCCTGGTTCATGGAATGATTCTCCTTCACATTGATCATCAAGACAATAGTCCATTTTGGAAGCATTAGGTGGAATTTCATTTAAGTCACCGCCAGCTACAAAAATTTTTCCCTCTGCTACAATGCCATCCAAAATAGATTTAAACTTATCTAAGTGTCTTTGTTTAGTATCGTCTGTAGCAAAAGCAGTAGCATGTGTATTAACAGCATAAAATGGGTTCCCCGGCATATTCACTGTGGTTTTTAATACATTTCGACGTAAATAAAAATACTTTGTAAGTTTATCTTGGTCACCACGCAAGGCCAATTGATACCGCTCTGCATTTTCCAGTTCCCATTTAGATAAAATTAAATTTCCTGTATTAACTCGGCCCAACCCATCGGCAAGGATAATTTGAGATTCCCACATAGAAGCATATGCACCATAATTAAAATCAGTGTGGTCCACAAGCCATTGGGCTTGATCAATGTAACCAGTTTTTTTCGATTGGACATCAACTTCTTGTAAAAGAAGGATATCTGGGTCTTCTATCTCTATCTTTTCGGCCAAATTTTCAAGTGCTTCATAAACTTCACTTTTCTTTAAAATTACTCGGTCACCGCAACCATCCCCAAAAAATCGTAATCTTGCAACACCAAAGCGAATATTCCAAGTCATCACCTTAATTGTATCTTTTGCACTGAATTCTTTAATATTATTTGCCCGATACATTATAGCTTCTTCAATATCATTAAATTCATTAACTAGCGGATCACATGATGATATTAAAAGTCCGAAAAGGATTAGGGATTTATATCCGATAAAGTGTTTTCTTAGCATCTTTTTACTTACGTATCTCACACAATTTAAATGACAGAATAAAGATGTTTCAACACCGCTCTATCCCTGTAGCGAATAAAACCACTTTTTCATTGTCACCTAACCATCCATTTTTCTTTAATGTATGATATGCCCCCCAAACAACACCTGCCTCTGCACTGGCCTTAAGCTCGGTAACATCATTGAATTCTGAAGTTAAGGATGGTAAATCTGCTTCCAGTGCTGTTACAGCGATACCTTTACTCTGAGATAAAATATCTAATATCCAAGTTCCACCCAGTGGACCCGGGACATTCAATCCGAGCGCAATGGTTTGACTATTTTGCCAAAATTGGGTTGTTTTATGTAAATTTTGAAAAGCGTCAACCACTGGCGCGCATCCATCTGATTGAGCAGCAACCATTCTGGGCAGCGGATCAGTTACCCAACCCATATTTCGCATTTCATTAAATGCTTTCCACATACCAATCAAGCCGGTACCGCCACCAGTCTCATAAATAACCACATCTGGAAATTTCCAACCCAATTGTTCAGCAATTTCATACCCTAATGTTTTCTTCCCTTCAACTCGAAATGGTTCTTTTAATGTAGAGATATCGAACCAATCATCTTTTTTGTTATCCAACATTTCTTTAGCCGCATCAGAAATCGTTTGGCCACTAAGCATTAGATTAGCATTATAATGATCAGTTTCTTTTTTAAATGGCTCCGGAATAGTTTCGGGTAAAAATACATGACATTCTATTCCAGCTTTTCGGCAATAAGCCGCCGCAGAAATCCCAGCATTCCCAGCCGATGGTAAACATATAGTTTCTACACCTTGTACTTTAGCCATAGTAATCGCAAGAGACATACCCCTATCTTTAAAAGAACCCGTGGGATTAACTGTTTCATCTTTAATATATACGTTATTTCCAATGGGAAATAATGGAGTCCATCCTTCACCCAATGATATTTTATTTATAACCGATTCTTCTGGTAATACATTTCCATATCGCCATAATGATTCATCTTCAGTATCAATAGACACATCCCTTTGTTTTTCTTCCCATCCATAATGCACAGATAAAGGTTTCCCACAGCTGCAAAGCCAAACAGGTTTAGGTGGCATATTCTCTATTTTTTTACATGCCGTACATTTATAATACATGTAATAAGATCCTTTTCCGTTATTAAATAATTATTGGTTCATTATTTTGCTGATTAAACTCTTATCATCAGGTAGCAGCCCAGATTTTACTAATCTTGGTGTCATCGTTTTTAAATCGGGATTTCGTTGAAATACACTTTGGAATACTGGCAGTGCTTCCTCTAAACGCCCACCGTTAGCTAAAGCAATAGCAGACCAATAGGGCAGTTCTGCATTTTCAGGATAATATTCTGCTGCTTTTGAATATTCAATTAAGGCTTTATCAATTTCTTCTGTTTCCATGTAGTGGTCGCCCATATTTGCATGTTGGTATGCTCGGTGTACTCTTATTAAACGCTTTAATTCGATCAAGGGCGTTGGATGATCTTCAATACGCAAGTTTAATTTGGTATCTTTCCACTCCACACCACTTGGCTCACCAGAAACAATCACCATGGCAGCAGATTGTTTGCCGCGTATATCTCCACCTTCTGCTTCTGCTGCTTCTAAAGCCGCCATCATTCTATCAGCTAGATCACCTTTTGTTTCTTCAAACGCTATTGCCATTGCTTTTGGCACAGTACCGTTGGCCATCATATTGGCTTGGACAGAATAATTTTCGCCTACAATATGACCGGCGTACTTAATACAACGAGAGCCTGTGTGAGCTGCTACATTTCCTTTTATATCTATCATACCAACTTGGCGTACTGCTTCACCTTCATCTTTTGAAGTTAGGGCTTTTAATGCGTCAGCAGCTTTCATCCCGGATTCCATCAATTGTATGCCATCCGGACCATAATCCACCTTTACAAACGATTGAGTAGCAACAGCACCTACACCAGCTTTAGCCCAAGGGACCAAAAAGCCCACAGAGAACCAATGGCTCTGCACAGCAACACCCAATTCTCCTGTTGTTTCATCTAACGCAACAATAGAATAGGTTGAAACCGGACGAATTGAAGATGTCTTTTGAGAAAATACCATATTCAATGTTGCCAGAACCAAAATCAAACGCTTTGAGAATATCATTTGCGCCTCCTTGATTATTAATGCAAACTTACCTTTACATTTTTCGAAACAAAAACATTACCTAATGGAGAAATACATGCAAAAAATAATCAGAGGATTACTCTTTATTGTATTCATTTTACCAGCATCAGCCTTTGCAGATGACCTGAAAAATAGCATTCTTTCCATGCGTAAACGTGCAGAGGTTCGTAATGCATTGCTCAAAGATCGGTTTCAAACAGTTCTTCCTCAAATTATGAAACGAAACAATATGGATATGTGGGTTATTATTGCGCGGGAGTACAATGAAGATCCAGTCCTACGTACTATGTTACCAGCTACTTGGTTGAATGCTCGCCGACGTACAATCCTAGTGATTAATGATCCCGGCAATGAACAGCCACTAGAAACCTATGCCATTGCTCGATATGATGTCGGGGAAATTTTCAAAAAATCATGGGATCCAGAAGCCCAACCAAATCAGTATGAGGCTTTGAATGATCTCATCAAAACAAAAAACCCTAAAACTATTGGTATTAATAAAAGTGAATTTTTTGCACAGACTGATGGTATTACAGCTACAGAATTAGAATTATTTAAGGCTGCTCTATCAAAAAAATATATACGTCGAATAGTCAGCGCAGAAAAGGTTGCCATTGGCTGGCTGGAAACTAGAAGTGATAAGGAAATGAAATATTATCCCAAAATCTGCGGTATAGCACACGATATTATTAAAGAAGGGTTTTCGGCCAATGTAATCACACCAGGAGTTACCACCACCGATGATGTGGTTTGGTGGTATAGGGAACGCATTCGTGACTTGAACCTAGTAACCTGGTTTCATCCTTCGGTAGATATACAACGAGCAGATAATAAAAACTTTGATTTTCTTGAAGCATTTAGCAAAGCTAAACCAGAAAATGTCATTCGTCCTGGCGATTTACTCCACGTTGACTTTGGCATTACTTACCTGAGTCTAAATACAGATACACAACAGCATGCCTACGTATTAATGCCCGGCGAAGACCGAACACCAGATTATTTAACTAAAGCATTTTCGATTGGAAATCGACTGCAGGATATATTGACAGATCAATTCAAAACAGGCCGCACAGGAAATGAAATGCTGCTTTCCGCCTTGCAACAGGCAAAAGAAGAAGGAATTAATCCTCAAATTTATACGCACCCAATTGGTTATTATGGTCATGGTTCAGGGCCAACAATTGGTATGTGGGACAAACAAGGGGGCGTTCCAGTGAACGGTGACTATCCTTTATTTCCCAATACGGCTTATTCAATAGAACTCAATGCCAAAGTAAATATTGCTGCTTGGAATAAAGAAGTTGCTATTATGTTGGAGGAAGATGCTTTTTTTGATGGGGAAAAATGTGAATACATCGACCCTCGTCAGACAGAAATGATCGTAATTGATTGGGAGACTGATAAATGAAAGCAAAACTTATAGGGTAAATACAAAGATATTTATTTATAATAAATTTAAAATATTCTCCGGAGGACGGCCAAGGACAGCTTGATCCCCTTTTACTACAATAGGTCTTTCCATGATTTTAGGATATTGATTCATAGCTTTAAACATAGCTTTGTCATCTTCCAATTTTTTCTTTAAATCATTGTTTTTGAAGTCCATTTCTGATTTACGAACAAACTCCATTGGACGCATACCAAGTTTTACAGATAGAGCCTTAAACTCATCTATCGTAGGGCTGTTCTTTAAATATTCTATAATAAAGGGTTCAATACCATTGTCACGCAACAGTTGTAG
>LULF01000400.1_pt1 | contig 12051 bp, 10 predicted proteins | sample 728221 | NCBI WGS metagenome assembly LULF01 (sample SAMN03860296, study PRJNA289734) | marine metagenome | biome: seawater column; feature: ocean; material: water; isolation source: Red Sea water column Station 169 - depth 500m | place: Saudi Arabia: Red Sea | collected 2011-10-15 | depth 500 m | reverse complement strand
TATGGGAGCAATTGAAGGAGGAATTGATCGTATTGATTTGGCCATGAGTCCTGTCAGCGGTGGAACAGGGCAGCCGGATATCCTTACCATGTGGCATGCCCTCAAGGGCACAGATTACACACTGGATATTGATCCGGATAAAATTATCAAAACGGAAGAAATTTTTGCTGATTGTTTTGAGGACTATTTTTTCCCTCCTGAGTCCCGTATGGTTTCCCCTCTTATTCCGTTTTCACCCATGCCTGGCGGCGCGTTGACTGCAAATACTATGATGATGCGTGATACAGGAACATTGCATCTTTTTCAGGATGTGATCAAGGAAATGTCAGAAGTGGTAAGGCTGGGAGGTTTTGGCGCATCGGTTACTCCTGTATCTCAATTCTATTTTCAGCAGGCCTATCTCAATGTCACTCTTGGAAAATGGAAAAAAATCAATCCTCAATACGGAAACATGGTACTGGGATATTTCGGCCGGACTCCTGTGGAACCTGATCCGGAAATTGTTAAGCTTGCTTCCGAACAACTTGACAAGCCTCCCTACAAAGATGATCCTCTGGAATTGTTGGAGCCCGGAATACCAAAAGCAGCAGAATTGCTGAAAAATAATAACTTGCCTGAAACTGATGAAAACCTTTTCATCGTCTCCAGCTGTGAAGAAAAAGGGATCGATTTCCTGCTTGGCAAGGGAAAAAACTCTATCCGGAAAAAATCGCAGCAAGCTGAAAAAGAAACACCTGCCGCTGCAAAAACCGCCGCGCCTACTTTGTCCAGGCCCATAGCCCCTGTTTCCGGAACACGCGATTACTCAATCACTGTTGATGGACGTGTTTATCAGGTTCAAGTCAGCTCCGGTGGAACTGTGGCTGCGGCTCCTGTTTCGGAAAGCGTATCTATCCCCCCGCCTGCTGCAAGCGCAACTTCTGTAACAGAAATCCCTGCTCCCACACCAGGAAATATCGTACGAGTGGAAGTTTCCGTTGGAGCGAACATCGTTAAAGATCAGACAATTTTGGTGATGGAAGCAATGAAAATGGAATCCGAAGTCAAGTCCCCCCAGCCCGGAGTTGTGCAGGCAATTCATGTTCAAGCAGGGGACACTGTTCAAACTGGAGATATTTTATTGTCTCTTGGGGAATGAAAAAATGAAAGACAGGTTTAAAGTGTATTCCTTTTGTTATTCCCCAGTACATTTCCCACGAAAATTTAAAAAATTTCTGATTCAGATATTCTCTGTTGTTTTCATTTTGTGTTTATCCGGAACAGTCGCTGCTCAATCCGGGGATGATCAAATAAAAATTGTGATGCCCACTGACGCGCGGGTGATACGCCTTGATGCAAAAATTGATCAGTGGGTCTTTGCCGGTGATACCCTGGCAGTGCTCAAGGATTCCAAAGGAGCAAAATTTAAGTTTCGTGCAGGAGTTTCAGGACAGCTTGTTTTTTGGCGACTGCAGTCCCACAAACATTATGGCAAAGGGGAAACGGTCGGAATCCTCAGGATTGCTCCGGTTATAGCAGAGGAAATGGAGAGTGGCGCTTCAGTTGTAGCATTACCATCATTCGATGAAATGCTGCTGAATCTCTTCAATTCAACCGGCACATCAGGTCTGATTCGTGGACAGGGGCTGGACTGGACGGAAGGCTTTGGTAGATTGATTATGATCGGAGTTGGACTTACCCTGCTATATTTAGGAATTCGCCGCCAGTTTGAACCTCTGCTGCTGGTACCAATCGGTTTTGGGGCAGTGCTTTCGAATATACCATTGGCAGGACTTTCTGAGCCAGGCGGCCTGCTGTTTTATATTTACGAAGTCGGAATATCCACCGGAATTTTCCCGTTGATTATTTTCATGGGAGTCGGCGCAATGACAGATTTCGGACCGATGCTGGCGAATCCCAAAACCGCATTGCTCGGAGGGGCCGCGCAGTTCGGAATTTTTGGAACATTACTGGGCGCGCTGGCGCTGAATGCAATCCCGGGAATAGACTTTTCCCTCCGTGACGCAGCATCCATCGGCATAATCGGCGGTGCTGACGGACCCACAGCCATATTCCTTGCCAGCCAGCTTTCACCCCGTCTGCTTGGATCAATTGCCATTGCAGCCTATTCCTATATGGCTCTGGTTCCCTTAATTCAACCACCTATCATGCGTTGGCTGACTTCCCAAAAAGAAAGGGAAATTGAAATGACCCAGCTGCGTTATGTTTCAACGAGGGAAAAAATATTATTTCCACTGGTTACGTTGACTCTATGTGCTTTGCTGTTACCTTCAGCAGCACCTTTGATAGGAATGTTCATGTTTGGTAACCTGGCCAAGGAATGCGGAGTGATTAAACGACTTTCGGACACTATTCAAAAATCACTGATTAATATTGTCACCATTTTTCTAGGACTTAGTGTGGGGAGCAAACTTGCCGCGGGAGAATTCCTGAACATCGAAACCGTAGGCATTCTCATCTTGGGAGTAATTGCCTTTTCAGTGGGAACGGCGACAGGAGTTTTGATGGCAAAATTAATGAATAATCTTTCTTCTGCGGCAATCAATCCGCTGATTGGGGCAGCCGGAGTTTCGGCAGTACCCATGGCAGCACGGGTTGTGAACCAGGTAGGTCTAAAAGCCAATTCACAAAATCATCTGCTGATGCATGCCATGGGACCAAATGTGTCCGGTGTGATCGGTTCTGCTGTAGCAGCAGGTGTTTTGCTGGCCATGCTTTGACAGCACTAAATCACAGAACATGTTAAGTTACTCTACCAGTTGTATATAGATTCGTCCCCTCAAGCCTCCAGACTGTAGGCAGTCTCGCTGTGCACGGTCAAATCTAGCCCGGTGCTCTCACTCTCTTCATCGACACGCAGGTCCCCGAGGAGCATTCGCATGACCGCTAGGATGATTAGCGTCAGCACGACGGCGAAGACCGCAGTGAAGATGATGCTCTGGAACTGGATCAATACCTGGCCTCCCCAGCCCGCATCCGTCGCCGCGAAGTCAGCGATGAACAACCCGCTTGCCAGCGCGCCCCAGGCGCCTCCAATCCCGTGGACACCAAAGACATCGAGCGAATCGTCATAGCCAACTGCCGGCTTCAATACCGTGACTGCCAGGTAGCAGAGAATACCGGCACCGGCGCCGACCAGGATCGAACCTCCCGGGCCCACGCTCGCGCAGGCCGGAGTGATGGCGACGAGACCGGCGACAGCCGCAGTCGCAGCGCCCAGCACCGTCGGCTTTCCGCGATGCGCCCATTCGATGAAAACCCAGACCAACACCGCAGTGGCGGTCGCAGTCTGTGTGGTGAGGAAGGCAAGGCCTGCCGTACCGTCGGCGGCGAGCTCGCTGCCCGCATTGAAACCAAACCAGCCGACCCATAGAAGTGCAGCGCCTACCATCGTAAGCGGCAGGTTGTGCGGAATCATGGGCTCATGGCCGTACCCTTTGCGCTTGCCGAGGAAGTAAGCGGCAGCGAGAGCAGAAAAGCCACTCGACATATGGACTACGAGACCGCCGGCAAAGTCGATGGCGCCCCATTGTGAGATCATGCCGCCGCCCCAGACCATGTGAGCCAGGGGGGCGTAGACCACTAGGACCCAGACGGCAATGAACACCATGTATGGACCGAAGCGCATGCGCTCGGCGAAGGCGCCCAACATAAGGGCTGGTGTAATGATCGCGAACATCCCCTGGAACATGACGAAAACGTAGGTCGGGATCGTACCCGACACCGAGTCCGGGGTGATCCCAGCAAGAAGGAAGTGATCGAAATTTCCGACGAATTTACCTTCGCCGCCGAACGACCAACTGTAGCCCACGACGACCCAGAGGACGCCGATCAGCCCAGCAGAAATCAGGCACTGCATGAGCACCGAGAGCACGTTCTTGCTTCGGACGAGTCCGCCATAGAAGAGTGCCAGTCCTGGAAGGGTCATCATCAACACCAGGGCAGAACTGGTTAACATCCAGGCGGTGTCTCCGGAGTTAACTGTTTCCTCGGCCTCTTGGGCCAAGGCACTGAGTGGTCCCAACAAGAGACCCGTGAGCACGGAACACCTGAGGATTCTTTTGTTTATGCTGTCCAGTACATATTTAATTTTTACTGAAAATTTCATTTCATCTCCTTTGTATTTAATTCAAGTAATTATTAACAATTATCAAAGTGCTTCATTTCCGGTTTGACCTGTACGTATACGGATGACTTGCGCGACATCATAAACAAATATTTTCCCGTCCCCGATTTTGCCGGTTTTCGCATTTTGCTCGATAGTTTCAATCACCGAAGCAACTTTCTCCTCAGAAACAATAATTTCAATTTTTGTCTTGGGAATAAAATCCACTTCGTACTCTGCACCCCTGTATAATTCAGTGTGTCCTTTTTGCTGACCAAACCCTTTGACCTCTGAAACAGTCATGCCGACATTTCCAATCTCAGCCAATCCCTGCTTCACATCTTCAAGCTTAAAGGGTTTGATAATCGCTTCTATTTTTTGCATAGCCTTCCTTTTTTGAATAATTAACTATAAAATTAAAGTTTACCAGCCTTTACCTGACTCAAAGACTATGCCAGTAATGTTTATTCTCACTATTATTTTATATATTATTGATATTATATGATAATTTACATAATTAGAATTTGTCGAATGTAAACGCGGATATTCATGTTGCCTAATTATTATGCAGTAAAATAACCTGATGATTAATATTTAATCAGTTTATTGCAGACATGAAAAACAATGTTTTTTATAAGAAAAATTCGTAATAAAATTTTATGATGTATTTTGACCATACAGCTATTTCATTTGATAATATTTAGAAAATGTTGTAGCCTGATGCGTTTCACTAGACATTTATCCTGTATTTTAAACAAACAGCAGGGGCTAGTTTGATGCCTCTGTGATACTTGACAACCTCAGCTTAATCAGGAGACACATGAATTCAATTTCAATAACCGGAAAAATGCATCCGGGATTTGACAAAATACTGACAGAAGACGCTCAGAACTTTCTTCTCAAACTGCATCAAAGATTTAACGGCACTAGAAAATCTCTTTTGGAACGCCGTACGGAAATTCATAGCAAAATCCTGTCCGGAGAAAATCCGATATTTTTGAAAGCAACAGAATCTGTCCGGAATGCAGACTGGCAAGCGGATCCTGTTCCGGAGGATCTGCTCGATCGCCGTTGCGAAATTACCGGTCCTGCTGAAGCAAAGATGATGATAAACGCGCTTAATTCCGGAGCAACAATTTTTATGGCAGATCTGGAGGATTCGATTACACCAAGCTGGTTCAATCAAATCCAGGGACAGCAGAACTTAGTTGATGCATACGAACGAACACTGGAATTCACAAGTCCGGAAGGCAAGGAATACCGTCTCAACGAGAAAGGACTGGCCACGCTTATTGTACGTCCACGTGGATGGCACCTTGATGAAAAGCACATCCAGATAGATGGAGAAGCTGCTTCCGGATCACTGGTGGACGCAGGTCTGTATTTGTTTCATAACATTAAACGCTCTTTGGAGAAAGGCACAGGACCGTATTTTTATCTGCCTAAACTGGAAAACCATCTGGAAGCACGGTTATGGGACGAGGTATTCACATTTTCTGAAGAAGAACTTGGTGTAAAAACAGGCACTATCAAAGCCACGGTTCTGCTGGAAACCATTTTAGCCGCGTTTGAAATGGAAGAAATCATTTATGAGTTGCGCAGGCATATGTCCGGAATCAACGCGGGACGCTGGGATTACATGTTCAGCGCAATCAAAAAGTTCCGGCATCTTCCGGAGTTTCTCTGGCCTGATAGAGCACAGGTCACCATGACTGCGCCACTGATGCGGGCTTATACTGAATTGCTTGTGAAGACTTGTCATACTCGTGGCACACTTGCAATCGGAGGTATGGCTGCTTTCATACCCAGCCGCCGTAACGCAGAAGTTAACCGGGTTGCCTTGGAAAAAGTTCGTCAGGATAAAGAGCGTGAAGCCAATGACGGTTTTGATGGTTCATGGGTAGCACATCCGGACCTTGTGCCGGTCTGTACTGATGTTTTCAGCAAAGCCTTTGAAGAAGGACGAGTTAACCAAATGCATCGTATGCGTGAGGATGTTGATATAACTTCAGAGATGCTGCTGGATTTTCAGATTCCCGGAGGCAAAATTACAGAGGCCGGATTGCGAAACAACATAAGTGTAGGCATTCAATATATATCAGCGTGGCTGCGAGGTACCGGCGCAGTGGCGATTTTTAACCTGATGGAAGACGCGGCGACTGCTGAAATCTCCAGATCGCAGGTTTGGCAGTGGTGCCATCATCCTGAAGGAAAGCTGGAAGACGGACGTCAAATCACCATTGAGATGGTAAAAAGCATGATTCCGGAAGAACTGGACAAAATCCGGGAGGCTTACGGAGATGCCTTTGATGAAGAGAAGACGAATCAGGCAACTGAATTGTTTCTGTCACTGGTAACCCAGGAAGAATTTGAGGAATTTCTTACAATCAGGGCCTACGATCAGCTGGACTAAATTAACTTACACACACTGTTTTGGCAGGTTGCAATGCGATCCGTATACCTTCTTTTAATAATGGCCATGCTGCTGGCAGCGTGTTCATCGGTAGAACCGGTCATGAGCAAGGCAGGGGTCATGACACATCCGGATTGCGCCAAGTTCAGCACCGAAGAAGCCGTGGCCACTTGCGAGGCTGGGTTGCGCCAGCGGGGAGGCGATTCACGATTCACCTTCGGTTTCGGTGTTAGTCGTCAGCTTTAGCTGAAAATTGCATTGTGATTAAATTGTTCAGGAATCAGTCATTCAATTTTCTTAAAAGCCAGTTTGCGGTGCGTAGCAGGCGGGCATCATCATTTTTTGCTCCCACAAGCTGTGTGCCGACCGGCATCCCGTTTTCACCCTGAAAAAGCGGTATGTTAAGCGCGGGGACACCGCAGAAGGTCCAGATGGTACAAAAAGACGGATCGCCGGTACTGTCCAGGCCAATGGGTGCCTCGCCTGGCACAGACGGAGTCAGAAGAGCATCATATACATTAAACAGTTCCGTAAGTACAACATCCATATTGGATTGTTGTGCCACGGCCTGATGGTAAGCAACCGCTGAATAATCTCTCCCGCGTTCAATTTGTCCACGCAAAGAATCACTTAATAAATTTTTTCCGGCTTCATATTCATTTTCATAATTGTAGGCTATGTCTGCTTCCATCACTATTTTATGGTGATCCAGCACATGACTGAATGCAGGTGATAACTCGATTTCTTCAATTTCCTCACCCAGTGTTTCACAAAGTTCCTGATGGGCATCCTGGCACATTTCATCGGCACGGTCCCATACCGGAGTTTTTACGAAACCAATTTTTGGAGGTATAGGAGGTTCTTCCGCGGCAACTGATAACAGCGGCGGTGTGGCACGATGAGGTGTTGTTGCAGAGTCCATATCGTCATAACCGGCCAGCACCTGTGTAAGTAAAGCGACATCATCGGTTGATCGTGCAATCACACCCAACTGGTCGAGGGGGTAGGATTGTTTTAGGACTCCGGTTCGTGGAATTATACCGTATGAAGGCTTGAAGCCAAATACACCGCAAAACGCTGCGGGACGGATAATTGATCCGTTTGTCTGGCTTCCCAGTGCAGCCGGTATCATGTGTGAGGCTACAGCGGCAGCTGAGCCGCTGGATGATCCACCAGGTGTACGATTTGGATCATGAGGGTTTTTTGTTTTTCCCGGAGCATAGGTTGCCAGTTCCGTTGTCACCGTTTTCCCCATGATAACCGCACCTGCCTGGCGCAGACGGCTTACCACCCATGCGTCCTTCAAAGGGACGCGTCCAGCATGGATGGGCGTTCCCATTTCTGTAGGCACATGGGCAGTATCAATGATGTCCTTGATTCCTACCGGAATGCCATGCAAAACTCCAATCGGACCGCCTTCCTGACGTATACTGTCAAGCTTGCGTGCCTGATCAAGAGCATAGTCGTGGTTCAGATACTCCCAAGCCTCAATTTCGCCATCAATCTGCTCTATCCGCTCAAGGCAAGCTCGTACTAGTTCTTCAGAAGTTATCTCGCCTTTACTGATTTTATCAGCTGCCTGGGTGGCCGATAATTCATTTAATGACATGCGAGGTGAGTTCTTTATTTCTTCTTACGGAGGCAGGAATCCCAGAAGTCATAATAGACAAGTGGCAGAACAGAGATGCAGATTACCCAAAATGGCAACCCTCCCCAGAATCCTGCAGCTCCGGAAGAAATGCTTTCAGCCAGTCCGAGAACAAATATTGTGATGATAAATGATCCCAGAAACCCGGAAATTTTTTCATCAAGCGTTTTGTTCATAATTTTTATTCTCCATAATTTGCGTTAGTCGGATTTTATGGGATGTATTTTCCGAACAGCACATCCGGCAGCCACAGTGCTATTCCGGGGAACTGATACAAAAGCACCATGATACCAATCACGATTGCAAGGTAGGGCATAATGCCTCTGAAAATATCCATCAGTTCAATTTTGCTTCCTAAAACCCCTTTCAAATAATAAGCCGACATGGCCATAGGAGGAGTCAAAAAAGAGGTCTGCAGGTTGAGCGCCACCAGCATCGCGAAAAAATAGGGGTTAACCCCAAATGTAGGTAGCATGGGCAGAAAAATCGGCACGAAAATGATCAGAATTTCCGACCACTCCAGCGGCCAGCCAAGCAGGAAGATAATCAACTGCACAAGCACCAGGAACTGCCATGGGGCCAGATTGAATCCAAGGATGAAATGTTCAATAATTTCATGACCGCCAAGATAGGAGAATACGGACGCAAATGTCCATGAGCCAACAAACAGCCAGCAGACCATCGCTGTGGCTTTCGCAGTCAGGTAAACGGAATCCTTGAGCATGTCCCAGTCTAAGGAACCATATAAATAAGCCAGCACAAGCCCTCCAAAAGCCCCCATAGCGGCGGCTTCAGCCGGTGTTGCCAACCCTCCAAGAATTGACCCCAGCACAAGCATGATGAGGGCAGTCAATGGGACAAAAGATGTCAGGAGTTGCCAATACACAACATGCCGAGGTGGGACCTCCTCTTCAAGCGGTTTCGGTGCAATAGACGGATTTACTATAACCCTTACAATGACGTAGATAATGTATGAACCGGCCAGCAGAAGACCCGGGATCATGGCTGCGGCATAAAGGCGCAGCGGCGATAACTCAGCGATGGCGCCATAGACGATCAGCATTATAGACGGCGGAATCAGAATACCAAGCGTACCGCCTGAGCAGATAACACCGGCGGAGAAGCTTTTGCCATAATTAGCTCTGATCATTGCCGGGAACGCAAGCAACCCCATCAAGGTTACCACAGCACCGACGATACCGCTGGCCGTTGAAAACACGGCACAGGTTATCAAGGCCGCAATTGCCATGGAACCAGGCAAATTTCGCGCGGCCATTTGCAAGGAGTAGAAAAGCTTATTGACGATGTTGGCACGCTCCACCACATAACCCATAAACAAAAACAACGGAATCGCAACCAAAGTATCATTTTCCATCACTGAATAGGTATTCTGGTTCAGCAGATAGAAAATATTGTTGTTAAGGGCATCGCTGATTGTGCTGATGCTCCCAGCATCATGATAAGCGTAAAATCCAAAGAAAACTCCCATAGCTAACAGGGTGAAGGCAACTGGGAATCCTAACAGCACCATCAGGATGAAGGTCGAAAGCATCAGAAGTGCAACTTCGGGATTTGTCATAAGAGAAAGTACTCAGTTTATAAATGTAGGTTTTTGAAAACAGGATTAATCAAATTTTAGCTCCTTAGCCTGGCCAATAAGTAGATCTTCTGTTTCACGGGAATCCTGCTGGCGCGGCAGCCATTTATTGTTTTTCATCGCCAGATAACAGCGCATGCATTCTGCCACGCCCTGTACGATAAACAAACCGCCTGCCAATGGGATCAAGCTTTTAAAGAAATAAATCTGAATACGGGCAGGACTGTTCCAGCTGACTTCCTTATAACGCCATGAGTCTGAGGCAATTTCCCAACCGAACCAGAACAGTGCAAGCATGCCTGGAAAAAAGAAGAGGATATATAAAATAATATCAACCAGGGCCTGCCGGCGTGGTTGCAGGAAGCGGTAAACCACATCGGCGCGCACGTGTGTGTCCTGGGCGAGGGCATAAGGCCCGGCCACAAGGAACAATGCTCCGTACATCTGTACCATCATGTCAAATGCCCAAACGGTAGGGGCATTCAGGACATAACGCACAAAAACTTCATAGGCGACTGAGAGCGTCAAAATTAAAATGCACCAGCCAAATGAGCGTCCAATCCAGATGCTTAGACGTTCTATTGCACGAATAATTGATATCACGGGATTTATAACTACTGTGTTTGGACAAACCTAGCTATTAAAGGGACAGCCTGAAAGCTGTCCCTCCATAGCTGGTAATTCCTGCAAATTGAAATTGCAAGAAAAACAGATTAGATCAACCAAAGTGGTGCTTGTAAGCAATACCGTAATCCGGCTGATTCAGCAGCAGGTAGTTCATCACCTTCTTGGCGTAAGACTTCTGCGACTTGACTACCTTTGCGAAGAACGGATCTTGTGCGGAAATCCGGTTCACCACCACATCCCACGCCTTCAATTGATCTTTCATGACTGAATCCGGTGTACGGAAAACGTTGACACCATGCTTATCTTTCAGTTTGATCAGATCATCGGCATAACGAAGGGTGTTGTGCCAATAGAAGTTCGAGTTCTCGGCTTCCGAGGCATATTCCAGAATTGCCTGTTGCTCCTTCGATAGAGAATTAAATTTCTTCGCGTTGAAGGTGACTTCGAAGCATTCCTGGGACTGGTGGAAGCTGGCCAGGTGATAGTGCTTGGAAACATCCTGCATGCCGAAGTCGCTGTCGGAAGTCGGGTTGTTGAACTCGGCCGCATCGATCAGGCCGCTCTTCATGGCCGGCTGAATTTCGCCACCCGGCAGCTGAACAACAGACAAGCCCATTTCATTCATAACGTCAGCCGCCAAGCCAACGGTACGGTACTTCAGGCCATTCATTTGGGAAGATTTACTGATCTCTTCCTTGAACCATCCCAGCGGCTGTGCCGGCATCGGGCTGTTGAAGAAGCTGACCAGGTTAAGGCCCAGGCTACCCATCAATTCGTTAAACAGGTCCACGCCTCCGCCATAGTGAATCCATCCCAGCATCTCCTGTGCTGACCAGCCGAAGCAGGGGCCGGTTCCGAACAGCGATGCCGCAGGTGACTTGGAATACCAGTATGCCGGAACATAGTGCGCTCCATCAAGGACGCCACGGTGTACAGCATCCTGCATCTGGCTGGTTTTGACAACAGAGTTAACAGACAGCAGGTCGATCTTCAGACCGCCGCCGGCCATTTTGTTGACTCGATCAACATAGCTTTTAGCATTCTCGAGGAAAATTCCTCCGCCCCAGGCTGCCTGAACCTTCAGGACTGTGGCAGCTTTAGGTACATGCGGCATGCCCAGCGTTCCAGCTGCTGCAACACCGGCAACAGCCGCACCCTTCATAAATTTTCGGCGTGAAACAACCTCTTTTTTTGCTGATTTTGAATCAGCGGCTATTCTTTCAGTCATACTTATCCTCCTTTACTTGTTAATCCCGGTACTTCCTGCAATTTCCCGGACATAATTATCAGGACCCTTCGATGGACCTACGATGCCCAAGCAAGCGTCTTGAAGGGAGATATGATGATCTTACAGCAGGTCTCCCATTTTAACAGGCTTCCTCTAAAATCCTCATAAAAAATGAATTACTGGAAATGCTAATACTTACTCTGCAACAGCAACTCTGATGGAATTCACCTTTTTCAAGTAAGCCAGTCGCGGATATTAATGTAACAGTTCAGTCTTGTCAAGCTAAATAATCAATAATTTTACAATTTTTTCCGGTAGTTACTGTTGATGCACTCGTAAAAAGTACATTAAGTTAAGCTACTGATATTTTTGAAATATTATTAATTTTGGTCTTGACTATTTCAGAGCAAAGTATCATAATATCTCTGTATTA
>LULF01000395.1_pt1 | contig 12204 bp, 16 predicted proteins | sample 728221 | NCBI WGS metagenome assembly LULF01 (sample SAMN03860296, study PRJNA289734) | marine metagenome | biome: seawater column; feature: ocean; material: water; isolation source: Red Sea water column Station 169 - depth 500m | place: Saudi Arabia: Red Sea | collected 2011-10-15 | depth 500 m | reverse complement strand
AAAATGAAATACCATGAAATATGAAAACGCTTAAAACGCTCTTTATTGTTGGTAAATAGCTAATTTTCTTAGGGTTTATTAGTTAGACTGGTATGCCTCGGGTAGTTCGGGCAATTGATACCTAACCTTTTAATATTATTGAGTGTAATTAGCATGGGAGGGCCAATGCCAACCCATGCCAAGCAATTTATCAATTTTTATCTAATTTGCCGATAATTTTTGAGAAAATAACTCGATAATATTGTCTGTGTTTTTAGGAATTGAACTCGCTTGTTTTTGCTTACGGATATATTCCATAATTTTTAAAGATACATCCTTTTGATCTTCTTCATCGCATTTTGAATAATGATCAGCAAGCTTAATATCCTTGTGTCCAGTCATAGCGATTACAGCGTCAAGCCCACCACCAACACGGCGAGCGAGAACCGCCATTCCGTGTCTTAGAATATGAGTCCCTGAATAGGGAAGCTCTCCTCTAACTTGAGCCTTTCTATCCTGCACTTGTATGGTGCAATAATTCAAAGGTTTGCCATCAATATGAAATACAAAGTCATTACTTTTCTGCCTAAAAGCTTGTCTTCTTTTTAGAACTTCTAAAATCTCATCGGTGATATACACCGCCGAGCTTCTTTGTTCTTGGGAAAAGGCTTAAGCTCTATAAAAGTCTTGTTAATTATATCCCATACACATGAGTGTTTAATAAGCATTCTCTTGTTTTTAAGATCAATATTTGACCATTGAAGCCCTGATACTTCTCCCACTCGTCCAGCGGTATAAAACTGCATTTGAGCAAGATCAGAATAAATTGGTTCCAAATGTTCAAAAAACTTAATAGCATGCTCAAGTGTAATCTTTTTTCTTCTATCGGGAACAGGTTTTATAAAGCCCATCTTTTTGTGTTTCTTTTTAATCGGATTTGTTAGATTCATCGCTTCTTTTTCAAACTCTTCACTTTCTTTATACCAATTAAAAATTGTCACAAATAAATTTAGCTCATTATTAAGATTGCATCTTGAGGCCCGTCCACGTCCTGAATTTTGATAAAAATCTGAACTATAATATTTAGCAAGATTTTGCACAAAACTAATAACCCTTGATGGAGTAATCTCATTCATGGGTAAGTGCTCAAGCTTCTTCCAAGGTTTGTATCTTCTATGCCATATACCTTTTGTTGTGGTGGCCAGTGTGGGGAAGTGAGTCTTTTGCATCATCTCCCAGACGACTTTCAAAGTAGAATACTCAGATGTTTTTACAACCTCAATTTTACCATCAAAATTTGATCGCCACTTTTTAGCTTCAAATAAGTTATCAAAAGTTTTTTGATGAACTGTACCTTTGATTTTCTTAATCGCTAAATAGTTTTTAGAATTAGCATGCTTATAAATACCAGTTTGTCCTGATAGTTTACGGTAATCCTTTTTACTCATTTAAGTCTCCTTTTCATTTTTAACCCACGAAATAACTTCACTAGGTATGAAAAAGAGCTTTCCTCGTCGTTTACGATAAGGAATTTCACCACTACTTACTAAGTTGTAGATCGTTCCTTTTTTGTATGTGGTAACTTCACATACATCATCTATCTGCCATATTATTTTTTTCAAAGAGCTGACTCATATTAACAAATCTCCATTTAATTGAAAACAACCTTAGATTATTAAAAACTAATAACCTAAATCCCAAAATACTTACTTGCTCTTCTAGAAACTAACGTTCTCTCTATCCAAAAAATACTTTTCTTCTTTTCATTTTTATCAATGTCTTTGCTTTAAAATCTTGCCCGCCTAACGATCCAAAATTATTCTTTCGCGCAGAAACTGACCTCCATCTCGAATACATGTAGAGAGAGGGAGGTCAATTTCGGTAGCGCGAATTCATGAATGATTTTAACGATATGGCGGGCAAGATAAATTTGCAGTTGCGAGCATTTACACCCCATTTGCACCTTAGTTTTTCATAAAAATCCCCTTTGTTTTTTTCAATTTCACGATTTATAAGTCAAAATTAATGCCAAATACTTTGTTCATTAAGTCTTAATAATTTTAAAAAGTTGGGTCTTCTAAAAATAAACTCGATTCCCATTTGGTAATTTGGAGTTACCCAATAGGTAATTCAAAAACTCCAACTTGAAGAAATACAGGTCAAAATTGGTGCCAAATTTATGGCACATTGCTAAGTAGGATAATTGATAAGTTAGTGATGTTGAAAATTGAGAGATTGATGAAAAGGCAATTTGGGGTTGATTTAAAGTCAATTATCCATGACATGCTTTATAATATAGGTTGATAATAACCTATATCGGTGATATAGTTCATGAGATGGGAAAGTCGAGGGTAATTTATTATTTAAAAGAAGAGATCAAGAAGAAGTATATTATGGAGCTTAAAATCCATGCTGTAGAGGACAAGAGGTACGTTGATGGTGTTAAGTATTCTCTTTTAATGATCGACCCTAAAACCCAAAAGAAGGTTCTTATGGATAATCATCACCCTAAAGGGCCACACTTTCATCTGGATGATGATGAGTTCAATTATATCTATAAAAGTGATGATAAGCTGATAGAGGATTTCAAAAAACTTGTCCTTCAGCATTTTGGAGAAAAACTATGAAAAAGTTAATTGTAAGCCTAAAGTCACCTTCAGAGTCCCTAGAAGACTTTAAAAATGCTTTAAAGGCCGCAAGAAAAGGTAAGGCCAGCGAGCATTATGAGATAGCTTTTGATAATAAAAAGGACTTTGCCAAATTTATCAAAAATATTGATCTTCTAATGACAATTCAATCCTTAAAGCCAGCTTCTATCTATGAGCTTGCAAAATTGCTTGGTAAAGACCAATCAAATATCAATAAAACGATCGCCTTTTTTGAGGCTTACGGCATTGTAAAAGTTAAAGAGTCTAAAAAGAATAATAGAACCGTTAAGAGACCTGTAGTTGATTATCAGAAGATTGAATTCGATCTTGAAGCCGCGTAGAAATTAGCTTTAAGGTATCTCATTTACGTTTTAAACTTATAATTATTATTACTTATAGTCATAGTAACCTGTCTAAATTACAAAAGAATATTGTGATTGCCTATTTTCTATACAGTCAATTGTAACCTTTTTAAAGCTACTGATTCTGATCATAAAAGCTGGGATAATCAATACAAATATTAATTATTAAATATTATTCAAATGAGTAGTACTCTGATATAATAAACAGATGAAAACTGTTATTATATTTTGCACCCTCATCTCATCCTCCGTATTTGCATGTATACCAAAGCCCACATATGTAGATTTATGGAATATTCAAGAATTTGTAAATATAAGTACTGAAAGCAATCTCATTTTAAGATCTCGCGGAGAGATAGTTCCTGAATTTAAACACGATAGCTCTATTAAAATAGAAAAAATCAAAAATTCCAGCATCGGTGGATTAACTTTGTACGAAGTAAACGAAGAATCAAGGCCACTAAAAACTAAAATAACAATAAGTAGCTCAAAGAAAAAAATACTTTTAAATATTTCCTTAAGTAAGAGAGTGAAACAAAGAGGTCTATTTTCCACTCAATCAATCAATAAAGGTGGGGGATGTGGAAAGACAGCAAATATCGAATATTACTAGTCTATAAAAGATCAATTGCTCGAAAGAGTTAAGAATTTATAAATCAAAAGCTCACTCATAAAGGTGAGCTTTTTTATAGATTAATCAGAAAATCAGCAACATTACAAATGCCAACCGTTTTGATTAAAATTTGTGAATTTTATTGAAATTAAATGAAATCGCAAAACGACGAAGAAGCCCTTTAATACAACTAAGTAGAAGAATTTAATGAGTTTTGTTTGTTATGCCCTTTGCATATCGGGTAGTTCTGGCATGACTTAAGTATATGATATTATTAGTGTTTTGTGAAGAAATTCAAGACTTGAAACAGTTCAGCTATAAAGATTTAACTTAATGTTATTAGTAGGTTTTTTCTTTGGATTGGTTTTTAATGCCAGCTCAAGCCAACTATTACAACGGATGTGCCCATAAAAATATCATGTTACGATGTTGTCAAAAATATAAATAAGTGTCAAAATGGTAACATGAGCAAAATAACTGAGATTCTAAAAAGAGATTTAGTAATAAGCCTAAAGGATGCAGTTGGGATTATGGGCAATAAAATGGCCGTATATAGGCTTGTTGAGAAAGGTGAAATTGCAAAAGTCTGTCCCGATGGTCTAGGTTTCTTTACATTACCACCTGTAGAGGAAGGGGTGGCCCACTTGGCGATTGTGAGAAAATACTATCCTGATTGTGTTATTTCAGGGAAAACAGCCATGTCACTATATGAATTAGGTCAAGATTATATCGATAAAATTGATGTTGATATACCTTCAACAATGAATATTTCAAATGAGTTATTGAATACCCATCGAATTGTTAAAACGAAGATTAACAATGTAATCCTTAGAGATTTTAAAGAAAAGGGAATTAACTTTGACATCCAAGTTTATTCACCTGAAAGAGTACTTCATGAGCTTTATAAGTACACAAAAGGTACAGATGCTTTTTTTAGAGGAATTAAACAATATAGAAAGCTATATTTGAATTTGGATTCACCGGGAGAACAATATAATACAATTCTTGGTATAAATAAAAAAATTGGCCAGGAGATTATAAATTACATTTTAATGGCTGAGGATAATGAGTGATTAAGATAAACTTAGCCCAATTCATCTTTTTTACTACATTTTTTTGTAGTATAGACGTTTACTCTTGTGGAAAAGATGAAGTCTTTATTACAGGTCATCATGTTGAAGGATATGTACGGTCAGATGGAGCTAAGGTTGAATCCTATTATAGAAAATCTTACTGTCGGAAAATTGAAAAATTTAATTATTTTACAGATCAAGATAGTAATTTAAGTGAAGCATATAAAATTAAATTTAAGAAATGGAAAAAATCTGAACACAAATTGATTGAGGATTTGTTAGGTCAACTTCCAGCTTGGCTAAAAAGAAATAAACTTAGCAAAATTCTACGTTCAAGTATTATCCAAGGACAGGCGAGGAACCCTGCACTCATTATTCCCAAGACAAAAACAATGATTATCTCAGATAATTTTTTTGCAAGAAAAAATAAAAAAGCTGTTCTAATTCATGAAATGTCTCATATCGCAGTGCTTGATGTCGATCCGAGTTTATTATTGAGGTTTTTCAAAGTAGGAGGATGGTCCTATACGAAAGGTCGTAATCCCTCACCACCAGATAAGGTGATTATGGATGACTCGGCGGACTCACCAAGTGAAGATTTTGCAAATTGGGTAGAACTCTATTACACCAATGCTAAAAAATTAAAAACATTTAATGAGAAACAGTACCAAGTTTTAAATAAAATCATAATGATTATGGAGAAATCGAATGGTTAAATATATTTTAACATTATTAATTTTATTTTCTTGTGCCAGCAATACCAATAAACAGCTTGGCCAATTTCAATTTGTCTTGAAGCTTTTGGAGGCTAATGATCATAAGATGCTTATTTCAAGATATGGAGAGCCCAGTGAAACGAAAACAGATGAACAAGGCATTTTAGAGTACTATGAACTTACTAATAAAGATCAACATACTTTTCAGGTTCTTTGGGATCAGCAACTAAAGAAAGTTAAAAGTGTCCAAATATTTCTTTGGGCCGATTTTGATAATTATGAGTATTTAAAGCAAAAGCTTGGACAGTATAAGTGGATAGAAAAAAAGAAAAAGCTTACTGCTAAAAACCATTATATTGGTGATATAAGAGAAGTTAGTATTCCAGAAATAAAGGCAGGCTTTGAATATCAAGCTGATGCAACGAATAGAAAGATACTTTATATATATTTTGGGAAGTAATCACTAATTTTTATGCCGGCCATGTCAATCAAAGCTAACTTTATTGTATATGTACAAGCTAGAAAGATGAAATTTAACCCTAGGCGATTAGATGATAACGAAGTCGCATAACGTATGAAATTATTAATTTTAGGCAATAGTGGCTCTGGTAAGTCTTGGCTGGGCAAAAAGCTTGCTCAGAAATTTGACTGTATACTCATTGGAATGGACAAGTTTTATTGGGAACCAGGTGGATTTAATAAAAAAAGAGATCTAAAGCTTGTAAAAAAGGATATTCAGTCATCTACATTAACAGATAGTTGGATCTGCGAAGGCGTCTTTGGAAAAATTGCAGATATGGCCATTGAAAGTGCAAGTATGGTTATTTTATTAGACTTAACCTGGGAAGATTGTAAAAAGAATTTAATGAATAGAGGGCCTAATTATGAAGACTGTCAGTAATATCTAAAAATTCTTTAGCATTATCTTATAGACTTAGATTTTAAAAAAATACTTTTATTTAATCTTAAGCATTTTTGATTGTATTAACTTATTTCGAATAATCCTTACGTAGCTAAACCCTTGTATTAAAATAAAAATATTATATTTTTTGATAAAATGTATAATAAACTTTACATTTTGTTTTGTTGTGTATAGTTTAGTTTACATAAAGAATAGTAAACATAACAAAGTACGGTAAGCACACATGGGAAATATTAAAACAAAACTTAAAATTACTAATAATTTACATGTTCTGAGGGCGGAAAAAAAGTTAACTCAGCAGGCCCTTGCAGATGCTATTGGCGTAACAAGACTGACAGTTAATTCGATGGAAAAAGGAAATTATAATCCTTCACTCGAATTGGCATTTAGGCTTGCGATTTATTTTGAAAAAGATATTAAAGATATATTTACAGTGGAGAGTAAGAATGAAAAAAGTATTAAGTAAATTCAATAAATTTTTAATAAATGGGTTCTTGTATTTAAGTCCTGTCGGAGTTTTTATTTTGATTATGGTGTCATTAGGCTTGTATGAAATGATCGATAAACATTGGAGCGGCCAAATTTTAGGATACTTATTTCTTTTTTGGTTTTTTTGCTCAGTTTATTTTTTATTATCGCTTATAGTGAATAAAAAACTTAGAGAGTCGATATTTACTCGCCTTGCAGGCATTAAAGAAAGAGATGAGAGGGAGGAAATTGTTGTTGGTAAAGCAATGAAATCTAGCTTTTTATTTACACTGGGATTACTTGTTTGTTTGTTGGCCTTTTCAACGACACGAACAGATAAAAATACGACTTTAACAACAGACTCTAATTTTCGTGGCTCATTTACGATAGGCCATTTAGAGTTCAAAGGTGAGCCGATTAGAAAATATGAAAAAGAAACTCATGGAGATATTCATCAATTTGAAACCTATGATATCCCACTTTCAAAAACTTCGTTAATTTTAATAATCATTTTGGCCCAATTATTTTCTTATCACTTATTTGCCAGAAGGGAGTTAAGGTCTTAGTTTTATGAATATTGAATTAAAAATAATGGAATTTGGTGATAGAGCAGTATGTGAGAACATACTGCGATCACTACCAACATGGTTTGGTATTGAAACTGCAATTATCGACTATGTTAATACTTCATATAAAATACCTATGATTATTGCTTATTATGATAAAAAAGCTATAGGGTTTGTTTCATTAAAAATTCATAATTCTTTTTCGGCTGAAGTGTATGTCATGGGAGTAGATGAGCGATATCACGGAAACGGTGTCGGGCGAAAATTATTAACTGCGGTTGAGAATTATTTAAGAGATAAAGGATTAGAGTTTCTGCAAGTCAAAACTCTTGCCCAAGAAAGAGAATGTAACGCCTATGCAAAGACGCGTTTGTTTTATAAATCTTATGGGTTTAAAGAGTTAGAAGTTTTCCCAGATTTTTGGGATAAAGATAATCCTTGTTTATTGATGATTAAAAATATTTAGTCAGTGTTATAAGGAGGAAAAGTAAGGAGTGAATATGCTAAGTTTAATGAAGTTTGTGATATATCAAATGTTAACGACAATTATTCTTGTTTCAACTCTTGGATATTTGTTTTCTTTTGTGCCTGGATTTAAAGCTGCTGCCTTGTTTATGACAGGGGTATTTTTATTGTCGGCGTTTGCTTGTGGTATTGTGCCATGTATTTTGGGGGCCTTATTAAATAAGTCAGACTTATTAAGAGTTAGTTTTATTACAAAGTCATTACTTTCGTGGTTGTTTAGCTTTTTATTAACATTGATTATTTGGATAAGTTTAGGTTTAGGCGGAGGCACTGCTGAAATATGGGGAAGATTTCTCTTAATTATTATACCTGCAGTCTTTTCTTGTGTGACATGGGCGCTTTATTCTAAGAAGTTTTTGAAAGAGGCATAAAGCTAGCCTTGTTAAAAAAATAAGGTGATAGCTATACTGCTGTGCACAGTCTTCATTATATATACATGAAAAATCTTCTGAATCATTCTTTTAAGCTAGTGATACTGCGTATTTGATATTAAATAATTGCATGTTAATTTTTTTGAGATTACTGACTTGTAGTACAATATTTATATCTAGCTTTGCAGTTTATGCAATTGAGTATCGCTGGCTTGAAATTTTAAGGTATCCAGACTCTCGTTTTTATACTCAGTATACACAAGAACAAAAAACATGGCTTGAGCAACAAGACTTAATACGTGATAACTATTTAGATACTTTGAGGCAATCTTCAGTTGAAAAAGAGATTGAGGATTATTGGAGTAAAAAAAGAGTATTAAAGAAGTTAAGCCTTGATGAGAGTAGTTATGTTGAATTGGGTCTTAGTGAGCAATCTCAGTCTTTTAAGGTTGTGTATGTTAACTTGAAGGATGAGAGCAAGAAACGCTTGATTCTTAATACCAATCAAGCTTATGAAATTAATGGCTGTCCTAATTGTACGGTACGGAATATCAAACTTAGCCCCACAAAAAAATATTTAATTTTAGAAATTTTACCATTTCACCAAACAACTTATGCTGACTTGTATTTTTATGATTTGAATGATCTTAATGCGGATCCCTTAAAGGTAGAGAATACTTTTTTGAATTTCTTAAGTTGGGATAGCGAAGATAGCTTTTTATATCGTCGAGTAGAGTCACTTAGTCTTAGCTTTAAATTTGATTTATTGTCTGGTCAAAATTTTATGACCTCAGGACTCGTTGAAAATTTTAAAGTGGTGGGAGAAACTCCGTATCAGTATTCAGTCAGCAGCTCTCGTGAATATAATGATGAAGAAGTTATTGTAAAGAACATTCTTAAGTTTAAAAAGTATAATTCTAATTCTGCGCAAGAGTTTAACTTGGGACATCTTTTCGATAATAAAAATATACAGATTAATGACTTATTTTTTTTGGCAAATACAGAGAGTTCTTTTGTCCTTTCTACTGATAATACAATTCATGAGAAAATTTTCTTTATTTCTCTTGATAAAAAAAAGGATAATAGAGTTAAGATAAAAACTGTGAATCTTTTTAATGCTCCTAAAGATGGGGCGATCCAAAAAATGTTTGCCTTGAAAAATAAATACCTTGGAGTTTATCTTTCGGGTACAGAAAAATACTATTATCTTTTTAACTCTAACGGTGAAGTTATTTCAAAACTAAAGGCGCCTCAGGCCAGTTTAGATATGATTTCTCAAAATGAAGAAAAGCGTTTACGCTTCACTTATAGTTCTGAGGTAAACGAAAATATTCAAATAGAGTTTCTGTCAAGTGAACTGGGTCAGTTAAATGCTGATAGTATAGATGCTAGGCTTTATACAGATCAAACGGGCAACCAATATACTTATTCATTTGAGTGGGCCAAAAGTAAAGATGGGACGATGGTGCCAATCAAGTTACTTCATCTTAAAGACTTGGTTATCGATAAAAGAAGCCCTTTGTATATTCTTGCATATGGAGGGCATGGTATTGTTACTTATTTTTTTCCTCGTTATGAAATAGGTATGCATATTTATTTACAACAAGGAGGCGTTTTTGCTACACCAGCTGTTAGAGGGGGAGGTGAATTTGGTAAGAACTGGTATACTCAGGTTTTTGGTTCTCTTGCACGCTATGAGGATACACTTGCTGCTGTTAGTAAACTCCACTCAATGAATATTGGGAGTCCCCAAACAACTGGTTTTGAAGGTTGGTCAAATGGAGGTCTTTTAGCAGGAGTGATGTTAACGATGGCCCCAGAAATGTTTAAGTTGATTATTTGTGGAAATGGATTAGCTGATATGGAAAGAAAAGATGTCTTAGAAGGGCCTTTTGTGTGGAGTGATGAGTTTGGAAATAATAGAAGTTTATCAGCAGTTGAATATTTACGAAGTTATAGCCCTGCTTACAATGCCAAGAAAAAAAGAAAATATCCTGTTGTGTATACAATGGTAGGTGAGAATGATTTAAGGGTAAATCCAAGTCATTCTTATAAACTAACAGCTATTTTGCAAGATTATCAAGTAGGATTGAATCCTGTTGTTTTAGATCGATACTCTAATACTGGGCATTGGATAACAAAGCCTAGTTCTGCAAAATCTTTTGCCATAGTATCTTTGAAACGAAAGTGGAGAGTTATCTTTAATGAACTGGGGCTTATAAATCAATTTTAACTAATTTTTTTTATTATCTATTAATGTATAACTTTTGATAGAAAACTCTCCAAACGATTCCAATAAAAAGAATGATACCACCTAAAATGAGAGCTTGTTTATCGACCCAAAAACTTAAACTTAAGCATCCCATAAGTCCAAGCCAGGCAAAAACTTGAGGATAGAGACGTTTTTGCTTTGGCAGTTTTAGGGCCGAAAGATTTGTGATTGCATAATAAAAAAGTACTGTAAAGGCGCTAAAGGACCAGGTACTTTTGACATCTTTCATAAAAATAATGGCAATGATAATTAACCCACTGGTAAGTATTCCTACAAGCGGAGTCCCATGATGTTTTTCAACTTTTGAGAAAAGCTGGGGAAGATCATTTTTTTTACCCATGGCATAGACGACTCTTGAAAGACCTAAAACAAGATTTAATAAAACTCCTAACATTGCAGTCATAGCACCAATGCCTAAGATTATTGCAACCCAGGGATGACCAACAAGGCTTGCAATCACTTCTAGAGGAGCCGCTTCGTTAATTGTTGCAAGATAAAAACTTTCAGCCCCAACGGCACCTACTGCGACAATAGCAACAGTCATATACAGTATGAAGGAAAGACTCAGAGTTGCTAATATGGCCCTTGGAATATTTTTTACAGGATTATGAATTTCTTCTCCTAAAGTTGCAATTCTTCCATAGCCTGTGTACGCCACAAACATTAAAGCGGTAGCCTCTAAAAAAGCGGATGTAGAGTTTTTATTGCTAGTTAAGTTTTCAAAAAACGGAGAAAAGTTTTTGGGATTAATTTCTGGTGCTACTAAGAATGAAAAGAGAATAAGGGTTATTAATGTTATGGAGACAATAAGGATATTTGCCATGCTAGAGCGTTTAATGCCAAAGGCAGTAATACAAATAATAAAAAAAGCTGCAATAAGTCCAATTTGCCAAGGAGCGATGATTTGAAGATTAAAAATTCTTGCAAAATAACCACCAAAACCTATGGCCGCTGTTGCTGCAGAAGCACTCTTAGCACACATAAAGAGCCATCCCGCTAGATAGCCAAGCCAAGGATGAACAAATCTATATCCATATTCATATGTTCCGCCACTGACAGGATGAGCGGCAGCTAACTGTGCACTTGAAAGACCATTGCACACAGCTAATGCTCCAGCAACCAGCAAAGCAAAAACCATTGCAGCTCCTGTAATTCCAGCTGCAAGACCAAGGCTGACAAAGACACCGGTTCCGACAATTGACCCCATGCCCATCATGATGGCCCCTTTGACTCCAACTGCTCGGATTAATTTATTTTTATCATTCATATTATGTCCTTAAAACTAGTCTAAGATTTCACCTATAAGTTCTTTTAGTTTAATTTTAGCTTTAGCAAGCTCTCTTTTACCTTTAGGAGTACACTTATACCAACGGCGTTTAATTTTTCCTTTCTGTTCGTATCGAGCTTTTAAGAGTTGTTTTTTCTCTAATGATTTAAAAATGGGGTAAATTGCGCCGGGGCTAATTTTATAGCCATGCTCTTTGAGTTCTTCAATCATCCATGCTCCATAAATTTCTTGGTTTTGGGCATGATGAAGAATATGAATTTTAATAAAACTGGAAAAAAATTCATTTGTTTTCATATATACTAATTACGATATCGAAATTAGTTAGTAAAGTTATTTTTTGTTGAATCCTATTTTGTGAACATAAGTATATTACTGTACAGAACTGCTGAGGTGTTTAAATG
>LULF01000390.1_pt1 | contig 12246 bp, 15 predicted proteins | sample 728221 | NCBI WGS metagenome assembly LULF01 (sample SAMN03860296, study PRJNA289734) | marine metagenome | biome: seawater column; feature: ocean; material: water; isolation source: Red Sea water column Station 169 - depth 500m | place: Saudi Arabia: Red Sea | collected 2011-10-15 | depth 500 m | reverse complement strand
GCTTATGTGTGGATTAAACCTTGAACTTATGCACACAACACATAAAGCTTAGTAACATTTGTTACATTCTTCAGGATTAAATTTTGAACACCTCATACATCCAAGTTGAACAAAAGTATCGCCTTCAAATTGATAACGCCCCTCTCCCCAAAATTCAATTTTCTCTTTTAAGCTAAATATTCGAACAGTTCCCCAAATCGCACTCCCGGGACTAAAAGGAAAAACTGCAAATTCTAAATACCCATCATTATCTAAATCAGCTAAGTAAGTTTGCTTTCTAATTCTTACAAAAGAAACAAAGCTCCAAACTGGTTCGTCATCTCTACGTAACTTTATTTTTTCTACAACTTTGCCATTTAATCGTCTTTGCAGTTCTTTGTAACCATACTCATATGGATCTTCAGAGTTTTTATTTGTAATAATAAACTTTATAACTAATTTTTCAATTGAACTAATAACAATTTCATTTCGCGTACAAGGTAAATCACCCACCTTGTACTTCTCAGGTTTTGAGTTAGGTGTACATGTTGCATAATGAGATTTAATAAAGTAATCAGCTGGGACCTTATCACGCAGTCCATCCTGAGACTTATTTTTTTGATGTGTACAAGAATGAAATAGAAACAATAAGATAATTATTAATAAATTATTTTGAGCCATTGTAAGTCTTAAATACTTTATCTGCATAAACTTCTCCACCCTCATTCCATGAATGGTAATACTTCACTCCTCCATATATTCTGTCATTCTTAGATTTCTTGTTTTTCCAAGGAGATGTAGTAATTTTAAAAATCAACCAACGTGTACCAGCTGCAATATTTGAATTTGCTTCTTTAGCTTCATCTTGAGAAATATCAATATTAAATTTTCGAACTTCTTTACTCGTTTTTCCAGCTAGAATATTCATCGTCGAAACAAGAATTTGCATTAAACCAGTCGCCGAACTTCCTGGCATCTCAGTTATTACACTTTCCCTAAAACTTGATTCGCAAGCTATTATAGCTTTAACCAATAATGGATCGATATCTTCATTTATTAGTCCCTGGCTTTTCCAGTAGTTTAACCAAAATTGAATAAGTTCATCATATTGGCCTTTATCTTGAGGATAACCTTTAATTCTTTTCAGCTTTTTGTACTGATACTTATCTTTAAGTTTTTCATAAATATAATTTAAATTTGATCTATATAGGAATTTTTCCTTGGACTTTGGATTTTTTCGACAATGTTCGTCTACCATATGTCTTGTGCCCTTTTTACTAATCCTAAAATGCTTTGTTACATGGTGATATCCTGGTTTACAAATCATTTAAGATCTCACTGGCCCTATACCAAGGGAAAATTGCCATATCAGTCCTTTTCTCAAAGTTCGCACCCCCATAAATAATAAATTTTTTATTTAATAGGGATCCCGCATACTTCTCATACGCTTTAAGACTCTTAAATGAACTCGTATGAATTGTTTCTCCTGATTTAATTTCTATCGCATTAATTTTATCACCAACCTCGTACAAAAGATCGACTTCTATGCCTTTATTATCCCTCCAAAAATAGAATTCATTTCCTTTTCTGTGATTCATATTCCATTTTTTTATTTCAGTAACAATTAAAGACTCAAAAAGTGCCCCTTTGAAACTACTGAGATATAATTCTTCTTCTCGTCTTAATCCCAATAAAAATGCGGCCAATCCTGTATCATAAAAATATAATTTTGCAGATTTAACCACTCTTTTGGAAAAGTTTTTAAAATGAGGCTGTAAAAAATAAATAATATAACTCGCCTCCAAAATTGATAACCATGATTCTGCTGTCTTACGATTTATATCAGCTGCTTCACATAACTCTGAGATGTTTAATAATTGGGCATTTCTAGCGGCGCAAAGTCGAATAAAGTTTCTAAATGTTTTTAAATCCTTAATATTGATTAACTTACGAACATCTCTTTCCACATATGTTTTAATATAATCCTCGTACCATAACCTTGGATCTAGATCTCTATCGTAAATGCTTGGATAAAATCCTTTAATAATCTGCTCTAAATACTTCCCTCCATTTATTTCTAGCTCATTTATTGATAAAGGCATTAGCTCTACAAGTCCCACCCGTCCAGCAAGTGATTGAGTGATACCAGATAAAAGGCCAAATTGCTGAGAACCAGTTAAAATAAATTGTCCCATCACTTTGTTTGTATCTACAATTTCTTGAAGGTAAGAAAATAAAAGTGGAGCATTTTGAGCTTCATCAAAAATTGCCCCTTCTTTGTATTGCTCTAAAAAACCTTTGGGGTCATTCAAAGCAAAATCCAAAGTAGAAGGTGTCTCCAAAGAAACATACTCTCTCTCTGGAAAGGCCAACCTGGCCAAAGTCGTCTTTCCTGACTGCCTAGGGCCAGTTATTGCAACTACAGGATAACCTTTGCTTATCTGACACAAAGTTTCAAATGCTTCTCTCTTTATCATATTCTTATTTTAGTACATATTTACCAGTTAACAACTAAAAATGTACAAAATAGCATAAGTCATTGATTTTACCTACTTAAATGAAATGGTAGCCACAGAAAATTCAAAATCCGCCGGTAGCAATACTGTGCGAGTTCCAATATTTGATTCCAAGCTGCTCCAAAAAACGAATAGTTTTTTGCAGTCCTAGCCCGGGCCACCAATATGATTTTACTTGAACCTCTATATTTTACTTAGTTTTTTCGAAGACTTTTTCTGCGCGTTTAGAATATATTGAGATGAAGTCAATTTCTTTTCTAAAGAAAGCCAAGGCTTCTTCACTGGAGGATTTTTGAAAGCTATTTTCGTCAAGGAACTATCTAAAGTCATATAGTTATTGGATGGGACATCAAACATAGACGAAATTCACTAAACTTTGTGCGTTTTTTAAAATAGAATCATTATATGGAAAATAATCTTATTCAAATTATTCATGATGACGAATTAATGATTGATATTCTCAAAGAAGTGAGGAGTCTTAAATTATTTGATTGCTGGGTAGGAGCTGGGTTTATTCGAAACAAGATCTGGGATCATTTACACAATTATAAAGAAAGAACTAGTTATTCTGATGTAGATATTGTTTATTTCGATAAGTCTAAAGCAGATATTCCAAATTTTGACAATCAAATTGAAAATAATCTTTCCCTTCGCTTTCCTACTATAAACTGGGAGGTTGTTAATCAAGCAATCACACACAAATGGCATAAACGAAAACCATATTCAGATACTGCAGAAGCACTATCTGAATGGGTAGAAACAGCAACTTGTGTTGGAGTAAGATTAACAGAAGAGAATGTTATTGAAGTTATAGCACCACATGGATTGGATGACTTGTTTAATCTAGTTGTTAAGCCAGTTCCTACTCTGACAAATATGAATACTCTTAAAAACAGAGTTAAAGAAAAAGAATGGTTAAAAAAGTGGCCATTATTAAAAATGCAAATAAGTGAGTAGCTTTGAGGTTCTTCTAATATGAAGCTAATTAAACAACAGTTAAACCAAAAAGAATTATTAAATATTTTTTACCTACTCTAAAAGGGGAGATTTTTCATTTTACTTACTCGAAAAACTGGCCTTTGATACAAAAGGAAAGAAAAATACTATCTAACACAAATGGGAAGTATGGTTATGGTTCTGTTCACTCTCAGAACAGTATGGGGAAGCACTTAGGAGCAATTTGCTTATTCGACTCTAAACACTTTATGGTGGACTGCACCGCACTCAAGCCTTATGAGCAGGCATATAGAACTCTTAATCGATAATTATAAAAGCTCCTATAACCGTAAGCCCTCTTCTGGGGCTGCTTACAGACAGTATTAAAACCTTCAGTTCTTGCATTTGTAATACGTTTTTTAAAAAGGATTTCTATCTAAAGTCAGAGAGAGCTTGAAAATATCGTAATCGATCTTAATGGATTAGACCCAGCAGAACACAGAGCAGGAATTAAATATCGCCTAAAAGAAGGATATATCCCAAGAGTTCATGTCATCAATTTTTGTAGAGAAATTAAGAACAATTTTTTAAATGATGACAAAAAAGATATTGAAAATAGAATTAATGGTTTTATCAATTATGGCCTAAATTGGTTTCAAAATAAGAATCACAAGGTCAATGGATGGAAAAAATATGATAAAAAATGAGGGCAATGCCTATTAAATTATAATGAAGATATTAAAGACTCTGACAGAATCTTTCCGCTTGGAGAGCTTAGAAGTAAAAATACTATTATAAGAGTAATTTGGCTTATGAATAAGTTTATGGAATACCTCCATCAAAAATACCCAAATAAATATCCTCCTACCTATTTTGACCCAATTACCAATTCTCAATTTAGAAGTCTTGAAATGATTAGAAAGCAAAGAGGATTAGTAAGAAATAGAAAATATATAAAAGACGAACATTGGGAAATAATCAAAAGAAATATTGAAAATGACCCACATCTAAAAATTATAGAAATTTGTTATGAATTTGGACTTAGAAGAAGTGAGGCCTTGGCCCTATCATCAGTTGAAAATTTATTCAAAGACAATTTATTCGTCAAAGAACAAGTCAAATGCATTGATTATACAAATGGAGTAATGACAAGAATCTTTAAACCTACCAAAACTGGAGAGACCAGAAGAATTCCTTATAAAGCTTCTATAAGTGAAATTTCAATAAAAAGAATTGCAACTATTATTGATACATTTGAGTTTATATCTCCAAATCAACTTACTAAAAAGTGGCGGGCCTTAATGAATGAATTAAATCTTGATTATGATATCCACGATTGCAAACACTCTTTTTGTAGAAATTTATTTAAAGTCAAAAATCATGACATTAAAACAACAATGGAATACAGCGGACATAAAGAAATACTATCAGATATTCTTTCAAGTGAAATTTTTCTAATAAAAAGAATATCCAAAAGGTTTGGAAATAATTTTATTGCCATATACACAAAGGGATATAAAAAGAGAAAATATAAAGGAGAAGTTTCTGTAACTCCCCTATCCTCAATGATTGGATATGACTTTGAAGGGGACATAGATAATCGCCCCCTTTTCCATTCTTTTAAAAATAACCCATTATTTATATAGGTGGAGGAATAGGAGCAGGGAAATCAATTCAAGGAAATATCATTCTAAAAAGTTTTCTTCTTCAAAATGAAGATTACAAAGCCATAATGACCCAGAAAATCCTAATCGTATTACTCATATTGAATTAAGTATCTATCGTAGGGCCAAATTTAAAATTTATGACAAAACAAATTCTATTAAAAGACTTCTTAAAAATGATGAAATGACTCATGAGGAATACAAAAAATATGAAGAAAGATACGGAACTTATGAGAATGGAAGTTTAAATCAAGTTTGGCGAATTGAGTTATCTCTTTCAAATGATTATTGTGATATGGCGAATACTCTTCTTTTAAAGGCTAGAGTTGAAAAATGAGATGATAATCATATTCAGTGGGCCTATCGTCAGATATTGGCCCATTTTGCCAGCAATCATCGTATAGTGGAAATTGATACTATTCCTGAAAATGGAAATATCTATCAAGCTAAGACCTGTCCTATATATGAAAAATATATGTTTCTGAATGATAAAGCAGGGACTTTAACAAAATTAAAAAGATTCATCGCAAAGATGGATAATCTTCCAGAAGAAACCTTATCATCTTTTGTATCTTCTCCAAGTCCAAAAAGAACTGTTGATAGTTATGCAAAAAGTTCAGCTAAAAAGATTCTTGGAACAAAAGATGGTCAGAAAAATACTAAAGCATTATACCGCTATTTTTGTAGAAGATTAAAACGACACTTGGCCAAAGAAAAAAGAAATCTATACACCAAATATTATCATTACTACCTACAAAAAGCTTTTCTATCAGTGGATGACAATGAAAAGGAATATTGGAAAAATGAAGCAATTAGGGCCAGATATGAGGGATTCTTGGAATATCATCTTCCAAATGAGTCCTTTCACGGATGGGATGGAGAAAGAAAGTTAGATATCATAAAAAAAGACCTTAAAGAAATAGACTTGATAGAAGCTCTATTTAATTCTTAGTAATATTTTTTTGATTTTTTCTACATATACGAGAGATTTATCAAAATCGTTGTGAAAATTAATTGAAGCGACTTAAAAAGAAGTGAAAATTATTTTGAACAAAAGGTTTGTCAGCAATACTTAATATGTATTGCCGACATTCTAAAAAAACTATTAACGAGCATACTTAGGAATAAAATAATAACATCTTCCCCAAGTATCATAATTACTGTCTCCTAATGGCCCAGCATCATTCTTCATATTCCTCCCCTCTAAAACTAAGTATTTGCCTGATAATCTTAAGACATTTTTATAGCCTGATGGGTAATTTATTTCAAAGCCATTATTTTTTTCAATAATTTTCAAATATGGAGTATTGCCATATTTTAGCACTGACAAGTCCTTATCATCATAATAATTTGGAGCTGCACTCGGCCTCCAGAAAGAATTTCCTTCATACGAAAAAATATTATCTCCTAATGGCCCAACATCATCATTATTTTTTCTAAAGTGATACCCTCCATTATAAGGCTTGTATGGTGAATTTTTTTTAAAACATCTTCCAGCCCATAAAACTCCTAATAATTTTGAAATCTCAGGCTTAGAACCACTCTGAAACATCTCTCCAAGAGTCTCATAGTAGCTTTTGTTTTCATTAACTTCTTTATTAAACATTTTTGTATCAAGTGGCCCATTCACTTCAATATTAGCAAATGAAACCGCTGCAAAGCCAACAAGTATAGCAGTAAAAAGTCTTTTCATTTCAGTTCTCCTTAGATTTTGAATAATTACTCTTACTCTTACTCTTACTCTTACTCAAGAGTATATGACTCATCGTGTATTATTTTCAATTCTCAAAAACATCCCTCTTTTTAAGTTCTTTGGAAAATTCAGTATAGAAATTTTTAGCAATAGGTATTTACGAGCTTTATTTTTGGTAAAAACAAGAATCAAGCATTTAGTTCAAGTATTGAGATTAAATAGAAAATACATTTGTAATATTTACTATTTAGAGGTAATTTTTTGGTAAATGGAAGAGGATTTTGAATCCGCCGGTAGCAATACTGTGCGAGTTCAAGTCTCGCCCGGGCCACCATTTAAAACTAAATCATGACGACAGAAACATAGACTCTTCTACGACTCTACACACTTTATGGTGGAGCGCACTGCACTCAAGCCCTTAACGACAAAACCTATAACCGATAATTACGACAAACACTTAACTACACTTATTTTTTATATATAGCACTAACATTTTCGGGAGTCTTACACATATACACACAACACATACAGCTTAATAACATTTCTTACATTCTTCAGGGTTAAACTTTGAACATCTCATACATCCAAGTTGAACAAAGGTATCCCCTTCAAATTGATAACGCCCCTCTCCCCAAAATTCAATTTTTTCTTTTAAGCTAAATATTCGTACTGTTCCCCATATTGCACTTCCAGGATGAAAAGGAAATATTGCAAACTCCAAAAACCCGTCACCATCTAAGTCGGCTAAGTACTTTTGCTTTCTAATGCGCACAAATGGCACTTCACTCCAATATGCATCATCATCCCTACGAAGTTTTAATTTTTCAAAAATTCTTCCATTTTTATATCTGTGAAGCTCTTGATATCCGTACTCATATGGATCTTCTGAATTTTTATCTACTACAATAAATTCGATCATTAATTTTTCCGTTGAGTTTATTGTAATGTTATTTTTAGTACAAACGAGATCTCCAGCTGTATACTTAATTATATCTGAGTTTGTCTCACATCTAGTTTTATGGATTTTCGTAAAATAATCGTCGGGAGCTTTCTCTTGAAAAACTTTACTTTCATTCCCTTTTTTATGAGAGCAAGATTGAAACATGAACAACAAGAACAAAACGAACAAATTATTTTGATTTATTATAAAGTTTGAAAACCTTATCCGCATATTTTTCTCCATCACTGTCCCAAGAATGGTAGTACTTAACTCCTCCATAAATCCTATCTTTCATATTTGATTTTTTCCTCCATGGAGAAGTTGTGATTTTATATATTAACCATCTCGTTCCAGCGGCAATATTTGTATTTGCTTCCTTTGCTTCATCTTGAGTAATGTCAATATTTGCTTTTCTTATTTCATTTCCAAGTTTTTTAGCCAAAATTCTCATTGTTCTTTTTACAATTTGCATAAGTCCAGTGGCCGTACTTCCAGGCATCGTAGTTACAACTTCTTCTCTAAAACTTGATTCACAAGCTATTATTGCTTTAACTAACAAGGGATCTATGTCATCTTTAATTAGATTTTGGCCCTTCCAGTACTTTAACCAAAACTGAATAAGTTCATCATATTGCCCCTTATCCTGGAGGTAACCTTTTATTTGGTTTAACTTTTTATATTTATAATTGCTTTTGAGTTCTTCATAAATAAAATTTAGATTTGATCTATAGAGAAATTTTTCTTTCGATTTTGGATTTTTTCGACAATGTTCTTCAACAATATGTTTTGTACCATTTTTACTAATTCGTTGATGTCTTTTGACATGATGAAACCCAGGTTTACATTTCATTTAGTTTTTCCTTTAAGAATAACTCTAAGTTTGTAATCCATAATCCATCTCCACCTGGATATTTAGTATCAACTTGAGCAATGCACCACATCTCATCTGGCTTCAAAAACTTTACTGAATTCCAAAAACCCTTTTCAATTTTAGGAGCAGTAGAGGATTTTATTTCTATTGCAATCTTTCTTAGTCCTTTTTCAAGAACCAGGTCCACTTCATTTCCAGTAGAATCTCTATAAAAATATGCATCCCAACGAGGAAAAATATTAACTATATTTTCAATTACATAAGACTCAAAAGAGTTCCCTACGACAGGGTGTCCGAGAAGAGAGTTAAAATCATCTATATTTAATAATGAATGTAGCAAGCCCGAATCTCTAATATAAATTTTAGGACTCTTAACGAGACGCTTCCCCTCATTCGTAAAAAATGGTCTTAAAGATCTAACAACAAAAGTTTCTTCCAAAATATCTATGTATGACTTTATAGTATGATGAGTTACATCTAGAGATTTTCCAAGTGTTGAGTAATTTGCGAGTTGACCATGACAATGTGCTAGCATTCTCCAAAAACGATCTAATGTTGTTGCTGGAATATTAAATCCTAATTGAGGTAAATCTCTTTCAAGGAATGTCCTTATATAATCTTCTCTCCACTCAGTTGATTCTTCTAAATCACTCTGAAGTAAAGAGTTTGGATATCCACCTTTAAACCAATGTTCTCTAGAGCTATATCCTTCATCGCAAATCTCAAGTAAATCAAAAGGTGTTATTTCAATATATGCTATTCTCCCGGCCAGTGTTTCACTACTTTGTTGAAGTAAATCTCTTGAGGCTGATCCTAAAATCAAAAACTGGGCATTTGTTCCTGCATCATCAATATAACCTCTTAAGGTACTAAAGATTTCAGGGAGTAATTGTATTTCATCAAAGCATATCAGCTTACCTTTGTTTTCTTGCAAGAAGAGTTCAACATCTTTTTCAACTTGTCTGCGCTGTGCAGGTTTTTCCAAATCAATAAACACAGAATTAGGATAATCTTCAAGGATCTCTCGAGCCAAAGTTGATTTACCCACTTGCCGAGCCCCTAATAAAGCTACCACTGGGTTATATTCTAATCTTTTAAGAACTTTATCTTTAATTCTTCGCTGTATTTTTTTTTGCATATTAGCAACTGTACTTCCAATATACAAAAAAGTCAAATTATACCTTATTTTCAATAACTTGCACTCTGCGACACTCCAAAAGGTAGCTGCAGAAGATTCAAAATCCGCCGGTAGCAATACTGTGCGAGTTCAAGTCTCGCCCGATCCACCATCTAAATACAGCTATAATCCACTTTAGCTATTTCTTATAATTTTTTACTTCGCGATAAAAATTCTCATGAACGCCAATCATAAGCAAAGTCCTAGAATCTTCATCCCACTCATAAGCTAGTAAAAATAATTGCGCTGATGACTTAAATTTATAGACAAATACGCCAATTAAATCACCTTTCTTTTCTTGGCCAATCGTTGGGTCTGCCACAATCTTCTTAATAGCTTCATCAAGATCCAGCTTCTGCTTTTTAGAAAGTTTCTTGATTTTTTTATTAAACAAATTTGTTTGAAATACACGAATCTTTTTCTTGGCCATAAAGCTTAAGTACCAAACTCATACTCTGAAACCAAGCCTGCATTTACCTCTTCTCTTGCTAGCAGAATATCTTTAATTTCATTAAATGACATATCTGGATTCTCTTCTGAGATTTTACCAATTTTAGTCCAAAACTCTATCTGAGATGATATAGATCGATTAAATGACTTAGAGTACACTTCCGCCTCATTTACTAAATCTTCTGATATTTTTACTGCTCTACTCATAATTCCTCCACAGGTTTCATTATAACACGAAAGGTTTCATTTTGAAACCAAAGTCGCGAATAAAAAAATATTACCTATGGCTGATATCAGCTACAGAAAATATCTAATATACTGGAATTACAATGGTCTACAAGGTAATCCACTTCGATTAATACTATAGCTTAAAATTGTTGCCAATAATCTTCTTTCTTTCTATTTTAGAAAAATTAAATGTTAAAAAGTAGCTTTTTAAAAGTTCAAAGTATGAGTCAAGGTTTAACTTTCTTTTTGATTTCATCAATAACCTCCCATTCATCAAATAAATCTGCATACTTTTTTATTTGCTCCCAATTAAGTTGATCTTGAGAACTTATTAAGAATTGAATATCTGCCTTGTCTTGAAACTCTCGAGTTACATCATTTTTGTAAGCTTGAATTTTAAGTCCAATCAAATCTTCGGCCCGAACAAAATTAATGCCTTCAGGCCCATTTCCATTTGAAAATTTCAAGATATCTCGAGAAATAGGTCGCCTTGCAATTAGTAAGTCAACATAGCCCATACCAGAAAATTGCAGAACCTCTTCAGATTTATTTTGTAGGCTAAATCCGCTCTTTAAAAAAATCTCCTCTATTTGCTCTTTATCTTCTTCATACACTAACAAATCCACATCAACCGTTGCCCTGGTCGAGCCATAACATGCAAGTCCAAGCCCTCCAATCAATGCATGGTCAATTGAATTGCCTGACAATAAATTATGTACAAATTTAAGGGTATTTCTTAAGTCCATATCATTATAATACCCTACTTAAAAACTATTCACAATGAGGACTGACTTTAGACAAAATAACCGAATAAGTACCTCAAATTATGAAATTTCTACCAAAGCCACCATTATTCAATTCTTTGTTTTTTTAACGATGTATTTGAAATAGTTTAACTCAGAAAGCCAGATAAGTTTTTCTCGAGCAGATAAGCTTTCAAAGTTGGTGTGCCCATCAAAATCTTCTTTATCGATATTTTCGAGGGATTTGCGAAAGTCTTCTAGCTTTATTTCTTTATCACTGTTTTTCGTCATCCAAAATCCTTTTTTGAAGCTCTTTAATATCTGATAGATCTTTATCCCTCATCGGATTAACCCTCAACTTGAGTTCCACCAATTTTTTCTTAGTAAGAACCTTTATCTTCTGCCCCCCAATATCCATTTCTTCAAAATCATTTTTTAAAGACTCATAACTCAGTTCACTTGAAAGAAAAAAATCAACCTGTCTAATTGGACTTTGGGGGTCAACAAAAGTGAAGACCAATGCATTTTTCTCCTCACACATAATTTTTATTTTTTCTGTGTCCAAAAGTGACTCAGGAGAGACAGGAAGCCTAGGCTCCAGACTTAAATCTTTCATAGCTTCAAGAAATCTCTCAACATTTTCCTTTTCTAGAGATACGGCTGCGTCCAAATCCATCGTAAGTCTTTCAACCCCTTGCAATACAACAGCCACTCCTCCGGCAATGATATAATCTACTCCCTTAGAATTAAGTACATTGACTATTTCCAATAAAGAATTTTTCTGATCACTCATATACTAATTTTAGTTCAAATGATTAAATTTCACAATCTAAGATTAACTTAACACATGTCAACTAGCTAAAATTATTAAAATAATGCCTAAATTCGTGGTTACAGAAGATTCAAAATCCGCCGGTAGCAATACTGTGCGAGTTCAAGTCTCGCCCGGGCCACCAATATCAAAAAAAACTTTATCAAAAATTAATAAAATCACTTAGAAAATCTTAAAGCCACATCCCCAAAGTCACTAAAAATGCCATCAACTTCAA
>LULF01001234.1_pt1 | contig 12284 bp, 12 predicted proteins | sample 728221 | NCBI WGS metagenome assembly LULF01 (sample SAMN03860296, study PRJNA289734) | marine metagenome | biome: seawater column; feature: ocean; material: water; isolation source: Red Sea water column Station 169 - depth 500m | place: Saudi Arabia: Red Sea | collected 2011-10-15 | depth 500 m | reverse complement strand
GGTGACTATCTCTATATCTATGCAGACTCACTAACTGTTGATGGTCAAAAATATAACACACCACTTAGGTTAGACAAAAATTTTGATATTGATCTAAGCTTTAATCAAAAGCGATCAAATTAAGGCTTTTAAAATTGAGAAACATCAAATTCAACTCACATAAACATATGGCCTTTATGCTCTTTCTAGCAGCCATCTTTAGCATAACTTGGATCAAAAATAGCAGCTTTGATTTTTATTTTTACTTGGCTACAGTAAAGTCTTTTTTTCTTAACTATCAACTCCCTAACCATGACCCCTTTATCTTTTCACTTCCAAACTATGAGTGGAAAGTTCTGCATGAATGGGCCAGTATGTTTAGCTTTTCCACCGTATTTACTTTAGCCGGAGAGCTTGGGGCACAAATACTAAAACTAACTCTTGTTGGAATTATAGCAAAAAGTCTTCTCTTATCTTATAAACGAACAAAAGATCTAGCCTACCTTTTCATAACAATCGCTTTTATAACGATTCAATTTAGACTACAACTTAGAGGATTTCTGTTTGGTTACTTCTTTTTTATCATATCCATTACCTATATTTATAGACTAAAGAATGCTGATTTCCATCTAAAACATTATCTTTTTTTCACTTTGATTTCATGTTTGTGGGTTAATTTTCACCCTAGCTTTATACTCGTTTTTCTTTCTCCTCTTACTCTTTATAGTACATTAAATGATTCAAAACTTTTTTTAACCTTCACAGGGGCTGCTTTTTTAGGAACACTTATTAACCCAAAAGGCATTCTGGCCTATAGCTATCCCCTACAATCATTTTTTGATCCTGGCTGGGAACTCTATAAACAATTTAACCAAGAATGGTTTGCCTTATTTAATCCGCATATTTTAAATAGTTATGAACCTTATTTATATATCACACTTGTTATTCTAGGCTTCATCACATTAATTCAAAACAAAGCTCAAGTAGGTCTGTGGATAATTTTTCTTCTCACTTTATTTATAAGCATTGGGGCAGTACGACTCATTCCCTACTCAATTCTCTTTTGTACTTTTCTTTTTCTTTCCCAGAAGAAGTTTTTCTTTGATAGATATAATTTTGAAGTTCTATCTCCTCTAATCATGCTCATCTTGACTATAAAACTTATTTTCTTTGAACATCATAATATTTCAGGTCATGTGGAGTTGGGGTATGGTCAAAGGTCTAATACATTTCCCAATAAGGCAATTACGATTCTAAATGGTTTTCCAAAAGAAAAATTAAAGATCTTTAATCAACACAAATTTGGCAGCTATCTAGCGTATCGCTGGATGGGCGAACCTTCGGTTTTTTTTCATGGTTTTGTTAATGATTTCAATTTTTACAAAAATGACTACCTTTCAGTAAATCAAAGCCTCGGTCAGTTTAAAAGAGTGAACTACAAATACAATTTAAATGCCTATCTACTGAGTAACTATCCGGCTTCTAAAAACTCAGGACCACTGCTTTATCAATTTCTCTATCGAGACCCAGAGTGGAAAATGATTTATCAAGATGCTCAAAGCATATTATTTGTTCATACTAGTCTATTCTAGAAGCAGTCTTCATCTTGAGTACCTTTTTGCAAAGAAAATTCTCGCTCAATCAAATATTCTTCAATTCTTCTAATTAAGCTTTCACGAAGAAATCCATTCGCTTGCCCCTCAGAAAATTCTTCTTCATAGAATTGATCATCAGCCTTGCTATCAATCCAAGGGGGTAATTTGTTTTGAATATATATTGCTTGAGCTGAGGTAAGCTGATTACTTTCTTTAATGGCAGTTTGTGCTATAGTCTCAATTTGACTAACAATATTTGTACCTAGTCCAATTTTTAATGCCTCTAATTTGCTATTAAATTTTCGTATAAAAATATTTACTGTCTCATTATCATATTTAAAATTTAAATAATCCTCTTCAATACTCAAAAAGCCACTTATTTCACCTTCTAAAAAATTAAGCTGTAATGGGAGGCGATATTCTTTTTGTTCCCTACATTTCCCAGAATAAATAAAAAATTTAGGATGAAAATTATGTTCATAGGCAAATAAATCAGGATTAAATTCTTTTCTTACCTCAGGTGTGTCACTCCCCTTCTTCTCCCCTTTGGAGTTTACGCTCCAAGCTTGATAAGCATTGCGGGGTAATTTTAATGCTGTTTGGCCTTGAGTATATATCTGTCCAATTTGCGAGTCATAATCAGGTAAACTAATTTTTAACTCCTGAGAGTTCTGTGTTTTTGCATCTTGCCCCAAATTTAAAATAATACGACCAGGCTTAGTAGCAACTCCTTTTTCAACAATTTGAACTTGAAAACTATCTCTGCCCTCCACGACCTTTGGTGGATAATAATAGGCCAGACCTGAACTAGAAAAGTTTTCGCCCAAAACAAGCTTTCCAAACTCGGGCATTTTATATAAAATAATTTTTCCAAGAACCGAAAGGTTATCTGGTCGAAGATTTAACAAAACTCTATTTTTTTCATCTAACTGATTAACTTCTAAACTTATATCACCCTGTAATTGATTCTTTAAAATATCAGCTTCCCCATTCGGCCCTATAATATCCCATCCTCGTGACAAATTAAATAAAGCAGGACTTTTAACATCCACCAATGTTGAAGAAAAAATGGGCTCATCCAAAGTCATTCCAACTCCCCCAGAAAAGTTTACAAAAATATCTTTCTCTGAAGCCTTGAGTGGTGATTTAATATCGGCTTGAACATTTGCATTAATATAGGCATAAGGGCCAAATACTCTATAAAACTTGGTTTGCATTCTGGGCTCAAAGAATAATTCAAAAATATAATTTTTATCTTTTTGCAAATTTTCAATACTGCGATTGTTAACAACATAATCATAAAAGCTTTCAATCTGCTTTCCCGTTTTTGTATTATAAAAAGTTTGTGCCACCAAAGCATACTCACTCTTTACTCTAAAACTTACTTTTCCTCCATTTTGGCTCGAAAGCTTTACACCTGCAGGAAACTCCAATTCGACGTCAATATAAACAGGGACTGCACCTGGAACACGCACAGGAATGGTTACAGACTTAAATAACGGAAAAGAAAACTCTCCAGCAACATACCCTGCACTTTCAACACTCACTTGAAAGTCATAGCGTACTAAGGCGTGAAAGTCAGACCTTAGTGTCATATTATTTGGTTTGAATTCATAATCGCCAGAGAAGGTAGGAATAAGCTCAAGATGTCCTTTATCAATAGTAACCTTTAAGTCTTTCCCTCCTTGAATATTAAATGTTTTCTTTTTGCCATTTCGCAAACCATTACCTAAAAACTGTCCCTGACCAGATAAATTAATAAGTTCATAATTTTCAAAATCAATAATGTTCAAGCCCTTAGGATTAAGCTTGTCTTTCTCCCCACTTGCCTTCATCACAAGCTGACTAGATGAAGTTTGAGCCTTTCCTTGCTTCACCACAAATGATCTTCCCTCACTGGCCTTAAAATCCAACTGTGGTGTCGTATTTATCGATATTTGCGACTCTTTATCTTTATTGAGATCAGCTAAGGTTGCTGGAGACAACTTAAGTTTTGATCCTGCTAAATTTCTTTTGACTTCATATTTAAAAAGATATTTATCTTCCTTATTCCCAATAATAATATCACCATCATCAAGTTGGGAAATATCAAAATTCTCAATTTCTACGGTGCCATCAGAATCAATAATTTCCACATTCTGGGTCTCATCTAAAACATGAATATGACTATCCAACACAAAATCACTCGTCGCTTTTGAGCTTCCAATATCTCCTAATTTTAAAAAGCTAGTGTCTAATTTTTTGACAGTTTTATCTGAATCTGACGGCTTTGAACAAGACACAAACACAGTCACTATTAGGAATATTAACCAGATACTTCTCATAAAACTCACTCCTCATTAATTTAGAGAAGTTAGATGCATCTGGCATGCCAAAGCTCACAAGGGATTAATACTTAAGACAACCTGAAATTTCTCCACCCTGACCATCACTAATAAAAGCAACAACAGAGCTATTGTTTTTAGCAAAGATATAACCATTACCATTATCACCGGCTTCGTATGTATAAAGATCGTATTCTCTATCACTACCCAAAACTTTTATTCTTGATTGAAAAATACCTCTACCATCAAAGCCTGTATGTTGCATAAACTCTATTCCACTTATTCCTTCAGCCTCATAAATCCTTTTATTATCAAGATAAGTTAAATCTCTTGGAGAAGCTATTAACCTACCTTTTGACCAAACAGATTCATTTTCAAAACTAGTAAGAGACTCTAAGTCTTCAAAGTTTGATATCTGTAAACAGTCTGACTCACCATAACTATTATTTAATGAGAAAAGTATTAATAAGAAAACTTCATACACAATTTGAAATGACACATACACATTATTCCTAAGTTAAGTTTTTTATTTTTAGCAGTATTAAGAGGTCCTGTCTAAAGTGGCCATGTAGTTATTACAAATATTTGCTTAAGAATAATAAGGAGAGAGATTAATACCGGTGGGGGGACTTGACCCCCCACGTCCAATTGGCCAGATGATCGACAGTCACCCCTGTCTACCAATTCCACCACACCGACCCGAATTTCACGGGACCCTGCCAAAGGCAGATTGAATAATGAATCGGTAATTGTGAAAAACACTTAACTTAAGTTTTCCAAAACTTACAACTTAAACAATTTTTTCAATTCCGCATCAGGTGACTTTTGACCAGACCTATAATCCATAATCTTTCTTCTGGTCTTATTAGGGTAATAATGAAGATGAATAAGGACACCAAATATGTCATCCATCTCCATCTTAGAAATTAAAAATCCTGCTTTTAATTTAGGAATAATAACAGAATTATTTGTTGCGCAATGCCTTGAGTATACTAGCTGAAAACCTAAATTAGATACATAACTTACCATTTCATCAACAAGTCTTGTGTATAAGCCTTTTCGTCTATGCTCTTCCAGAATCGCTGAATTGGCCATATAAAAAGAAATCGAGCTATCTTGAAAACCCCAACTCCATCCAACAAAGCGATCCTTCTCATCAAATACGCCAAGACAAATCTCAATCTTATCACTAACATGTTTTCTGAGTTCATTTGCCTTATCAATCTCTTCTTTACTCAACATATCCCACAGTGGATAACTATGATCTTCGTCAAACACCTTAAGTTTATGTTCCATCCATAAAGGGTGAAACTCTTCAGGTGTCATTTTCTTAATTTTATACTGAGAACTCATCTTAACCTCGACATATTTTTCTAACCTCTTATAACTGCTGGGAAAAAAAAAGCTCTAACAAAGTAGAGCTTTTTAACTTGCTGAAATCTTGGGACTTTCAGCTTCACATAAAATCAAATGGTCGGGGTGAGAGGAATGTAAGACTTTCATTATATTACCATCCTAACCGACTGTTTTTAATTTAATATTAACCACTTATAAGATCTTTTCTTAAAATGATATTTCACTTTCATTCCTTATTTTTGCCAATTTTTCACTACATCAGTCGTACTAATCGTACTATGAATCCTGCTTAGATTTTCTTAAATCATGAACTTCGTACTTACTACCTGTATCATGAATAAACTTAACAATATTCATAGAGGGATAATGATATTCTATCCTGTTTGCCTGTAAAAGATTATGTATTCTCTCCCTAATATACGGAAACAATGCAGCTAACATATTTGGAGCCATTACTAAATCTTTAACACTTGGAACTTCAGTAGGTATCTCATGATTAATATATTCAAACTCTCCCATCGCCTCTGCTTCAACTAATGCATCATAAGGTGGACGCCCCTCGCTTACATCTAGCTCACCTTTTTCATTAAGCTTTTCACCGGAAACCATTTGTATCCCAAAATGAAACCGAATTGTGCTTTCTGACAAGATAAAAGCCTGAACTAGGTACCTACTCTCCCACTCATAATTTGGCTCATCGCCAAATACCTGAAGATGCAAATTTGGGAATCTAAGTTTTAAAAGTTTATATGACTTTGGTTTCTTAGCACCTTTAGTTTGTTTACCATTATCCATTTAAGCAGCCTCAGCTTGTTTATCAGAGGGTTCATCGATAATGAGCACCTCTTCCTCTATAGTATTCATCACCTTTTTGACGGAACTAGATATTCTTTGTTTATAAGTACCAATATATCTCTCCCTTACCTCAAAGCTTATGTTTGTCTTCTTTTTTGTCTCTGTATTTAGTCCATGGAATCTTCTCGTAAAATAGTATTCCATTGGATTATATTTAAAATTATTCTCATGTAAGTGCTTAACAAAGTAAAAATTACTTCTAGAGAATGCCACTAATCTTAAAAGAAGATCATTAGCCCTATTCATAGGATTATAACCTTTTTCCCACTTCACAAATGCTTTTTCATTCAAACATAGCATTGAAGCTAGTTCATGCTTAGTCTTTACCGGTAAAGACTTTCTAATCTCTTTAATTTCGCTAGGAGACAAAAGATGATACTCTTGCTCCTTAATTTTTTCACCAATCTTCGCAAACTCTGAACTAGCAATCCAAGACTCTCCACACTTTTCACACTTGTTAAAGCTTACGTTCTTTACAATAATTTTATTCCCCAAAGAGTCCTTCTTAGGTGAGACGAAATCATCCTTGTAAATAGTTACATTCTCATCTCTACAGTTTGGGCATTTTTTCATTTCCACATCCTTTTTTACTATTTTGTCTGAGGGTGAAAGCTTATTCCCAGCTCATCAACCTCTGTCAAAGTGCTCTTACCCTCCATATAAAAGACAACTTTAAAATAATTCACTTGTCCGTCGCACACCAAAACAATTGGGAATTCATATGCCCTTTGATTTGAATTATCATAGGGAACTTCCCACATCTTTTGATGTTCTCTCAACTGACTGGAAGCTAGCTCACATAAAGACTGCTCGCTTAAAGAATACTTACACAATTCAAAAGCTGTTCCTCCAGTTGCCCATGAATGGAGTAGTGAAATACTTGGTTCTAAATCGAAGTCACCAACCTCAGAAAGAAATTCGATAACCTCATTTACAACACCAGGATCACTAACCTCTTCACTGTCTTTTGAAGGAGACCAATCATTATTAAGGACCTCCGGCCAGTTTATACTCATTTATTATACCTAATAATATCAAAAAAAGTGCAATATTGCACTTTTTATACAGTTTTAACACAAAATATACAAATATCATAATAACCCAAAAACTGGATTTTAAAGACGTGTTTCTAAAGAGTCATAATAATCTCAAATACTTACCTGGTTTTGGAGAACCTTAATAATTCCTAAAGGTTTTAGTGTAGCTCAATATTTAACTAAAATAATCCGATAAGTTGAAATAACTAATTTATAAGGAGTCTTATGTCTAAGTTCGTAGGAATTGATCTGGGAACAACGTTCTCAGCTGCAGCAACTGTAGATGTAGATGGCAAACCAGTAATTCTCAGAGATTCTGAAGGTAATAATATAATACCTTCCTGTGTTGTCGTCGATGGAAATAATGTAGAGGTAGGCCATCACGCTTGGGATTTGTTTAATGAATCTCCTGAAACCGGTGCTATAAGATTTAAAAGAAGCATGGGTCTTAAAAACGCTCAAATTGAAATAGGTGGAAAAAGCTTTACACCAACAGAGCTAAGCTCATTTATTCTAAAGAAAATTGTATCGGAAATAAATGATCAAGTCGGAGGAATAGAAGAAGCTGTTGTTACAATTCCAGCCAACTTTGCACATGAAGCAAGAGAAGCAACGCTATTAGCCGCCAAGAAAGCTGGATTAAAAATAAAAAACATTATCAATGAACCAACAGCTGCTGCCCTGTATTATGCATACCAAACTGGCCAGGAACTAGACGGTATCTACGCTGTCTTCGATCTCGGTGGTGGAACCTTTGACGTTTCAATAATACAAGCTCATGGCAAGAACGTTGAAGTATTAGCGTCAGATGGAGTACATAAGCTTGGAGGAGATGACTTTGATAACTTACTAATAAAAATTATTAATAAAAAAGCTGATATGGAAGATGCATCAAAGCATTTAACACCAGACCAAGTTGAAAAGCTTAAAAAACATTTGAGTGCAAAAGAATCGTCCAAAATAAAAGTAAATGGCGAAACTATTGAGGTAAGCAGAGAAGAGTTCGAAAAAGAGATGAATCCTGTTATTGCCCAAATAACAATGCTCTGTGAAAACGTTTTAGACGAGGCAAAAATCAAATCATCTCAACTAAAAGGGGTATTTCTAGCAGGTGGCTCCACTCGAATTCCAGTAATAAAACAAACCGTTGAGTCGGTATTTGGCTCTGCTCCCACCACTACTTCAAACGTTGACGAGGTAGTTGCATTAGGGGCTGCAATATATGCAGCATATAGAGCTGATAGAACAAAGTTATCAGACGGGCAAAAAATGTCAGTAGAAAAGATAGTAATAAAAGAAACTACAACTAAGTGCTTCGGGACTATCTCTATTGGGCAAGACAATACCAGAGATAAACTTGTACTTCAAAATAGTACGCTGATACCAAAGGGCAAAAAGATCCCATGCTCAGTAACAGAGTCATTTTTTACAACTCATGATGGACAGGCTGTTGTTAACTGCAAAGTTACAGAGTCATCTACAATTGAAACAGACCCCCAATTTGTAAAAATCATTTGGGAAGGTGATTTAAAACTTCCAGAGGGAAGACCAGAAGGTCAAAAGATTGATGTTACTTTTTCATATGATGAAAACCAGATCATGAAATGCTCTTTTGTCGATGTAGCAACTGGAACAAAGAAAGAAGTTGATCTCACCTTATCAACAGAACAAGAATTTGATGAAAACAAAATTGATAAATTTTTAGTGGAGTAAAATATGGAAACTATACTAGGTTGGATCGGAATAATAATCGCATATGCAGTAATAAACTTTGCTTGGAGGTTTCTTATAGGTTCAGCACATGCTGCTGGAAGAGCTGCCACAGGCAAAGGAAACTTCAAAGAAAATTTAAACGCCAACATGTTTGGTATGGGAAAATTTGAAGTACGAGTACGTAAGGATGTTTTCACCAATAACAATAAAACAGTTGACGCTTATTTTGTTGAAGCAAAGGGTCTATTCCCTTTAATTACAACGAAAAGCTGTAGTTTTATGATTAGTGTTCTTGATACAACCGATGAAGAGTCTCAACCCGTATTTTCTGTTCTAGAGGAGTTTAGAGAGCCAAGAAGTGTAGCTTTTCAAACTGTAACAAATGTTGGAAGTGTAGGTGCAAATCAGGGATATACTGGATGGACAAGAATCGGTGGGGTATTACCCGATCTTTTAGAAACACCTTACAAAGGTGAAAGAGAGTTAATGATTACGATCAGGTTAATAGATAATAACAATCCTCCCTTAGTACATATGGGTTTTCATAGCGATCAAAACGGGATCTTATGGATGGGAGCAAAAAAAGTAAAACACAACATTACATATACTGGCTACAAAGAAGAGTATGAAAATAGAGTCAAAGGCCACTCACTGATAATAAAGCTAGGAGTCTATGCAGCCAAGTCAGATAACGAGTTTGCTGACGAAGAAGGAGAAATCATAAAATCCTGGATTCAAACGACCCTTGGTTTTTATGGCGAAAAAGTGCAAGGAAAAATAAAAGGGCAGCTTAATCAGACGCTAAAAGAAACCTATATGGATCAAACAGACCATGAAGTAAGTCTTGTAAAAACATGTCAGGAGCTTAATGCAATAGAAATTGAAAGCCTAAAGTATGAAGCAGTCGAACTCTGCTATGATGTTATTGTCGCAGATAAGGTTATTAAGGAAGAAGAGGCTTTACTGATAAAAAAGATTTCTAATCTCTTAAACTTAGACTATGACGAAATTCAGTCCAGACTCCTCCCAATCTCTTGAAGACTTACTTGGAATAACTGATGACATGACTGAAGGTCAAGTAAATTCACACCTTAGAAAAGAATTTCAAAAATGGAATAGTAGGTTAAATACATTACCTGAAGGTGAAGAGAGAGAAAACGCTCAAAGAATGTTAGATCTAATTGCAAGTGTCAGGAACAATCGTGCAGCATGAGTTAAGCAAGTTAAAAAGCTTAATTGAGAACTTTAGGTTTTCCCTAGAATCAGAATCGTCTATAAACGATCATGTAGGAGATCTCTCTGATGTTAGAAACTTTTTTTATAAAAATGGTTTAGAGATTGATACAAATAATACAAAAATAATTGGAGATGCCTTCGAGGAAGTTAAAAGCTTTCTAAGAATACCTCCTGAGACGATTAAAGCCTTTGTTTTTGCCTCTCCGGAACTCCAAGCTGAGTGCTACCTAGGTCCAAAAGATGAATGCGTTCTCAGAATTAGCTCTTCACTTATTAAGCTACTTAATAAAGAAGAAATGAAATTTGTCATTGGCCACGAAATCGGTCATTTTTTACTAGATCACAGAGGGACAGTTTTCAATGAAACCAGTATTAATACCCAAGCTAGAGAGATTTCAGCTGATAGAGTAGGTCTTCTTTGTGTCGATTCAGTTAATGATGCCATAAGAGCTATTCTGAAGACAGTCTCTGGTCTTAATGAGGACTACTTAACGTTCAATATAAAGAACTATATCGATCAAATGAAAAAGGTTTTAGAATCTCCATCTCTATTAAATCATGACAGCACTCACCCTTCGATGCTTTTAAGAACTCGAGCTCTTCTTTGGTTTTCTATGTCAGGGAGTAAAGAGATCTTTCCACAACTAATATCAGCTCAAAAGCTACAGGATCTTGATCGAAAAGTAATAAAAGACTTTAATCGAGAGAGAGAGCACTTAATTTCACAAGAAATTAGTGCTTCTAAAAGACAGCTTTTATTCTGGTCCATTGCTGAAAAAATTTTCAATAAAGGAAGCTTTAAAAAAACAGATCAAGAAAAAGTGAACAACCTCCTATCTGAAGAGGATGCAAAAAAGTTAATTAACTTTTTCAATTCAAACACACCGAATGATATACAAAGCATCATAAATAGAAACACCAGTAGCATTAAAAATGATTTAGAAAGAGTAATTGGCGGAAATAAATTTTCTGAAGTTAATAAAGAATTGCAAAACTTACTACTAGATAATTTTTAGATCGAAGAACCACAGTATTTACAAGATCCCACATTTGACTTTACTCTCAATACTGAATCGCAGACCTTACACTCTTTAATAACGTAACTAATTGTCTCTTGTGATGGTTTTGGAGAAACCTTAGATTCTTCAGAAAGAGAGGACCGAATCTCCTTCAAAGGTTTAGGAGATAAAAATATCGATACATATTCCAGGAAGCGATTATGATTCTTCCTCATTAAAAGAAAGGTTGCAATTGCTGTAAAGCCAATTAGGTAAATACCATCATTAAATATGTACTGACCAAACCAATTTGTGCCAACTAAGAATATAGCGATTAATCCAAGGTGAAGTAAATACAAAATAGCTTTTGAAGACCTACTCTTAGAATCTAAAGACTCATAAAGCTCAACAAAGTAATCATTTTCAAAATACTTACTAATAATTAATGTCGTAGGAATCGCGAATAAATACATGAGCACTTATTATCATAAACTTAGATTCAAATCAACACCCCGCAGCATTTGGTGAAAAATCTACATTTATAGAGAATTAATGACATTCAAGAAGGATGTAATTATCTCTTTCACGTCGGAGGTCAACCAATGGGATATAGAAAAGTTCAATTACAGTACAACAGAGCCCTTAAAAAGGCAGGCTTGTACCCACACTTTAGCTCTACGCACATCTTAAGGTATTCTATGGCGTCCGAATCAAGACGAGTCATGGGAACACTAGATGCGGCCCAAGCGATAACTGGTCATCACTCAATCAAGATGATTGAACACTATGCGAAACTCCCTACTCCCCTGCAAGGAGAAACAGTTTCAAAAGTAGGTGATGAGCTTGTAAAGTCTTGGAATAGACTAAGTGCTTTACCTATAATTTCTTCCGAATAAGCCCTACTCCACTAGTTTTAAAGTCTTTCTAACTAAAACCGATAAGTCTTTGAATTTACTTTTATTTGAAAATAAGGATTAGTTATGACTCAAAGATTGTTATTAATATTACTTCTTTCTAATTCAACTATCGTGTTTAGCAAAAATCTAAATTTAACTTTAATTGATAGTGACTGCAAGATGCTTGGACCAATCAAGGGTAAAATTGATATCAACAATAAGTCTACAAAAATGAAGACTTACTGTAAGCTAGGAACCAATACAACTGATAGAATGAGTTGCTCAACTATTAATC
>LULF01000992.1_pt1 | contig 12288 bp, 10 predicted proteins | sample 728221 | NCBI WGS metagenome assembly LULF01 (sample SAMN03860296, study PRJNA289734) | marine metagenome | biome: seawater column; feature: ocean; material: water; isolation source: Red Sea water column Station 169 - depth 500m | place: Saudi Arabia: Red Sea | collected 2011-10-15 | depth 500 m | reverse complement strand
TAGCCGGCGCTGTCGAGCCCGCGCTGGGTCAGCCGGTACTCCAGCAGCGACTGCGCCGACGACGGCACGCGCACCTCGGCCTGCCACAGGTTCGTGCGGTCGACGAGCTCCGGTCGCGAGCCGTGCGCCGTGATCATCGTGGGCCGCGTGTGCGGCACGCCCATCGGCACCGCCCCCAGGCCGAGGGTCAGGCTCACGTCGAGGTCCTCCACGACCTCCTGCACGCCGTCGACGAACGACTCCCACCGGAAGTCCGGCTCCGGACCCGTCAGCACCAGGTACGGCGTGCCCGACCGGTCGTGCTCGCGGACGACGTCGAGCCGCGGCTCGTCGTAGTCGACGTAGTGGTCCTGGCGGAACGTGATGAACGGACGCCGCGCGCGGTAGTCGTACAGCTCGTCGACGTCGAAGCTGCGCAGCACCTCGCCGCGCCCGGAGAGCAGGTGCTGCGCCGCGATGCGCGGCGCTCCGCCCGCGGTCAGGAACCCGTCGAGGGCATGGATGAGGACCGGGCCGTCGCCGGAGGGCGTCGGGTCGGTCGCGTCGTCTCGGTCACGTCGTGAGGGCCACTTCATCGTCAAGCCCTCAGACGTCCGCGTTGTTCCCGGTCAGTCGCAGCCAGGCGGCGTGCGTGTCGGCGGCCACGGCGTCCGGCGTGAGGCCGAGCCGCTCCAGGATGACCGGACGCTTCGCGTGGTCGAGGAACTCCTGGGCCACGCCGTGCACGCGGACAGGCACGTCGCTCTCGACGTCGCGCAGCGCCTGCGTGAACGCCGCCCCGACACCGCCGGTCCGGCCGTTGTCCTCGACCGTCACGACGAGGCGGTGCTCGGCGGCGAGCCCGACGACGGCGGGGTCGAACGGCTTGACCCAGCGCGGGTCGACGACCGTGACCCCCAACCCCTGCGCCGACAGCTGCTCCGCCGCCGCGAGGCAGGTGGGCACCATCGAGCCGACCGCGAGCACGAGGACGTCCTGGCGGTCGCCGCGGGCGAGCACGTCGCACGTGCCGACCGTGTCGATCGCCTCGACGTCGGCGGGCACGGCACCCTTCGCGAAGCGCACCACCGTGGGCGCGTCGTCGACGTCGACGGCCTCGCGCAGCAGCTCGCGCAGCCGTGCGCCGTCGCGCGGCGCGGCCAGGCGCAGCCGCGGCACGAGCTGCAGCATCGACATGTCCCACATGCCGTTGTGGCTCGCGCCGTCGTCGCCGGTGACGCCCGCGCGGTCGAGCACGAACGTGACGCCGCACCGGTGGAGGGCGACGTCGAGCAGCACCTGGTCGAACGCGCGGTTGAGGAACGTGGCGTAGACCGCGACCACCGGGTGGAGCCCGGCCATCGCCATGCCGGCGGCGCTCGTCGCGGCGTGCTGCTCGGCGATGCCGACGTCGAAGACACGGTCGGGGAACTTGTCGGCGAACGCGTCGAGCCCGACGGGGTAGAGCATCGCCGCGGTGATGCCGACGACGTCGGGGCGCTCGTCGGCGATCCGGACGACCTCGTCGCGGAAGACCGACGTCCACCCGGCCGGCGCGACCGAGACGGCGTCGCCCGTCGTCCGGTCGAACTGCGGGGCCTGGTGCATCTGGTCGTTCTCGTTCGCGACGGCGATGTCGTAGCCCTGGCCCTTGGTGGTCAGGACGTGCACGAGCACGGGACCGCCGAAGCGCTTGGCGTGCGCGAGGGCGGACTCGACGGCTTTGCGGTCGTGCCCGTCGACGGGGCCGACGTACTTGAGGCCGAGGTCCTCGAACATGCCCTGCGGCGCGAGGACGTCCTTCAGGCCCTTCTTGATGGCGTGCAGGGCGTCGTAGGCGGCCGGGCCGACCGAGCCGCCGCGGTTCAGCCGCTCGCGGATCGCGCCGAGCGCCGGCTCGTAGCGCGGGTTGGTGCGGATGTCGGTGAGCCGGTTGGCGAGTCCGCCGACCGTCGGCTGGTAGGAGCGCCCGTTGTCGTTGACGACGATGACGACGCGACGGTCCTGCGAGGCGGCGATGTTGTTGATGGCCTCCCAGGCCATGCCGCCCGTCATGGCGCCGTCGCCGATCACCGCGACGACGTGGTCGTCGCGTCCCAGCACCTGGTTGGCCCGCGCCATGCCCTCGGCGTAGGACAGGCTGGTGGACGCGTGGCTGTTCTCGACCCAGTCGTGCTCGGACTCCGCCCGGCTCGGGTAGCCGGACAGGCCACCCTCCTGGCGCAGGGTGTCGAAGTCGCCGGCGCGTCCGGTGACCATCTTGTGCACGTAGGCCTGGTGGCCGGTGTCCCACACGATGCGGTCGCGCGGGGAGTCGAAGACCCGGTGCAGCGCGAGCGTCAGCTCGACGACGCCGAGGTTCGGGCCCAGGTGCCCGGCGTGCGCCGCGACGGCGTCGATCGTGCGCTCACGGATCTCGTGGGCGAGCGTCTCGAGGTCGGCGTCGGACATCGCCCGCAGGTCCGCGGGGCCGGTGATCTCGTCGAGCAACGCCATTCGGTCAGTCTAGCCAGCGCACCTCACGCACGCCGGGCACCACCGTCAGGTGCGGTAGCGACCGCGCAGGTGCATCAGGGCGGGTCCGTCGCGCAGGTCGACGTCGTCGACGGTGCCGCGCAGCAGCAGGCTCCACCCCTCGTGCCCGGGCTCGACGTCGTCGAGGCTGACGCCGACGCAGGCGACGGCGTCGTCGAGGCACGGTCCCCAAGGACCGTCGCTCCACGACCCGAGCGTGAACGGGCCGCCGGGAGCCGGCGCCGTCCCCGCGAAGGCGTCGGCGAGGTAGGCGTGGTCCGCCCCGAGCACGTTCACGCTCACGCGCTCGGGGCGGGCGTCCCAGAGGTCCGACTCCTCGTCGACCAGCGCCAGCACGCGAGCCGGGTCGCCCGCGGCGAGCAGGAAGGTGCGCACGCCCTTGGCATCACCGCGATAGCTGCGCCGGTAATAGCGGATCACCGCCGGGATGATCCCCGCCGCGCCATTGGTGGGCGCGGTGACGACCTTGCCGCCCGCGGCATTTTCCTCGTTCACCGCCATCGCCCACAGGTTGATCCAGTCCATCATCGCCATCGGATCGGACAGGTTCGCCTCATGCCGTTCGCGGATGTCGGCGGCGATCTGCGGCGCGCGGCGCTTGACCTTCAGCCCGCCGGGCAGCGTGCCCGTGCTGCAGCAGCCCGCATCGATCGACGCGTCCATCGCGGCGGCGATCAGGTCGAGCCCGGCCTCGACCTGTTCGGGGCTGCGGTGCACCAGCTCGTTGTCGAGCATCATTTCGGCGAAACTCTTGCCCGACGCCGCACCCATGCTGAGGAGATCAGCGCCCGAGGTGAAGGCGAAAGGCAGCGCCACCTCGTCCTCGGCGCCGCGGCTGTTGCGTCCCGCCTCCTCCTCGTCGACGACGAAACCGCCGCCGATCGAGAAATACATGCGCTTGGCCAGTATCTCGCCATCGCTATCGCGCGCGGTGAAGCTCAGGGCGTTGCTGTGAAAGGGCTGGCGCTGCTTCATCTGGAAATGCAGGTCGCGCGCCGGTTGAAAGCGGACGCGCTGGCGGCCGAGCAGATAAAGAAAGCCCTCATTCTCGGCGCGGTCCCAATGCGCCTTGATCGCAGCGAGGCTGGTTTCGGCCGGGATTTCGCCCGCCAGCCCGGCGACCACTGCGGTATCGGCCGCGTGCCCCTTCCCCGTCAGCGCAAGCGAGCCATAGAGATCGGCCTCGACATGCGCCGCCTTGCCGAGGAGGCCGCGTTCGTCGAGCCAGACGGTGAAGCGCCGCGCCGCAACCATCGGTCCGACGGTATGCGAGCTCGATGGCCCGACACCGATTTTGAAAAGTTCGAAGAGGCTGATCGTCATGCCGCGCCTATAGGCGAGGAAATAGTCTTATGACAGAAGCCAATGCCCTGATGTCTAAAGCCGTGTGCCCCCGCGAAGGCGGGGGTCCATCATCCGTGGGCGAAAATTGGCACCGATCGGAGATGGGTCCTCGCCTTCGCGGGGACGCACGGCCTTTTCTTTGACGGGAAATTACGCCGGATAGCTCCAGGCACCGTCGCGCGCCAGATTTTCGGCGGCAAAATCCCAGTTGAGCAGTTCGTCGACCACCGCGTCGACATAGGCCGGGCGCAGGTTCTTGCGGTCGATGTAATAGGCATGTTCCCACACGTCGATGACGAGCAGCGGCTTGATCCCCGCGGTCACTTCGGTCCCGGCGTCATGCGTGTCGGTGACCGACAGCTTGCCGTCCTTGGCGACCAGCCACGCCCAGCCCGAAGCGAAATGGTTGACCGCCGTGTCCTTCAGCTTTTTCTTGAGATCGTCCAGCGACCCGAAGTCGCGGTCGATCGCCGCGGCGAGATCGCCCGACGGCGCCGTCTTGGACGGCGACAGGCAGTTCCAGTAGAAAGCGTGGTTCCACGACTGGGCGCTGTTGTTGAACAGCCCCTTGTTGCCCGACCCTTCGGCATGGTGGATGATTTCTTCCAGGCTCTTGCCGGCGAGGTCGGTGCCTTCGATCGCAGCATTGGTCTTGTCGACATAGGCCTTGTGGTGCTTGCCATGATGCGTCGCGAGCGTGTCGGCCGAAATATGCGGCGCCAGCGCGTCCTCGGCGTAGGGCAGCGGCGGAAAAGCGATTGTCATGGCAGTCTCCTTTTTTGGTGTTCGGGGGTGTAACTCGGTATGTTTGACGCGAGTTGCAACCCCGTGACGACGAATTTTTGCCTCTCTCAGCGTCATTGGGAGCGGAGCGAAGCAATCCAGAGCGGGTTTATGCAAAATCTGGATTGCCGCGTCGCCTTCGGCTCCTCGCAATGACGCAGAGAATCACGTCACCATGCTGCGCAGCGCCGCGATCCGGTCGGCTTCCTCCGCCGGCTTGTCGCGCCGGATGCGCGCGATGCGCGGGAACCGCATCGCCAGCCCCGACTTGTGCCGCTTCGATGCGTGGATCGAATCGAAGGCGACTTCGAGAACCAGCGTCTTTTCGACCTCGCGCACCGGGCCGAAGCGATCGACCGTATTGTCGCGCACGAACTTGTCGAGCCACTTGAGCTCCGCGTCGGTGAAGCCCGAATAGGCCTTGCCCACCGGCAGCAATTCGCCCGCCTCGGTCCAGCAGCCGAAGGTATAATCCGAATAGAAGCTGGCGCGGCGCCCGTTGCCACGCTGCGCATACATCATCACGCAATCGGCGGTCAGCGGATCGCGTTTCCATTTGTACCACAGCCCCGCCCTTCGCCCGGCAACATACAGGGCATCACGCCGCTTGAGCATCACCCCTTCGATCGCGGCGTCGCGCGCGCCGGCGCGCAGATCGGCGAGTGCATTGAAATCTTCGGCCGCGATGAGCGGCGACAGGTCGAAATGGCTGGCGGCCAGCCGCGGGACGAAGGCCTCCAACTGGCGTCGTCGCTCGGTCCACGGCAGGGCGCGCAAATCATCGCCATCGACGCCAAGCAGGTCATAGACGCGCACGAAGGCTGGATAATCGGCGAGCATCTTTTTCGACACGGTCTTGCGCCCCAGCCGCTGTTGCAGCGCGTTGAAGCTCGCCGCCCCTCCCTGTGTTTCTGGCCCGCCCTGAACCTCGCCGCGCACCAGCAATTCGCCGTCGATCACCGCCTCCTCATCGAAGGCCGCGACCAGTTCGGGGAAAGCACTGTTGATCTCCTCGCCGCCGCGGCTGTAAATCCGCGTCTCGCCGGCGGCATGGACGATCTGGACGCGGATGCCGTCCCATTTCCATTCGGCGGCGAAGTCGGCGAGGTCGACATCCTCTTGCTCGAGCGGGTGCGCGAGCATGAAGGGCCGAAAGAAGGCGACGTCGGCAAGGTCGGGACGCGGTGCCCGTCCCTCGCCCCAGGCGAACAGCGGCGCATAGGGCGGCGGGATCGCGTGCCACAGCTCCTCGACATCGTCGACCGGCACGCCGAACGCCTGTGCAAAAGCCTGTTTCGCCAGCCGCGCCGACACCCCGACGCGCATCCCGCCCAAAGCCAGTTTGAGCAGCGCATAACGCCCGTCGGCGTCGGTCCTGAGGAGACCCTGAGCCTGTCGAAGGGTCGTCTCGAAGGACCGCTGCAGATGGTTCGAGACGCGACTTCGACGGGCTCAGCCGCTCCTCACCACGAACGGATGGCGGTTCCGGCCACAACAGCGCCGCCGTCTCCGCCGTATCGCCGACAAAGTGCCGCGACAGCCGGAACAGTTCCTCGTCCACGCGCGTCGCGAGCAGCGTCCGCACCGTCCCCGCCTTCACCGCCGGAAAGTCGAGCGCCTCGGTCAACGCCGCAAGCGCCCAGCCGCGATCGGGATCGGGCGTATGCTTCAGATAATCGACGATCAGCGCCAGCTTGCTGTTGCGCGAGCGCGTGTAGATCAGCCGGTCGATCAGGGCGGCGAAGCGCTTCACGCCTCCTCCTCCAGGTCGCGGCCGACGAGGTGCAGCGCGCGCGCCTTGCGCTGGGTGAGTTCGCACCAGCGCAAGAGGCCGTCCTCGCTGCCGTGGGTGATCCAGCTCTCCTTGGGGTTCACTTCGGCGATCGTCGCGGTCAGTTCGTCCCAGTCGGCATGGTCGGAGATGACGAGCGGCAGTTCGACCATCCGTTGCCGCGCGCGCTGGCGCACCCGCATCCAGCCCGACGCCATCGCGGTGACGGGATCGGGGAGCCGCCGCGACCAGCGGTCGTTGAGCGCGGACGGCGGGGCAATGACGATCTGCCCCGCCATCGCCGCCTTGTCGGTTTCGGATACCAGCCGCAATTCGCCCAGATCGACGCCGTGCGCAGCATAGAGCGCGCACATCCGTTCGAGCGCGCCGTGAATATAGATCGGCGCATCCCAGCCCGCGCCGCGAAGTTCGGCGATCACCCGCTGCGCCTTGCCGAGCGCATAGGCGCCGACGAGTATCGCGCGGTCGGGCTCGGCACGCACCGCGCCGATCAGCTTGGCGATCTCATCCCCAGTCGGCGGGTGCCGGAACACCGGCAGGCCAAAGGTCGCCTCCGTCACGAAAATATCGCACGGCACCACCTCGAACGGTGCGCAGGTCGGGTCGGCGCGGCGCTTGTAGTCGCCGGTGACGACGATCCGCTCGCCGCGATACTCCATCAATATCTGCGCGCTGCCGAGCACATGGCCGGCGGGATGGAAGCTGAACCGCACCCCGCCGCGCTCGAACCCGTCGCCATAGGCAAAGGCCTGATTATGACTCGCCTCGGCATCGACGCCATAGCGCAGGGCCATGATCGCGAGCGTCTCCGGCGTCGCGAAGACCGATCCATGCCCGCTGCGCGCATGATCGGCGTGGCCGTGGGTGACCGCAGCGCGCGCAACGGGGCGCGACGGATCGATCCACAAGTCGGCGGGCTTCACATAGATGCCGCTCGGGTGCGGCTCGATCCAGCTAGCGCCGGGCATCAGGCGGCCAGCTTTCGCGCGCGGATCAGGTCGGCGACGAACATCTCGCGCTCCTTGGCCGCGCGTTCGCGGTCGGGCAGGCGGAGCAGGAACGACGGATGGACCGTCGCGATCAGCTTCGTGCCGCCCTCCAATTCATGCACCGACCCGCGCATCGACGCGATCGTCGCGCTTCGCCCCGTCACCCCGCGCAGCGCACTACCGCCCAGCGTCACGATCACGTCGGGCCGGACCAGCGCGCGCTCCTTGTCGAGCCACCAGCGGCAGATGTCGATCTCGGCAGCCGTCGGATTCTGGTGCAACCTTCGCTTGCCGCGCGGTTCGAATTTGAAATGCTTGACCGCGTTGGTCAGAAACAGCCGCCGTCGGTCCATGCCCGCTTCGTCGAGCGCTTCGTTCAGCACTTGCCCTGCCGGGCCGACGAAGGGCCGTCCCTGCAAATCCTCCTGATCGCCGGGCTGTTCGCCGACCAGCATGATCCGCGCCGTCGCCGGTCCCTCGCCCGCGACCGCCTGCGTCGCGTCGCAATAGAGCGGACAGCGCGTGCAGCGATCGAGCGCGCGTGCGATCGCGTCGAGCGTATCAAGGGCTTGGGTCGAGGCGTCGTCGTCGGTCACGCGTTTGCGCCATTTCTCCGTTCGCGCATTCGCAGCCGAAACGGCCACCGCGCGCATCCGTTCCACGCGCGCCTCGGCGCCTGCCAGCAACGGCGCGATATCCTGCGCCTCGGGCAGGTTATGCCAATATTTTTTCGGCATTTCGGCGCGCATCGCGGCGATCTTGACGCGCGCGGGGTTGAAGATCGCGCCATAATAGGTGCGCCATTGATCCTCGACCACATCGCTCTCCGGCACTTCGTCCCGCGTCCCGCCGGGGCCGTAACGCAGCTCCTCGTCCTGCCAGATCGCACGCGCGTCGGGGGTTACGATCGCCCAGTCCATGCCGGTGAAGCGACGCTGGAAAAAGGGGGCGGTCAGCCGCAGGATGCGGTGCGCGGGCTCGAACCACGCCGCGAAGCGCTCGCGCTCGCCATCCTCGCCCAGCCGCCGGAACCGCACGAAGGCGTGCATCTTGTGAACGTCGCGGCGGATCGCCTTGTCGGCCTTCATCAGCCAGTCGACATCGGCGTCGGTGCGCCGTTCAAGCAGCCGACGGTCTTGCAACGCGCGCCAAAGGACGCGGTAAAGACGAGCGGGCACCGCGGCATCGCGGTAACAGATCACCCGCTCGGCGATCGCAACCAGCTCGCGCGGCAGGCTGAGCGCGCCGGACGGCGGCAGCACCGCTGCGGCCTCGCCGAACAGCGATGCGCCCTCGCCGCCGCCGCGCCAGTTGATGTCCTCGGGCGCAATCCCGTCCGCCAGCAGGCTGCGCGCGGCGCGGCGCCATTCGCCGAAATCGCCGGGCGTTTGGAGAACGACCTCCCTCACAGCGCCAGCGTCAGTTGTTCCGCGGGCGGCGCGAAGCGGGCGCGCAGGTCGGCGGCGCGCTCCTCGACCTTCTCGCTCACGACGAGGTCGCCGGGACGTCGGCCCGACGCGACGAACGCCGACAGCAGCGTCTCGCCCATCACCCCGCCGCCCAGGATGGCGATGCGGTCGGGGTCGGTACCGCCGGAGTGGGGGCCACCGGTCTGGAGGTCCGTCGTCGTGCCGCTCATGGCGCCACCCTAGGCCGCGCAGCGGTCGCCGCCGGGCGCGGGCGTACCGTCGGGCCGTGCGCCGCATCGACCCGTTCCTCGTGCTCCTGCTCGGCGCCGCGGCCCTCGGCTCGTTCCTGCCGGCCACGGGCACGACGTTCGAGGTCGTGCGCACGGTCTCGACCGTCGGCATCGGGCTGCTCTTCTTCCTCTACGGCGCACGCCTCTCGACGGCCGAGACGGTACGCAACCTGAAGCACTGGCGGCTCCAGCTGAGCATCCTCAGCATCACGTTCGTGGTGTTCCCGGTGCTCGGTCTCGGCACGCGGCTGCTCCCGGACTCCTGGCTCGCACCGCAGCTCGCCGCGGGGCTGCTGCTGCTCACCCTGGTGCCGTCGACCGTGCAGGGCTGCGTGGTCTACACGCGGCTCGCGGGCGGCAACGTCGCGGCGGCGGTCGTCAGCGCGTCGACGTCGAACCTGCTGGGCGTGCTCCTGACGCCGCTGCTCGTCGCGCTCCTGATGGGCGGCGAGGCACGTGTCGACGCCGGGTCGGTGCTGCGCATCGTGCTCCAGCTGCTGGCCCCCTTCGCGCTCGGGCAGCTGCTGCGTCCGCTCGTGGGGGCGTGGGTCGAGCGCCACGACAAGGGCCTGAAGCGCTTCGACCGGTCGACCATCCTGCTGATCGTCTACGTCGCGTTCAGCGAGGGCACCGAGGCCGGGATCTGGTCGGCCGTCCCGCTGCACGACTTCGCGGTCGTGGCCGTGCTGGCGGCTGCCCTCCTCGCCCTGGGGCTCGCGTGGTGCACCGCGTGGGGCCGGCTGGTCGGGTTCGACCGCGGCGACCGGGTGGCGCTCCTGTTCTGCGGGAGCAACAAGAGCCTCGCGAGCGGGCTGCCGATGGCCACGGTGCTCTTCCCGAGCGACGTCGTGGCCTTCGTGGTGCTGCCGCTGATGATCTACCACCAGATGCAGCTCGTGGTCGGCTCGGTGCTGGCCGGACGGCTCGGGAGGTCGGCGCCGGCGGCCTAGGTCGAGCGGGTCCCTACTTCCGGTGACCCGTCACGGCGAGGGCGACGCCGAGCCCGACCATCGATGCTCCACCCAGGGCGCCGACGGCCTCGCCGCGGCGGGGCGAGCGGGCGAACCAGCCGCGCAGCGCACTGGCCACGACCGCCCACACACCGTCGCTGACCAGGCCGATCGCGAAGGCGACGAGTCCGAGCAGCAGCATCTGCACCGGCACGTGGCCCGCGCCGCGGTCGACGAACTGCGGCAGCACGGCGGCGAAGATCATGAAGGCCTTCGGGTTGGTGAGCCCCACCACGAACCCCTGGCGCAGGGCCGTCGGCAGCGACAGCGGGGCGCGGGTCGCGGTGCCGTCGACGTCGGTCATCGAGAGCTGCTTGCGGTGGCGGACGGCCTGCACGCCGAGCCACACCAGGTAGGCCGCACCGGCCAGCTTGACGACGGTGAACGCCAGGATGGACCGCTCCAGCAGCACCGACAGGCCCGCGGTCACGAGCAGCACGATGACGAGCAGGCCGAGCGAGTTCCCGAGGACGGTCACGAGCGCGACCGCGCGACCGTAGGCGAGGGCGCGACCGATGACGAACACGACGCTCGGGCCCGGGATCGCGATGAGGACGAGCGCGGCGACGCCGAAGGCGAGCAGCTGGTCGACGGTGATCATGCCCGCATCCTGCCCGACGGGCCGCCCACCCCACACCCCTTTTTCCGCCCCCTCCCGCTGAGCGTGACGTTTCGGGGGTGGGATCGACCGATCCACCCCGCAGACGTCACACCCAGCGGCGGTGAGGGCGGGGGTCGTGGGTCAGCGGGCGGCGTGCTCGCGGGCGAACGCGAGCGCCTCGAGCAGGTCGGCCTCGCGCTCCTGCAGGTCGGCCGCCTTGCGGGTGCTGACCTCGACCACGACCTCGCCCGAGAACGACGAGGCCGCCACCTCGTGCAGGAACTCCGCGCACGGCTGCGTGCCCCGGCCGGGAACCAGGTGCTCGTCCTTCGGCGATCCCGTGCTGTCGGCGAGGTGCACGTGCGCGAGCCGCTCCCCCAGCTCGCGGGCCATCGCGACGGGGTCGTCGGCCGCGGTGGCGCTGTGGGACAGGTCGAGCGTGACGTGCGCGTACTCCTCGCCGACGGGGTTCCAGTCGGGCAGGTAGGCGTGGAACTCCCGCTTGCCGGTGCGCCAGGGGTACATGTTCTCGACGGCGAACACCAGCCCGTGCTCGTCCTCGAGCTCCGCGATGCCCTCGACGAAGCCCTTCGCGTACTCGCGCTGCCACCGGAACGGCGGGTGCACGACGACGACCGACGCGCCGACCGTGTGCGCCATCTCGGCGCTGCGCTGCAGCTTGCCCCAGGGGTCGGTGCCCCAGACCCGCTGCGTGAGCAGGAGCGTCGGCGCGTGGACCGAGACGACCGGCACCTCGTGGAACTGCGACAGCGCCAGGCACGCCTCGGCGTCGGTGCTGACCTCGTCGATGCCGACCATCACCTCGACGCCGTCGTAGCCGAGCCGCGAGGCCGCCTCGAAGCCGCTCGCCGTCGTGCCCGGGTAGACCGAGGACGTCGAGAGGGAGACGCGGAGGGGGGCGGCCATGCTCAGAGGTGCGCCAGGTGCTCGAGGAGCACGCCCTCGCGCAGCGCCCACGGGCAGATCTCGAGCTCGTCGACGCCGAACAGGTCCATGGCCGCCTCCGCCACCACGGCCCCGGCGACCATCTGGTGGGCGCGGTCGTGGGAGACGCCCGGCAGCTGCGCGATCTCCTCGACGTCGAGGTGCACGATCTCCGAGATCAGCGGACGCAGGTCGGAGCGGCGCAGCACGCGGCGCACGTACTGGCCCTCGCTCGACGACGCCGCGCCGCACATGCGCGCGAGCGAGCGGAACGTCTTGCTCGTGGCGACCGCTCGGTCGAAGTGGCCGCCGCGCAGTAGCGGGCCCGCGACGTCGGCGATGACCGAGCGTGCGTGCAGCCGCAGCTCCTCGTGCGTGCGGCCGGTGTCGAGCCAGTCGCGGGTGAGCCGTCCGGCGCCGAGGGGCACCGATCGCGCGACCGTGGGCTCCTCGTCGGCGCCCACGGCGAGCTCGAGCGAGCCGCCGCCGATGTCGAACACGCCGAGCCTGCCGGCGGACCAGCCGAACCAGCGACGCACCGCGAGGAACGTCAGGCGGGCCTCGTCCTCGCCGGGCAGCACCCGCAGGTCGACGCCCGTGGCGGCGTGGAC
>LULF01000667.1_pt1 | contig 12450 bp, 8 predicted proteins | sample 728221 | NCBI WGS metagenome assembly LULF01 (sample SAMN03860296, study PRJNA289734) | marine metagenome | biome: seawater column; feature: ocean; material: water; isolation source: Red Sea water column Station 169 - depth 500m | place: Saudi Arabia: Red Sea | collected 2011-10-15 | depth 500 m | reverse complement strand
GCCCAGTCGAACCCCTGGGGTGCCTTCGCCGAAGCGCATCCGGTTGGGTCGGTCGTCGAAGGCGAAGTCAAGAACGCGACCGAATTCGGTCTGTTCGTCGGCCTTCCGGGCGACGTCGACGGGATGGTTCACATGTCGGACATCGCGTGGGGCATCTCGGGCGAAGAAGCACTGCACCTCCACCGCAAGGGCGAGAATGTGCAGGTCGTCGTTCTCGACGTCGACGTCGAGAAGGAACGCATCAGCCTCGGCATCAAGCAGCTTGAAAAGGGTGCTCCGGCCGTCGGCGGCGGTGTCGCCGCTTCGGGCTCGCTGAAGAAGAACGATGTCGTCACCGTCTCGGTCCTCGAAGTCCGCGACAACGGCCTCGAAGTCCAGGCCGGCGAAGATGGCGCCACCGGCTTCATCAAGCGCGCCGACCTTGGCCGCGACCGCGACGAACAGCGTCCCGAACGCTATCAGGTCGGTCAGAAGTTCGACGCGATGGTCACCGGCTTCGATCGTTCGAAGAAGCCCAGCTTCTCGGTCAAGGCGATGCAGATCGCCGAAGAAAAGGAAGCCGTCGCGCAGTACGGTTCGTCGGATTCGGGTGCGTCGCTCGGCGACATCCTCGGCGAAGCGCTGAAGGCCGGCAAGAAGGATTAATCCTTCCCCGCTTTCGCGGTGAAACAAAAGGCCCGCAGAGTGTCCCTCTGCGGGCCTTTTTCTTTCAGCGATATGTTTTGAAAGAACCCTGAATCATGATAGGTTCCATGCCGCGTTGGGAGGGGTCCTCACGCTGTGGAACCGGCAAAGACCGGATGGCCTGCGCCCGTGGGGCGCGCGTGATAACTAGGGGAAGCTGATGATCCGGTCGGAACTGGTTCAAATGATCGCGAGTGAAAACAGCGTCGAGCTGCGCGGCTTCGGCGCCTTCTCGACCCGCGAACGCGAGTCGCGCACCGGGCGCAATCCGCGCACCGGCGCGCCGGTCGCGGTAAGCGCCAAGAGCGTGCCCTATTTCAAGCCGGGCAAAGAAATGCGCGAGCGGCTGAACGGCTGAAGGTTCACACCTCGTCATTGCGCGTGTAGCGAAGCAATCCAGAGCGGTTTACGCCGGCTCTGGATTGCTTCGCTACACGCGCAATGACGAATTTCAGCCTCAGTTCTTGAGCCGGTAGCCCGTGCGGAACATCCAGAAGATCAGGCCGAGGCACAGCGCCAGAAAGAGCGCCACCGCGCCCATGCTGACCTCGATCGCCACGTCGCCCTGTCCGAAAAAGGTCCAGCGAAAGCCGCTGATCAGATAGACGACGGGATTGAACAGCGTCACCGCGCGCCACGCGGCGGGCAGCATGTCGAGCGAATAGAAGGCGCCGCCCAGGAAGGTCAGCGGATAGACGACGAGCAACGGGATCACCTGCAGCTGTTCAAAGCTCTGCGCCCAGATGCCGATGATGAAGCCGAAGAGGCAGAAGGTCACCGCCATCAGCACCATGAAGCCGACCATCAGCACCGGATGCGCGACCTGAATATCGACGAACAGATGCGCGGTCGCGAAAATGATCGCGCCGATGATCACCGATTTGGTCGCCGCCGCGCCGACATAGGCGATCAGCAATTCGAGCGGCGACATGGGCGAGGACAGCATCTCATAGATCGTCCCCGTCCATTTGGGCATGTAGATGCCGAAGCTCGCGTTGCTGATGCTTTCGGTGAACATCGTCAGCATCATTAGCCCCGGCACGATGAACGCGCCATAGGGCACGGCGCTGACATCGCTCATCCGGCTGCCGATCGCCGATCCGAAGACGACGAAATAGAGCGTGGTGGTGATGACGGGCAGCATCAGGCTGGTCCACACCGTACGCCCGAAGCGCGCCATCTCGAACATGTAGATCGCGCGGATACCGCGGACGTTGCCGATCATGCCGCCGCTCCTTCGCCGTCCCGGGGTTCGTGTACCAGCCCGACGAAAATATCCTCGAGCGAGCTTTGCCGCGTGTGCAGATCCTTGAAAGCGATGCCGATATCGGTCATCCGCCGCAGCAGCGAAGGTACGCCGGTCGCCTCGGCCTGGCTGTCGAATTCATAGACAAGCTCATGCCCCTCCCCCGCCAGTTCGAGCGTCCAGTCGCCGAGTTCGGCCGGAATGGCATCGAGCGGTTCGGCAAGATTGAGCGTCAGCGTCTTGCGCCCCAGCTTCTTGATCAGCGCGTTCTTCTCTTCGACGAGGATCAGCTTGCCGCGCGTGATGACGCCGACGCGGTCGGCCATTTCTTCGGCCTCTTCGATATAATGGGTGGTCAGAATGATCGTCACCCCGCGCTCGCGCAGGCCCCGCACCATATTCCACATGTCGCGGCGCAGCTCGACGTCGACCCCCGCGGTCGGTTCGTCGAGGAAGAGGATTTCGGGTTCGTGGCTCAGCGCCTTGGCGATCATCACGCGGCGTTTCATTCCGCCCGACAATTCCATGATCTTGCTGCCGCGCTTGTCCCACAGCGACAGATCCTTCAGCAATTGCTCGATGAACGCCGGATCGCGCGGCTTGCCGAACAGCCCGCGCGAGAAAGTGACGGTGGCCATCACCGTTTCGAACGAATCCGTGTGCAGTTCCTGCGGCACCAGCCCGATCATCGATCGCGCCGCGCGATAATCGCGAGAATGGTCGTGACCACCCACCGTCACCGTGCCTTCGCTCGGCGTGACGATCCCGCAGACGATGCTGATCAGCGTCGTCTTGCCCGCCCCATTGGGACCCAGCAAAGCGAATATCTCGCCCTTCTCGATGCGAAGGTCGACACCCGCCAAGGCGCGATGCCCGCTCTTGTAAGTCTTTCCCAGACCTGAAATTTCCAGAACCGCTGTCATGCACGACGGTCTAGCCGAGGAGCGCGCCGGGACAAAGCGGCAAAGATGACTTGACCTCCCCTCGCCCATCGGCATGACAGGCCGCGGTGCGCGGACGTGGCGGAATCGGTAGACGCAGCAGACTTAAAATCTGCTATCCGAACGGGTGTGCGGGTTCGAGTCCCGCCGTCCGCACCAACCGCTGGCACAGGGGAAGCACAGGGATATGACGCGCCGCAGCCTCCGTTCGCGCCGCGGCGCGCGGTTCGCGGGCACCGTGCTGCTGGTCGCCGCGCTCGCCGGATGCGGCCTGTTCGGCGGTGGCGGGGGTCCGGTGCGGATCGCCGCGATGGGGCCGCTCAACGCCGCAGCGAGCCCGCTCAACGGCGAACTGTCCGCCCCCAATGCGGCGCTGCTCGAAATGACGGCGCAGGGGCTTGTCGGCTATGACGCCGACGGCCAGATCGACACCGGCCTTGCCGAACGCTGGACGGTGACCGGCGACGGGCGCAGCTATATTTTCCGGTTGCGCGAGGCAAAATGGTCGAACGGACGCGAAGTGACCGCAGACGACGTGGTTTCGGTGCTGCGCGCTTATCTTGGCACGAACAGCCGCAATCTGCTGCGGGATGATTTCCCGGAGATCGAGACCGTCCGCGCGATGACCGATCAGGTCATCGAAATCCGGCTCGCGGTGCCGCAGCCCAATATGCTCGAACTGCTCGCGCAGCCTTCGATGACGATCGTTTACAAGGGCATGGGCTGGGGACCGATGCGATCGCGCAAGGCCGGACGCGCGCTGCTGCTGACGCCCGCGCCCGACCCGCTCGCCGACGATCCCGAGGCCGCCGAAGCCGCCGCAAACGATCCCGCCGCATCGGTCGAACTTGTCGGCACAACGCCCGCCGGAGCGCTCGCACGCTACAACAATGGCTATGCCGACGGCGTGATCGGCGGCCGCTTCTCGACCCTCCCCTATTTCCTCGTCTCCAGCATCGGCCGTTCACGCCTGATCGTCGATCCGGTGCCGGGGCTTTTCGGCCTTTCTTTCACCAGCGCCGAAGGGTTCCTCGCCTCCGACATCAACCGCGACGCCCTGTCGCGCGTCGTGCGGCGGCAGCGCCTGATCGACGCCTTTGGCCTTGCCGAATGGCAACCGCAGCGTTCGCTTCGGCCGGCGGTGTACCGCCGCGATGGCGGCCCCGAACCCTTGCAGCCTGCCTGGGCCGACTTCGACAATGATTCACGCTTCGCCCAGTCGAAGCGGGTGGTCGATAGCTGGCGCGCCGCCGGGCGAGAGATTGCGCCGCTCCGCATCGCGGTCCCCCAGACACCGGGCGGCCGCATTCGCCCTCTGGGCGCTTCGCCGGCTGTCGTGCCAGCGCGACACGCTGTGCAACCGCGAAGCGCAGGCGAAGATCGACCAGGCCGTGCTCAATATCGACAGTGGCCAGCGCGCGCGCCAGATCGGCGAGATCGAGACAATGCTGGGGCGCTACACCCCGTTCATTCCGATCGCCACCCCGCTGCGCTGGTCGGTCGCGTCGCAGCGGCTTACGGGGTTCAAACCCAATGCGCGGGCCGCCCACCCATTGAATCGCCTGCTCGCCAGACCCAACTAATAATAGGCGCACATCGTCGTGCGCGGTTGGAAAGGACGCCGATGCCCCCCTCGACGCCCAATACGGACGCGATTTTCGAAGCCCTGGTTGCCGATCGCAACAATCCCGCGGCGCTGCGCAAGCGCATCGAAACGCTGGAGTTTCTCCTTGAACGCAGCTTCACCATTCCCGGTATCAACCGGCCGGTCGGGCTCGACGCGATCGTCGGGCTGGTGCCCGTCGTCGGTGATGTCGTGACCGCCGTCATGGGGGCCTATATCATCTGGGAAGCGCGCAATCTGGGCATGCCCAAATGGAAGCTGTGGCGGATGATGGGCAATCTCGGCGTCGATACCGCGCTTGGGGCCATCCCGCTTGTCGGCGACGCCTTCGACTTTCTGTTCCGGTCGAACACGCGCAACCTGCGCATCATCCGGAAGCATCTCGACAAGCATCACCCCGGAACGATCGTCATCGACCAGTAGGCGGTTCCCATCGGGTGTCTGATAGTGCTAGCACAGCAGCTTCAGACCCTGCTCATGGAGACCGAGATGACCCGCGCCCGCCTTGCCGCGCTCGCCCTTGCCTGTTCGCTGTCCGCGGCGGCCTTTGCCGCGACCGATACCGACCCCTGGCTGTGGCTGGAGGATATCGAGGGGGCGAAGGCGCTGGCGTGGGTGAAGGCGGAAAATGCCGCGACCGACAAGCTGATCCTGAACCGCCCCGGTTTCGAACAGGATCGGGCGCGCGCGAAAGCGATCCTCGACGACGACCGCCAGATTGTCGACCCAGGTCAGGTGATGGGCGATACCATTACCAACTTCTGGCGCGATGCGGACCATCCGCGCGGCATCTGGCGGCAAAGTCCGCTGAGTGCCTATCTTGCGGGAACGCCCGAATGGACGACGCTGATCGACGTCGATGCGCTCGGAAAGACGGAGGGACAGAGCTGGGTCTGGCACGGCGCCGACTGCCTTGCCCCCACCTACACGCGCTGTCTCGTCTCGCTCAGCCCCGGCGGCACCGATTCGGACGTGGTGCGCGAATGGGACCGCACCACCGGTCGCTTCGTGGCCGACGGCTTTGCGTTGCCGCAGGCGAAGAGCGCGGTCGTATGGGAAGACGCCGACACGCTGCTCGTCGCCACTGACTATGGCGAAGGCAGCATGACCGCGTCGGGCTATCCGCGCATCGTCAAGCGCTGGAGGCGCGGCACGCCGCTCGCCAGCGCCGCGGTCGTCGCCGAAGGCGAAGCGAGCGACGTCGGGATCAATCCGATCGCGATCGACGACGGCAAGACGCGCTGGGTTCTCATTGCCCGCAACAAGAGCTTCTATACCAGCGACTATAGTATCCGCGCCGCCAACGGCTCCGGCTTCGTCCCGGCGCCGATCCCCGACACCGCCGACCTGCGCGATGTCATCGGCGGTCAGGCGATCATCTTCCTAAACAAGCCCGCCGACGGCTTCGGCGAAGGCTCGCTCGTCGCGCTGTCGCTCGCCAACGCGGCGGCCGGACGCCCCGCGAAAATGGCGGCGGTGATGGCGCCGACGAAAGCGCAGGCGATCGAGGAGGTCAGCGCGACCGACAATATTCTCTGGGTCAAGGCGCTCGACGATGTCGAAGGCAAGCTGTTCGCACTGCGCCGCGATCCCGCGAGCGGCAGCTGGACGCAGCGCAAGGTGCCGCTCGCGGCCAATGCGACGGTCCATCTCGCGGGCGCGATCGCCAAGCGCGACACGATCTTCGCAACCGCCGAAACGATGCTCGACCCGCCGACGCTCTATGCCGTCACCGATGGCGCCGCACCGCGCGTCGTGCAAAGCCTCCCCGCGACCTTCGACGCCAAGGGCATGACGGTGGAGAAGCGCTTCGCGACATCGAAGGACGGCACCAAAATCCCCTATTTCCTCGTCCACAAGACCGGCGCCAAGGGCCCCGTCCCCGCACTGATCCACGCTTATGGCGGCTTCCGCGCTGCGCAGACGCCGGGCTATCTGACCGGTCAGCCCTATCGCGCCGGTCCGCTCGGCCTGTTCTGGGTCGAGGACGGCAACGCTTACGTCCTCGCCAACATTCGCGGCGGCGGCGAATATGGCCCCGCCTGGCATCAGGCCGCGCTGCGCGAAAAGCGCCAGAACAGCTTCGACGACCTCCACGCCGTCGCGGAAGATCTGGTCAAGACCGGTATCAGCAGCAAGGGCAGGATCGCCATTTCGGGCCGCTCGAACGGCGGCGTGCTGGTCGGCGCCGCGATGACGCAGCGCCCCGATCTTTATGGCGCGGTCATTGCGGGCTCGCCGCTCGAGGATATGAAGCGCTATAACAAGCTGCTCGCGGGTGCCTCGTGGGTTGCCGAATATGGCAATCCCGACGATCCTGCCGACTGGGCCTTCCTGTCGAAATATTCGCCCTATCAGAATGTCCGCAAAGGCGTGAAATATCCGCCGATCTTTCTGTACCTTTCGACGAAGGATGATCGCGTCCATCCCGGCCACGCCCGCAAATTGGCCGCAAAGCTGCAGGATTATGGCAACCGCGTCTATTATCACGAATATCTCGAGGGCGGCCACTCGGTCGGCGCCGACCATGCCGAGGACGCGGTGCGCGCGGCCATGCTCCACGCCTTCCTGCTGTGCGAACTGGTCGAGCGGAAATAGCCGGTCGCTCAGCCGCCGCGATCGTCATGCGCCGCGGCGGCGCGCTGCGGCAGAGCGAGGATCAGCGTGACGATCGCGATGGCAAGCACCGCCGAGGCACCGGCGCGGCTCAGCGCCAGCCCGCCATGGTCGACCGGCTTGTCCAGAAAATCGCCGACCACGGCGCCAAGCGGACGGGTCAGGATGAAGGCGGCCCAGAACAGCGCGACATGGCTGATCGCGGTGCGATAATAGGCGATGGCGAGCAACGCGAGCAGCGCACCGAAGATGATCGCCGACCCGAGGTAGCCGAGCGGGCCGTCGGCAATCCAGTCGCCGAGCGCGGTGCCCAGCGTCTGCGAAAAGGTGATCGTCAGCCAGTAATAGAGCTCGGCCCGCGGCTCATGCACCGACTGGATCGAGATGCTGCCGAGCATCCGGTGCCAGACCGCGAGCGATGCCAGCACCGCGCCGAGCAAGAGCAGCGAACCGCCGGGATAGCCGATACCGAGCGAGCGCGTCGCAAAGTCGGCCATTGTCGTGCCCGCCGTCGTCGAGGCGATGATCGTCGCCCAATAGAGGAAGGGATGAAAGGCGCGGGCGCGAATCTGCCAGACGATCAGGATCGCCAGCACCGCCGCAAAAATCGCGGTGCCGACCAGATAGCCCAGATTCATCGACATGCTCACCGTGTCGCCCGCGGTCTCGCCAAAGGTGGTCGCCAATATCTTGATGATCCAGAAACCCAGCGTCACCGCCGGCACCTTGGTCAGCACCTGCTTTTCCCTATCGGTCATTTGCATCTCCTTGTGTGGCGCACGATTAGCGCGGCGGAGCGTTTCGCCCTATAAGCAGGCGCTTATTCCCGTCCCGATAAGCGGAAGTGCCATGCCATCTATCCAGTCTGCGCCCGGTAAAAGCCGCTTTTCGTCCCGTCTGATCGGCCCGATCGCCGTGGTGGCGCTTCAAGCCGTCGCCGCGAGCTATTTCGTCGTCGACGGGATCGACGATCTGATCGAACAGGCCGGACGCGGCTTCAGCGTCGAGGTGATGATGGAATGCCTCGTCGCCCTCGCACTGCTCGCCGGCGTCGTACTCGGCGCGCGCCACCTGCGCCGGATCGCAGCCGATCTCGCACGCGCCGACGATGCGCTCGCCCGCGCGCGCGGCGCACTCGCCGACCATATTGCCCATCGCTTCGATGCCTGGTCACTGACGCGCGGAGAGAGCGACGTCGCGCTGTTCGCGCTCAAGGGCTGCGACGTCGCCGAAATCGCTCGACTCCGCGGCGCTGCGCCAGGCACCGTGCGCGCGCAGCTCAGTCAGGTCTATGCCAAGGCGGGCGTCGGCAGCCAGGCCATGCTGATGTCGCTGTTTCTGGAAGACCTGCTCGACACCGATCCCGCCGCGGGGCCGCAACGCGGCGAGTGAGGGGCGTCGATCCATTGGCTCGCCGCTGGGACGCCACGCGATCGCCGATACCCGCACGCAATGGATGGAACGGGACTCGATCCTGCCGCATCGTCGGCGGAACCCAGCCCTGTGATCTGCGCGACGGCCGCCGCGAGCGTGCGCCCGGAGACATGAAACCGCGTAGCCGATACCGTTCAGATCGGCTGCAACGACGATAGCGATCCTCTTGCGCCCCGCCCATGATGCGATGGCAAAGATCGCAGGCCGCATCACGCGCAAAGGACGATTCCGGATAAGGGGGCGGCCTTCCGTTCGGGCGCGCGGACGCGACCGAAAGCGGGCGGAGCATAGCATAGACGCGTACTAAGCCACTAAAATAAAGCCATTCCTTCATTCATATATACATTGGTTTCAATGTATATTGACATCAATATCAACATGGCTCAGCTTCCTGGCAGGAGAAAGCTCCAGCCGGCTACCGGCACAAAATCAGGGGAGAGAATATGCTACACATCCGGCCCGCTCGCACTTCGCGCACGGTCAGCCTTCTCGCGTTGGGAATCGCCATCGCGACTCCCGCGGCCGCTCAGCAAGGGCCACAGGCCGAGGAAGCAACGGACGGCAATCTGATCATCGTGACGGCGCAGAAGCGCGAAGAAGCCATTCAGGATGTGCCGATCGCAATATCGGCCTTCTCCGCCGAGGCGCTCGACAATTACAAGATCGAAAGCGGCTCGGAGTTGCTGCGCGCGGTCCCGAACGTGAATTTCTCCAAGAGCAATTTCAGCATGTACAACTTCTCGATCCGCGGGATCGGGACCAAGGCGATTTCGGCGTCCAGCGATCCCGCGGTCGCGGTGAGTTTCAACAACACGCCGCTGATCCGCAACCGGCTGTTCGAATCCGAACTCTTCGACATGCAGCGTGTGGAAGTGCTACGCGGCCCGCAGGGAACGCTTTATGGCCGCAACGCCACGGCGGGGGTGGTGAACCTGATTCCCGCGCCGCCCGATGACATGTTCGGGCTGGATACCAAGGTCGAGGTCGGCAACTACAAGACGATGCGGGCCAGCGGGATGATCAACGTCCCGATCACCGACACGCTGGCGATCCGCGCTGCCGGCGCACTGACAAGCCGCGACGGGTTCGACTACAACACATTTACCCAGCGACGCGTCAACGGCCGCCAGCTCTGGTCGACCCGCCTGTCGATGCAGTGGGACCCCAGCGATCGCCTGAAAATCAATGCTATCTGGCAGCATTTCGACGAAGATGACGATCGGTCGCGCACCGGCAAACAATTGTGCACGCGCGATCCCGGCCCGGCAGAGATCAATGGCATCCGGATTCCCGATGGGACGCAGCCGGGCGTCGTCACGCCACTTGAAGAGAATCTGCGGGGGCGCTTCAGCCAGGGTTGCCAATCCGCGTCGCTGTACGACGATGCCGCCTATGGCACGCCGAACGGATCGGGCCTTGCCTTTGTCGTCGCCGGTCAGGTGGTCATTCCGATGGGCCTTCCGCCGGGCAATGCCTTTCAGCAGGTCTATGCCTTCCTTCCGACCGATCCTTTTGTCGATGCAACCCAGTCGCGCAACCTCAGGGAAATCGCGACCGGCTATGATCCGGTTTTTCGCGCCAAGAACGATATCTTCCAGGGTAATGTGGAATTCGACGTCACCGATGCCCTGACCTTCGTGTCGCAGACCGCCTATGCCCGCGATCGCTACTATTCGTCGCAGGATTATAATCGCTTCGTATCCGGACCGTTGTTCAGCGATACGACCGGGCTGCTCGACCCGCAAACAGGGATTCCGATAAGCCAGGCTCATGCCGCGCCGGGCGGCATTTTCTGCGACCCGCAGCTGGGCTGTTCCAACCGCCTGCTGGCGGTCGATCTCAGCCGGTCGCGCAATCGTCAATGGTCGCAGGAGTTCCGTCTGCAATCCTCCTTCGACGGACCGTTCAATTTCAACCTTGGCGTCAATTATCTCGATTTCAAAACGCAGGACGACTATTTCGTTTTCAACAACGCCTTCACCTACATCGCATATAATCTGTACAATCGTTCGCCCCCCTATGGCACGACCAATTACGACCCCTGCCCGATCGGAACGACGGGAAGCGATTGCGTTTACGTCGACCCCAATCCGATCGATTCCCTCGATGAACAGGGCCATAATTATTTTCTCAGCCGCAATCTGGTGCGGACGAAATCCTGGGCGATTTTTGGTGAGGCCTATTGGAACGTCACCGAAAATCTGAAGATCACCGCAGGCCTGCGCTGGACCAAGGACAAGAAAACCACCACGCCGGTGCAAAGCCAGTTGCTGCTTGGCGGCGGCGGCGGGACCATCGGGACGAGCGGCGGCAATGTAAGCTTCGGATATCCGACCGATCCCGATGTCGTCCAGAAATGGTCGGAACCGACGGGCCGCATCGTGATCGACTGGAAGCCCGATCTGGGCTTTGCCGACCAGACTCTGATCTATGCGTCTGCCTCGCGCGGTTACAAAGGCGGCGGCACCAACCCGCCGCGCCCAAATCTGAACCCGCGTATCGTCCAGTTTCAGCCACTGCCGGCGACCTTCAAGCCCGAATATGTGACCGCCTTTGAAATCGGGACGAAAAACAGCTTCGACGGGGGGCGGGTCACGCTGAACGCGACGGCATTCTATTATGATTACGAAGACTACCAGATCTCGCAAATCGTCGATCGCATTTCGCTCAATGAAAATTTCGACGCGACGAGCTGGGGCCTCGAACTCGAAACCGCATGGCAGCCGTCGCGCGCATTCCGGGTCGACGCCAATCTGGGCTATCTGCGAACCCGCCTCAAGAAGGGTGCCCGATCAATCGACGTGATGAACCGCACACAGGGCAATCCGGACTGGGTGTTGCTGCGCCCGTGGATCCAGCTGCCATCGAACTGCATCGCGCCGCGAGAGATCGTCGAGAATATCCTCAGCAATCCCGTGACCCAGTTCGGAGTGGGCCTGAATGCCCTGCAGGCGTTGTGCGGTGGGTCCAAGGAAATGGGAACCTTCGACCCGTCCATCACCGACGGCTTGCCGCTCTATCAGTTTTACGGGTTCGAATATAATCCGATCACCGACGCACCCAACGGCGGACGCGGATTCTTTGCCGATCTGGAAGGCAACGAGCTGCCCAACGCTCCGCGCCTGACATTCAATATCGGTGCCCAATATACTATTCCCATCGACAATGGTGATTGGGAACTGACCCTGAGAGGCGATTATTACCGTCAGTCCAAAAGCTTCGCACGCGTATATAATAGCGCCTATGACCGCTTGAAGGGATGGGACAATGTCAACCTGGCGGTAACACTGATGCGGCCCGATGATGAATTGACATTTCAGTTCTACGTTAAAAATGTCTTCAACAAATCGCCCATCACCGACTTTTTCACCAACAGCGACGACACGGGACTAAGCACGAACGTATTTACGTTAGATCCCAGAATATTCGGCTTCAGTATCGTGAAGCGATTCTGAGGTCTATCTTCCAGCTTCCGGCGGGTCAGGCGAGCAAAATGGTCATACGGCCCGGCCTTCCTGTACTCGACCGGTTACGCGACAGCGGGCTGCCCCGGCATAATGTTGCGCTTGATCTGACCGTTGGGCGCCGCGGAATGGGGGCGTCGCTGAACGGAAGCTGGAATGGTCCGGCGCGCGTCCGCTCGGACGCCGCCGCCGGCGCGACGGAATTTTGTTATCCATCCTGGGCGCAGTTCAATCTGGGGTTGTTTGTCGAGCCCGAACGGTGGGGCGGAATATCGCGCGCGAAATTGGGCGTCCAATCTAAGAGTATCCCTCGATCTCCAGAATATTCTGAACGGATATCAAAGGGTGACGGTTTTGGGCGCGACCACGCGACGCGGTTTGACGCGCGACGAAATCGACCCATTGGGCCGAACCATCCGCCTTAATAGCCGAAAACAATTC
>LULF01000370.1_pt1 | contig 12696 bp, 9 predicted proteins | sample 728221 | NCBI WGS metagenome assembly LULF01 (sample SAMN03860296, study PRJNA289734) | marine metagenome | biome: seawater column; feature: ocean; material: water; isolation source: Red Sea water column Station 169 - depth 500m | place: Saudi Arabia: Red Sea | collected 2011-10-15 | depth 500 m | reverse complement strand
CCGAGGACGAGATCATCACGGCCCTCCATTCATTCATAGGCTTTACCGTTTTGGCGAGGGGGTCGGGAAGGCGCGTCCACTGGGTCCCTATGAAAGATCACCGTTACGATCTTGCGGCCATGGCTTCCCACATTAACGAGTATACCAAGATCATCTACCTCGCCAACCCCGACAACCCCATGGGAACCTATTTCACCGTGGCGGAATTCGACGCCTTCATGGAGAGAGTTCCGGAGCGTGTCCTCATCATCATGGATGAGGCGTATTTTGAGTTCGCCCAGCCGATCGCCGATTACCCCGATTCCATGCATTACAGATACGACAATGTGATTACACTCCGGACATTCTCGAAAGCGTACGGACTCGCCGGCGCAAGGATAGGTTACGGTTTTGCTCACGATCAACTCATCTCGAACCTTATGAAAGTGAAACTTCCGTTCGAACCGTCTCTGCTGGCGCAGTCGGCGGGGCTGGCGGCACTGGAAGATGTTTATCATTTGGATAAGACAGTCGAGACTACGCGAGCTGGCCTCAGCTATTTCTCCGAAGAGCTGAATCGTCTCGGTGTCGACTTCATCCCGTCGGTGGCGAATTTTGTCACCACAAAGTGGCCTTCACCGGAAAGGTGTGAGGAGATGTGCCAGAAGATGCTCGAGCGGGGCGTTATCCTCCGGAACCTCAAACCGTTCGGCTGGCCCGACTGCCTGAGGATTTCCATCGGCGTCCATTCCGAAAATGAAGCGTGTGTCAAGGCACTGAACGAAGTGTTGTAACTGTGGCGAAGGAAGTCGAGTTGTGCTTAATTTTGGTTGATCCAGACGCATGACTCACCAGACAGAGACCGCCGAACCTGAAGTCGCCGCCGCGGCGCAGAAAGATCCCGTCCCCATCAAGGGAATCCATCATGTGGAGCTGTGGGTGGGAAACGCCAAGCAGGCGGCCTATTTTTACAGAAATGCGTTTGGCTTCTCGCAAGTCGCCTATTCCGGACTCGAGACAGGTAATCGCAGCTTCGCTTCCTACGTCCTGACACAAGGGAAGGTGACCCTTCTGCTCTCCACCCCCCTCAAGAGCGACAGCAGCATGACAAACCATCTCGCTTCTCACGGCGACGGCGTTCGGGATGTGGCTTTCCATGTTGACGATGTAGACGCCTGTTTCGCCGCCACTATCGACCGAGGCGCCAAATCTGTTATGGAACCGCGAGATTTCGAGGACGACAACGGCACAGTCCGCCGGGCCGCCATCCACGCCTACGGCGACACCGTCCACTCCTTCATCTCAACGAACGAATACAATGGGCCGTTCCTTCCGGGGTACGGTGAGTCGGTGATTTCCGGCGACGACTGTGGACTGAAAATTGTCGATCACGTGGTGGCGAATGTTGAATTGGGAAAAATGAATGAACTTGTGGAGTTTTACGCAAGGGTCATGGGATTCACTCAACTTCTCCATTTTACCGATGATGACATTTCCACGGAATACAGCGCCCTCATGTCCAAGGTGATGCAGAACGGCAACGGGCGAATCAAGCTCCCCATCAATGAACCGGCGGAGGGGAAGAAGAAATCTCAGATCGAGGAATACCTCGATTATTACAACGGTCCCGGCGTTCAGCATGTGGCGTTGCTGACAGGTGACATTATCGAGACAGTCGCGAAACTCCGTGAGAACGGCGTGGAATTTCTGGAGGTCCCCGGCTCGTACTACGACATGCTTGAAGATCGTGTGGGAAAAATTGACGAGAGCATCGACGCCATCCGAAAGCTCGGGATTCTCGTGGACAGGGATGATGAAGGGTACCTTCTTCAACTGTTCACGAAGCCTGTTGAGGACCGCCCCACGCTGTTCTACGAAATCATCCAGCGGAAGGGGAGCCAAGGCTTCGGCTTCGGCAATTTCAAGGCCCTCTTCGAAGCCATCGAGCGGGAACAGGCGCTCCGGGGGAACCTCTGATGCATCGGTACCACACGCTCGGCAAGATTCCCAGAAAACGGCACACCGCCCTTAGGGACGAGAACGGGAAGATTTATCACGAGGAGTTGAAAGGGAACAAAGGGTTTGACGGGCCGTCGTCGCTGATTTACCACATCCACCGGCCGACGGCTGTGGCGGGGACGAAACTTCTCCGGGAAGTGAAGCTTGAAGAGGACCCGGACAGGAGTCTCCGGATGCGGCACTTTTACACCTCCAAGCTGAAGAGGGGCGGTAGCCACGTCCTTGATCGGACGCCCATCATGTTCAACAACGACGTGGTGCTCTGGATGGCGTTCCCCGATAAGGAGGACGATTTCTATTACAGGAACGGCCAAGGCGACGAGATTATCTATGTGAGTGATGGCGAGGGCGTTCTTGAGACCGCCTTCGGAGAAATCGCCTATTCCCGGGGTGACTACCTCATCGTTCCGCGGGGGATCATGCACCATCTCAAGTTCACCGGCGGGGAGCAGCGGTTCCTTATCATTGAAGGGAAAGGTGAAACGAGAACGCCGCGGCGGTACCGCAACGATTACGGTCAGCTCATCGAGCGGAGTCCCTTCTCAGAGCGCGATTTCCGAGTGCCGGAAAACCTCACCACCATTGACAAAGCAGAACCGACGCCTGTTATCGTCAAACAGCGCGACCTCCTGACTGAAGTGATGCTCGATCATCACCCCTTTGACGTCATCGGCTGGGACGGCTACTACTATCCGTACGCTTTCAACATTAACGATTTCGAACCGATTGTGGGGAGAGTGCACGAACCGCCGCCTGTGCATCAGACATTTCAGGGCGATAATTTTGTGGTCTGCTCCTTCTGCCCCCGGCCCTACGATTTTGGCGAGGACGCCATCCCTGCACCGTACAATCACTCAAACGTCATGTCCGATGAAGTGATCTATTACGCCAAGAGTGAATTCATGTCCCGGAAAGGGGTGGAGTACGGCTCCATCACACTCCATCCCGATGGAATCACCCACGGCCCTCACCCCGGAAAGTATGAAGAGTCCATCGGCATGAAGGAGACGAACGAACTGGCCGTGATGGTGGATACTTTCTACCCTCTTCTGGTGGCGAAGGAAGCCGTCCCCATCGAGGATCCGAACTACGCCAAGTCGTGGCTGGAGGGCGATTTCGATAATGCCCTCGGGGAGTAGCGGAGACTGACTCCTCCACCTCGCGGAGAGTGACACCTGACATGGACGAGACCACTGACCCGGAACTGACCTCTTGGGTGGATGTCCCTCCCGGCTCCCACTTCCCGATCCAGAACCTCCCCTTCGGCGTCGCAGCCCGGAGTGATGGAAAACACTTCATCACTTCTGCCATCGGCAACCACGTCCTCGATCTCAGCGAGCTGGAGAGGCGGGGCGTTTTTTCCACCACACCGCTTGCCGGAAAAAACGTCTTTCAGAGCGCCAGTCTGAACCAGTTCATGGCTTTGGGGAGAGATTCGTGGAAGGCCGTCCGGGCGACGGTGAGTCACCTGCTCCAAGCGGACAACCCCGCCATCCGCGACAACGGTGAATTGAGAGAGAGCGCCCTCGTCTCCGCTTCGGAGGTTCAGATGGTGATGCCGGTGGAGATTGGCGATTATACCGATTTCTATTCTTCAAAGGAACACGCCACCAATGTGGGGACCATGTTCCGCGGCGCCGACAACGCCCTCATGCCGAACTGGCTCCACCTTCCGGTGGCCTACCACGGAAGAGCCTCATCTGTGGTCGTCTCCGGGACGCCCATCCACAGGCCCTCCGGACAGACGCTCCCCGAAGGGGCTGAAGCGCCTCAGTTCGGCGAGAGCAGAGTGCTCGACTTTGAGCTGGAGATGGGCTTTTTTATCGGACCGCCCGGCGAGCTCGGAGAGCCGATCTCAGTCAGCGACGCCGCCGATCACATCTTCGGAATGGTGTTGGTCAACGACTGGTCAGCCCGGGACATTCAGAAATGGGAGTACCAGCCGCTGGGGCCGTTTCTCGCCAAGAACTTCGGCACCACTATCTCGCCGTGGATCGTTACCATGGAAGCGCTGGAACCGTTCAGTTGCGCCGGCCCCGAGCAGACGCCCGAGCCCCTCCCCCATCTCCGGTCAGAAGGGAAGCGGACTTTCGATATTGAACTGGAGGTGCAACTGTCACCGGAAGGAAGTGACGCGACAACAATCTCCCGTGGAAACTTCAACACACTTTACTGGGACATCTGCCAGCAACTGGCTCATCACACAGTTACGGGGTGTAACGTGCGGACCGGCGATCTCCTCGCTTCCGGCACCATCTCCGGCAGTGCGCCGGTGAGCCGGGGGAGTATGCTTGAACTGACATGGATGGGGAAAGAGCCGCTGAAGCTGTCCGATGGCGAGGAGCGAAAGTTTCTTCAGGACGGCGACAGCGTCACCATGACTGGCTGGTGTGAAGGCGATGGTTACCGCGTCGGTTTTGGCGAATGTGCCGGAACAATCCTGCCAGCGAACGAAGTATGATCATCGATCCAGACAAACAGCCCTTCTCTGACAATCATAAGCTGATGATCGGCTCCATCGTGCCGAGGCCCATCGCATTTGTCTCCACTGTCTCACCGGACGGCAAGAACAACCTCGCCCCTTTCTCCTACTTCAACGGCGTCTGTTCCAATCCTCCCACAGTCATGTTCGCGCCGGCGCGAAGAGGCTATGACGGCGTGACCAAAGACACGCTCAACAATATCCGCGATACGGATCAGTTTGTGATCAACATTGTCTCTGAAGAGATCGGCGAAAAGATGGTGGCGTGCGCCACCGATTTCCCGCCGGAAGTGGATGAGTTCGAAGTCTCGGGACTGACGCCGAAGCCGTCCGAAAAAGTTAAACCGCCGCTTGTGGCCGAATCGAAAGTCAGCTTTGAGTGTGAACTGAACCAGATCGTTGAGATCGGCGACGGCGGCGCGGGGGCCGGTTTCGTGGTCATCGGAACGATTGTCATGTTCCATGTCGATGATGACGTCTACACCGATGGACGGATCGATATCGAAGCGCTGAAGCCGATCGGTCGCCTCGCCGGGAACAGCTATACGCACATTCGAGATACGTTCGAAATCGTCCGCAAAGTCCGCCCCGATTGACGGTGGACGCCGATCTCCTCGCCAATATAGAATCTGCTCAGTCCATCCGGGGGATCCCCCCTTCAGAGATTATGATTCCCTATCCAAGTATTCGGTCACTCCTCGATTCGCAGGTACGACGGTACGGCGATCGCTCATTTTTCTGTCGATGGGAGGATGGGGAGAATCGGGACGTCTCCTTTAACGACTTCTTCAATCGCGTCTCCCGGTGCGCCAATTATCTCCGGAGAGAGAAGGTGGCGTTCGGCGACACGGTCGGCGTCACAGAGACGGAGCTGTATAGATCTCTGGTTCAGCTGTTCGGTATCTGGGCCGTGGGCGGTACCGCTCACCTCGACGGCGGCGATTCTCTCTTCCCTTCCGAGGTGCACCATTTTGATGACGCGTTGAATGGAGAGTCGGAAGTGGCCGAAGTTGGGAAAAAATCAAAACTGGCTGACGACTGCCTGAAACTCAAGAATGAGAGCGGCCGGACGGTCGTCCTTTCTCACTACAACCTGATCGTGAACGGTATGGCTATCTCCGAAAGACTTCTCTTCACTGACAGCGATACGCTCGGCTCCGATGGAGAGAGAATTGATCTTCTCACCCTCGCGGGCGCCGTCATGACCGCCCTCTATGCAGGCTGCCGGATAGACCTCACGGGAGGTACTTCGTCAGGGAAGCAGATTTGCGCAATTTTTGCACACCGCCCCGAAAGCGCCGCCAACGCTGAGTGCGCTGTTGTTCCCCACATTGTCAGCGGCGACAAGAGGCGAGGCTCAGTCATCACCGGATTTTTCATGCCGGAACTGACCGGTTTTGTCAGCTTCGAGAGCAGTCCGTCGGACGAGGAGGAATTGATCCCCGTGGGCGATCCTCTCCACCCGTGCGAAATGGCAATTCTCGATGAGGAAGGAGCGAAACTGCCCGAGGGACAACGGGGGCGTCTGGCGGTTCGGGGTCACAATGTGATGAAAGGTTTCAGTGGAGACGACGATGCTAACCATAGCATCTTCGCTGGCGGCTGGCTCAACACCGGTTCTATTGCGGAAGCTAGGAAAAACGCTGAGGATGGCGTCTCATTTTTCGTCGAGCCTGATCACGCCTAATCACCAATTTCAATTTCAGACCACTCAATCCTTTTGTCCTCTGAGAGGAGCATGGCGTTGATGATCGAGAGCGCCTTCTTCTGCTGATTCCATGTGAGCATCCTCACCGCTTCCTCGAATCGGACCCACCGGTAACTCTCATGTTCGCCTGAGAGGCGCACCTCCGCCGATCCGACCTCCACGCCAAAGACAGGGACAAGATTCATCCTGTCGTTGTAACTCTGATAGAACGCTGTGACATGGTCAGCCGTAAAGGCGCGGACCGGTCTGAGATCCGTCTCCTCGCTCACCTCACGGAGAAGCGTTTCTACAGCAGTCTCGCCTTTTTCGATCTGCCCGGCGACCCCCTGCCACAGGTGACCGTACCGTTTTTCGGGGCGCCGTCTCAGCAGGAGATAGAACAGATTCCCGTCCTTGTCCCAACGGTAGAGGTAGCTGTCAATGTGGGTGACAGACGCGTCAGTCATTTGATGAATTCAGAGCGGTGAGCTTCTCCCTGGTCCAACTGTCAAAGGTGCCGTCACCGATTTTCTCTCGAATCGATCTCATGAGATTCAGATAGAAAGTTACGTTATGAAGTGAAGCGAGGCGCAGCCCCAAGACTTCGTTCAGTTTGAACAGATGCCTGATGTAAGCGCGTGTGAAAGTTGTGCAGCAGTAGCAGCCGCACGTTTCACTGATGGGCGCCATGTCATGTGAAAAACGGCTGTTAAGAATGTTGACTGTTCCGTCCCACATGAAGAACTGGCCGTTCCGGGCGTTGCGTGTCGGAAGGACGCAGTCGAAAAGATCGACGCCAAGTGAAACGGCTCTGATAATGTCTTCCGGCTTGCCGACCCCCATAAGGTACCGCAGTTTCTCTTTTGGGAGAACGGTGTCCATCAATTCAGCAGTCTCAAACATCGCCTCTTTCTCCTCACCCACCGCAAGGCCGCCGATGGCGATTCCGCTCCCGGCGAACGGAAGAACGGTCTCGGCGCTCTCCCGCCGAAGTGCCTCATCCGCTCCGCCCTGAACGATGGGGAAAAAATGGGCGCCCGAGCGCAAAAACTGATCACCCTCCTCAAGAAAAGTGTGGCACCGCTCAGTCCATGACGCCGTTCTCGCTACCGCCTTCCGGACTGTTTCGCAATCGGCGCCGCCGGGCGCGCATTCGTCAAGCGCCATGATGATGTCGCTACCAAGCGCCAACTGAATCTCGATGGCGCGCTCGGGGGTGAAGCGATGTTCGCTCCCATCCAGCGTCGATTTGAAGGTGACCCCTTCATCGCTGATCTTCCTCAGTTTGGCCAGACTGAACACCTGAAAACCGCCGCTGTCCGTCAGGATCGGTTTTTCCCACGCCATGAACTTGTGCAGTCCGCCGGCAGCCCCGATGATCTCCATCCCCGGCCGGAGATAGAGGTGGTACGTATTTCCGAGAATTACGTCGGCGCCGGCCTCGTCTAAGTCTTTCGGCGAGAGCGTCTTGACTGCTCCGTAGGTACCGATAGGCATGAAGGCTGGGGTGTCGATGTCGCCTCGGGTCGTGCTCAGCTGGCCGGCCCGTGCCGATGTGGCGGTGTCTTCGGAAAGTAATGAAAAAGTCAAGTCAGGCGTCAGTTAACCAGTTGCACACAAGCACGCCGCCTCACAGTCGTCCCTCGTTTCGAACGGTGCAGTGCCGTCGCAGCCGCCCCAGTGGAAAAACTCGCAATCGCCGGACCGCTTGTCAAAGTAGTAGCGAATAATGGCGGCCTCACAGGGCCCGACGTCCGGCTCAAGTTTGCAGGCCGAATCTTCCTCCCAGCACGGATCGCTACAGACTGAAAACAGCAGTGCAGAGAGAACCGTTGCCGCCGGTCGAACTATTCGCAGTCGCATGCCGTCAGACACGCCTCCATGCTGTCGAAGGGGACCACACCGTCACAGCCGCCCCAGTAGAAGATAGTGCATTCGCCCTTCTGCTGATCGAAGTAATACTTGGGAATGCTTGCTTTGCACGGGCCGGGTTCGGGCTCGAGCAGACATTCGTCGTTGCTGGCCCAGCACTGTTCTTGGTCACATCCCGACAAGAAAATGAACAGGACAATCAGCCGCTTCACTAGAAGATGGCGTCAAAAGCTTCGGCGGCGGTTGAGCAGTTAATCTGAACAATTCCACTCAGTTTCTTCGCCCCCTTTCTCGGAACCACCGCCCGCTTGAAACCGAGCCGTTTCGCTTCTTTCAGCCGGCTCTCGATCCCCGCGATGGACCTCAATTCCCCGGCGAGCCCCACCTCTCCCATCATGACTATATCGGCGGGGATGGGGCGATCCTTCTTACTCGATGCCACCGCTGCGAGCACGGCCATGTCCGCCGCCGGCTCATCGATGCGCATTCCACCGACTACATTCACAAAGACGTCGCTGGCTCCGATGGGAACGCCGACCCTCTTTTCCAGAACTGCGGTGAGCATGGAGAGTCTCCGAAGGTCGAAGCCTGTTACGTTTCGCTGGGGCGTGCCGTAACTGGCATTAGAGGTGAGAGCCTGAACTTCGACCAGGATCGGCCGTGTCCCTTCCATGCTCGGAAATACGGCGGAGCCGGAAGCCTCCGACCGACGCTCGGCGAGAAACATCTCCGATGGGTTTTCCACCGGTTTCATCCCCTCTCCCGTCATTTCGAAAACACCCACTTCATTGGTGGGGCCGAACCGGTTTTTCACCGCTCTCAGGAGGCGGTAGTCGTGGCGGGAATCGCCTTCCAGGTAGAGGACCGTATCCACCATGTGCTCGAGCATCCGCGGGCCCGCGATCACGCCCTCTTTCGTAACGTGCCCGATGACGATGGCGCTCAATCCTCCCGACTTGCACACATCGAGGATTCTCTGGCCGCACTCCCGAACCTGACTGATGGCGCCGGGGAGCGCTTCGCCGCTTTCAGCAAAAATCGTCTGAATGGAATCGATGATAATGGTGTCGGGCCGGAGATCACTTATCTGCCCCTCGATCGCTTCCCAGCATTTTTCAGGCGTAATGGAAATTTTTTCTCCCGCGGCGCCGAGTCTTTTTGCCCGGAGAGCGATCTGTTCTCCGCTCTCTTCCGCGGAGATGTAGAGCGTGGAGCCGTCAAGGGCCGCGGCGGTCTGGAGGGCCAGAGTCGACTTACCGATGCCGGGACTTCCCCCCAGAAGCACCACCGCCCCCTTCAGCAGTCCACCGCCCAGAACGCGATCAACTTCACCAATGCCCGTTTCGGCACGTGCCGACTCGCCGTTCGTCAGGAAGTCTTCCAGCGGCGTGATCGGAGAACTGTCCCGCCTTGTTGCCGATCGTTTTCCCCCGGCCGGAGGGGTGTAATCGCTGAGCGTCCCCCACTCGTTGCAGGCGGGACACTTGCCGTGCCATTTGGAAAATTCATTCCCGCACGCCGAACAGAGGAAAACAGTTTTGCCTGAGACTTTAGCCATCACTGAGCGTGATAAAGTTTGTCATTCCATCGAGGAAAATCAAGGAGATTCGGTGGGCGCCCGCCGAACAGAATGGCGAGCGGGTGGGAGTTTGGATTAGTATCCCGATAAGCTTCCAGCCCCGATAAGGCCAGAAGTCTAGAAATCAGTACCTAGAGAGATGTAGTACTGCCACTGCGAGCTGCCTTGCATGGTATAGTCTTTGGCGGCGTCGAAGCGGATAATGGTATAGCCGATATTGAGGCGTAGTCCGGCGCCGTAGGTGGCAATGAAATCGTCAAAGTCTGTCACGCCCGTGACTGGATTGGTGTAGCGGAGCCGGAGTTTATCATCCCACGCCGCACCGGCATCTACAAAAAGGACGCCCTGAATATTGCCGAGAATTACCCTCAGAGGGAACCCGAGGGCGAGGTAGTTGACAAAGGGAAAACGGAACTCATAATTGGTCAGCAGCACTCTAGTCCCGTGTTTTTCGACAAGTCGCGCTCCCCGGACAGGCAGAACGAAAATCGAGAAATAGAGGTCCTTCAGGTAGTTGCCTTCTTCGCTGTTCCAGATGTCCGCGTCTTCGTCATTGTTCCACCGCGCGCCGTCCCGTTTCCCATCGGTGTAGCCCGTACCAAACAGCCAGTTTTGAGTACCGCCAAGGAAAAAGCGCTGAGGGTCAGCCCCGAAGCTGGCGCCTCCCATGGCACGGAAGGCAAATGTATAGAGCCGGCCGACTCTGAAGTAGCGCCGGGCGTCGAATAGAAGCGTCTTGAAGTCCAGCTTGTAGCCGAGCATCGCCAGACTCTGAGTAAACTGGGCCGTAGCCCGCCAGCCGTCAGAAGGACTGGTGAAGCCCCATTGACTGTTGTCATAAGTCCAGTTCATCGAGTAAGTGAGAAGCCGGAGCGTCTCATCGGAAGCAAGCGTGTACTGATTGTAGGCGACAAGCATATACTCCCGGTTATTCACAAAATGATTAGTTATCCCAGCGCCGAAGCGCTGAAACCTGCTAACAGGCCGGGAGAGCGACACATCCATGCTGAGATATCTCAACCTCAGAAAATTCCATTGAGAGCCAAAAACATTGGCTGTGTGATAGACACCTACGTTCAAATCGTTCCTCGGTTTGAGGTAACTGTACTGCACAAAATAGTCACTGTTCTCCAGGTTCATCACCATTTCGCTTCCGACGTAGATTCGGTGATCGCCGAGAATGTCGCTGAAGGCGAAAATGGTCGTCCCCATGGCTCCCCATAGATTGCTGTACATCGCCTGACCGCTCACCAGATCGAGGGAGAATCGCGTCTTGTAAGCTTGAGTTGCGTAGGAACCGTCCGAGTTCTTGTAGTTCGAGACCGCCAGCGGCTCGATCGCTTCCACGGCAGACGAGTCAAAAATGCCGTCGTTGTAGTGGGCGTACTCCGGTGCAAAGATCCACCGCGCGAAGGCGTTGTTGTCCCACTCTACTTCAACCCTCTCCTCGGCAGAATCAGGCGCGGCGGCGGCGAGTTGGAGGGGATCTTCGTCCGTCCCCGACTGAACAAACGTGGAGGGGCGGACAACTTTCGTCTCAAGGGAGAGCGGATTACTCAAAGAATAGATATCCCAGCCGACGCCGGAGTATCCGGAGAAGACAAGTTTCTGATCATCTTTTGACCAACTGAGCTGGAACATTCCCGTCAGCACATTGCTCACCGCCCTCGACTCACCGCTGTCAAGATCGAGCAGATGGAGATTCCAGATTCCGGCGGCATCGGAGGTGTAGGCCAGCGTGTTGACAGTGTGGGCGAAGACCGGAAAGTTCTCGCTGTGCGGTGTCGCGGTAAGCCGCTCAAGTTTCCGCGATTCGATATCCATCACGTACAGATCTGTCTGATCGTATTCGTGCTCGTAAATGTCAAAGCCGGAAGGCATCGACAGGTTCTCGCCCCGATCCGAGACGAATGCGATGCGCCGTCCGTCCGGAGACCATGCCGGCTCAGAATCAGAGAAGACGTCCTGAGTCAGATTTTCCAGCTCCTTGCTCTCCAGATCGTAAAGATAGATGTCACTCGCCTCTCCCTTGTTCCCGACAAAGGCGATCCTGTTTCCATCGGGACTCCACGCCGCCGTGAAGATACCGTCCAGCTCGAAGGTCAGTTTTTCTCTCTTACCGCTCTCAGCATCAATCAGAAACAGCGCATCGGAGCCGCCCGCTTTGGTAGCGAGGACAATTCGTTCACCGTCCGGTGACCAAGAGATTCCCGGCTGAAGCAGTTTTAGCTCTTCGAAGTCGGGGGTCCTGTTTCCCTTCACAACCTTGTTCAGAACCTCACCGTCCCGCGAGGAGATGATAATCACGTCGGAATATCCGCTCCTATCACTGATGAGGGCGATCTTGCTGCCGTCGGGAGATAGGGCCGGCGATATGTTGAAAAAGTTGTTGAGCTCTTTGTGGTCGGTAATCTGTTGAGCAAAGTCTTCGATCTCGTCCCGGCCGGCGATATCGGGCCAGTATTCTTTCTTGAGATATTTGTGCCACTGATCGGTAAGGTCATCAAAGCTGAGCCCCATAGATTTCTGAAAGGCCCGCTGGACGTCCTGCCGTTTCTTCGCCTGAGCGAAGTTTTCCCCCACATTCTGCCAGCCGTATTTTTCGACAATAAACTTCCAGACCGACTGCCCACCCTTGTAGGCCATATAGTAATTGAGTTCCGGCACCTCGGGAATCCTGTCGTGGACCGCCACATCCCGCATGACCATATCGGCCTGCGTATCCCACTGGCTCGACAGGTACTCGGCCAGCCCCTCGTTCAGCCAGAGCGGCAGTACGAGCTGAACCCTGTTGGAGACGATGCTCTGGGCCGAACCGCCGTAGATCAAATCGTTGATCATGGCGTGGACGAGCTCATGGTGAATAACATGACGGAACTGTTCGTAGGACCCCTCAAAGGGGATGGCAATCCTGTTCTTGAACAGCTCCGTAACACCGCCGACCCCCTCCGGCATGTAGGAGGTGGTAATATTGGTCTGCTGGAAATCGTTATGCGAATTGTAGACGATGATGGAAACGCGCTTGTGGAGTTCCCAGTCGAGGTAGCTGGAAACCTGACTGTAAGCCTGCTCCACGAC
>LULF01000440.1_pt1 | contig 13318 bp, 11 predicted proteins | sample 728221 | NCBI WGS metagenome assembly LULF01 (sample SAMN03860296, study PRJNA289734) | marine metagenome | biome: seawater column; feature: ocean; material: water; isolation source: Red Sea water column Station 169 - depth 500m | place: Saudi Arabia: Red Sea | collected 2011-10-15 | depth 500 m | reverse complement strand
CCTACGCACGCGGGCACGGCCCCTTCACCCCGGCCGACCTCGCGTGGTGGTCGAGCCTCACCCTCACCCAGGCGCGACGGGCGGTCGCCGACGCCGGGCTGCACGAGGTCGAGCTCGAGGGCCGGCGGCTCTGGTCGCCGCACCCGCAGGACGAGCTGGACGACCACCGGGCCGACGTGCCCGCGGCGCTGCTGCTCTCCCAGTTCGACGAGCTCGTCTCCTACGTGCGCGACGCCGACCTGCGCACGGAGGTCGGCGCGGGGTACATCGCGACGATGTCCGGCGCGGGGCTCCTCGTGCTCGACGGTCGACTCGCGGGCCACTGGAACCGCTCGGTGCGCGCCGGCACGCTCACGGTCGTCGTGCACACCGGCGCCACCCTCTCGCGCGCTCACCGGTCCTCGCTCCACCACGAGGCTGCGGCGCTCGCCACGTTCCACGGCTTGTCCGACGTCGTCGTCAGCGTGGCCTGAGGCAGCCGCACCCCCGCGCACCGACCCTGTTCCGCCGCCCCGATCGACGCGATCGCGGTGCGACGAGGATCACCCCGTGGGACGGTGGGAGACACGGCTCCAGGCAGGGCGAACCGGACGTCGAGCGTCCGGGCCAGCGCGCTAGTCTTGAGTCGCACCGTGTCCAAGTGCGCAGGGAACCAACCGGAAGAGGCGATCGAGGCCGTGGCCGAGTCCTCACATGACCCGTCAACCCCCGACTTCGGGACGAACCAGTGGCTCGTCGAGGAGATGTACGACCAGTACAAGGCGGACCCCGCCTCCCTCGACCCGACCTGGGTGACGTTCTTCGAGGAGGGTGACGGCGCGGCGCTCCTGCCGCCGCCGCGAAGCCTGCGGAGAGCAAGGCGCCGGCGAAGAAGCCGCAGGCTGCACGTCCCGCAGGCCGCTCCACCGACCCGAAGTCGACGTCGGCCGCGCCCCAGCCCTCGGGTCCGGGCGAGGTCGAGCGCGTGCCGCTCAAGGGCGCGCCCGCGCGCACCGCGGCCAACATGGACGCCAGCCTCGAGGTCCCCACCGCCACGAGCGTGCGCTCGGTGCCGGTCAAGCTGCTCTTCGACAACCGCATCGTCATCAACAACCACCTCGCCCGCGCCCGCGGCGGCAAGGTGTCGTTCACCCACCTCATCGGCTACGCCGTCGTCAAGGCCCTCACGGCCATGCCGGAGATGAACACCGGCTACGACATCGACGAGAAGGGCAAGCCGGTCCAGCTGAAGCCTGAGCACGTCAACTTCGGCCTCGCGATCGACACGAAGAACGCCAAGGGCGAGCGCCAGCTCCTCGTGCCGTCCATCAAGGCCGCCGAGACCATGAACTTCGCGCAGTTCTGGCAGGCGTACGAGGCGATGGTCAAGAAGGCCCGCGACGGCAAGCTCGAGGTCTCCGACTTCCAGGGCACCACCGCCAGCCTCACCAACCCCGGAGGCATCGGCACCAACCACTCCGTCCCGCGGCTCATGAAGGGTCAGGGCGTCATCGTCGGCGTCGGCTCCATGGAGTACCCGCCGGAGTTCCAGGGCGCGTCCGAGCACACCATCGCCCACCTCGCTGTCAGCAAGATGATGACGCTGACCTCGACCTACGACCACCGCGTCATCCAGGGTGCGCAGTCGGGCGAGTTCCTGCGTCGGATCCACCAGCTGCTCCTCGGCGAGGAGGGCTTCTACGACGAGATCTTCCAGGCGCTGCGGATCCCCTACGAGCCGATCCGCTGGGCCCAGGACATCGCCGTCAGCCACGACGACGAGGTGCACCGCCAGGCGCGCGTGCTCGAGCTGATCCACGCCTTCCGCGTGCGCGGTCACCTCATGGCCGACACGAACCCGCTCGAGTACCGCCAGCGCAGGCACGGGCAAGCGCTTCATGAAGCTGCGCGAGATCCTCGGCGTCCTGCGCGACTCCTACTGCCGCTCCATCGGCCTGGAGTACATGCACATCCAGGACCCGGGCGAGCGTCAGTGGCTGCAGGACCGCATCGAGGTGGGCCACACGAAGCCCCCGCGCGAGGAGCAGCTGCGCATCCTGCTGAAGCTCAACCAGGCCGAAGCGTTCGAGACCTTCCTGCAGACGAAGTTCGTCGGCCAGAAGCGGTTCAGCCTCGAGGGCGGGGAGACCACCATCCCGCTGCTCGACGAGATCTGCGAGGAGGCTGCCGCCGACGGCCTCGAGGAGGTCTGCATCGGCATGGCCCACCGCGGCCGTCTCAACGTCCTCGTCAACATCGCCGGCAAGAGCGCCGGCACGGTGTTCCGCGAGTTCGAGGGCAACATCGACCCCCGCACGGTGCAGGGCTCCGGCGACGTCAAGTACCACCTGGGCGTCGAGGGCGAGTTCCGCTCCGAGCACGGCGACACGATCAAGGTGTCGGTGGCCGCCAACCCGTCGCACCTCGAGGTCGTCGACCCGGTGCTCGAGGGCATCACCCGCGCGAAGCAGGACCGTCTCAACCGCGGTGCCGAGTTCCCGGTGCTGCCGGTCCTCGTGCACGGCGACGCCGCGTTCGCCGGCCAGGGTGTCGTCGCGGAGACGCTGAACCTCTCGCAGCTGCGCGGCTACCGCACGGGCGGCACGATCCACGTGATCGTCAACAACCAGGTCGGCTTCACGACGAGCCCGTCGTCGTCGCGCTCCTCGACCTACTGCACCGACGTCGCCCGCATGGTCCAGGCGCCGATCCTGCACGTGAACGGCGACGACCCGGAGGCGTGCATCCGCGTCGCCGACCTCGCCTACGAGTACCGCAAGACGTTCAACAAGGACGTCGTGATCGACCTGGTCTGCTATCGCCGCCGCGGCCACAACGAGGGCGACGACCCGTCGTTCACGCAGCCGCTGATGTACGACACGATCAACGCGAAGAAGTCGGTGCGCAAGCTCTACACCGAGGCGCTCGTGGGTCGTGGCGACATCACCATCGAGGAGGCCGAGGCCGCCCTCGCGGACTACCAGTCCCAGCTCGAGCGCAACTTCGCCGACGTCAAGGAGGCCACCTCCTCCGACGCCGACTACACGCGCACCCCCGACTACCCCGAGAAGCCCGAGCAGGAGGGCGCGCTCGAGACGGCCGTGTCCCCCGAGGTCATGAAGGCCGTGTCGTCGGCCTACACGTCCGTGCCCGACGGCTTCACGGTCCACCCGAAGGTGCTCCCCCAGCTGCAGCGTCGCGCCCAGTCCATCGAGACGGGCCCGATCGACTGGGGCACGGGCGAGATCATCGCGTTCGGGTCGCTGCTGCTCGAGGGTCGCCCTGTGCGCCTCGCCGGCCAGGACTCGCGGCGCGGCACGTTCTCCTCGCGCTTCGCGACGATCATCGACCGCAACAACGGCAGCGAGTGGACCCCGCTGTCGCACGTCGGCGACGAGCAGGCGACGTTCTACATCTACGACTCGCTGCTGAGCGAGTACGCCGCGCTCGGCTTCGAGTACGGCTACTCCGTGGCGCGTCCGGAGGCCCTCACCCTGTGGGAGGCGCAGTTCGGCGACTTCGTCAACGGCGCCCAGTCGGTCATCGACGAGTACATCTCCTCCGGTGAGACGAAGTGGGGCCAGAAGTCCGGCGTCGTGCTGCTCCTGCCCCACGGCTACGAGGGCCAGGGGCCGGACCACTCGTCGGCGCGCATCGAGCGGTTCCTGCAGCTCGCCGCCAACGACGAGATGACGATCGCCCAGCCGTCGACGTCGGCGTCGTACTTCCACCTGCTGCGTCGGCACACGCTGGAGGGCCAGCACCGTCCGCTCATCGTGTTCACGCCCAAGCAGCTGCTGCGTCGCAAGAGCGCGGCGTCGCAGCCGGACGAGTTCACGTCGGGCCAGTGGCGTCCGGTCATCGGCGACGACTCCGTCGACGCCGAGAAGGTCGACACGGTGCTGCTGTGCTCGGGCCGGATCGCGCACGACCTGTTCGACGAGCGCGCTAAGCGTGAGGGCGACGACCCGACGACGGCGATCGTCCGCCTCGAGCAGCTGTACCCGCGCCCGGTCGAGCAGATCAAGACCGAGCTCGCTCGCTTCAGCGGCGTGAAGAACGTCCGCTGGGTGCAGGACGAGCCCGCGAACCAGGGTCCGTGGCCCGACGCCGCGCTGCACTACCCCGACGCCGTGGCGTCCGGTGCGCTGACGCTCGTGTCGCGCCCGGCGTCGTCGACGACGGCCGTGGGCTCGAAGTCGCGGCACGACGCCGAGCAGCGTGAGCTGATGGACGCGGCGTTCGCCTGAGCCGTGTACTTCACCGATCGAGGCATCGAGGAGCTGGCGGCCCGCCGCGGCGAGGAGGAGATCTCCTTCGCGTGGCTGGCCGACCGGCTCGTCGAGTTCGTCGACCTGCACCCCGACTTCGAGGTGCCGGTCGAGCGGCTGGCCACCTGGCTCGCCCGCCTCGACGATGATGATGACGATCTCTGAGCGAGCTTTGCGAGCGAACGAGATCGGCAGGTCGAGTAGTACACGCCGAAGGCGTCGGTCTGTATCGAGACCTGGCGAGCGTCCAGACCTCATCACCCCTGAGTAGAAACCGCTGAGCCGCTGCCGAGTGGTCTCGCTCCATCGCGGCTACGCCCCTGCTGCGATGGCTCCACAGCCCGCACACGCTCGTCCCTCGCGGTGCTCGTCTACTCGACCAGCCGCGGACGCGGCTGAGCACGCTCCTGTCCTCCCCCACTGCCACACTGTCCCGGTGAGGTTCGACCAGCCGCCCGTGGTCCGGGTGATCCCGGAGGGCGCAGGTGATCTCGACCCCTGGCTCGACGACGTCCCCGCCGTCCAGCAGGTGCTGCGCGAGGGTCTCGACCTCGCGCCCGGGGTCACGTTCCTCGTCGGCGAGAACGGGGCCGGGAAGTCGACGATCGTCGAGGCGGTGGCGATCGCCTACGGGTTGTCGCCGGAGGGCGGCAGCCCGCACGGGCAGCACCGCTCGCGACCGAGCGAGTCGGCCCTGCACACGGCCCTGACCCTGCAGCGAGGTGTGGGGTCGGGGCGGTGGGGCTTCTTCCTGCGCGCGGAGACGATGCACGGCTGGTACACGTACCAGGAGGGTGTCGGCGGCCCCGACCTGCACGCGATGAGCCACGGGGAGTCCTTCCTGGAGGTGCTGCGCCGACGCTTCGACTCCCCCGGCTTCTACTGCCTCGACGAGCCCGAGGCCGCGCTGTCGTTCTCCTCGAGCCTGGCGCTGCTGCGCACCCTCCACGACATCGCCGCGACGGGGGGTCAGGTGCTGTGCGCGACCCACTCCCCCGTCGTCGCGTCGCTGCCGGGGGCACGGATCCTGGAGGTCGGTCCGTGGGGGCTGCGGGAGACGAGCTGGGAGTCGCTCGACCTCGTCGCCCACTGGCGCGCCTACCTCGAGGCACCGGGGCGCTACCTGCGGCACGTGCTCGCCGACGACCGGGACGACGATGGCTGACCGCGGGGTCGCGGCGCGGGTCCGGCACCTGCTGACCGCCAACCCCTTCCTCACCGCGACGGCCGTCGCGGCCGCCTTGACCTGCCTGCTCGTGCCGCCGAGCGCTGAGTACCTGCACTATCCCGAGTACCGCACGCTCGTGGGGCTGTGGTGCTTCCTGACGGTCATCAGCGCGCTCGACCGGACGCACCTCGTCACCGCCGCGGCGGAGGGGGCCGTGGGGGTCCTGCGTGGTCGGCGGACGCTGGTCGTCGGGCTGGTCCTGCTGACCGCGCTCGGGTCGATGCTCATCACCAACGACATGGCGCTGCTGACCTTCCTCCCGCTGTCGGCGCTCGCCCTGCGTGCGACGGGCGACGAGGAGCACCTGGCCTACGTCTTCGTGCTGCAGACCGTCGCGGCGAACCTTGGCGGCATGATCACGCCGTTCGGCAGCCCGCAGAACCTCTTCCTCTACCAGTACTTCCACCTGTCGGTCGGTCAGCTCGTCGCCGTCATGGCGATCCCGTTCGTGCTGTCGATCGCGCTGCTCGTGCTCGCGTGCCTGCGCGTCCCGGGCGGCCCCATCCGACCGGTCACCTCCCGGACGTCCGTGCGCTGGCGACCGGCGGCCGTCCACCTGGTCCTGTTCGGCGTCGCCGTCGCGCTCGTCGTGCGTGCGCTCCCGGTCTGGGCGGGCCTCGTGGTCGTCGCGGTGGTGGCGGTCGTCGACCGGCGGGCCCTGCGGTCGGTCGACTACGGGCTGCTCGCGACGTTCATGCTGTTCTTCGTCTTCGCCGGCAACCTGGAGCGCGTGCCGCAGGCCAGCGGGTTCCTGCAGGACCTGCTGCAGGAGCACGTCCTGCTCTGGAGCGTGGCCGGGAGCCAGCTGATCTCCAACGTGCCGACCGCGCTGATCTACGCGCCCTTCACCGACGACTGGCGCGCGCTCCTGCTGGGCGTCAACGTCGGCGGGGTCGGCACCGTGGTGGCGTCGCTCGCGAGCCTGATCACCCTGCGCCGCTACCAGCTGCTGCGACCCGGCGGCACCCGCGCGTTCCTCGGCCTGTTCACCGTGGTGAACGTGCTGTTCCTGGTGGTGCTGCTGGGCGCCACGAGCGCCCTGCTGGCCGCCGGCGTCCTCTGACGTCGGCGGCCGGGCCGCAGGTCAGAGCGTCAGGACGATCTTGCCGAAGACGTCGCCGTCGACGACGCGCTGCAGACCCTGGGCCGCGTCGGCCATGGGGATCTCGCTGTCGATGAGCGGACGCGTCCCGGTGACGTCCATGAACTGCGCGAGCGCGTGGAGCTCGTCGCGCGTACCCATGGTGGAGCCGTGCACGCGCATCTGCTGGAAGAAGATGCGGGTCAGCTCGGCCGCCTTCGGCGCGTCACCCGACGTCGCGCCGGAGATGACGATCGTGCCGCCCGGACGCATCGACTTGACCGAGTGCGACCACGTGGCGGCGCCGACCGTCTCCATGACGGCGTCGACCTTCACGGGCAGTCGCGCCCCGGACTCGAACACCTCGTGCGCGCCGATCTCGAGCGCCTTGGCGCGCTTGTCCTCGTCGCGGCTCGTGGCCAGCACCCGGAACCCGGCTGCGCGGGCCAGCGTGATGAGGGCGGTGGCCACCCCACCGCCGGCGCCCTGCACGAGCACGGTGTCGCCCTGCTTGAGCCCCGACTGCGTGAACAGCATCCGGTAGGCGGTCAGCCAGGCCGTGGGCAGGCAGGCCGCCTCGCTGAACGACAGACCTGCCGGCTTCGGCACGACGTTGCGCGTCGGCACCGCCACCTTCTCGGCGAACGTGCCCTGGTGGCGCTCCGACAGCAGCGAGCGCTTGGGGTCGAGCGTCTCGTCACCGCGCCACGACGGGTCGCTGACGACGGCGTGCACGAGCACCTCGTTGCCGTCCTCGTCGTAGCCCGCCGCGTCGCAGCCGAGGATCATCGGCAACGACTCCTCGCGCAGGCCGACGCCGCGCAGGCTCCACACGTCGTGGTGGTTGATCGATGCCGCCTTGACCGTCACCGTGGTCCAGCCGTCCGGCACCTCGGGGTCGGGACGGTCCCCGACCACCAGCCCCTCGAGCGGGTTCTCGGGGTTGATCTGACCGGCGTAGACGGCGAACATGCGACTCCTTCGAGCAGGCGACGGCCAGGCGGAGCCCGGCCCCGGATGAGGTACCGCGTCCAGTATCGAGCGGATCAGTAGGGACGGCGCGCGAGGCCCTCACGGCGGGCGGTCTCCGTGACGGCCCGGCTGACGACGTCGGCCACCCGCGGGTCGAACGGCGACGGGATGACGTAGGACTCGCTCAGGTCGTCGCCGACGAGCTCGGCGATCGCGTGAGCGGCCGCCAGCTTCATGCCCTCGGAGATCGCCGTCGCACGCACCGCGAGCGCGCCGCGGAAGATGCCGGGGAACACGAGCACGTTGTTGATCTGGTTCGGGAAGTCCGAGCGCCCCGTGGCCACGACCCGCGCGTAGCGGTGCGCGACGTCGGGGTGCACCTCCGGGTTCGGGTTCGCCATCGCGAAGATGATCGCGTCGGGCGCCATGCGCGCGACGTCCTCCTCGGGGATGGTGCCACCGGAGACGCCGATGAACACGTCGGCCTTCTCCAGCGCGTCGCCCACGGTCCCGGGACGCGCCCAGTCGGCGGTCTGGTCGGCGAGCCACTGCTTGACGCTGTTGAGGTCGTCGCGCCCGGGGTGGATGACACCCTGGCGGTCGACGACGCTGATGCGGTGCACCCCCGCCGACTGCAGGATCTTCGCAATCGCCACACCGGCAGCGCCGGCGCCGGAGATGACGACCTTGAGGTCCTGCATGTCGCGGTCGGTCAGCCGGACGGCGTTGATGAGCGCGGCCAGCGTGACGACGGCCGTGCCGTGCTGGTCGTCGTGGAAGACCGGGATGTCGAGCCGCTCGATGAGCCGCTCCTCGATCTCGAAGCACCGCGGGCTCGAGATGTCCTCGAGGTTCACGCCGCCGAACGTCGGGGCCATGCGCACGATCGTCTCGACGATCTCGTCGACGTCGGTCGTCGCCAGCGCCACCGGGATGGCGTCGACGCCGCCGAACTGCTTGAACAGGACGGCCTTGCCCTCCATCACCGGCATCGAGGCGGCCGGGCCGATGTCGCCGAGACCGAGCACCGCGGTGCCGTCGGTGATGACCGCCACCGTGTTGGACACCCAGGTGTAGTCGTGCGACAGGTCCGGGTCGGCGGCGATCGCCTCGCACACCCGCGCGACGCCCGGCGTGTACGACATCGACAGGTCGTCGGCGTCACGCAGCGGTACCGTCGCGGCGACCTGCATCTTCCCGCCGCGGTGCAGCGCGAACACGGGGTCGGTGGGGTCGAACGCGTCGAACGTCGAGGTGGTGGAGTCGGTGGCGACCATGGGGCGGCAGCTTCTCTCTCGCTGAGGGCGGGGGCTCACGGGGCGGACCCGGAGCAGGACGGCGTCGACGCGGCCCGCGACCGGTAGGTGCACGGCGGGCCCGCGGACACGGGAGCGCGGCAGGTGATGCCGCCGCCCATTCTCACACGGGATCGTGGCGTCCGAGCGCCTGGGTGACCGGAGGTGACAGGAGGCACACCAGCGCGACGGCCGCGCCGCCCGCCAGCGTCGGGGTGATCCACGGGGCGTCGCCGCGGAAGTTGAACGACAGCGCGAGGCACAGGAGCTGGGAGAAGACAAGGAAGCCGCGCGGCCAGGCCCGACCGCGCAGCACCTGGACGACCGCCACCAGCAGCAGCACGCCGAGCGCACCGAGGAAGACCGCCGTGCTGATCCCCAGCCCCACCCGGTCGGCCTCCACCGAGGCCAGCTCGAGCACCGTGATCGCCAGCAGTCCAGCAGCCTGCAGCGCCACGACGACGCCGGACACGAGCAGCAGCGTCCGGGCAGGTCCGCGCGGCGCGACAGGGCTCCCGTCGGGCTGGTCCGAGGGGGTCGGGTCGCTCGTCTCGCTCACCCCGCCAGCCTAGGACCACGCCCCCGTCGCCACCCGCCCCAGGACCACGATGCCTCCTTTGGTATGACCTGTGTGACTCAACAGACATCGACCCACCGTGCTATCTCTTGTGCGACGCGCCTTTTGTTGAAACGATGAACGCGGCGCGTTGGTCTTCCCCTGGGCGGACATCCCTGCGCGCCTGCACACACAAGGGAAGGAGCTGTCGTCATGGACTGGCGCCACCACAGCGCATGTCTCGATGAAGACCCCGAGCTCTTCTTCCCCATCGGCAACACCGGCCCCGCGATCATGCAGATCGAGGAGGCGAAGGTCGTGTGTCGCCGCTGCGACGTCCGTGAGCAGTGCCTGCAGTGGGCACTCGAGTCCGGTCAGGACCATGGCGTCTGGGGAGGCATGAGCGAGGACGAGCGTCGTGCCCTCAAGCGTCGCAACGCCCGGGCGCGTATTCGCACCGCCTGAGACGTTCCACGCCGCACGCGTCCGAACCCCGTACCCGAGCCTGGGTACGGGGTTCTCGACGTCCGGGCACTTCTCCGCCCACGGCCCGGAACCCCCGCCGGGGCCCTGTGCCCGCCGCGATCGCCCACACCGACGTCGAAATCGAGGTGTCAGAGCGTCAGCGTGATGGCGACCGTCGCACCACGCCCGGGGCGCGACTCGAACTCCAGCGCGCCGCCGAGCTCGCTCTCCACCAGCGTGGAGACGATCGACAGGCCCAGGCTGCGCGTCGGGTCGAAGTCGGCCGGCAGCCCCACCCCGTCGTCGCTCACCCGCATGCGCAGCCGGTCGCGGATCCGGTTCACCGCCACCGTCACCCGACCGGCGCCGTCGGGGAACGCGTGCTCGGCGGCGTTCTGCACCAGCTCCGTGAGCACCATCGCCAACGGGGTCGCCACCTCCGCCGGCAGCAGGCCGAACGCCCCGATCCGTTCCGCGCGCACCTGAGGACCGCCGACGTCGAGCACCGAGCGCAGGAGCCGGTCGGCGATGTCGTCGAACGCGACGCTCTCGTCGAACCCCTGGCTCAGCGTCTCGTGGACCAGCGCGATCGAGCCGACGCGCCGCACGGCCTCCTCGAGCGCCGCCCGCGCCTCCGGCACCCACGAGGCCGCGGCCTGGAAGACGTGGACCTGGCGGTCCCACACCTGCAGGTCCACGGGCACCCCGGCCTGGACCAGGCGTGCGGCCATGTGCTCGGCGTCGGCGAGCAGGATCTCGCGGGACCCGATCTGGATCAGCGCCGGCGGCATGTCCTCCAGCGGCATGTCGACGGGGCAGACCCGCTGGCCGTTGATGCCGCGGCGGGTGTCCATGCGCAGCGCGACGTCGGTGAACTTCTCGAGCGCCCGCAGCGGGAAGGTCTGGCAGCGGTCGGCGTTGCGGTGCTGGCGCTTGCGCGCGACGTCGACGTCGAGCAGCGGCGAGATGGCCACGACGCCCGCCGGGCGGCCGAGCCCCTGGTCGAGCACGGCGCGCGCGACGCTGAACGCGAGGTAGCCGCCGGCGGAGTCGCCGGCGATCGTCACGTCCTCGGGCCGGTAGCCCTGCTCGAGCAGCCAGCGGAAGCCGTCGACGCCGTCGGCGACCGACTCGGCGATCGGCTCGTACGGCATCTGCCGGTAGCCGACGTTGAGCACGGGCTGGCCGGAGGCGTGCGAGATGCGCGAGACGAGCCGACGATGGGTGTTCAGCCCGCAGGTCAGGAAGGCCCCGCCGTGGAAGTAGAGGATGACGCGCGGGTTGCCGCCGTGGATGTCGCGCACGTCCTTGGCCGAGAGCAGCTCGCTGCCGCAGCGCGCGAGGTCGACGGTCCGCCAGCTGGTGCCCTCGTGGACGGGCAGCAGCCGGGCGGCGTGCTCCAGCAGGTTCGGCGGGAACAGGTCGAACGGCAGCCGCGTCCAGAGGTCGAGGACGGGACGCACGGTGTGCCGCAGTCCGAGGCCGAGAGCCCGCGACTGCAGGCTGGCGCCCTCGAAGTACCGGGCGTCGGCGGCGACCGCCAGGTGCCCGGCACCGTGCGTACGAGCCGTGCTGCGCTCCCTCGTGCTGACCATCGGACTCTCCCCTCGTCATGCGACGTTCACGAATATGTCACACCCGGTGACCTACGCCACACGAAATCGTTACGTTAGCGCCACCGCCCCGTCTGCCGCAGGAGATTGATCGCATGCCCTTCATGCCCCCCACGGACTCCATGTTCCTGTTGGCGGAGTCCCGAGAGCACCCCATGCACGTGGGTGGGCTGCAGCTGTTCCGGCCGCCGGAGGGCGCCGGGCCGGAGTTCGTGCGCGAGCTCGTGGAGGGGTTCCGATCGGTGCAGGAGGTCTCGCCGACCTTCCGCAAGCGGCCGGCGGAGCCGGTCGGGCTGGCCGGACAGACGTGGTGGGCCCAGGACGGTGCGATCGACCTGGACTACCACGTGCGGCACTCGGCGGTGCCGCCGCCGGGACGCATCCGCGAGCTCCTGCAGCTGACGTCGCGCTGGCACGGGTCGCTGCTGGACCGGCACCGACCGCTCTGGGAGGCGCACGTCGTCGAGGGCCTCCAGGACGGCCGGTTCGCCGTGTACAGCAAGATCCACCACTCGATGGTCGACGGCGTCTCGGCCTTGCGGCTGCTGCAGCGCAGCCTCAGCGACGACCCGGACGCCCGCGACTGCGTGCCCCCGTGGGCGCTGGCCCCGCGCCGGCGTCCGTCGTCGGAGGTCGCCCGGCGCTTCCCGGACCCGCTCGGCCTGCTGCGGGGCGGACTCTCGGTCGCGGAGGACGTCGCCGGTCTCCTGCCCGCGTCGATGAAGATCGTCAACCAGATCGTCCGCGAGGGCGACGTCACCCTTCCGCGGGCGCCGCGCACGATCCTCAACGGACCGGTGGGCGGGGCGCGTCGCTTCGCCGCGCAGTCGTGGGAGATCGAACGGATCCGCCGGGTCGCGAAGTCGTCGGCGACGACCCTCAACGACGTCGTGCTCGCGATGGTCTCCGGTGCGCTGCGCGAGTACCTGCTCGAGCAGAACGCCCTGCCGGACGAGCCGATGACCGCGATGGTCCCGGTCTCCCTCGCGCTGCGCGCCGAGTCGGCGGGCCAGGCGGGCGACGGCGGCAACTCCGTGGGCGTCATCGTGGTCAACCTCGCGACCGACGTCGAGAACGGTGCCACCCGCCTGGAGGAGATCGCCTACTCCTCGCGACGCGCGAAGAAGATCCTCGGCGGGCTGACCCCGATCCAGATCCTCGCCTTCTCGGCGCTGCAGATGGCGCCGCTCGCGCTCACGCCCGTCCCGGGCTTCGTGCGCATGACGCACCCGCCGTTCAACGTGGTCATCTCCAACGTGCCCGGTCCGAAGCAGCCGATGTACTTCAACGGCGCCCAGCTCGACGGGCTCTACCCGGTCTCGATCGTGCTCGACGGACAGGCCGTGAACGTCACGCTCTGCAGCCGCGACAAGTACCTCGACTTCGGCATCATCGGCTGCCGCACGAGCGTGCCGCACCTGCAGCGGCTGCTCACGCACCTGGAGACGTCGCTGGCCGAGCTGGAGACCGCCTGGGGATGAGTCGGCGACGCCGTCGGCCGCGCCGTGGCCGTGCCGCGTGGGCCTAGACTCGCGGCCATGTCCCGCGGGTCCCTCATGCCGCTGTCCGTCGGCGTCACGCTGCTGCTCGCCTGGTCGACGCTGGTCGGCGCCGGAGCGGCCGCGCCGAGCGAGGACCGGCCCGCCCAGGGCGGCGGCGCGGTCGTCCTTGTGCTGGACGGCTCGGGGTCGATGAAGGAGCCCGGCGGGGCCGGGGCGACGCGGATGACGGAGGCCAAGGCCGGGCTCCGCGCCGTGGTCGAGGACCTTCCGGACGACGCGCAGGTCGGTCTGCGCGTCTACGGGTCGACCATCAGCGAAGGCCCCGGCTCGTGCGAGGACACCGAGCTCCTCGCCCC
>LULF01000653.1_pt1 | contig 13360 bp, 10 predicted proteins | sample 728221 | NCBI WGS metagenome assembly LULF01 (sample SAMN03860296, study PRJNA289734) | marine metagenome | biome: seawater column; feature: ocean; material: water; isolation source: Red Sea water column Station 169 - depth 500m | place: Saudi Arabia: Red Sea | collected 2011-10-15 | depth 500 m | reverse complement strand
GAGCAGACCGCCCGCCGGCAGCCCGAGCGCCAGGGCCGGCAGCACCGCCTGGCCCGGGCCGTCCCACCCGAACGGCGGGAACCAGCCCAGCCACACCGCGCCCACGAGCAGCAGGACGGTGGCGAGCAGGAACTCCGGCAGGGCGGTGAGCAGCACCGAGCCCGACCCTGAGCCGAACGACGGGCGCCCGCGCAGGCCGGCCCGCATCGCCACCGTGACGCTCACGGTGGCCACCGCGAACGCGACCACGAGCGAGAAGCCCACGAGCGTCAGCGACACGCTCAGGTTGTCGAGCAGGCCCGGCCCGACGGGTCGCCCGCTGATCCACGACGTCCCCAGGTCGCCACGCAGCAGGCCCGAGACCCACTGGCCGAGGAGGGCGAACGGTCCGGCGTCGAGGCCGAGGTCGGCGTCGACCACCCCGACGAGCGTGAGATTGGGGAAATGATAGCCCTTGGTGACGAGCTGGGTGCCGATGATGATGTCGACGAGTCCATCCTCGACCGCCTCGACGAACTCGGCCGCCTTCGCGGGCGACCATAGGGTGTCGCTGGTGACGATCGCGGTGCGCGCCTCGGGAAAGCGTAAGCTTACCTCGTCGGCGACGCGCTCGACGCCGGGGCCGCATGCGACGAGGCTGTCCTCGTCTTCGCATTCGGGGCAGAGCTTCTGCAACCGGTCGGCGAGTGCCTCGACGAGCGGCGGCGCGAGCCAGCGGCCGCGATCGGGCGGATCCTGCCGCATGTCGATTGCGGCAAGATCGGGCAGCGTCGCGCCGCCAAAGCGCGCGGGGAGCACAATGTGGCGATAGCGTCCGGCCTCGACCTGCGCCAGGCTTTCAAGCGCCGGGGTCGCGCTCGCAAGGATCACCGGCAAGCCTTCGAAATGGCCGCGCATCACCGCGACGTCGCGCGCGTGATAATGGACGCCATCCTCCTGCTTGAAGCTGGTTTCATGCGCCTCGTCGACGACGATCACGCCCAGATTGGCGTAAGGCAGGAACAGCGCCGAGCGCGCGCCGACGACGATCTTCGCCTCGCCGCTTGGGTTCGAGGTTGCCGTCCCCGAAGCGCGCGGCAAAACGCGTCAGCATTGGTTCGGTAAGCGCGATCTCGGGGAGCAGGACCAGCGCCTGCCTGCCCGCGTCGATGGCGGCGGCAATCGCCTCCATATAGACTTCGGTCTTGCCCGATCCGGTGACGCCGTCGAGCAGCAGCGTTTCGAACCCGCGGGCGGCGACGGCGTCGCGCAATTGCCGGGCGGCCGCCGCTTGCTCGGACGAGAGGTCGGGCGGCGCGAAGGCAGAGTCGGGCTCCGGATAGGGCTGATCGGCCGACACGCTCACCGCCTCGAGTGCGCCCGTCTGGACGAGGCCGCGGATCACCGCCTCGCTGACTTCGCCCAGCGCCGCGAGTTCGCGCACAATGCCCTGCCGCGCGCCGATCTTTTCGAGCGCAACGGTGCGTTGCGGCGTCATCCGCGCTGGTCGTTCGCCCGTCGCACGATATTCGACGATGGGGCGCCGCGCGTCGGCAAAGGCGGCGCCGGGCAGAACCATGCGCAGCACCGATCCAGGGGGTGCGAGATAATAGTCGCTCGTCCATTCGACGAGGCGGCGCAGCGGCGCGCGGATCGGCGGCACCGGCACCACCTCGAACAAATTGCGCAGGCGGTTGTCGCCGACGGGTTCGGGGGCGCCGAAGCTTTCATCCTCCCACACCACGCCGCCCAGCCGCCGCGGGCCGAGCGGCGCGACGACGACGCTGCCGAGCGGCGCGTCGCTGCCGTGCGGGACGCGATAGTCGAGCGGGCCGAGGGCGGCGGTCAGAAGGAGGACGCGGGCACGGGTCATGGAAGCGACGACGATATAGGAGCGCGGCGAAAATAGGAAAGCGCGCTATGCCTCGCCGAGCCGATGCCCGATGTCCGTTGCCGACCTGCGTCGGCGGATCACATCGCCTTGATATAGTCGACCATCTGGCCGACCACGGTTCCCCAGCCGTCGTGGAAGCCCATTTCCTCATGCTTCTGGCGCGCGGCACTGTCGCCGTGGACCGCGACCGCGCGATAGAGCGTGCTGTTGCCCTGCGGCGTCAGGAACAGGCCGGCGGTGAAGAAGGGCGCGGGCGCGGGGCGGAAGCCGGGGAGCAGCGTGTCGGTGAAGATCAGCCGTTCGCCCGGCACGACCTCCAGATAGCAGCCGCTGTTCGGAAACTCCTCGCCCTCGGGCGAGCGCATCGTCGTGCTGAAGACGCCGCCGGGGCGCAGGTCCATCTCGCAGGCGGTGACCGTCCAGGGCTTCGGCACGAACCAGTGCACCAGATGCTCGGGTGTGGTCCAGACCTTCCACACAAGGTCGGCGGGCACGTCGATCACGCGTTCGAGGACAAGGTCGAGGTCGGGATCGACCGGGCTGAGCGGAAAGGTCATTCGGGGGTCTCCTTCTTGTTTTTGAGCGAGAGCAGATAGGCATCCATGCGGTCGAGTCGGCCTTCCCACAGGCGGCGCTGGGTCGCGAGCCAGTCCTCGGCCAGCCGCAGCCGGTCGGGGGCAAGGCTGTAGGTGCGGACCCGGCCATGCTTGCGCGAATGGACGAGGCCGCAGCCTTCGAGCACCTTGAGGTGCGCGAGAAAGGAGGGGAGCGCCATCGGGTGGTGCGCCGCAAGTTCGCTGACCGACGCCGGTCGTTCGCCCAGCCGTTCGAGAACCTGCCGCCGTGTCGGGTCGGCGAGGGCGCGGAAGATGCCGTCGATCATCGCCGGTTCGGGCGCAATCGGGGCGTCGGGCCGGATGGTCGACATCGCAGTCTCCTTTCGCCAACCCTCTTAGAGCGCTCCAATAGTTAGGTCAATGCCTAACTATTGGAGCGCCGCAATATGGCGCGCGATCGCGGGCGGAGCGGGGGGTCAGGCGGTGGCGATGCGGCGCGGTCGGGCGCGGGCGGGCTTCGGCCGCCGGAACCAGAAGGTCCACACCGCAAAGCTGCCGAGCATCGCCATCGTCAGCCCCGACAAGGTCATGACGATGCGATAGCCGAGCCCGCCGACCTTGGCGGCGTGCAGCGGATAGGCCTTGTTGAACGCCTGTGCGGCGGGCGCCATGGCGAGCGCGTCGCGCGCACCCAGCAGCCGGCCCGTCTGCGCATCGAACCACAGCGTCGAGCGCCCGTTGGGAAGCCATTCGGCCTGCTGGCGCATCCGCAGCATGATCGGGTCGCCCGCCTTGCGCGGCAGGCTGAGGATACGGAACTCGCCGTCGGGAAAGCGGCGGCGCGCTTCGGCGAGCATTGCCGCATAATCGGGCTTCGCGGCGAGCGGGCCGCCCTTATATTTAGGCGGCGCCATCGACTTCTCCGCCGCGGCAATCGAACCGAAGGGTGCGACGACAGCCATTGCGAAGGGGCGGAAGATCATCATCGTCCCGGTGACGACCGAGAGCAGCAGCAGCGGTGCCATCACGATTCCCAAGTCGCGGTGATGCGTGACGATCGCCGGCCGGCTCATTCGCTTGGGCCACAGGCGCAGGCGGAAGGTCCGGCGCGTCCGCCACCACAGGATGACGCCCGACACGATGAAGAACAGCCCGCACAGGCCCGCGATGCCGATCACCCACTTGCCGCTGTCGCCCGCGAAGAGATGGTGATGGAAATCGAAGATCCACAGCTCGGGCCGCTCCCACTGACTGGCCCAGCGGGTGACGATCTGCCCCGTCTGGTCGGCATAGGCACCGGCGCCTTCGCCGAAGCGGGTCTGGTGGAGGCCAAAGCCGTCGCGGGCATAGATGATGCCCTGCGCGCCCGGCTGCGCCATGATCGCCTCGGTCGCCCGCGTCACGCTGCCAAGGTCGCTGCGCAGCGGGTCGCCGCTATGCGGCAGCCCGATCCACGCATCCTTGTGGACGAGGATCGCGCCGGTGAGGCCCAGCAGGCCGAGCACCAGCCCGATCAGCCCGCCGGTCCAGCGGTGCAGCGTGTCGAGCAACTGCATCAGAAGCGATAATCCCAACCGAGGGTGAAGGTGCGACCGCGGCCGGCGAAGTTGAAGAAATTATCGGTCGGCCGCTGGGTGTCGCTCGCATAGGCGATATATTGCCGGTCGAACAGATTCTGCACCGCCAGGCTGATGCCGCCGATCCGCGTCTGGTAGCGCAGGAAGGCGTCGGTCAGATTATAGCCCTCGAAATCGTTGCGCGGGTCGCGCATCGGGCCGGTGAAACTGCGCGCAAGATAGAATTGCGTCTGGACGCGCGCCGACAGCGGCCCCTTGGCATAGCTGGCGGCCAGGTTCAGCCGGTCGGGCGAGATATTCGCACCGTCGAGGTCGGTTTCGACGATGTCGTCGCCGTCGGCATCATATTTGCCGTCGAGATGGGCATAGCCTGCCGAGACGGTCAGGCCGTCAATCGGCAGCTTGACCGCCAGATTGATCTCCAGCCCCTCGATCGCGACGCGCTGGCGCAGCACGTCGAAAATGCCGTCGGGCCGGGCGACGAGCAATTGCCCCTCCTTGCTCGACGACCAGAAATAGGTCGCACTCGCATCGAGCGGACCGCGCTTCACCTCGACGCCGATCTCGCGGTTGTTCGATACGATCGGACGGATGTTGAGGAAATTGTCGATCTCGACCCCCGGCGTGCTCACCGCGCGGGTGATGCGGCCGACGTCGGGGGCGGTATAGCCTTCGGCATAGCTCGCATAGGCGCGGATGCCGGGGACCGGCTCGACGATCACCCCGCCGTTCAGCAGCACGTCGTCGAAACTCGGGCTGCCGCCCTTGACGAAGGTGCGACCCGCGCTCGCGAGCGTCGTATAATCGTCGATGCTGATCTTCACATTTTCGTAGCGCGCGCCGCCGGCGACGCGGACGAGGCCGTCAAACAATTTGAGATTGGCCTGTCCGAACGGCGCGAAGCTGCGGAAATCGGTCGGCGGCACCCAGACGCGGTCGGTGGCGATCAGCCGCTGCTCGGTCGAATCCCACAGCGCGTCGAAACCGGCGATCAGCGTCAGTGCCTCGAAACCGGGCACCGCACGCTCATAGCTGAGCTTGGCGCCATATTTGCGGCTGCGGTTCTGCGATTGATCGAACAGCGTTCCGACCGGCGCGATCTGGACGTCCTGGAAGGTCGCGATCGGATTGGGTTCGCCGCCGAAGGTGTCGCGGGTGCGGTTCCAGAAAATCTGGCCGACGAAATTCCCGCCGCCAAGGTTGCTGTCGGTCAACGACAGCGCCAGGCTTTCGGTGCGGCTCGCGGCGGGATCGCCGGGCGGGGTGCCGCGCGCAGCGCTGGTCGGCAGGCCGGTCGCACGATTGCCTGCCACCGCGACATAATCGCCGTCGCCTTTCAATTCGTAACGGCTGGCGATCAGGTCGAGCCGCATCGTGTCCGTGACCTCGTAGCCAAAGCGCCCGAACAGCGAGAGCGTCTTGGAATCCTGCGTCTCGCCCTGCGTCAGATTGATCCCGACCGGACGGCCTTCGCCGTCGCGAAAGATGCCGCGCACCTCATAGGCCGCGCCGACTGACGCGTCGAAGCGTCCGGCCCGATACTGGACCAGCCCCGCCGCCTTGCCGCCCATGCCGGCTTCGGAAAATTCGTTGTCGGCGGTGCCCTGCAACAGCAGTCGGCCGCTGACGCCTTCGGTCTTCGGCGCGCCGATCGTCACCTGATTGACGATACCGCCGGTGCCGCCGATCCCCTGCAGCGCGTTCGAACCGTAAATGACCTCGACCCGGTCGATGAAGAAGCCGTCGATGGTGAAGCCGTCGCGGCTGCCGTCGCGCAGCGGGGTCGATTGCGGAATGCCATTGATCGCATAGAGCGGCGATCGCCCGCGCAGCGTCTCGCCCGCGCCCGACAATTTCTGACGCGTCGGCGAAAAGCTGGGGGTTAGCGTTGCGACCGCGTCGGTGACCGATCCCGAAATCAGCACCTGCTGGTCGAGCGCCTCCTTGCCGATGACATCGACCGTCAGTGGCAGGGCGTTGGGCGGCAGGATCGTGCGCGCCGCGGTGACGACGATATTATCCTCGCCCTTCGTGTCGGGCGCCGCGGTCTGCGCGAGCGCGGGGGAGGAAAGCGCGGTGCAGGCCAGCGCCGCGGCGACAATTTTGCGAATCATTCTCAACTCCTGTTAAGCAGGCCGCTAGTGCGACTGATTCGCAAATGCAAGGGGTTTCAGGGCAGAATTTGGCCGAGCGCAATTCCTTTGCCGCTTCGCCTTCCTGGATGGCGCATAGGATGACAAAAGCGGCACACGCCGCGTCTCGCTGGCCGACCCGCCGCTATTCGATGGCCCAGCTGAGCCGCGATCGGAACTGCGCGGGGCGCGGCTTTCCTTGCGCGTCGAGGGCGGGCAGGAACAGCCCGCTTCGCATCAGGACCTCGCATGTCTTGCGATCAAGGATGTCGCTGCCGGCCGATTTTGTGATGTGGCAAGCGGTCGGGCGGCCCGAAGGTGCGACATCCAGTATGAACTCGCTGGCGCCTTGCGCCCGTGTACCGGGATAATCGGCAGGCAGGATCCAGCGTTCGGGGCTGATTGGCGTCAGACCATCTTCGTCGGTGGCGTCGGAGTCCGCGCCTGCCTTGTCGGGCTTGGTCCAGGCGATGCGTAGGCGCGGCAACGCTTGCCGTTTACCGTTGCGGTCGACGCCCGCCGTTGCCCAGCCCAGCTTTTTGAGCGCGAGCGTGCAGGACGCATCGGCAATCGCCTGCCCGCCCCGCACACTTCCCGCCTTGCACGTCGGCGCGTTGCTCGCTTCGTCATGGCGCAGCGTTACGATCGCTTCGCCCGCCGCTTCGTCCGCGAGGCCGACGAGCAACCGGTCGTCGTCGGTGGCACGCGCCACCGGCATCGACGGTTGCGCGGCCGCCGCGGATGCCAGCGCCAGCGCGCCCGCGATCGCCGCGCCGGTCCGGATCAACCCGCCAGCACCTTGGCCATCATCCGCTCTTCCTTGGCGATCCACGATGCCATGCTCGGGCGCGACAGGATCGCCTCGCTCCACGCGGCGATTTTGGGATAGGTGGCGGCGTCAATGGTCACGCCGCAGTGACGGACGTTGACCAGCGGTGACACTGCCGCCAGATCGGCGAGGGTCAGCCGATCGCCGACGAGGTAACCCGACGCCGGGATCGCGCCCTCCAGATAGGCGAGCAATTTCGGCAGTTCCTCGGCTTCCGCTTCGGCGGCGGCGGCGAGGTCGCCTTCGCGGCCCAGGAATTTGGGGGCGACGATGCGGTTGAAGAACATCTTGCCGCCGCAGGCCGCGAACACGGTGTCGCCGAACTCGTCCCACCACACGGTGCGGCCGCGCGCTTCGGGGTCGGCGGGGATCAGCGCCGGCTCGGGATATTTCGCTTCGAGATAGTGGATGATCGCGCTCGAATCGGCGAGCAGGAAGCCGTCGTCGTCGATCGCCGGCATCTTGCCGAGCGGCGATGCGGCGCGAAAGCCGGGATCGGGATCGCCGATGCCCACGCCCTTGAGCTCGAAATCAAGACCCTTTTCACCCAGAAAAGCGAGCAATTTGCGCACGAAAGGCGATACGATCGACCCATAGACTATCATCTTGGCATCCTCCTGTTTCCTGCCCGAACATAGGCGGTCGGTTGTTCGCTGCAACCTGTTCGATGATTACAGCAATGCGCAACAAATGCTGCTTGCTATCGGTCGCTTGGCATGCTCCTATTTGTGACAGAGGGGGGCGCTGCTACGGCAGCAATCATCAGGATATGTGTAATGCGCCCTTCGCTCTGGGCAGATCGGCTGATGGCCCTTTCGGTCCGCTTCGTCGGGCTCGGCATTCTTGCGGCCGCGCTGGCGGCGGCGGTCGCCAGCTTCTTCTACAATAAGGCGCAGGAGGACGAGCAGGCGACCCGCGTCGCGATGCAGGTGAACGTCCGGCTGCGCGATCAGCTCGCAGTGCTCGAAGGGGTGCGCGCGCTCTATCAGTCTGACACGGCGGCGAGCGGGCCGGGGGTTCGCGCCTTCCTCGCGGCGCTGCGGCCGCAGGTGCGCGCGCCGGGGATGCAGGGGGTGGGCATTGCGGTCGCGATCCAGCAGGACACTCCCGCCGCGGCCGAAGCGCAGCTGCGTGAAAATTACGGCAAGGAGATCAAGGTCTGGCCGCGGACGAGCGAGCCGATCGGCTTTCCCATCGTCCTTGTCGAACCCGACAATGATCGCAATCGCGGGGCGCTCGGCTATGACATGTACAGCGAGCCGATCCGGCGCGAGGCGATGCGCCGCGCCTGGCAGACCGGCCAGCCCGCCGCGAGCGGGATCGTCGAACTGATCCAGGAACGCGGTGCGCAGCACAAGCAGCCGGGCTTCCTGATCTATGTGCCCGTCTATGCCAATCCGCTGGCGGCTGCGGATGCTCCGCCGTCGGCGGCACCGCTGCCGTCGCCTTCGCAGCCGATCGAAGCCTTTGTTTACGCGCCGTTCCGCATCGAAAATCTGATGCGCGCGGCGCTCGGCAATCAGCTCGACGCGATCGACGGGATCGAGGTTTATGCCGGCGAAGGGCCGTCGGCACCGCTTGTCTTCCGTCACGGCAAGGTCGGCTGGGACGCGCATCAAGAGGTGCTTCGCGTTGCCGATCGCCGCTGGACGATGCGGCTGTCCTATGGCCGTTTCATCGACCGGCTCGGTCGTCCGCTCGCCATTCTGCTTTTCGGCATCGCGCTCGCCTGGCTCGCGGTGCAGTTGCACCGCATGCAGCACCGCCGCCTCGGCGCGGCGCAGGCGCTGGCGGAGGAGAAGGAGCGTCATGCCGAGGATCGCGAGTTGATGATCGGCGAAATGGCGCACCGTATGAAAAACGCCTTCGCGCGCATCGGTGCGCTCGCGCGGATCACGCTGCGCGAGGTCGACAGTCTGGAGGCGTTCGAGGCGAAGTTCGACGGGCGGCTGCGCGCACTGTCCGATTCGAAGCAGATGCTCGTCACCGGCGCGGTCGATACGGTTGACCTCGGCCGCATCGTCCGGCGCGAACTCGACATTGCGGGCTGGGACGCACAGCGGCTTGCTGCGGTTGAAGGCCCGGATGTGCGGCTTGACGAAGAGGGCGCGCAGGCTATTGCCCTTGCCGTGCATGAACTGGTGACCAACAGCGTCAAATATGGCGCGCTCGGCGGGAAGGGCGATCTTGCGGTCGGCTGGCGCCGCGACGGCGGCGATGTCGAGCTGTCGTGGATCGAAAGCGGCCTCCCCGAAACCCCGCACATCGAAAGCGAAAGCTTCGGCACCCAGTTCATCCGCTCGCTGATCGAACGCCAGCTCAAGGGGCAATGGACCCGCGCCGCCGCCGATCACGGCCTGTCCATCGTCATTCGCTGGCCCGATCGTGTCGCCACCGCCTGATCCGCGCTGGCGGCAACGCCCACTCCTCGGCGCCGCTCGCGGTGCGCATGGGATCAACCGTCGCGACCAACGCGCTGCTCGAACGCAAGGGCGCGCCGACTCTGCTCGCGATCACGCGCGGCTTCCGTGACGCGCTGACCATCGGCTATCAGGATCGCCCCGACCTGTTCGCGCGCCGGCTCGACCGCACACCACCGCCGCACGCGCAAGTTGCCGAAATTGCCGAGCGCGTCGGTCCCGACGGCGAGTTGCTGATCCCGCTCGACGAAGACGCCGCGCGCACCGCGCTGCAAAAGGCGCGTGCGGCGGGAATCGACAGCATCGCGATCATTTTGATGCACGGCTATCGCTATCCCGCGCACGAACGGCGCCTGGCAGAGATCGCCGCCGAACTCGGCTTCGCGCAGATTTCGGTCAGCCATGAAGTGAGCGCGCTGATCAAGCTGGTCGGGCGCGGCGACACGACGCTTGCCGACGCCTATCTGTCGCCGGTGCTGCGCCACTATGTCGGCCAGTTCTGCGCCCAGCTCGGCGACGACACCCGTCCGCAATTCATGAAAAGCTCGGGCGGGCTCGCGTCGGCCGCGGCGTTCCACGGCCGCGATGCGATTCTTTCGGGCCCCGCGGGCGGCATCGTCGGCATGGTCGGCAGCGCCGCGCCGCTGGGCAAGGATCGGCTCATCGGCTTCGACATGGGCGGCACCTCGACCGACGTCAGCCATTATGCCGGGCGGCTCGAACGCGATAACGAAAGCATCGTCGCGGGCACGCGCATCCGGGCGCCGATGCTGCGTATCCACACCGTCGCCGCCGGGGGCGGTTCGATCTGCCGCTGGGACGGTGCGCGCCTGCTCGTCGGACCCGAAAGCGCGGGCGCCAATCCCGGCCCCGCCGCCTATGGCCGCGGCGGGCCGCTGACCGTCACCGACTGCAACGTGCTGCTCGGCAAGATTCAGCCCGAACATTTCCCCAGGCTCTTCGGTCCGGCGGGCGACCAGCCGCTCGATCGCGCCATCGTCGCCGAAAAATTCGCCGCCATGGCGGCCGAAGTCGGCGACATCACGCCCGAGGCGCTTGCCGAGGGGTTGCTCGCGATCGCGGTTCAGCAGATGGCGAATGCGATCAAACGCATCACCATCGCGCGCGGACATGATGTGACGCAGGGCTATCATCTCGTCGGCTTCGGGGGCGCTGCGGGGCAGCATGTTTGCCTATGGCATGGGCCTCGCACGGCCGTCGGCGATCCGAGAGCGCACGCTCGCGCTGCCGCTCGGCGCGGGCTGCGTCGAGCCGATGCACCGCGCGGAGGCCGAACTTATCGCTCAGGCCCGCGGCGATCTTGCGCCCGACGTAACGGTCACGCACGAAACCCTGCTGTTCGTGCGTCTTGCCGACAGCGACAATGCGATCGAGCTGCCGGCCGGAGACCCCGCCGCGGTGCGTGCCGCCTTTGTCGATGCCTTCCGCGCACGCTTCGGCTATGCGCCGCACGACGATCTGGTCGTCGATCGCATCCGTGTCGAACTGACCGAAGCAGGCGACGCGCCCGCGGCCCTGCCGGCACCCGCGCCAGAGGCCGAGGTGGAGGCAGAAACCGTCATCGCCTGGCTCGCGGGCGGACCCCGCGCCGTCCTACTTCATCAGCGCAGCGCACTTGCCCCCGGCCGCCGCATCGCCGGCCCCGCGATCATCGTCGATCCGCTGTCGACGACCGTCGTCGAACCCGGCTGGACCGCAACGGTCGAGCCCGAGGGGACGCTGCGGCTCGTAAAACCATCGGCAATCCGTCCCGTCGCCTCGCCATCGCAAGGGGGCGGTGACGATCCGGCAGCACCCGATCCCGTCCGCCTCGAAATCTTCAACAGCCTGTTCATGGCGATTGCCGAGGAAATGGGCGGCGCGCTTCAACACAGCGCTTCGTCGATCAATATTCGCGAGCGGCTCGATTTTTCCTGCGCGCTGTTCGACGGCGAAGGGCGGCTCGTCGCCAATGCGCCGCACATGCCGGTGCATCTGGGGTCGATGGGTGAAAGCGTGCGGACCATCCTGCGCCAGCGCGGATCCGGCCCCGACGGGCGTCCGCGCGACGGGCGCGGCATCCGGCGCGGCGACGCCTATGCGCTCAACGCTCCCTATGACGGCGGCACCCATCTGCCGGACATCACCGTCATCATGCCGGTGTTCGTCGATGCGGGTGCCGATGCACCCGCCTTTTTCGTCGCGGCGCGCGGCCATCACGCCGATCTGGGCGGGATAGCGCCCGGATCGATGCCGCCAGGCAGCCGCAATATCGAGGAAGAAGGCATCATCTTCGACAATATGCTGATCGTCGACGATGGCCATTTCCGCGACGCGGCGGTGGAGGAGCATCTGACCGCAGGCGACCTGCCGGCGCGCAACCCGGCGCTCAACATCGCCGATCTGAAGGCGCAGGTCGCCGCCTGTCAGCGCGGCGCGAGCGGCCTTGCCGATCTCGCCGCCGCGCACGGCGGCGCGACCGTCGCCGCCTATATGACGCATGGTCAGCGTCAGGCGGAGGCGGCGGTGCGTCAGCTCGTCGCGCGGCTGGGCAATGGTTATTTCCGCTATGCGATGGACAATGGCGCCGAAGTCGTCGTGGCGGTGACGGTCGATCGCGGGGCGCGCCACGTCACCATCGACTTTACCGGCTCGTCCGCGACGCTCCCCGATAATTTCAACGCCCCGCTGCCGGTCGTGCGCGCGGCGGTGCTCTATGTGCTGCGCACGATGCTCGACGACCCGATCCCGATGAACGAGGGCTGCCTGGCGCCAGTGACATTGATTGTTCCCGACGATTCGATGCTCTCGCCGCGCTATCCCGCCGCGGTGGTCGCGGGCAATGTCGAAACCAGCCAGGTCATCACCGATGCGCTGTTCGCCGCCTTCGGCGCGATGGCGGGCGCGCAGGGGACGATGAACAATTTCACCTTCGGCAACGATGCCTACCAATATTATGAAACGATTGCCGGCGGATCGGGCGCCGGCCCCGGCTTCGACGGCACTGCGGTGATCCAGACGCACATGACCAACAGCCGGATGACCGATCCCGAAGTGATGGAGGCGCGCTTCCCCGTGATCGTCGAGGAATTCTCGATCCGCAAAGGATCGGGCGGCGCCGGCCGCTGGCGCGGCGGCGACGGCGCGACGCGCCGCATCCGGTTCCGCGAACCGATGGCTGCGAACATTCTCGCTAATCGTCGCCGGATCGCGCCCAGCGGCCTTGCGGGCGGCGCCGACGGCGCGCCGGGCCGCAACTGGATCGAGCGCGCCGACGGGACGACCGAAGAACTGGGCGCGACCGCCAGCGCGGACCTGGGCGCGGGCGACGCCTTCGTCATCGAAACCCCCGGCGGCGGCGGCTATGGCGAAGCGGAGGGGGATTAGATGCTTGTCCTGATCGGGATTGCGATCATCATCGCGGGCTTCCTGCTCCGCTTCAATCCGCTGCTCGTCATCATGGCGTCGGCGCTCGCGACGGGTCTGGCCGCCGGGCTTGACGTCACCGCGATCATCGCCGCCTTTGGCAAGGCCTTTAACGACACACGCTATGTCAGCATCGTCTGGATCGTGCTCCCCGTCATCGGCCTGCTTGAGGCCTATGGGCTTCAGCAGCATGCGCGCTCGCTGATCGGGCGGATCAAGGGCGCGACGCTCGCCCGGCTGCTCGCCTCCTATCTGTTGTTGCGCCAGGCGATGTCGGCGGTCGGGCTGACCTCGGTCGCCGGACATCCGCAGACGGTGCGTCCGCTCGTCGCGCCGATGGCGGAAGCCGCCGCGGAGGCGCAGGGCGTCGCGCTGAGCGATGCGCAGCGCGACGAAATCCGGGCCTATGCCGCCGCGACCGACAATGTCGGGCTGTTTTTCGGCGAAGACATCTTCCTCGCCATCGGGTCGATCCTGCTGATGAAGGGGCTGCTCGAAGGCTATGGCTATGTCATCGAACCGCTGCATTTCTCGGTCTGGGCGATC
>LULF01000340.1_pt1 | contig 13438 bp, 10 predicted proteins | sample 728221 | NCBI WGS metagenome assembly LULF01 (sample SAMN03860296, study PRJNA289734) | marine metagenome | biome: seawater column; feature: ocean; material: water; isolation source: Red Sea water column Station 169 - depth 500m | place: Saudi Arabia: Red Sea | collected 2011-10-15 | depth 500 m | reverse complement strand
CCTTTTGTTGCTTCACCATCTTCAACTTCACCTTCTTCACCTTCTTCACCTTCTTCACCTTCTTCACCTTCAATTTCTTCAGGCTCAGGTTCAACTTCAGCTTTCGGCGGATTACAGGTCACAATGGTAGTGTCTTCTGCAGAAATAAGTGTCGCATCATCAGGCAAAGCAATCTCAACTGCTGTCAAAGCACTGTGAAGCTCAAGTCCAGAAATATCAATGGTGACACTCTCAGGTACGTCTGTTGGGTAGCATTCTAGGTCAATAGCTGTGGTGACGTGAGTCACAAGTCCGCCCTCACTGGCACCAACAGCTTCACCTTCTAGAACTACAGGAATTGAGAATGTCATTTTTTCATCGCGACGAACTCGCATGAGATCCACGTGGATCACTTCTTCAGTGACGGGGTTGTATTGTGCCGCTTTGATCATGACATAAACAGTTTCACCATTCATTTCTAACTCAAAAACTTTTTGCCCAGAATGAATGGCGTGGTAAAACGCTTTTTTATCAATGGCCAAATTTTGATTGGCTTCGCCATGATAATAATAATTTGTGGGAATTTTCCCATTTCTTCTTATCGCACGAGCAGAACCGGATCCGATTCCTGAGCGATCTTCGATAGGTAGTTTATAGTAAGATGCCATTGTCTTGCCTTTAATTAAAATTCGAACAGAGCACTGACAGATTCACCATCATACACACGTTGGATTGCTTCTCCAAAAACCTGTGCCACTGTTACAATTTCCATATTGTCTAATTTTTTGCTATCAGGGATAGCCAATGTATCGGTTACGATTAGTTTTTTAATAGATGATTGACTGATTCGCTCCACTGCAGGATCGGATAAAATGGCGTGGGTCGCCACAGCCGTAACACTGTTCGCTCCGTTTTCCATAGCCGCTTCTGCAGCATTCACAGTCGTGCCTGCTGTATCGATCATATCATCAATAATGAGCACATCTTTTCCGTCTAATTCACCAATGAGATGCATCACCTCTGCTTTATTGGGCGCATAGCGCCGCTTATCAATTAAGGCAAAATGCATTCCCAAATATTTTGCATAAGCCTGACTCATACGAGCAGACCCTACATCCGGTGCTAACACAGCAGAATTTTCGGGATCCAAGCCCAAGGCCTTGATTGCATCCAGCAAAACCATTCTGCTATATAGATGGTCAAATGGAATGGTTGCAAACCCTTGAATCTGTGTGGAGTGGAGATCCATAGTGATAATACGATCTGCGCCTGTTGCAGTGACGAGATCAACCATTACCCGAGATGAAATGGGCACGCGGGGATTGTCCTTACGATCTTGACGGCCGTACCCAAAATAAGGAATGACCGCCGTCACCGTATTGGCAGAAGCCCGAACAGCCGCATCAATGATGAGGATTAGTTCCATGATATTCTCAGCAGGACTGTTTGTGGGCTGTATGATGAATACATCGCTACCGCGAATGTTTTCTTCAAACTTGATCCACAACTCCCCATCGGAGAATGTCTTAATCGTCAGCTGTCCTAATTCTTTGCCTAGGGATTTTGCAATTCCTTCAGCTAAGACGGGGTTGCTACGACCGGTGAATATTTTTAAATGTTCATCCATAATATCTGCTGGGGCGCAGGGACTCGAACCCCGACTGCCGGGACCAAAACCCGGTGTCCTACCGTTAGACGACGCCCCAAATACTTTGGTAGTATTAATTTTACGATTGTGATTCAAAAGGGAAAAATTAGGCAGGATTAGCCAGAATGGTCTGATAGGAAGTTTGGAAAAATGACTCGGCTTTTGTTACTAAAGTGTCATCGTCAAAAATCCCAAACACAGTCGAGCCACTGCCCGACAGACTAGCAAAGCATGCACCTAACTTAAGCAATTTCTGCTTGATGGTACCAATCTCCGGATATGCTGGAATCACGATCCGTTCAAAATCATTCTCAAAAAACTCAAACTTATACGAGGGATGATCCCCGTTGAAAAAGCGGCGGAAGTTAGGTACTTTAGTATCGAATTTCAATTTTTTTCCCAATTCTGTATAAGCCCATGAAGTATTGATAAAAAATTTTGGTATAATTAATAAATATATTCCTGAAATAGGTTTAGGAAAAGGGGTGAGTTTATTACCAAGCCCCTCGCCTAACTGTGTACCACCACGTATAAAGAATGGCACATCAGCACCTACTGAAGCTCCAATCTTTTCTAACTCAAGCATAGATAATCCAAGATCATATAAATTATTTAATCCCTTCAAAACTGCTGCACCATTTGCTGAACCGCCACCCAAACCAGACCCAATAGGAATCTTTTTTTCAATTTGAATACAAATGCCTCCTAAATTAGGATAAAGAGTTTTCAGAACATTATAAGCTTTATAGCAAATGTTTGATTTATCAGTGGGGATCCAGTCCACATTAGATGTAATCAAACAGCTATTTTCCATTTTTTCCAATATCAATTCATCGCCAAAATCCAACTTTTGGAATAATGTATATATATTATGATAACCATCGTCACGCTGTTTCAATACTTTGAGTCCAATATTAACTTTAGAAAAGGATGGACAGTATATACTCAAAATTACACTGATTTTAAAGTGGCGATAGCCTGCGCAGCGATACCTTCACCTTGTCCAATAATGCCTAAATAATCTGAAGTAGTTGCTTTTACAGAAACCTGAGATTGATCGATTCGCAAGGTATAGGAAATTTTATATTTTATTTCAGGAATAAAACTGGAAAGTATTGGTTTCTGAAGAATAACAATTGAATCAATATTACTGATTTCAAAAGAGGCGTTTCTTAACATTTCAGCAACTTTATTCAGAAAGTGGAGGCTCTCTATATCTTTCCACTGTTCATCTTTACTTGGGAAAAGCTGCCCAATATCTCCAAGATTAGCTGCACCGAGTAATGCATCCACAATCGCATGTACTAAAGTATCTCCATCTGAATGGCCAATAGCGCCAACCTGACTAGGGATTTCCACGCCCCCAATGATTAGTTTTTCACCTTCTGCTAATTGGTGAACGTCATACCCAATGCCTGTTTTAATCATCTATATGTATGTTTGTCAATGCCATCCTTTCAATAGCTAGTCCAAATAATCATTAAAATTAATTATTATTAAAACTTTTGTATATTGCTTCTGCAAAAATCCAATCTTCTTCTGTTGTAATTTTAATATTGATGGAAGATCCTTCTACAAAGCCTACCTGGTATCCTATTCGTTCCAATAATGAAGCTTCATCTGTTCTAAGAATTTTTTCTGTTTCAGCCAGTTCTAATGCCTCTAGTAAAGCCTGCTTAGCAAAAACTTGTGGTGTTTGAGCTCTCCATATAATTTCTCGAGGGAGTGTCTCAAGAATTTGATCATTCATGACTTTTTTTATTGTATCTGTTGAAGGTTGTGCCAAAATAACACCATCATGTTGATCGCAGGCTTCAATAACTTTATCAATAAGCGTTTCAGTGACAAAAGGCCGCACAGCATCGTGTACGCATATAAGTTCTGATAATTTATCAGCCGCCTTAAGACCATTAAATACAGATTGTTGACGAGTATCTCCGCCTAATACCACTTTAACTGTCTTAACTAAAATAGTAGATTTCAATTCCCGTTCTACCTGATACACATCATCTTTTGATACAACAACTACGATTTCACTAATTAATTCAGAGGAAATAAATGGCTGCAGTGTATGAAAAAGTAATGGTTGATTACCCATTCTTTTTAGCTGTTTTTTCCCTCCAAAACGTTCCCCACTTCCAGCTGCCGGGATTATCGCAGTAATTTTCATTTTGTGTTTACAACTATTTAATTAAAGAATAAGCATAGCATCGCCATAACTCAAAAAACGATAATCATTTTTCTTGGCTTCACGATAGGCTTTCATGATCTGGTCACGATCTGCAAAGGCCGATACCATCATAAGAAGTGTACTTTTTGGCTGGTGAAAATTGGTAATCATAGCATCAACCATTTTAAAATTATAAGGTGGATAAATAAATTTATCAGTCCAACCTCTCTTTGGCGAAACTTGAAAACCGGAAACAGCCACTGTTTCAAGAGATCTAACTGTTGACGTCCCAACTGCAAATACCCGTCGCCGTTTTTCCTTAGTTGCATTAATAGATAATGCTGTTTTAGGAGAGACTTCAAAATACTCTGAGTCCATTTGGTGCCGGTTTAAATCTTCAACCTGAACAGGACGAAATGTTCCTAGTCCAATATGAAGTGTTGTATAAGACGTTTTTGTCCCTTTTGCATGTATTCTTTTTAGTAACCCATCAGTAAAATGTAAACCTGCTGTTGGCGCAGCAACTGCTCCGCGCTTTTCAGCAAAAACAGTTTGATAACGTATTTTATCTTTGGGTTCAGATTCACGTTTAATATAGGGTGGTAGTGGTGAAATACCCACACGATCAATAACATTATAAATATTTTCACCATCATATTCAAATCTGACAACACGCCCACCTGAAATAGTATTATCAATCACATCACAGTAAACATTTTTAGTAAACATTAATTTATTACCGATACGTACTTTTCGAGCTGGGCGAACCATGACCTCCCAAAGATCATTTTCTAATTCACGCAATAAAAAAACTTCCACTTTTGCCTCTGTACGATCTTTGCTAGCATAAAGTCTCGCCGGAAATACCTTGGTATTATTTAAAATTACCAAATCGTTACGTTTTAAATATTCAGGAAGTTTGGAAAATGTTTTATGTTCAATTTTACCTGTTTCGCGATGAAGAACCATTAGTTTAGATAAATCACGTCTTTTTGCAGGATACTGAGCAATATATTTTTCTGGAAGTGGGTAATCAAAATCTGTCAGTTTCCATTTTTTTTTCTTTTCAATCATTAAATAACCTTTGTTGTTTTTTTGTAATTGTCTTATCTAAAAGGGTATATGCCTGTTTTTGAGCAATACGACCTCGGCTAGTACGCTGAATAAATCCTTCTTTGATCAAATAAGGTTCGTATACATCCTCTATAGTGGAAGTATCTTCGCTCACAGCAACAGCCAGCGAATTCACACCTACAGGACCCCCATTAAATTTGTCGATCAAAGTTGATAGAATAGTACGATCCATATCATCTAATCCAAATTCGTCAATTCCAAGATATTCCAAGGAGGCTTGTACTACAGTTTTATCTATTGTCCCCTTAGCTTTTACCTGTGCATAATCCCTTGTTCTTCGCAAAATACGGTTGGCAATGCGTGGAGTTCCCCTTGAACGTTTTGCAAGTTCATGCGCACCTTCTTTACTAATTACGACTTCAAGAATTTCGGCCGAACGCGTAATAATCTGAAAAAGATCCTCAGGATTATAATAATCAACTCTTAGTACTATGCCGAAACGATCTCGTAGAGGAGATGTTAAATTTCCCAAACGTGTTGTTGCGCCCACTAAAGTGAATGGTTCTATATTGAGTTGTACACTACGAGCACCTGGGCCTTTATCAATCATAATCTCAATGCGATAATCTTCCATAGCAGAATAAAGATATTCTTCAACGACTGAATTCAAACGGTGAATCTCATCAACAAAAAATACATCTTGATTCAACAGATTTGTGAGCACACCAGCCAAATCCCCTGCACGTTCAAGTACCGGGCCTGAAGTCTGCTTTAAATTGACACCTAGTTCATAGGCAACAATATTTGAAAGTGTTGTCTTTCCTAATCCCGGAGGACCAAATAGCAGTACATGATCTAGAGCTTCATTACGTTTTTTAGCAGCCTCAATATATATCTTAAGATTATTTATAACATCCTTTTGTCCAATGAACTCATCCATACGACTTGGACGGAGGGATTTTTCAACCGCTAGATCATCTTCAAAGGGCTGTGGATTAGTTATATGAATTTCAGTCATTTATCAGCTAAAATAAAAAAAGTAAGTGTTTTCGGGGGTGGAAGGTACAAAAATGAGGGGGGGTCGTCAAATTTTTGTCAGTTTATACAGGAATAGAATCTCGGACAGAATTTAATCTCTGTTCTCTTTCTTCAGCAAATCGGTTGATTCCTTCCCAAATACTATTTGAGTCCAGTTTAGATTCTGCCACAATTTCATCTAAGGAACCACCTGTTCGCCAACGGTTATCAAAATCTGGGCTCATACTGTATTTTTCTACAATACGATTGGCCATCCACTTATGCATCAATCTAAGGGCACCATTGGTAATAACCATAGCATCCATCCATTCTTGATCTGATATAATACTTCTTCGATAGGATGAGGATTGACGCTGAAATAATTCCCATGAAATAGCTGCTACAATTTTTACATTACTGTTTTTTGTATCAAATCTCGGTAAAATCTTCATCAAAGAATTAGTACAACTTGTACCGCGAATAATTACAATGCCTTCTTTAGGACGCGATTTATCATAATCTTTTATTATATAAGCACCTTTAGCTGCTTCCATATGGGAAGCTATATTTAATGCTTTACGATCCGGAATTTTAACTGGGGGACGGGTCAAATGAAGCGCTACGATATGAACATCGGTGGCAAGTGCTGCTGCTAATGCAGGGGCAACTTCATTATGCTCCCATGGATGAAGATTGATAATATGTCCATCTGGCAATAATTGTGTTACTCCTGGGGCAAAAATACCAAAATGTGTGCGGCTGTCCTCTGCTGTTTCAGGGCCTGAATGTCCAGCTACCCAAATCAATTTCCCTACTTTAAGGTTTGAATCTTGAGCCACCTGGCTAAACAAGCGTATTGGTCCGTATTTCAAATAGCTGAATGAACCATAAGTACTCATAGCGCCATAAAACCCGTTGAATTCTGAATAAGGGTCTTCATTTAGATTCACAGTTGCCAGTCCAGCTAACATACCTGAATTAGTAAATTCTGTAATCCCTTGGGGCATGAGGGGGCTATCGGGGTTAGTTTCTTTATCGTAGAGCCCAAAATCAGGAGATCCATTATATCCTTTAGCAAAACCTGAAATATTTGTGGAATCAGCTAAATCTGCACTCATTGCGATAACTAATGGACGGCCATATTTTTTAATTGACCTGGCGTTGATATAACTAGCATATTTTGAAAAGCCAACTCGATTTGGTGCTTTCTTGCCTGGTGCTACAAATAAATCATCTGGAAGGCTTTCCACATTAAAAAGTGTTTTATCATTGGCTGGATTCTTTAATGTTATTTTACACCCATCGATTTCTTCAGGTACTGAATCACCCAATGATAACAATGTGTCCGCAAGATAATTAACCAATTCTTGGTTCGATTTCATTACAGAAAAAATGGTATTAAATAATGAACGTGCTTGTTCAACTTGTCCATCCCAGGATTCCGGTGCTTTTGAACCAAATTCATCAAAATCAATATTGTACTTTATTGCAAAATCTTCTTTGGTTTTCCAGAACAACTCTGAATTTCTTTTATGTGCAGCGCCATGACTAGCATGATCAAACTTGTGATATCCGCGCCCTTTCCTTGAACGGGCAAATACAACTTTAGGAATATTAGGGTCAGCGTTTTCAATTAAAAGTCGATAGTATGCTTTTGTCAATTCATTCCAGTTTTCACCTTCCATTGTACCTTCTACATGCCAGCCGTGAGAGCCAAACCAGTCTTTTGGTGTACCATAAACAATTGAACTAAATGGGCGTGCGTCAATACCATAGTCATTCCAATCCATAAAATAAATCAGGTTCCCAAGCCCTAGACCCCAGGCAGAATTGATAGTTTCGTGAGAAGCACCAGCAGTAAATCCACCTTCTCCCTCAAAAGCAAAAACTTTAACTTCTGGGACTTTAGCGAGTTTTAAGGCCAAGGCTTCACCAGCAGCGGGAGGTGATCCGTGTCCACTAGGACCTGTATTAAATTTGAAAAAAAGTGTTTTTCCTTCCATTTCTGCATGACCAGGTAACCCACCATTCTTACGAAGCATCAACAAATCTTCCCACCTTAATTGGAATTCATCCCCTTTAAAATGTTTATATTTGGCATTTCCAGTTTGATTGTATTTAATAATGAGAGCTTCATTCAAAACAGCCAATGTAGCATATACAACTGGATTAGTATGGCCAGCGACTAGTACATATCTATCAGCAAACCGCTTCCCAGAATCACGAATATCCCATCGCATGGCCCCAGACAGTAATGTTGTAACCATGCCATGAACTTTTGATCTTGAACCACCTGGATGTCCGCTCTGACGAAGGTTTAACATAATATCAATACACTGATCTATTAAATCTTTTGTGATTTCCCAATAGGAATAATATTTTTCGAGTTGTTTGGGTGACTGCATTATTAAATCGGTGCTCCATTCAATGTGGTTTTCAAAAAAGTTCCTGTATAAGAACCCGGATATTCCGATAATTTTTCAGGTGTCCCGGAAAAAATAAGTTGACCACCTTCTTCACCACCTTCCGGTCCCAAATCAATAACCCAATCAGCACTTTTTATCACATCTAAATTATGTTCAATGACCACAACAGTATTGCCTCGGTCAACCAATCTTTGTAAGACCGCCAGTAACAAATTCACATCCTCAAAATGAAGTCCAGTTGTCGGTTCATCCAGTATATAAAATGTTCGGTCTTTCGATACACGAGATAATTCGGTTGCCAGTTTTACACGCTGGGCTTCACCTCCCGATAAGGTGGTAGCCTGTTGGCCAAGTCGAATGTATCCAAGACCTACATCATAAAGGGTAATCAGTTTTTTATTTATTTGAGGAATGTTTTTAAAAAATTCTAAGGCTTCCTTTACTGACATGTTGAGAACATCCGCAATATTTTTCCCTTTATATTTTATTTCAAGTGTTTCTCGATTATAACGGGCACCTTTGCAAATTTCACATACCACATAGACATCGGGTAAAAAGTTCATTTCAATTTTGATAATACCATCTCCTTCGCAAGATTCACATCGACCGCCTTTGACATTAAAAGAAAAACGCCCTGGTTTATATCCCCTAATTTTTGATTCTGGAAGTTGAGTAAATAAATCACGGATGAATGTAAATACCCCTGTATATGTAGCGGGATTGGATCGGGGTGTCCTTCCAATGGGTTTTTGATCAATTTCAATCACTTTATCTAAATATTTCAATCCTTGGATTGATTCATAAAATAGTGGATAGGCTCTGGCGCCATTTAATTCTTTCGATAAAATTGGAAAAACTGTTTCATTTACTAAGGTGCTTTTTCCTGAACCACTTACTCCAGTAACCACTACCATTTTACCTAAAGGGAATGACACTTCAATATTTTTTAAATTATTACCATGAGCCTTTTTGATAGTAAGAATTTTACCGTTTCCATTCCTGCGGCTTTTAGGAACCGGAATCGATTTTTTACCAGAAAGATATTTCCCTGTTACAGATTTTTTTGCAGTTAATATTTTTTGAGGTGTCCCCGAAAAAACAACTTCTCCACCGTGCTCACCGGCACCAGGTCCTAAATCTATAATTTGATCGGCTGATTCCATTGTTTTTTGATCATGTTCTACTACAATAATAGAATTCCCTAAATTACGAAGTTTCCTCAAAGAACTTAGAAGGCGTCCATTATCGCGTGGATGAAGACCAATTGATGGTTCATCTAAAATATATAATACACCTACCAATTGACTACCAATCTGTGTTGCTAATCGAATCCGCTGGGCCTCACCGCCGGAAAGAGTGGCTGCAGATCGATCAAGCGTTAAGTAGTCCAATCCAACATCAATCAAAAAACTCAGACGTTCTTGGACTTCCTTTAAAATTTGATGGGCTACAACAGCATCTTTTTTAGTGAGTTTGAGGGTACTAAAAAATTCCTTTGCATTTTTTATTGAATAAGATGACACTTGGCCCAAATTAATATTCCCGATTGTAACCGCACGTGTTTCTTCCTTCAACCGAGAGCCATCACATTCTGGGCAGGCACGCATACTCATAAATTGCTCAATCCAATCACGTATGTGATTTGATTTAGTTTGTTTATATCGACGCATCAAATTGGTAATAGTGCCTTCCCAACCGCCCGTGTAAGTACCACTCCATCTTTCTGATGAATATTTCATCTTTAATCTTTTTGAACCGGTACCAGTTAATAGTATCTCTCTGATCCCACGATCTAGTTTGTACCATGGCGTAGTAAAATTAAAATTATAATGTCGAGAAAGACTTTTTAAGATACTTCCGTACCAATTTCCCCTAGGTTGTTCCCCTAAGGGAAGAATTGCTCCTTGTATCAAAGATTTAGTTTTGTCTGGCACCACCAGTTCGGGATCAATTTCCATGTGAGAACCAAGACCATCGCAGTGGGGACATGCACCATAAGGAGAGTTAAATGAAAACATTCTAGGTGAAAGCTCCTCCATTGAAACTTCACAGTGTGGACATGCAAAATGTTCACTGAATAAATGATCTTTACTAGGTAATTCATGAACAATCATCAAACCAGAACCAATTTTTAAAGATAATTCAACTGACTCAGTTAACCTTTCTTTAAAATCACCCTCTAAAACAATGCGATCTACTACTACTTCAATTGAATGTTTTTTATTTTTATTTAAAGTATACTTATCATCAATTTTATATACTTCACCATTAACACGTACACGTAAGAACCCTTCTTTACGTACTTGTTCAAAAACACCTTTATGCTGACCTTTTCGTCCACGAACCACAGGTGCCAATATATAAATACGCGCCCCTTCACTAAATTTCATGATGGTATCCACAATCTGCTGAACCGTCTGTCGCTGAATCGGACGGTTGCAAAGCCAACAATGAGGTCGGCCAACATGTGCATAAAGAAGACGCAAGTAGTCATGAATTTCTGTTACAGTTCCCACTGTAGATCTTGGATTGCGGGCAGTGGCTTTCTGCTCAATTGAAATAGCTGGAGACAATCCTTCAATATAATCTATATCCGGTTTTTCCAATAATCCCAAAAACTGGCGTGCATATGAAGAGAGTGATTCCACATATCTTCGTTTACCTTCTGCATATAATGTATCGAAAGCCAGCGAAGATTTTCCAGACCCAGAAAGACCGGTAATCACAACTAATTTATTCCGGGAAATTTCAACATCAACATTTTTTAGGTTATGCTGCCGAGCGCCTTTTATAATAATTTTATCTGTTTGATTTCCCATGCTTTTTTACGCCTCTTTACCCTAAAATTTTAGACGGCCTTGAATTTACAACTATATTGGTGCCTGTTCAAAAAACGATTTGCTAAATTTTTTATAGCATTCACTCTTACAATTGCATAAGATAGAGTATGCATTCAATAATAAATCACATACTGATTTCCATGCCTCACATGCAGGATCCATACTTTAATCGTTCTGTTATTTACATGTGTGAACTCAATAAAAACGGGGCTATGGGACTAATTATCAATAAACCATTCAAAGATTCCATTTTGAAAAAAAATTTTGAGAATTTTTATGATGAAAAAGATGAAATACTAAATGCTGTAGATCAAATTTATTTTGGGGGTCCAGTAATGGTAGAAAGAGGGATTGTACTTCACAGTGGTAACTATAAGTCAAATGATTCCATCAAGATTTCAAATGATTTTTTTATATCCAGTCATAAAAACACACTAGAAGATATTTCAGCGAAAAGAGGGCCTGAATTATGTCGTTTATTACTTGGTCATGCTGGATGGAATGCGGGACAATTGGAACGTGAAATTGAAAATGGAGATTGGCTTGTCCAAGAAACTACACCAGATTTTGTATTTAATATGCCGGAAAGGCAAATGTGGACGGCGGCAATTCGTTCTTTTGGGATTGATATTGCAGATTTTTCATCATTTGGGGGGCAAGCATAAAATGATTCATAGTGTCTGAATCTAAATTTTCTAGTTTTATCCCAGACATTATTGCTGGTACAATTAATGGTATTATTATTATTGTATCTGCCATGGCTCTTGCAGCACTGGTCTTTACGGGCCCATTAGCGGGATTTCTTCCACAGGGTATTGGCATTCTTCTGGTAGGATCGCTAATATTTGCACTTTTCTCAGCTTTTACCTCCAAATTTCCAATTATTCTTAGTGCACCTCAAGATATTCCCATTGCCATCTTAGCTTTAATGGCATTAACACTTATAGCAAGTGATGGTGCACACTGGTCAGGAAACGAACTTTTTTCTTTTATGTTTGTGGCTATTGGCATGACATCAGTATTAGTGGGTATCTTTTTTTACATTCTTGGTCAGTTTAGACTTGGTAAGTTAGTCCGCTTTATACCTTACCCTGTGGTAGGTGGGTTCCTAGCTGGTACTGGTTGGCTGATTGTAAAATTTTCTTTCAGTATGATGACAGACCAGGATTTAACATTAGACTCAGCTCTAACATTTTTTAACCAGCCGCTATTAATAAAATGGCTCCCTGGATTTGTTTTCGGAGTTGGTATGCTACTTGCTGGGCGTTTCTTTTCTCACTATCTACTATATTTGGCAATATTATTAGGTGGTATCATTATTTTTTATATTGTAATGTATTTTTTAGGCTACTCATTTAGTAGTCTCGAAAATCTTGGTTATTTACTTGGCCCATTTCCAAAGGGTGGACTCCTCCCTGGTTTATTCAATACTCATTTATCTTCTTTCCAATGGAATATTTATTTTGCTCACCTACCAGCTATAGCTACTATGATGGTGTTAAGCGCTATTTCTGTTTTATTTAATTATAGTGGATTGGAGCTAACAGTAAAAAAAGATTTTAATCTTGATCGTGAGCTAAAACTCACAGGCTTAAGTAATATTCTTGTTGGTATTGGAGGGGGATCACCGGGCTACCTTACGCTAAGTGAGACTACCATGGCTCATTCAATTGGTGCAAAAACAAATGTCACAGGCTGGCTCTATTGTTACTTTTGTCATTAATGGTGGAAAAGAAAATGCTTTCAAGTTCATGAATGCACTTGAGGTATTTGATATTTCTAACAACTTAGGAGATACTAAAAGCTTGGCAACACATCCAGCAACAACAACACACAGAATTTTAACGGACGAGGAAAGAAAAGATCAAAATATTTTTGATAATTTGGTTAGACTTTCAATTGGTCTAGAAGATTTTGAAGATATCAAAAATGATTTAGAACAAGCGTTAATCGAAATATAAAAAACAATTTAAAATGAATGGTTAATTATTGATTACAACCACTTCGGGCAAGGAAGACTTTTTTCAGTTAAAAATTTCTTATTAAACATCTTGCTGCGATATATGTCAGATTTATCACACAAAATTGTTACAATGGTATGATTGGGACCTAAATCTTTGGCTAATTTTATAGCACCAGCAACATTGATCCCAGTGCTCGTGCCTAAACTTAAACCTTCTTTTTCCAACAATTCAAACAAAACTGTTAAGGCATCATGATCATTAATGGAATACGCATCATCAATTGGAGCTTGTTCAAAATTTTTAGTCACACGGCTAGAGCC
>LULF01000499.1_pt1 | contig 13458 bp, 15 predicted proteins | sample 728221 | NCBI WGS metagenome assembly LULF01 (sample SAMN03860296, study PRJNA289734) | marine metagenome | biome: seawater column; feature: ocean; material: water; isolation source: Red Sea water column Station 169 - depth 500m | place: Saudi Arabia: Red Sea | collected 2011-10-15 | depth 500 m | reverse complement strand
AGTTTTCTCTATCATCAATTTGGTAGGGTGGTTCATATTATTCTTTATATTCAGCGCTAATTGAAAGCTGAGTGTGAAAATCCTTATGTCCATAGTCTGCCGCCATAACTTCAGCACTTCGTTCCAATAGGCTTGTCTTGAGCCACAAAGTGATAGAACTTCCTTTATCAAGTCCATCGTACTTATCAACTAATTCTTGAATTAAGGCTGAGAGATCTGGTGTTCTATTAAGTCCTTGCTCATTCCAATCAAGCCCACCTTGCTTTGGCCAGCGAATGATTGTTTGAGTCTCTTGATAACCATTATTTTTTCCGATGACATCGGAAAACTCACTTATTTGTGGGGATGATTTACTATCAGTGGCCGAAATCTCCAAAAAATGCTTTTGACTATTCCATCCAACACTACCTGTTCCTCTAATATCTAAAAAGGCTTTTATTACTTTAGCACCCTTAGGAATCGCCTTTTTTAAAAAGAAGCGAAAAGAGCTATAAGTCGCTTCATACTGGGGGTAATCCCAATAGCCGAAATATAAATTATTCGCCCATTCTCCATGAACTAAGTGTTCATAACCCTCAGAAGCTGCTGACTCCACATCATCTTCGTCATTTTCCAACATAATTGATTGCTCGGATTGAACTAAAATAGGATCTCTTCTCACCTCATCAGAGTCCTCAGAAGAACTTCCACCGCTATTTGGGCCTAATAAATTTTTAAGAGTTATATCTTTATTAGCACAACTACAAAGAAAAACAGTCATTAATAAAAAAAGAAAATTATTACGGGCCATAGTCCATCCTTTTAAAGGCTTCACAAAACGTTCAATACTCATTATAAGAATGATTAACCATGAAAAACAAAGAAGAATATTTTGCAGCCAAAACCTTTTAAAATTGTCCTTTTCGCACCAGAAATCCCCGGCAATACCGGCAGCATTGGAAGAACCTGTGTGGCCCTTAATATTGAGCTATATTTAATTCGGCCATATGGCTTTGATTTAAGTGAAAAAGCTGTCAGAAGAGCAGGTCTTGATTACTGGAAACACGTTCAAATCAAAGAATTTGACTCCTTTGATCATTTTCTAACAAGCGAAAATCCTAGCAGAGAAGAGCTTTTTTTCTTTGAAAATAACGTAAAACAAGACTATACCCAAGCAAAATACTGTGAAAATGGATATCTGATTTTTGGTTCAGAAACGAAAGGTTTACCTGCAGACTTTTATGAGCAATATCAAGACAGAATGTTTCATCTTCCTATGTTTAGTCAACATATTAGGTCGTTAAACCTCTCTAATGCTGTGACCACTATAGCTTATGAAAGTTTACGGCAACTCAATCATTCATAAGATTCGTTAAATAACCTATCAAGTTGATGACAGAGAAAACTCAAACTTAGGGGCGAACCCCTATAATATTTTTAACAAAAGAATTCCCTTGAGGCGCTAGAGAGCTGATGTTTTAGAAGTTAATGATTTCAAAATTAAAATAAGCCTTTCTCTTCAGACATCTAAAAGTTATAAATAATTACAAAATCATAGCTTCTGTCTGTGAGTTTGAGTTTTCTCTTCTATCTCCAACGTAAGGGATCATTCATAAGACTCATTTTCAAAACTCAATATATCTTCATCAATTGCATTGACGGCTTCAAAAGATAAAGGCTCACCATCTAGCAATTTTCTTTTTTCTTCAGATATAATTTTCGCTTGTTTAAGCTTTTTTAAAATATTGCTTACCTGCTGCTTCCCAAACTCAGTCAGCTCTCGATTCCGATAAGACTGAGCGTATTTTACAGGGCTTGGTAAGAGCATTGCCAAAAAAGCACCTTCCTTTGCCGTAAGCTTGGAAGGATGTTTATGAAAATAAAATTTTGCTGCTTTTTTAATGCCATAAAGATTTTTACCCAATTCCACTAAATTTAAATAAATCTCTAAGATTTTTTTCTTACTTAAATTTTGTTCAATCAAATTCGCCAAAAGGATTTCTTGAAATTTTCGTGTCAATGTTCTTTCATGGGTAAGTAAAGCATTTTTTACTACCTGTTGAGTAATAGTACTGGCCCCTCTAACAAACTCTCCCGCCTTGAAACTTTCTTCCAATACAATTTTTAACTGATTAAAATCAATTCCTTCATGCTCATAAAAGGCCCAGTCCTCACTAATAATAATGGCCCATTGAGCTTCGTAAGAAATACTCTTGAGATCAACCCAATGACGTGGTTTTTTTTTAGTTAAAACATAACCCGTCTTTTTTGCGTTCCAAACGGGATAATGATTTTGTAATAACTGTGCTCTTTGATTTAAATAAAAATAATAAGATGTACTGGCCCCACCTATAATGATTACAAAAGCGATAACAAATATAAAAAAATATTTTTTTTTCATAGATTAAATCAGAATAATAAAAAAGAGAAACATCAGCAAGAGACAAAAAAAAGCCCGAAGATTTAACTTCGGGCCTTCGAACAAAATAAATATATGTTCTATTCCAACATCCTATTAGAATTTATAAGTCATAGAAACTCTTGACATAAGTGCATCTGTTCTAAGAGTACCAGTACCACCTGCAGTAGATTCACCAACAGTTGTGTTGTTGTCAGTGTTACCAATCATACCATCAACAGTAAGGTCACCAAAAAGAAGTGAAGCACCAGCTGCTACAGAAGTTGTATTAGCTCTTGTCTTCTTGTCACCATTGTCATCTTCATCTGTACCAATGACTTCATTTGTAACTGAACCTCTTAACATTAGCCAATCTTTAGCTGCTACTTCTAAAGCAATAGTAACAGGAAGATACGTCATTTTTGTCTCACCTGGAGCACCAGATGCTGTCATATCATTTTCCGTATTATCCATTTTGTACCATGCAGATGTCCACATACTAGCTTTATCATTTAACTTATAAGTTTTAGCTACACCAAGTCTTGTGTATTGAGCTTTAAACTCATTACCACCAGCATCCTCAACACCAATTGATCTTACTTCTAACATATAATCCATATCATTCATGCCATAAGTTACACCTAATTGATAAGAACCTTTTCCTTCAAATTCAGCGGCACCTTTTTCAGCCTTATTAGTAAGACCAACTTTTAAGAAAGCCTCAACATCACCAGAAACAAGCCCAAGAGCTGCTCTTGTTGCATCTGACTTGATATCATTTCCACCTTGCTCATCCTTAAAAGAATGATAAGTTAGATTAACACCCCATTGAACACCAGCATCACCAGCAACATAAAAACTTGTGTTGTTAGACTCATTAACAACATTTGCCCCCATTGCTCCAGCTCTCAAGGTATTTGCAATGTTTGATTCATCACCAAAATAAAGCCCATAAACCATGTTTCCAGCTGCTTTAAAAATCCCACCTTCTGCCTTTGGAGTCGCTGCTGCATCTTGATCATCATCATTTCCACCAGCATTTGTTGAACCACTATCAGTGTTACCCCACTCAAGTGTAACAAAGTCTTTGTGCATGTTTAAAAGTGCTGGGTTCAAAACAACATTTCTAGAGTCTTCTAAAAACATTGAACCAAAAGTGTCTTCACCTAAAGCTTGTAGTCTTGCTTTTGAAGCTTGTACTCCAGTTGAAAGAACTGCTAATCCCATAGCGATCGCAATTTGTTTTTTCATTAACATTCTCCTTGTAAATCCTTTTTATAAAAGGCCACTATTATTATTAAAAAAGTGGTAAATTTTTCCTCTTCTTTAAATTAGAAAAGTCTTTAATTGCTTTGTCAAACACTGTGTTATGAGTTTTTTTAAAAGAGTTGAAAAAAGATTTTTGCCTCTGATTAAAAAAGGGATATGTGGAAAAACAAAAAACGCTCAAACACCATCCAGTACAAAGCAAACATAAAAAAAAATGCTAAAAAATAATAAAAACATCTTAATGAGCCATTTTTTTGACGTTAATATTTTTTTTCTTTTTTTATAAGTAAAGTTAGACAAAATTAACTTTTGAAAACTTTTTGAGGTATTTCTTGATATTTTTATTTGCATTTAAAAAAAAATCATTAAACTAAGGTATATAAATTAGTATTTAACTTTTTTTAAGTTAATGTTTAACTTTTTGAACACAACGTTTAACAAAGGATGTGGAAATGAAAAAATTACTAGTCGCTATTATGGCACTTTCAACTGCATCAGCTTTTGCTGGTACAGACAACATGGTTAGATTTTATGGATGGGACGGTGGAGACCGTACGAAGTCTTTTGATGTATCAATGACTTCAGATGATGCTGATGAAGCTGGTAAGTCTCAAAACATCGCTCTTAACTACGCAAGAGCTTTTGGTCAATGGCAAGTAGGTATCACTTACAGAACTGTATCTGGAGCTACTACTGGTACAGCAAACTCTGACACTGATGGAACAACAACTGGTCTTTCTGGTTATTATAACCTAGAGTCTGACCTTGGTAACACTTGTTACTTTGCACTTCACTACAATATGCACTCAACTTCTGATGGTGGATATGATTTTGACGGTGGTCACAAGTCACTTGGTGAAGATGATACAGCTACTTCAATCGTTCTTGAGTATGGACACAGATGGACTGTTGGATCTGCTTGGGGAATGAACTTAGCTTATGCTCCAAATGTAACTTACACAATGACTTCATATGACTGGGATGCTGATGCTTCTGAAGATGCTAATGGTAAGTCTTACACAGCTTTAGGATGGAACTTCCTTAAGTTTGATGTAATGTTCTAATTAGATTTTCTAATTTAAAACATACGAGGGTCGCATTTTGCGGCCCTTTTTTTTTTGCTTCCTAATAAACTTGATTAATCTCAATATAAATTTCTGTTAAACGCTTGCTGATGGATAATTCAATTTCTTCATTACAATAAAAAGGCTCACCGGAATCATAAAATTCATTCGCATCCAAATCCACAAAACTGACTAAGGTATATTTTCCAGTCTCAAGAATAATTGTTTTTTCTTCATTATTTTCATCTAAAAAATTACTAACTTTGCCCTGACAATTTGTATTATCAGCACAGCTTAAGTCCTTTTTTGCTTGGGCCAAAATAGGACTACTCGCATCCAAGTCTGAACATTTATCCGATGTATAAAAAACAAAAGAGCTCAAATTGTCACCCTGCCTGGACTTACAGTTACTTGCTTCACTACAAGTGATATTGACGACTCTTAAATTGGTTTTTGCATCACTACCGCTTCCCACGCTCGTATTTGGTAAACTCACCTCACAAGAGATTGACAAGCTTAGAATAATGGGAAGATAAAATATTTTTTGAATCATAAAGTACATCCCAGTTTTAGTTTTTTGCCATCAGAAACTTTAAACTTCTTACATTAAAAAAAAGTTCATGACAGGCCGAACCAAAATAACTTAGAATTTAAGTACAGCTTTAGTTAACCACGGAAGGTGTTAATGGGCAGGGATGCCTAACTTTTTTCTTTTATCCCTACTGGACCTTCTATAGCTCACTTGAAAGTATAGCATATAAACCTCTTGCCATGTAGTGAAACTTATCTGCATTGGGATGACTCAGTGCTGCTCCATGCCCATAAAACTTTACAGCTTCACATTCTAAAGCTTTTGAGTGTGTATCATTTATGCCACTTATGCGATATTCATCAGAAAATTTAATACTTTGATCCAAATCGGCCTTACTAAGCTCAGGAAAAACTCTTTCTATAACTCTTTTCATCAGCTTAATTTTTTTAGCGAGATCTTCTTCTTGTAAATCATCTTCACTAATAAAGGCCAAAGCTTGGAATTCTTGTTTTTGATTTTCGGGATTATAATCATGTATATCTAGAATAAAACTTCCCCAATCATGAGTCATACTTTGGGGTAAAAAGACTGTGCCCACACATTCTTCAGGGGCAATCTCTTTATTAGCAAGAAAATGAACTGATATGGCCTGCTCTTGCTTTAAACCAGCGCAAAATGCTTGCACGGTATCAGAAAGTTTCTCTTTATTTGAAACGAGTTGATAAAACTTTTTAGGTGATTCACAAAAAAATAATTTCTCACAACTAAAATATTCTTGTTCCCCAGTTTCAAGCATAAAATGTGATTTTTCAACCAAGTCAGTAGGTTCAGTGACCTCAATAGAAGAAATGATTTTATGCAGTTGATGCTCTTTAAGTAGTTCATCTATATGCTCAAAATCAAACTCATTAAAAGCGACTTCCAAATGGCGATAATAAGCTGGCTGAGTAAAAAATAACTCCTCTGCTCTTATCTCATGGGGCTTGGCCCTGCCTCCAAAATTATGAAATTTAGTATCCTTATAGAACTTTACTGATGTTTGTTTTGGAAATATTTCAAAGCGAGGATTAAGACTCATAAAAGCCTCTGCAACTTCAGTACTTCTAAAAGAGTTCAAGTAGCATTTCCATTCATGCAATATATCTTCTTTAAGAAAAGGATTTTTAGTAATGAATTTGACTTCACCTGGATACTTTTTATGCAATTTTAAAAAAGTTAAAACTCCGTATGTATTTTCCCCTAAAACAATATAACGATAAAACTGAGATAAATTTTCTTTTTTATCATTATCATCAACTTTTTTTAACGCTCTAATTCCAAACCCAGACATTTTTTGCTCCTCTAAAACTAAGCTATCCTACCTTATATAAGCTCATTAGATAAGACTTTAGGCAAAAAAAAAGGTGTCCCACTTAAGACACCTTTTTTATTTTAAATTAACACTTAGTTTAAATTAACGAATCGCCAGCTTATCTCCAGGTAAAATCATACGTTTTTTCACGAGTTTATAATTCGTGCGAATAATTGTGTTGATACTTACCCCTGTCTTTTTTGCGATATTCCATAAAGTATCACCTTTACGGACTGTGTAAAATTGGGATGGATTGGCTATATGCTTACCTGATCTCTTTCCACGTCGTATCCATTTTTGATAACGTCTTTTACGAAGAATACTTCTTCTAGGCTTCTCATATAAATCTGCATACATTTTATGGGATCTTTGTTGGTGATCATCTCTAAATGGCAACAAAACCTTCGTCTTTGGATACAATCTCTTGCGCCCAGGTATATCATTGAGCTCAGTTAAGACTTTTAGTGGAACTTTAAATTTTCTTCCTACATTATATAAGCTGGCATAACCTCTTAATGAATATTCTTTATAATCACGAGCAAGAACCTCTTTTGAACTTTTCTCCCACTCTTCTTTTTTCCCTACCGGAACTCTTAAAGTATAACTTTCTCCTTTAACAGGTGTTTGCCATCTTAATAATTCAGGATTGTATTTTTTTACCATTTTAAAGTCTAAACCCAAAACCTCACCAACGCGATAAAGGTCAGAGTTGGCTGGCACTTGGATTTCTTCAAAATCTAATGGCTTTTTAAATTCAATATCATTAAATCCAAACTTACTTAGGTTCTTTCCAATAATGGCCAAAGCCATTATTTTAGGCACATAGTTTTTTGTTTCAGCTTTGAGGTATCGTCCACGACGAATTTTCCAATAATTCTTGGTTTTATATCTTCTAATCGCTCGACCAATCTTTCCTTCCCCAGCATTATAACCCGCCATAGCAAGTTCCCACGAGTCGAACATCTCATAAAGATATTTAAGATAATTAGAAGCTGCCACTGTTGCTTTAAGTGGATCTCTTCTTTCATCCAAATAAAAGCCTACTTCTAGGCCAAACTTCTTTCCTGTGTAGGGCATAAACTGCCAAGGCCCAACAGCTTTGGCCCAAGATCTTGCAGCATTTGAAAAACCGCTTTCGGCCATTGATAAATATATTAAATCTCTTGGCATTCCTTCATCGTTTAAAATTTTTGATAATACTGGGGCATATCTTCCCGCCCTTTGGGCATATCTTTTAAAATGCTTTCTTCCACGGCCAGAAAAATAATCAATCCATTTTTTAGTAGCAGCGTTATAGACAACTGGGATATCAAAATAATAATTACTTAACTCTAAATGCTCAGCCCCGTAGAGGAAATACACTTTTTTTTGGGCCTGTTTGAGTTGCTCATCACCTATAGATCCAACAATACAGTCTTGGCATTGCGGAATAGTTTTATCCACTAAATGCTTTTGAACTCTTTGTGTCTTTGTCACTTCAATTTCTGCTGTGTCCGAATCTTTTGCCTGTTTGCTAGTGGCACAAGAACTTAAAAAAACAAGACCAATTATTAAAGTAAAGCTTTTAGTTTTCAACACGATAAACACTCCTAGTTGTTAACTGTTTACACCCTTACTCTTGGGTGTCGCATTATAATTTTACTAAGAAATTAAGTTTCAAGTCACCCCGGAAGTCTTGATCCTTTTTTTCCTTAATCATTCCTTAAATTTAACCTAAGAAATATCTTCCTAAATGTAAATTCAATTACTTAAACTTAAGTTTAATGCTAATATTAACTTGTGTAAACCTTAACGGAGATAAGGCCATAAAGATGAGTTTTTCTAAATTTAGTTTGGCCGTATTTGTATTTTTCTGGGGAATCTCAGGGGTATTAGCAAAAGTTGATCCTCCTAATTACGATTTTTCTCTTGACCAATTCAATCAATTTTTTCCAGCAAAAAAACAAGTAGATATTCTTAAAGCCTTTCCTAATTCAAAGCTTTTATTCCAAACAAAACAGGGTCAAACCTATAAAGTCTACATAAAACATCAGCGCTATAAATTTCCCGTTTTAGTGCAATTTCAAGCTGGAGTCGTGACTGACTTTTACGCCAAATTACCTTCGTATTTTTTACATAATATTTTTCATCAATCTCTTATTAACCGAATTGGCAAACAAGATATTTACAAAAAAAAAGAAGAGCAGGCGGTTTATATTTGGAAAAATAAAGACAACAACAAACATATCTACGGTGCAGGTTGTACCATTACTTGCTTTCCTATTTATTATACAGTGATAAAGAATAATTTAGATTCTGATTTTAAAACAATTATTAAGCAGCTTTCAACTCAACGCCAGGATTAAAGCTTTCTTGGGGATAAATTTTTCCTAAATAATTTTCGGCCAAATATAATACTGTCTTACTTAAAAAACTCTGATTGTGAATAAAACCAAGATAAGTTGTATTGGCCAAGAGAAAGCTCAAAAGATCATCTGGCTTTAAAGTTCGAGCTGAAGTGTTTGGCATTCGATCTAATTTAATGAGAGATAAATCTTCCCTAAAATCTTGAACTTGTGCCTCGTGAATTAAGACGCGATTAACAACATCAAAAAAGATACTCTCAAAATTGGCTTCTTGAGGATTTAAAATAACAATACCATCCTCAACAAAGGCTCCCCAAAACCCCACAACTCCTTGATCCTTTAAGGCCATACTTATAAATCTTGTGAGCATAATCTTTATCGCCATTTTATCTTGAGTTGTTTTAAGCCCTAATTCCCACAACACACTAAAAGGATTGATCAACATTAATCCTACTTCTTTGTATTTATATAGCTCAAAATCTTTGCTTTTACTTAGACTTTCAGGACCATAAACATCTAAATGATGAGAGAGATTTATCTGTCTACACACTTTAAAAGAAGCGCGGTTAATACATAAAATCTTTGTTGTTTTTAAGTCAAATTTTCTATCTTTAATTTTATTTCTCTCTACTTTATCAAAACCCATTGATTCAAAAATATCAGCTAACTGACTTTCTAAATCAAAGTCTTCAAGCCTCAAATAAACTTGATAATCCAATTCTTTGTGAAATTGATAATAACTAAATTTTTTTTCTACCATTTGCAATCTCCCCTCTATAAAAGAGCCTTTGCCTTTTATTTATCGACGTTTCTTTTCTTATGCTTTAATATGAAAAGATGAAAAGGATCATTCTTATGCATTTATTTAAGGCATTATCTCTTATTTGTCTTATTTTCCTCTTACCTGAGGCTTATGCTCAAAAACTAGAGACGCATAAGACAGCTTTTCTAGAGTATCAAACTCAAGGATTTTCTCCCCAAGAACGTGCAATAGAAAATGGTCAAGAAGACAGTACCACTACCGCTCACTATATCTATTCTAGCTTTGGATTTGATATAAAATTATGGTCTCATAAAATTGAAGCCAATGGCTTTATTAGACATTTAGAAGCAAAAGATATTCAAAACAATCCTAGTTTGTTTTATCTCACCTCTCCCAAGAACATTATTGCACGTGATGTTTTTCAAATGCGTCATAAGGATGAAGGGCAAAATAATTATACCGAAGCGACTTTAAATCACTTCTTATATGAGTGGGGAGATGATGAGGTGAGCTTTCCTCTACGCTTGGTGTGCAACAGGGAAATGATGGGGTTCAAATACGTTTTAGTAAATTCAAAAAACTAAAAATTAGTCTCTATTTTTTAGGAGACAAGTCCTACACAGATTATAACAATAAAATCACCCGAACAGTTTTTTTAAGAGGGCAGTGGACACCAAACCATACCACTAAAATTAATTATGTCTTTGGTGAAGATCAAAAGCGCCATAAATATGGTTTTGAGCTCAAACACTCACTAAGCTACGGGCTGAGTTATTTACAACTAATGCGTCATTCACAAAATCTCGAAAACCAAGATGCAGGCTCTGAAGGACTCTTTCATTACCTGCTTGGCCATGAAAGTGATATCAATCAAACTTGGACAACCCGTATTGAATTGGCCCAACTACAAAAAGACGAAAAGACTCCCGAAAAAATCAATATAACTTACCTTCCTTTTGAAAAATCAATAACTTGGCTTAATCAGTTTAGGTTTAATGACAAGACAAACTTTGAAATAGGCATTAGCCAAGACCCAAGCAGCACGGCCAGCCTACTCAAACTCACTGCGAGGCACAATTTCTCTAAATCTTTACAGGGAAGAATATTTGCCTTTGAAATTCTTAATGAAGCTCAAAAGAAAGCTGAATACTCATCACAATACTCTATCCCCAATATTTTAGGTCTTGGACTTAGACTAGAAATTTAACAAACCAACCTAAAATCTATATTGACAAATGGCCTTGCAGAGCATAAAAGATATGGTTCATTATTATGATCTAGAATCTAGGGAAAAAGTAGGTTACCCCCTCTCCTAGCTAGGCAACTTAAGGAGAATAACATGTATAGTGTGGTTGAAATACAAGGTCATCAGTACAGAGTAAAAGAAGGTGATATTGTTGATGTTCAAAAAATGGATGCAGAAGTTGGATCAACTGTTGAGTTAGACAAAGTTCTTTTTGTAGGTGGAGAAACACCTAAAGTTGGAACTCCTGTCGTTGATGGTGCGAAAGTAACAGCTGAAGTGGTAAGACAAGCGCGTTCACGTAAGGTCATTGTTTTTAAAAGAAAAGCAGGACTTTCAAGAACAAAAAATGGTCACAGACAACATTACACAGCTTTAAAAATTACAGGAATTAAAGCTTAATTTAAATTTTAATTTTAGGAGAAATACAATGGCTCATAAAAAATCAGGTGGTAGTACTAGTAACGGTCGTGATTCAAACCCAAAAATGAGAGGAGTGAAGAAATACGGCGGTGAAAATGTAATAGTAGGAAATATTATCGTTCGTCAGTGTGGAACTAAATTTCACCCAGGCGATGGTGTAAAAATAGGTAGAGACTTCACAATCTATGCAGCACAAGACGGTAAAGTAGAGTTTGGATACTACAACAAAAAACAAAAAATTGTTTCTGTCGTATCTGCCTAATCAAAAAAATAAAATGCTAAATATAAAAGCCTATCTCACAGATAGGCTTTTTTTGTTTAGCATGAAGATAACTTAAATTTTTTGCCGTCCCAAAAAAATCTTTTATATTTTTCCACTCACTATTAAAATTATCTTTAAACGTATATTCATTGGAGGAATTTATGAGAAAGATTATCGGGCTTGCCGTAGTAGCAACAATTGCTTCCTCAAGTTACGCAAGCGATGTCAAAACAAATGTCTATGGCTATATCGAAGGCTATGTTGAACAGGTAGAAGAAACCCCACAACGCTCTGGGGGAACCAGTACAGCAGAGGGAGATGTTTCAAAAAAAGCTAACGCCCATGAATTTGACACACCCAATGTAAATTTAATGGTAAAAAGTCGTAAAGGTGATAAATATTCTTCTTATCTCAACTTAAATGCATCTGGTGAGACTGTCCAAACGAGAAATGCATGGGTTGAAATGAAACTTAAACAAGACCTTTTAAAGTTTAGAATTGGAAAGCTCTATCGTCCTTTTGGACTCTATAATGAGAGACTAGACGCTGTTCCCACCTATATTGGAATTGAGCCACCTGAGCTTTTTGATGGAGATCATTTATTACTTACAAGAACCACAAATATGCTTCTTCACGGAGAAATGGATTTAAGTGGTAATACCCTAAGATATTCACTGACAACTGGAAACGAAGAAAGAAAATCTGGAGAGGTTCCTGTTGGGGGTGATATTCGTTATACTCATGTAGGAATGGACTCTGTACTTCTGGTTGGAACTTCATTTTATTTTTCTAATACAGCAGCTCCTACTAAAAAAGTTGGTGAAGGCTCACCAGATGGTGGTGTTGTTAATTGGATGAAAGAAGATGACTACAAAGTCTTAGGTCTTTATCTAGAGTACACTCGTAATGCTTTTAAGTTTCAAACTGCTTATTACGAGGCAAATCACGATGCAACCAGAGATGGTTCTAAGTTACAGAGTATAGGAACTGAAAAATTAAATGACGAGCAAATTAGACGCTTATGTAACGGTAATATGTCAACTTGTGCCGATAGCGAAGTCAATTATATGGTCAAGACTTGGTATGTAAGAACTGGTTACTCGTTTGAAACCTCTTTAGGTGAAGTCACTCCTTATATTCAATATGATTTTTACGAAAACCCTGAAACAATCGCTGAAAAGAAAGATGGTGGAGATAATGAAGCCGGAATTGCAGATGATGGAGCTTTTACAAAGCAAACTCTAGGTGTTGTTTTTAGACCAGATTCACAATTGGCGATTAAACTAGATGCATCTAGTCACTCTCAGGAAATTGATGGAAGTAATGAAACTTATTCTGAAGTTCGCTCTTCTTTCTCATACATCTGGTCACTATAATATTGGAGCTTATTTATGAAAAAATTACTTATAATAATTACTGCTGCACTTTTTAGTATTTCAGCTTTTGCCATAGAGTTTGAAAAAGGTGCTAATGTCAAAGACATCCATCCAAGAATGCTTAGAAAACTCCTTATTCAAGGAAAAACCAAAGCACCAGATGGATCAAAAATTAAGATTGCCCCAGGAACTCAAATTCCTTCAAACTATAGAAAAAAATGGGATGAAATAAAACTCTCAGGTGGAGACGTTCCAAGTGAGGGCTCAGCAGCAGCTGATGTCATTTTAATCAAAGGTTTCTAAATAGCTAGGCCCTCAAAAGAGGGCCAGTTTTTTAAGTAATATTAACCGCCTGACTACGGTGGGGATAGAAGAGAAAACTCAAACTCACAGACAGAAGCTGTTATGATGTAACTATTCTAAATTTCTAGATGTCTGAACAGAAAAACTTAT
>LULF01001012.1_pt1 | contig 13496 bp, 14 predicted proteins | sample 728221 | NCBI WGS metagenome assembly LULF01 (sample SAMN03860296, study PRJNA289734) | marine metagenome | biome: seawater column; feature: ocean; material: water; isolation source: Red Sea water column Station 169 - depth 500m | place: Saudi Arabia: Red Sea | collected 2011-10-15 | depth 500 m | reverse complement strand
AACGCGTTCAACGCGCTCGACGACCCACAATTCGTGGGTGACGCCGACGACATACCAGGACTATTCCTGCGTCTGGCCGCCGAGCAGTTCCCGTTCCAACTGCCGCTCCACCAGGAGATGAGCCGGTCGGTCGCCCTTCTGTCTCACACCACCGCTGCCCGCGACACAGAGGTCATCCAACCTGGTTGGGACGCGGACCTCTTCGGATGCGACCTCCAGACATTTGTGGCGGCAGGCCAACTTCTACATATCTCCGTCGCACCCAACGGGGGCGTGTTCGACCCAACCTGGCTCGACTCTCCGGCTTTCGATCGACTGTGGGAGTTCGCCGATCGCGACAGCGTGCGCCAAGCGATGATCGACAACTACGTGATCTCTGCCGACGAGTTCAAGAAGTCCAACGGTCCGGTCGTCTCGTCGCCGTGGCGTCGGTACGAGCACAACCCGCTCGTGAGCCGTCCTGTCATCTCAGGCCTCACCGACCAGTGGATCATTCCGAGCGCCCACCTGCTCGTATGGCGCCTGAGCCCGCTGGGGATCTACCACGCAGGCGTGGAAAGGCACGGGACAGCCTTCTCCCGAGACCTGGGCTACCTGTTCGAGCCGTATATCGGCGATCAGTTGAGCCTCATCCCCGATGCGCAGGTGTTCCGCTGGGGGCAGGGCACAGACGGCACAGAGCCGATCGACTTCGTTGTGGTCCTGCCCGAAGTAGTGGTGCTCGTCGAAGTGAAGTCGACCCGCCCGACAGAGGTGGTGCGCGCGGGGAAGCCTGAGTGGGCGGAAACCGTGCGCAGCCGCATCGGTAAGGCGATCCGTCAACTTGAGCGTGACGACGCGCTGATCGAAGCGGGCGATCCCCTCTTCGATGAGATTCCCACAGACCGTCCTCGGGTCGGCTTGGTCGTCACCATGGAGGACTTCCATCTTCTGAACAGCGGCTTCCACGCACCAGTGCTCGATCGGACTCGTCCGGATCTACCCATCAGCATCGCGTCCGCAGGCGAGGTCGAGACCTGGGTGGCGCTTGCAGCGACAAGCCCAGGAAGTGCGGTCCTAGAGACAATCGAGGCAGAACCAGATGATCGCCGGTCCACGTTCTCCCTCAGCGCGGCCTTCCGCGATCGACCGGTCAACCCGAACCCGATTTTGCTTAGAGCCTGGGAGTCCGGCCCCTGGGATGCTGCTGCCCGCGCCTACGGCGATGAGACGGATGATCGGGCGGGCGAGTAGCGGACGCCGATGCCTGGACCTACGCTCGGCGGCCAGCACCAATCGCAGACCGCGGGGGCGCTGAATTGTCTTCCCGCGACGCCACCCATGCCGCGTCCGTCGTTCGAGTGATGGCCATGTCAGGGATCGTGAGGTCCGGAGAGAAAATCACGGCCTCCTTGCCGATGTGCTGCTTGTGCGCCGTGTGCGCGATGTCGAACGTGGCGCATCGACCGTCCCCGTAGAGACGCTCCGTGATGCGAGGGTCGTCGTCGTAGGTGAGAAGCCACGGGAAGTTCGCTTCAGTAAGCAGGTTTGCGAGGGCGACGTGGTCGTCGGCGTCGAAGGCGTGCAGGTACAGACCTTCGCCCTGAACAAGGTATGGCGGGTCGGCATACACGAATACGTCCTGGGCGGACTCGGAGAACCTGCGCAGGAACTCGATGCCTTCGAGTTCGGTGACGTAGATGCGGTGGCGCATGTCCGCGACCGCGTTGATGCGCTGGACCAAGCCCGCGCGGTTGAACCGGGCATCGATTTTCCAGGTTCCGCTCTGGTCGAAGCCGCCGATGGGACGAGCGTCGAGGATGCCAGAGCGGTTGGTGCGGTTGAGGAAGAAGGTGGCGAAGCCAAGTGCGAGGTCGTCGCGCCCGGCCGGGTTCTCGTAGATCGCACGCTGCTCGCGCCACTGACTGACGCTGACGTCGATGGTCTCGATCATCCGGCAGAAGGCTTCTGGCTGGTCCAACGAAGCACGCCAGAACGCGGCGATGCCAGGGTTCAGGTCGTTGAGATGGATGATGTCGACTACATCATCCTTCAGGAGCCGCAGGGCTGCGCCCCCTCCGCCAGCGAAGGGTTCGGCGTACTGCCGCGGGCGAGGCTCCTGCACCTCTACGAGTCGCCGGAGGTAGGGCGCGAGACGCGCTTTCCCTCCGGGGTATCGGAGCGCCGAGAGGTACCTCATCAAGCATCATCCTCCCTCAACCAGTCGTTCATGGCCACCAGCAGAGGTTGGTATCGGCGGGCGATGGCGATGCTTTCACTTGCGGTCCGGCTGGCACTCTGATCGTGCAGCGCGTACTGCAGGAGTCGGATCTCGTTGTTGGTCGTTGCGTGGTAAGCCTTGCTCAGTTCCGACGTGACCTCTGCTTCCCGCAGTTCGCTGGCAGCCTGTGGTTCCAACGTCTTGATCGCCTGGCGAAGCAACTTGTCGAGATACCTCGGAGGTTCCACGACTCCGGTCTTCTTCAGGAAATGGTGGGTCGTCAGTTCGAGGACCACGCGGAGAGTGATAGCGACGACCTCATAGCGACTCGACACGTCCAACAGCGACACTTGACGCGTGATCTCTTGAACACGCGGCGGGAACTGGTCAAGGTTTAGTCCGCGGAAGATCCGATCGTCCGCAGGGGTCGGACGCGGGCGCCGCCCTTCGTCGTCCTCGCTCTGAGACTCTGCCGGGCCGCCAACGCCAGGTCGACCGGGTCGACCTGGTCCTGACGATGAGGTGGCTTCGCCGTCGGCGGGGCCAAGATGCCGGTAGGTGTAGAGATAGGCCTCGAAGTCACTCACGGTGTCGAGTTCGCGCGCCCAAGTCTTGCCGGAAGGCGCCTTGTCCTGCGCGAAGTCGCTGATCACCCGCCGCAGGATTGGGGCCGTGGCTTCGGCGCCATGCAGAAACGTCATCCTTCCGTCGGCGAACTCAAGACCCAACAGTTCCCGCACGATCGAACGGTCAACGAAGCGCTTGATCATCGTGTAGCGCTTATCTCGAACCACTTCGAGATCTGCCTGGAGGTCCGGCACGTGCCCGAGTTGATCTGAGACCAACCCGACGAAGGCAGCGGCGCGTGTGGTCTTCGATGGATCCGACCGAGCGAGCCTGCGATCCTTCATGGCGGCTCCCCATGGCACGGTGCCGACGCCTCCGTTGCCGCTTGAATGCTTCAGGTCGATCCATGGTTCGGCTTCCTCCTCCGAGGGCGCCACGACTACCTGGACATGAGTAGGCGGACTGAAGTTGCTCTCTTGAGCGAGCCGTTCGACTCGACTTCGGAACCGCCTGGCCAGCGTCGAGTCGCGTACGGAACCGGGGTCGGTCCACAACTTCAGCACCGTCGTGCGTCGGTTCCCTTCGAGCACGACGAATCCGCTGTCGTCTTGCAACACGATGAGCGGGTCGGCACTGTTCAGTCGTCCCGCCCGAGAGATGTCGCGGAGCAGTTCCATGCACTGCTCGCCCGCGATCGTGAGCATGAGTTCCAGGGCATCGGCCTGGTCGTGGGCGTCACGACTGAAGCGCGAGTTCCGTAGATCCAGTTGCAAGTCAGTCAGCGCGACAGTGAGGGCTGGGAAGGCAGGGAGAAGTGGCCGCTTACTCGGCTGGTCAGTCATGGGTTCCTCACCGCAGGTTTCATGGACGGGCTCCGCGTGTCGCGCTCGCGGTCTGACCCGGCCAATCGAGCGGGCTGCCCCAATCCTGCACATCCTTGCGGGTCATGGTTTGGGAACGCGCCGAATGGGGGCGACTCCCCGGTCTTTCGGCCCACGCCCACTCGCATACGGGCGCTCGGATCCCGTATCAGCACTGCCACTGGAGGGCTCTCACGGTCACTGAACGTATTATGAGTGTATGCACACGACCGCGGACGCCGCTCAGCGCCTAGCGGTCACGCCCGCTCGCGTGCGCGCGCTCATCCGGTCGGGACATCTCGAAGCGATGCGCCTTGGACGGGACTGGCTCATTGACGAGCAGAGTCTGGCCCTGCTTGTCGAGCGCAGATGTGTATAAGAGACAGGCGATGAATCGTCGACAGACGTGTGGCGGGCGCGTCTTGCTCGCCGAGCGGACTCTCTCAAGCGCTACAGGATTCACCCTGCGAACCTTGCGGTTCTCTTGAGCGATGACCGCGTTCACGAGGCAGTGCTCGATGAGTTTGTCGCTGCCGACCTTGAAGTAGTCGGTGGGTCGCGCCTCTTGTGGTGCGCTAGCGGCGACCTGGATGACCTCGTTCGAGGGCATGGCCTGCTTAGGTCGTCGCGTCCGAACGTCGCGTTACGGTGTCTGCCCGCCGGCGTGGACCTGAGAGCAGGCGCGGGCGTCCCCCCGCTGATCGCAGCCGCAGATCTGTGCGACGAGGGCGACGCTCGTTCGGTACGTGCTGGGGAACGGATGCTCGCGCGGGCGATCGGGTCCCGCGGGGCCTCCGAGAAGTAGTGCCACTCGATGGTCAAGCGGGAGGGTTGCCGCAACTTCAGCGGGCGCGCGCACTAGTGAGCCGACCGCGACTCTGGCTCGGCCACTAGAGAGCCTGGTACTCCCTCGATCACCTCACCCGTCCTGGCAATCCCGCGTGGACACGTGAGTCATTGAGCCAATGCATCGTCGATGCTGCCGTAGAAGTCTTCTACTGACTGGGGTTCGAGCCGCTCGTTGTCCAGGAAGAAGGACGGGGTTCCTGTCACTCCGAGGGAGAGACCGTCCTGGTAGTCGCGCTCGACGCGCTGCTTGACAGAGTCGCTGGCGACGTCGCGGTCGTAGCGGTTCATGTTGAGTCCGATGTCCTGAGCGAACCCGCGGAAGGTGTCGGCGTGGTCGACATCCTGGTCGCCCCACTGGCTCTGGGTGCGGAACATCATCGAGTACATCTGCTCGATCTTGCCTTGACGGGCCGCGGACTCGACGGCGTAGGCGGCGTTGCGGGAGTTGCGGTGTCCGTCGAGAGGGAAGTAGCGCACGGCGAACGTGACCTCGCCGTCGTAGCGCTCGCGCATCTGCTCCACGAGGGGGTAGAAGGCGCCGCAGGCTTCGCATTCGAAGTCCAGGAACTCCACGAGGGTGGGGCTGCCATCGGGGCCTTGGTCCAGAACGTGGGTGTCGTTTTGGATGGCGACCGACTGCGATCGGCCATCGGGCTTGTCGTCGCCGCGTGTGGCGTCGTAGATGACGAATGACGCGAAGAGGGCCACGACGAGGGCCGAGATGAAGAGTGCGGGTTTGATCGTGGGCCTAGTGCGGGTCTCGCTCATGGTCTCTTCCGCTGGGTTGATTGAGGTCGATGCCCTGACTGACGCGCCGACTCCGTGAATAGTTCCCGCCCGAGGTGTGGCCTGTTCGGTTCGTCGCGCCGTAGACGGCTGGTTCACGACCGGTCATACTACGTCGTGTAGTAGTTCGTCGATCGCGAGGAGTCACGCGCATGAAGGATGCGAAGGCCGCGTTCCGCGTCCGCGCGAGCGCCGTCGCCACCTTCATCCTGATCGTGTTAGCAGTGGTCTCCTCGCCGACGGACCACAGCGATTTCGTCGGGCTCTTCGAGGGTTCGGCGACGAGCCAAACCGCAGAGGCACCGTCTGAGCCGTCAGACCAAGCGATGACGGCGGCCAGTGACAGTCTTGGTGATGCTGTCGGCGTATGCGGGCCTCTCCTGATCTGCGCAGGCATGTTGTTCTCGCTGATTCGGCGCCCCCGGCCCGGGGGTCGGGAAGTGGTGCAAAGACGTTGGCGACTTCGACCGCTGTTCACCACTGACGCCAACCGATTCGCCACGGAACCGCTGCACCGGCTAGTCGTACGTCGTTGCTGAGACTCCGCGACGCCCACTCCGGGCGCCCGCACCATCTCTCACGCTTCCGATCGAAACGACCATCCGATGCACCTTCGCTCCACAGTCCTGTCCACATTCGCTCTGCTCAGCGTCGGCGCTTGTTCTGGCGCCGGTTCCTACTCAGAACTTTTCAGTCAAGCCGATATGGCCTACATCCGCGAGACGACGCTCCACCTCAGCGCCGCGCTGTCCGCCACCGACAGCGTCGAGCCGCGCCGAGCGGAGGAAGTCCCGCGCATCGCCGCCTTCCGCCGCACCGCGCGAGCCGAACTCAATGCCACTGCCGGTCTGGGGAAGTCGAACGGGTTCGTGAGACCCACTGTCTCGGAAGTACGGCGACACGTCGCGGAGCATCCCGACGCGGGTCCGGGGGCACTGATGCCGACCGGCGGCTTTCTGGAGACCGTGGACGCAGCGGCGGTCGACCGGGCCCGCAGTTACCTACGAAAGGGCCGTCATCCAGCCTTGATCAGCACGGCACGCAAGGGGCTCGATGCGCGAACGAGCACAGGGGTCCCCCGGTGAGGACCACGAGGGTCATCGCGGCGCTTGCATTCGCGTGCCTCGTCACGGGGTGCGGGCTGGCGTCTCCGCCACAGGGCCCCGGATCGGAAGGAGAGGGTGCGCCGGTCGGCATCAGTCGCCTCGAAGTTTCCGAGCGCGGAAAGGCCCTGGCCCTGCGCGGCGAGGACCTCCAGGGTGATCCCGTGGACGTCGAGCAGTGGCGCGGGAAGGTCGTCGTGATCAACGTCTGGGGTTCCTGGTGTCCGCCGTGCCGGGAGGAGACGCCGACTCTGAGTCAGATTGCGCGTGAACTCGATGGCGAGGTGGAGTTCCTCGGTATCGCGGTTCGTGAGTCGGCCACGGCGTCGCTGGCGTTCACTCGCCGTTTGAAAGTTCCCTATCCCAGCATCAGTGACTCCTCCGGCGCCTTGCTCACCACGTTCGCCGATTCCCTCCCCGCGGTTGCAGTTCCCACGACCTACATTCTCGACACAGAGGGACGAGTAGCGGTCCGAGTGCTCGACAAGGTGACCTACTCGACCCTCACCGCACTCATCGAGGACGTGCGAGCCGAGTCCGAGGGTCGACAGTGACGCAGTCGAGTCTTTCCATCGTGGCCGAAGGGCCGCTGGTCCTGGCCGCCGCGATCGCGGTCGCCGCCGGTCTCGTGTCCTTCTTCTCCCCTTGCCTCGTGCCCCTACTGCCGGGCTACCTGTCCTACGTCAGCGGGCTGACCGGAGCCGATCTCCGCGATCACCGAGCGCGGGTCGCCACGGGCGCTTCGCTTTTCGTCTTCGGGTTCAGTGCCGTCTTCGTTTCCTATGGGGCGCTCTTCGGGGCCATCGGCATGCACCTGTTGGCCTACCAGCGCGCCATCAACATCTTCCTCGGACTCCTGACGATCATGCTGGGCCTTGGGTTCATCGGCCTGGCGCGGTTCGGCCAACGAGAGCTGGACACCGTGCCTCGGGCCGACCTTGGCGACCGTCCTGGTGATGTCGACCTCCGAGGCCGACGCCGGGCGCGGAGCGTTCCTCACCGCGATGTACTGCGTTGGACTGGGCCTCCCGTTCATTGCGGCCGCGATCGCCTACCAACGCATGCTCCGCGCAGTGGGCTGGGTGCGGCGTCACCATCGGCTCATACAGATCCTGGGTGGAACGATGATGATCATCGTCGGTGTACTGCTCCTGACCGGGCTGTGGCAGTCGCTGGTGAACTCCCTTCAAGGTTGGGCACTGTCCTACACGGCGCCCATCTGACACGGTTCCGTTATGTCAGTCGTCACTGTATGGTCAGCATGTGCTGACTTATCAGACGCGCCTGGCGGCCATGAGCCGCCTGGGACGCGCGATGACCGACGACAACCGAGCCCGCATCCTCATCGCGTTGCTCGATGCCCCCGGCTTCCCAGCCACCCTGGCCGAGGACCTCGGGTTGACGCGAACGAACGTATCGAACCATCTCGCCTGCCTTCGAGGATGCGGACTCGTCGTCGCTACCCCGGAGGGCCGCAGAACACGCTACGAGATCGCAGATGCGCACCTGACTCGCGCCATCCAGGAACTGCTGCGGGTCGTGCTCGCCGTCGATGACGGCCAACCCTGCACCGATGAGCACTGCGACGTACCTCTGTGCTGCGGACCCGCTACGGAGGTGGAGTCGTGAGCAAGGAGTGCTGCGGACCCGACACAGCCGCGACGACCGACGCCCCGACCCAGGTCGTCCCCCTCCCGCCCTGGTGGACCGATCGAGGTCTAGCGCTTCCCGTGACCTCCGGGCTCTTCCTCGTCCTGGGCTACCTGACGTCATGGATCCTCGGAGCCGACAGCCTGTCGGCGGCGCTCCACGTCGCAGCCCTCACCTCGGGCGCCCTGACCTTCGTGCCCGACACCCTGCGCCACCTGACCCGCGGCCATCTTGGCGTCGGCCTGCTCATGACGATCGCCGCGACCGGCGCTGTCATCCTCGGGCACATCGCCGAGGCTGCCGCCCTGGCGTTCCTGTTCTCCATCGCGGAAGCACTGGAGGACCGGGCGATGGATCGGGCCAAACACGGACTCTCAGCGCTCCTGTCCCTCGTACCCGAGACGACCAGAGTGCTGCGCGATGGGCACGTCCATGACGTCGCCGTTGCCGACGTGCACATCGGCGACGTCCTCGTGGTGGGCGCCGGAGATCGTCTCGCCACCGACGGGCTCGTAGAGTCCGGTCGTTCCAGCCTGGACACCTCCGCCATCACAGGCGAGTCGATCCCCGTCGACCGCGGCCCCGGCGACGACGTACTGGCAGGCTCTGTTCTGGGGTCTGGCTCGCTGCGAGTGCGCGCGACGGCGGACGGCACCGACAACTCACTGACCACCATCGTTCGGCTCGTTCACGAAGCGCACCTACGAAAGGGCCGACGCGCGCGGCTCGCCGACACCATCGCGCGCCCGCTGGTCCCAACCGTGCTCGTCGTCTCTGCCGTCGTCGCCATCATCGGATCGCTCTTCGGAGATCCGGACGTGTGGATCGAGCGGGCGCTCATCGTGCTCGTCGCAGCATCGCCCTGCGCCCTGGCGATTGCCGTACCCGTCACGGTGATCTCAGCAATCGGCTCGGCAAGTCGTCTCGGCGTCATCATCAAGTCCGGTGAAGCGTTCGAGCGCTTCGGCACCATCCGACAAGTCGCCTTGGACAAGACCGGCACCCTCACCGCGAACGAGCCGCGCGTCAGCCGCGTCGAGACCGCCGATGGCTTCAGCCGAGACCAAGTGCTGGCGTGGGCGGCATCCCTGGAGCAGTCCAGCACCCACCCCCTGGCCCAAGCCGTCGTCAGCGCCGTCGACCAGGCGCCGACAGCCGCAGACGTCGAGGAGCACGCCGGGCAAGGCGTGATCGGCATCGTCGAGGGCAACCACGTGCGCCTGGGCAACACCCGTTGGATCAACCCCGGACCGCTCGCCGAGGTTGCGTCCGCGATGGCCGCCGACGGGATGAGCGTCGTTGTTGTTGAGCGCGACGAACATGTCGTCGGCGTCATCGGCGTGCGTGATGACCTCAGAGCGAGCGCAGCACCAGCCGTCAGCGACCTTCGCCGCGACGGTATCTCAGCCGTGATGCTCACCGGCGACAACCGAGCGACAGCAAACGCCCTCGCCCGGCAGGCTGACATCGACCAGGTGTTCGCCGAGCAGATGCCTGCCGACAAGGCTGACGTGGTCCGGCGCATGAGCGAAGAAGCCCCGACGGCGATGATCGGCGACGGCATCAACGACGCCCCTGCGCTCGCCTCAGCAACGGTCGGCATCGCCATGGGCGCCACCGGCTCGGCTGCCGCGGTCGAGTCCGCTGACATCGCGTTCACTGGACACGACCTGCGGCAGATACCCGCGGCTATCGCTCACGCCCGCCGCGGACGGGCCATCATGACCGGAAACATCGCACTCGCCCTGGCGATCATCATCGTGCTCTTCCCCCTCGCGCTCTTCGGCGTCCTCGGCCTGGCGGGCGTCGTCCTGGTTCATGAGGTCGCCGAGGTTCTCGTCATCGCCAATGGCGCACGCGCCGCCCGGCTCCGTCCGCAGCGCGCCCTTGAGCCGAGCCCTCGATCAGCACCCGCGACGTGCGCCGACGGCTGCTGCCAGCCAGCGGCCGTCGGCGGAAGAACCGTCTTCGAGATCGTCAAACGTCGTTCCTGACCTCGTGACCCGAGACACGGCGCTGCATCCTCAGCGCCCGTATCGTGTGTCTTGACTGGCAGCCCGAGTCGGGCGTCAGACTCCTCGACAGGAGCACCGCCATGACAGATCAAGCCGAGGCTCCGTACGACGAGCAGTCGCCGCAGCAGCAGGCCGAGACCCGACGCCGATGGGACGCCGACATCAGGGCGACCCGGGAGGCACTGAACTACGAAGAGCGCTTCGCCGCGGAGGGCCGCGCTTACGTCGAGGCTGCACCCGACGGATCTGTGGTTCACTGCGGAGCGCCGCGCTAGCCGCTGCCGAGACCATCGGTCGCTCGCCCGGCGGCACTCACTCACGGCTCGCTGACTTTCGGCCCGACCGCGGTTTCGGTCACCGTCCTACTCCACCTCGCCCTGGGCTGATGACTCTCACCGGCCCAGACTCGCGGTCTCTCGCCAGACGCTGGGCGTCCTCACGCAGATCCCTTCTCAACTCGTCCATTGCGACGTGCAACGTCTTGGACTTCAGCAAGAGATTGTGCTGCCACGTGCCGCGCTCTGAACGTCGGAAGGTGGCTGACGCCCTGCTGATGGCGGCTTGGACCCCGTCGTGCGCTCGGAACATCTCGGTGAGGAGTTCGGCAGGAATCTCGACGATCTGTCGGCCGTCCGCCATGACGCGGATCCGAGCCTCAGGGACGTCTTGCGCGACATCTGCGTCGGCTGCCACTTCCGGGTGACGGCGCATCCTCTGGATGTGCGTCTTGCGCAGACGAACGCAGTCGTCGCAGATGTGCCGACGTGATCGTTCCCCCGCGGCAGCGAGGCACCGGAGGCAGAACGCGCAGTAGCGAGTGCCGTCCGGTGCAAGAACAGCGGAGACCTCGTGGGTTGCGAGACTCTCTACGGTTCGCGCTCGTCCTGGCGGCTTGCAGCGCCCGTGATGCAGCGCTGGATCCCAAAACTCACCAGGCTCGACAAGCCTCGGCGACTGGCCTGCGTTCCGTCCAGTTGTGTCAGAGGGCATCCAATCCACCTGTCGCTTGTCGTACGTACTTCACGTGTCGTACGTACGACAGTAGGCCCGGAAGTGCCCCTTGGCTCCGGAATTGCAGGCATCTCGGTCAGGGTCGATGCGTCGGGCGGCGCGCCCGCTGACATATCGCGCGCCGACGACGGCTCGCTGTCATGCCCTGACTGGACGGTTGCCATCGAGTCGCCGAGATCCACTGCAAGCCAGCAGGAAGGGATTGACGCGCTGGCATGACGGACTCCACGATCACTGTGCGCATACGCACAGCATTGAAGAAGTGAATGGGCGGCGAGGTGGCACCCTCACCGCCCACTGAGGCCAAGGCCTCACGTTGCACCCGATCGAACGGGTCCGGTCTCACCCACCCCTAACAAAGGAAGCAAGACCATGAACAACTTCACTGCCCCCAGTGTGCCCACCCGCACTGACGGCTCCCACCGTCCATGGACGGCACACATGACATGTGCACCCGCGCGGCGTCAGCGCACGCACCACGTCGGCGTTGACGCGACGAACGGACGGTGCCTCTGATGGGCCGCCGCTACCTCGACAGCCCCCGCCTGAGCGACGCCGCCGCGAGACAGCGCGCAGAAGACGACGTGGTGCCCGCCGCCGCGAGAGTCGCTCGGACCGTCGAGTCCGATGAAGAACAGGCACGACGTCGGGAGATGCTCCTGAAGTGGACGTTCCGCCTGAGCCCGGAGGCCGTCGAGGCGGTCAGAGAGACGGTCATCGCGTTGACGATCCGACACCGCTTCCGCTCCGAGGAGTCCGACCGCAGCCTCTACAAGCAGACGATGCCTTACGCGGTCTGGTGTCATCAGCACCTCGGCCGCTTCGACCCCGACATCGACCTGGTCGATCACGTCCTGGTCGACAGGATCCCGAAGGTCTGGCCACAGCACGCCGAGTCCTCTCGCGCGACCCGGATGGCCGGCCTCCGGCGGCTGCGTCGCGGACCTCAACCCGCAGCAGGAAGGCGGCGGCGCCCACAGAAGGCCTTCGACCAGCGAGGGTTGCAGGACCTGTACCGAGGGGCAGAGAACGCAGGCAAGTACAAGAACGCAGCCCATGTGCTCCTGGGCCTCTCAGCGGGTGCTGGGTTGAACTCGGCGGAGATCGTTCGCGCCCGTGGTGACTGGTTCTCCGAGGAGCACGGGCTCCCCTGCCTGTACGTGCCGAACGAGGACGGAGAGTTCCGCGTCGTCCCGCTCGAAGCCCGAACGGCGGCCCGTCTGCGTCCGCTGGCGAAGGAACGACCGGACGAGCGCCTGTTTCGCCCGACCGCGCGGGCCTACAGCAGCCTCATCTCCGACACCAACCTCCTGATCCTCAGGCAGACAGAACTGTGGCGACCGTTCACCGTCCCGCGAGCACGTCACACCTGGATCAGCAGGCTGCTCTCGATGTCGATCCCGTTCACCACCGTCTGCGCGATGGCAGGCATCAAGCCCGGCAACTCACTGCCGTCGGACCTTGTCGGCGACCTCGACACCCCGTCCACCGAGGACGTGTTCAAGGCCTTCAAGGCTGCGCACCGTCACACGGGAGCACTGCGATGAGCGCCGACTCTCCCGCGATCACCCGGGTCGACAACACCGACTTGGTCCTGGCTATCGCGGCCAGCATCATCGACCACTCCGGAGCACTGACGACGCTCCTGACGCACAAGCCCCCGCAGGCGTACGCCGGGCGCAGGCGTGGACCCAAGCGACGGCTTCCGATCCATCCGCCGAGGCTCATGCTGGTCTGCGTGATGGAGTTGGTGTACCGGGCCATCAGCGTCATCACCGCTGACGACATGCTTGACGCCATCTGGTCCCGCTACACCGAGGCACAGTTCGCCGCGCTGGGCTACCCGGGATGGCGAGACGCCGCGCGCCAGCGAGACATGGGCAAGGCGCCCGGTCAGCAGCACGACAACCTCAGCCCCGCCGAACGGAAACTGCACCGGGACACCTGGCACGCGGAGAAGAAGCGCCTGGCCGAGCAGTTCGCGGCCCTGCTCGAAGCCATCGAGACCACCTACGGTCACGCTGGTCGACGCCACTCCAAGGAAACGATCGAGGAGTGGCAGTCCGACCCGATCTACATCGAACGCGAACGCCTCTCCCACGCTCTCGTGAACCAGATCGCGATCCGCGGGAGCCTCTACGCCCTCCAGAAGAGGTTCCACCCCACAGCAGACCCGGACGACCTGTCCACCGGCGTCCTCAAGGGCTTCGCTGGCGACCTTGGAGCCGACGAGCACATCTGCGTCACCACGAGCGGTCTCGGCGGCAAGCGCACCATCCCCGTTCGGCAGACAACCCGGCTCACTGCCTTCACCCGCCAGTACAAGGCGGCCGAGGCGTTCGGACTGACGGTCGTCGTGGGAATGTCGCGAGTCGGGACGCCGATACTCCCTTCGCTCGCCCTCGGCGTCAACATCGGTGCTCCGTCGAAGGGTTCCGGTCCCGCCGTCCTGAGG
>LULF01000321.1_pt1 | contig 13766 bp, 14 predicted proteins | sample 728221 | NCBI WGS metagenome assembly LULF01 (sample SAMN03860296, study PRJNA289734) | marine metagenome | biome: seawater column; feature: ocean; material: water; isolation source: Red Sea water column Station 169 - depth 500m | place: Saudi Arabia: Red Sea | collected 2011-10-15 | depth 500 m | reverse complement strand
GTTGGTTCATTCAGTTACATGAAAAACAAAGCTAATCCATCCATCTATTTTTCATTAATCTTACTTTCTACTATAGGAATGGTTCTTGTGGCGTATGCTACAGATCTGGTAATGCTCTTTATTGCTTGGGAGTTGATGAGTATTCCAACCTACATATTAGTGGGATTTTTGAAAAAGGATCCAATTTCTAACGAAGCTGCCATAAAGTACTTTTTGTTTGGCGCACTTGCATCGGCAATCATAATTTATGGTATATCTCTTGCATATGGAATTACTGGCTCGACAAACATAGGTGAAGTGATTCAGGGCTTCATGGTCCTTGACGCGAGTTTAGTTCCAATTGGGCTATTAGCTGTAGGTATGTTTATCGCCGGATTTGGTTTCAAAATGGGTCTGGTCCCATTTCATATGTGGCTACCAGATACATATGAAGGAGCACCACCAACAATAGCAACTCTATTAGCAGCCGGTACAAAAAAGGCTGGTTTTGCTGCTGCTTTGAGAGTAGTTGTAATGGGAACTGTAGCATTAAGTCTAGATTGGACACTTGCTTTGGGCATAATTGCTGTAATGACTATGACTGTAGGTAATATTGCAGCAGTAATGCAAAAAAATCTGGCTCGAATGTTAGCTTATTCCAGTATTGGTCATGCTGGATATATCTTAATTGGCTTATCAATTGCACCATTTTCTACTATTGGTTTGCAAGGCTCTCTGTTTCACATATTGAACCACGCGGTAATGAAAGGGGCTGCATTTATCGCAGTTGCTGGAATTGTAACAGCTTTAGCGGTTACTCATATTGAAAAAATAAAAGGTCTTGGAAGGCGTATGCCAATAACAGCATTAGGATTAGTAATCTCCCTTCTTGCTCTAGCAGGGGTTCCTCCGCTCAATGGATTTTGGAGTAAGTTGGTATTATTTGGTTCTGCAATTGATGCTGGAACAGTAGTATGGTGGGGACCTTGGCTTGCAGTGGCAGGAGTTCTAAACAGTGCTTTATCACTAGCTTACTATGGTTGGATAATACGAAAAATGTACTTTGAGGGTGAAAAAGAAAAAAGAATCAAAGAACCAAGAACAATTATAGCTATAATGATTTTCTCAATAGTATTTATGGTAACTATAGGAGTTTTCCCAGAACCCATAATACAATTTACAGAATTTGCAACTCCAGCAATAAATCTAGCAGTTACACCGTAGTTGTTGTGAACCTAACCAGATTTTCAAGATTATTTTTTGCCTGAGAATCTTTTATTTTTCTAATACAGGCAAGCGCCTGGTCAGAATATTTTTTGAGTAATTCTTCCATGCTGTTAAAAACGTCTCTTGGATCTGAACTCTTCTTAATTAGAAGATTAAACAACTTGTCTTCGTTTTGCCAGTCATGCAGGTCATCTCTGATTTGATATGCTATTCCAATATTTTTACCATAATCAGCCAAAGCTTCAATCTCCTTTTCTGTTCCTCCTGAAATTATTGCACCTAATCTTGATGCAGTTTCAAAAGCTATTGCTGTTTTGTACTCAATCACTTTAATATAATCATCAAAAGTGACATCTTCGCTTGTTTCAAGCCTACCTTCAATTATCTCTCCTTCACTCATCATCATAGCTGTAGTAGCTAGATTCTTTGTAACTCTTGGATTGTTAATTCTTGATGCAATATTCAAAATTAATCCTAGAACAAAGTCACCAGTTAGAACACTGGTATTATATCCATATTTTATATGAAATGGGTCTTTTTGCCTACGTAGTGTTTCATTATCTATTATGTCGTCATGAATAACAGATTCAGTATGTAGAAATTCAATTGCACATGCAGCTGCTAGTGTATTATCATCAATTTTACCAGCACATTCTGAAGATAACAGAAGAATAATTGGTCGAATTCTCTTTCCTCCATATAATGCATATTTTAATGGCTCTTTGAATTCTGATTCTGAGTACAAGTTTAATTCTGAATCTAACGCATTATTGATTTTTTTAATATATTCACTATATTTATCAAGTAAGGGATTAACCTCTATATTTTTTCTTTCCAAAATCTGTGTCTTATGATTTTTTTCTAATATAATATTAAAATGCTCCCGTCGGGATTCGAACCCGAGTCTCAGGCGTGAAAGGCCTAAATGCTTGACCGGACTACACTACAGGAGCATAAAACCGATCTTCATTTCAATCCATAAAATTCTTTTGAAGTTACAAAGATTTTTTTATCGCTAAAATTGGTTAAAACTATGAGTTCTTTAATTCAAGAAATTGATCGCATTATAGAAGAACGAAGCCTGTTAAATCACCCATTCTATCAAGCTTGGTCTGATGGAAAATTAACTCGTGAGGCTTTGGCAGGATATTCTAAGGAATATTATCAGTTAGTGAAAGCTGTTCCAATATTTATGACTCGATTAATGGATCATGTACCAGAATCGATGTATGACGAATTAGATTATCATCAGCAAGAAGAATTTACCCATATTGGTATGTGGGAGAGATTTGTTAGTGGATTAGGTATTACTCGTAACGACTTGCTGAATTATAATGGATTGCATAAAACAAATCATGCTGTATCTGAAATGCACCAGCTAATGACATCAGTGGAAAGCGGAGCATCTGCAATGTATGCATTTGAAAAAGAAATACCAAAAATTAGCCAAATCAAATTACAAGGTCTGGCAGAATTTTATGGTTTAACAAGTGAAGATGTAACTATGTACTTTAAGGAGCATATGGAAGCTGATGTTAGACATACTGCGTCATGGAAAGCTCTAATCAATTCAGTTACTCCAGATGAGCATAAGGCAATTAGTGCCGCCGAAAGATCTGTAACCTACCAAAATTTGTTATTGGACAGCTGTTACGAAGAATATTGCTAATTTCTATAACGTTTTTTACTAAGAAAAAGTTGATTTTGAATAGGGCCTGTAACTCAGCTTGGTAGAGTACCCGACTCATAATCGGGGAGCCACGGGATCGAAGCCCATCAGGCCCATCATCCAATTTTAAAATTTAATTTAGCAAAACCTCTTTCGATTAGTTTTAAACCAAGCTTTTTCTTAATTTAACGGCTGCAATGAGGAATCAGAGTTATATCTGAAAAATGATGTGAAGGCATTTGACCGAGCCGCCATTTAGTTTATGAAATTATATTGTTCAACAAACTCGAAATTTGTGGTGTAATATATAAGTCGAATTTATTGTAAAACGTTATGCCGGTAACAAAACCATATGTAAGTATAGAAAATGTTGTTGCTTCTGCATCAATTGATCAACCAATTGATCTTACTGATGTTACCAAGAAATTTCCAGATACTGAATGGCATCCTGATCAATTTCCAGGATTAGTTTTTAGATTGAAGTCACCCAAAACTGCTACTTTGATTTTTCGTTCAGGAAAAATGGTGTGTACTGGTGGTAAATCTGAAGCTATTTCCATTAAAGCTGTTAGGACGGTTGTACAACAATTACGAAAAGGTGGAATCAAAATAAAAAAAAATGCAGTGATTACAATTCAAAATATAGTTGCTTCTGCTAACTTGGGTGGTAAAATTCATCTAGAACAAGCAGCAAGAAAGTTGTCTCGTAGTATGTATGAACCGGAACAATTTCCAGGTCTTATACATAGAATGATAGATCCAAAAACTGTACTACTTTTATTTGCCTCTGGTAAGCTTGTTTGTACAGGGGCAAAGAAAGAAAGTGATGTTTACAAATCTGTGCATAACATTCATGCACTTCTAGAAGAAAAAGATCTAATGAGATACGATATTTAATTCTGACTTATTTGATTATTTATTTTATCTAAAATTTCTTTACTAACTAATTTTTCCTGAAAAAGAATTTTAGTAATTTCTAATACATCAGTTAGTTGGTATAGGTTTATTTCCTCTAACTCTAATGTGTTGTTTGCACCCTCTAATCTATTTATAATAACATACACATCTGAAATTGATAATCCTGCATCTTTGAGTTGTTTTATTCCATTTATTACTGAATTACCTGTAGTTATCACATCATCAATCAATACTACTTTCATACCAGAAGATATCTTCCCTTCAATAGACTTTGTAGTGCCATAATCTTTTGGTTTATCTCGCACATAGATTAATGGCTTGACAGTTTCAATAGCCAGAGCTGATCCAATAATAAGACCTCCCGTTGGAACAGAAACTAAACTATCAAAATTATCCAATCCTGTTTTTTCAGAGATTAATTTTTGAAGATTTTTTGTCATTTTTCTAAATATATGTGGAAAACTAGCAACCAATCTAAGATCTATATAGTATGAACTTTTTTTGCCACTAGCAAGTGTAAAATCTCCAAATTTAATTATGTCATTTTGATGCAAAAATATTGCAAATTCTTTAACAAACTCCATACCAAAAGTAACATAACTGGATTTATTTTGGTTTATGTTTTTGATGAATCATGCCCGAAATATGGCTAAATTATGGTATGACTGATGTTGTATTAGACATTAAGGCAGAAAATCTTGAACAAAAAATCGATACACCTGGAAAAACTCTGTCAGATTCTGAAATTGAATCTAAACTTGAATCATTAGATCTTTCAAAACCAATGGAGCTTGTGGTTCTAAACACCTCAGAATCAGTAAAAAAAACACTGAATGTTCTATTTACAAAATGTGAGGAGAAATCTATTCATAGACCGTCGATCTTGGCTGACAGAAAAATAATTAACATTGTAAAAAATTATTTTCCCGAACAGAACAACATATCTGAATTTGATGCTATTGAAAATACCAATTCTAACCTAGTTTTTGTGGGTGAAATGGAGTTTGATGGAATGTTCGGTTACGAAACCATTTCTACAAGACTATTAAAAAAATTTGGTACCGAACTAATGCTTTCAGCATATGAGAAACGAAAAGGTGATCTTCCATCACCTGGGCAAGACGTCGAAAGCTTTCAAATTGCAAAAAAGTTTTCTAAAAAATTTGAAATACTTGGAATTGAGGTGATTGCAAACTCAAACGGTATTTATGATTTATCAGTAGGTCATCCCTCATCCACATCTTCATTATCAAAAACATTCGGAACGTATGCCGCAAAAGACATTGGTAGGCATAGAACTATTATAACTAGTACTGGAAAAGAATCTAGTAATTTTACTCTGGGAAAATCATTAGCATCAATATGGAATTGTTCAGAAGCAATAAAAAATGATGGTATTGTTTTGTTGGTAGCAGAATGCCAACATGGTATTGGTTCTGATGCAATTCAACAATTCATCGATGGACGGTTGAGTATTAGTCGTTTAAAAAACCCTTCACAATATATCAATGGCATGGAAGATCTTTTGTATCTTACCGAGATACAAAAGAAGTTTCAGGTAGGGTTATTGTCAATTTTACCAGATTTTTACATAAAGAAACTAAATATTAAACCGTTTAATGGAATTAAACAAATGATGGATTTTATTCTAAAAACTCAAGGTCAGAAACAAAAGATAGAAATTATTTCTGACGGTGCTCGTACTATTCTACGGTAGTATTGAGAATGGTAACGGTGCACACAAAAATCCAAGAATTAAAACAACAATAAACATTCTTTTTCTGTTTTTAGATAGGGGGGAGATATCATCAAGTGGGCGTGCATCTCGGCTTCTAGTATCCAATATCAAAATAAACAATGCCATAAACCAATATCCCAAAGCAACTAAGATACCCATACTTCCATAAGTGGCAATTTTATGCCATTTTTTACCAAAAAGTGCTCTTGCCATATGTCCCCCGTCTAGCTGCCATGCCGGTAATAAATTCAAAAACGTAATCAGAAATCCTATCCATGCGGCAAAAAAGATAGGGGACATAACTACATGCGTATTATTTCCACCCTTGTCAAAAATTTCAAGAGAAACTGTCATGAATATTGGCAAATTCATTTTCATCAATTGCGATTCACTATACAATTCATCAGCTAACGCATTGTCTATTTCCGGTGATGTTAACGCTCCAAACATTGAGACGATGATAGCTATGATTAAACCCGCGATAGGACCAGCAATTGCAACATCAAATAAGATGTCTCGATTAATCGTTAATCCCCTAGATTGAATTAGTGCACCAAAGGTGGGTATTCCAAAAACTGGTATACCTGGAATAAAATATGGCCATGTTGTTCTAATTTTGTGTTTTTTAGCTGCAATAAGATGACCAGATTCATGCACACCCAAAATTCCAATAAGTGAAAATGCGTATAAAACTGACATCTCTGTTGGGTTGCCAATAAAAGAAAGAGTGTTTACAAAATCAGTTCTAAAATAACCATCGATGAGCACCATTGTAACAGTTACAGCAAAAAGAATTCTGGGCAGCCATGATTTTGATAACCATTTTCTTTTTGCCTGAGGCAATCTAGATACAAACAGATGCATTCCCTCCGGAGATTTTTCTAGACGGGTTAGCATATTTTGTAATTCTAGTTTTCGTGCTAGAATTACAAATTTATGTTTGAAGTTATTACTATCTATTTTAAACTCCAGTGATTCAGGATTAGTGATTATATCTGTAACATCAAAAATTGAAGAAACTGTTGAAATTAATTCTTCCTGAGTTGGTTCAGTCATAATTAATCACATAAGTATATTCCATTAATTGCTTTTCTTCCTTAAAATTAAATATTTAGAAAATATTCATAGGATCATTGCAAGTAATACTGAGACAACTGGGAAAGTGTATTCTTAGGAGATGTGAATTCAGTGACATTATACCTGTCATGGAGATTAATCTCAGAACCCTTCCTGAACATTATTCTGATTATTTTTATGAAAGCCTTCTTGAAGAATTACCAGAGGCATTTATTGTAGCTGAGATATCCGGCAAAATAATAGGTTACATAATGTGTAAGACGGAATACGGTTTTTCCAATTTTAAAAAATTGGGTTTTGTGAAAAAGGGTCATGTAGTATCTGTTTCAGTTGTAGAGGAATATCGTGGTAAAGGATTTGGAAGTGCATTAGTGGATGAGTCTATCAAGGGTGTAAAAATTAGACAATGTAATGAATTGTATTTAGAAGTTAGATGCAGTAATAATGACGCCGTAAAATTATATGAAAAATTGGGTTTTATTATAAAACAAAAATTACAAACGTATTATCGTGACGGTGAAGATGCCTACCTTATGGCAATTGAATTCACTAGCTAGGCTCTAATAAATTACGTTATTATACAGTAACAAATTCATAAAATCAAATGAATGTAGAATTTGAAGAGTTTGATTCAGTAGAAGATATTTTCTTGTATATGGCTTCTATTACCCCTCCAATGAAAAATGTTTTGCCCATAAATTCTTACAAGGGATATATCTGTTCAATTATACCATTAGGTCAAGGTGGAGAAACTTTCCTAATGGTTTACACGAAAGGTTCGTTAGAAAATGGAATCTTAGAATTTGATGTCCCTACTAAAAGCTACAAAAAAGTTGAATCTATAGAAAGAACTGACAAAACATATTTCATTGTTTTGAGCCCAAAAAGAAATACTATTGCTGATGCAGCGATAAAAAAATTATAATCTATTATTTGGTATAAGCAGGAGCAGTAACAGATCTGCTTCTTGCATATTTTTCAATAATTTCATCAGGCATTCTTCCATTAAACAAGTCCTTGCATAAACCACGTAAATATCTCATTATTGCCCATGTACCTGCTTTAATCAGGCCATACATGAAAATTTTCATTGGAGGTCCATACGTTTTGTTTCTAAGTATGATTGGTATAATATCATTAATTACACGAAGATTGTTTTCCCAACATTTCCAAAACAGTGTAAACTGTGCTTCATTTAGATTACCAAAATGCATTGAATTTTTCTCACTAAAGTCTTGGTAGAGTAAAGGAGCTACCAATCCTCTAAAGTTGAATGCTCTAAAGTCACTCATCATATCAATAGTATATTGTACATCATCTGGAGTTTCATCTGGCCAGCCAATAATTATAGTCGCTGCTGGGAACCAATGGTTTTTGTTAAGTAATTTTGCACCTTCTCTTACTACCCAGCCCCATTCGTCTGCTGAAAACGGTTTTGCTTTTATTCCCAAGTGTTTTTTTACCAAACTGGGTGCAACTGTTTCAATTCCAAGATTTGTTGACAACCATCTTCCATTCTTGTGCATATCATTAATTTCAGAAATATCTTGCATAAGCTTTGGATCAGCAACAACAGCTGAAAAAGTCATATGAGTGGTTCCAACAAAATTTGCACCAAGATCTTTTAGCCCTCTCCATAATGAAGTGATGGCATCATAGTTTGGATAGAAATCTCGATTATCACAACCATATAACAACATCTCGTCAGAATGCAACCAAACTGAGTCAAACCCATAATCAAGGTTAATCTTAGCTTCACGTTGAAGTCTTTCAAGAGGCAAATCCTTTTTGGATCTTTTGTTCACATCACAAAAGTCACAACCTCTTCCACACCCTCTCATTGCCTCTATTAAGGAATTTACGGTAGGAGCAGTAATCTCTGGAATATTTTGTATATTCCTTACAAAACAATGCATTATTTCTGGTGCATCTCCTTTTTCCAAATCAGTGAATAGATCTAGTGCTAATTCATCTGCTTCGCCAACAACCACGGTATCAAGACCATGAACCTTCATTCTGTCAGACTTTGCAAGTTCCCATGCTCCATTTCCGCCAACAACTACTTTGAAATCATATTTTTTCTTTAATTGTATAATATTTGCACACATCTTTTTGAATTTCATTGCAACATAGGAGAGTTTTTCAGGCGACATTGTGGTTGTAACTGGCGCCATTCCAAGTGGGTCCATTACATTGACTCCAACTATTTTTGTATCAGTTCCAATAGATTTTTCGATATAATCAGGATTTACAACCCGGATCTCATCTTTCTTGTAACCCTGGTGAAGGGCGCTCTCTATCCTTCTTAACCCAACTTGGGCTACCTTAGCCTCACCAGTATTAGGATCAGTTTCGACTGCAGGACAGAAGACCTTGTCAAAAACCCATTCAGGCAGAACTTCATAAGGACCACATGCTATAAATCCATAAAGAAAATTCCCTCTGTAATTAGTCATCAAACTACGATCTGCAGTAAGTACTATTCTTTTACCAGACAACATTAGCTAGACCTTGTCGATAGTATAAAATTTTTGCGACAAGATATCTAATATTCACCAAAAATTCAAGACTTATCGGGGTAGTGAGACAAAATGAAAGAGATTAGTGAACCTAGACATGCTGAACCACACCTTACTGAATCCAGTACCATTAGAGATTTTGTTTTTGGGTTTGGAGATGGAATAAATACTTCACTTGGAATCGCTGCGGGTGTTGGTGGTGCTAACGTTGCCTCTGATATTATAATTTTGGCTGCATTAGTGGGAATGTTTACTGGTGCAAAGGCTATGGCCGTACAAAATTATCTTGCTGTAAAATCTCATAAGCAACTGTTACAATCAGAAATAGCCAGGGAAAAATGGGAAATAGAGAATAAACCTGAGCTTGAACGGCAAGAAATTGAGGACATATACAAAGCAAAAGGGTTTACGGGTAAAGATCTTGAGATGGTAGTAAACAAGGTTACTTCAGACAAAAAAGTATGGCTTGATACGATGCTAACTGAAGAACTAAAACTTAATCCAGATGTTGTTGGTAAACCTCTAAAAAGCGCACTGATAATGTTTGTATCTTTTCTGGCGGGCGGTATGTTGCCCATAATTCCATTCTTTTTTGGCAGTGGTTATAGTGCACTTGCCATAGCAATAGGAATTAGCGTAACTGCTTCGTTTATTGTTGGTGCCATAAAATCACGAATGGCAGAGACTGGTATAATTAAGGGTGGACTGGAGATGGCTGGTCTTGGAACCGGAGTTGCATTAATTGGATTTGGTATTGGTAATGAACTCGCAAGCTTGGGAATAATTAATATCTAGACTTAGTTTTTATTCTGTTTGCTATATTTGCAGCTGCAGCGCCTGCACCAACACCATTATCTATATTGACAACAGTAAGGCCAAGGGAACAGCTTTGTAACATGGATGCAAGCGCAGCAACTCCCTTTTCACCATATCCATATCCTATTGAAGTTGGTACTCCAATTACTGGCACATCAGCCATAGACGATACGATGGATGCTAGTGCACCTTCCATGCCAGCAACCACAATTATGACGTCAACTTCTGATTCAATAAATTGTTTAAGAACAGGGAAAATTCTATGCAGTCCCGCGATTCCAACATCATAGCTGCAAAGACAATCACAATTCATAGATTCGCATACAAGCCTAGCTTCCTCCCCAACATCAATATCTGATGTTCCAGCTGCAATTATTCCAACTTTACCGCCTGTTTTTTTAATATTTTTTTTGTAAATCAGAAGTGCAGTAGTATTTTTTCCTTTTTTAATTTTGTATTTGTTTTTTTTAGAAAATTCCAAAATTTTATCATAGTCTTTTTGTTTGATTCTGGAAACAAGCACTTCATTATTTTTTGATAAAGTTTTTTTAATTATTTTTTTTAAATCTAAAAGATGCTTTCTTTCAGCAAAAATAACCTCAGGTATACCCTTCCTATTTCCTCTTCCAGTATCAATCTGAGCAATATTGCCTATCTTCTCAATCGAGTATAATGATAATAATTTTTTAGCTCTTGATGGTGAAATCTTTCCTTTTTGTAACGATTGAAAAATTTGTTCTATGTTCAATTATCTACATTAAATTTGATTAGTTTAAAAAATGATCAGATGTCAATCCCTGCTAGGGCACTTTTCACACTGTTTACCCCCTTATCGAACCATTCCTTTTCGTCTTGGTTTAAATCAAGTTCGTTGATTTTTTCTACACCATTCTTTCCTATTACCGCAGGAACACCAATTGTCACATCTGAATAACCATATTCTCCGTCTAAGTATGTAGAAACCGGCATGACTTGTTTTTTATCTTTTACAACGCTTTCAATCATAGAGGAGATTGCATTCCCTGGTGCATGAACAGTAGCCCCTTTTAGTTTTATCACTTCAGCCGCAACACTTTTTGTCAGAGTAAAAATTTCATCTAATTTTTCCTGAGAAAGTATTGTAGGCAAAGGTTTTCCAGATATTTGTGCGAGTCTAGTCAACGGTAACATATTTTCTCCGTGTTCTCCTATCACTATCGCATCAATTTCCTTTCTTGGAGAATTCGTTGCTTCATGAATGAATTGTTTGAATCTTGACAAGTCTAACATTCCGCCCATTCCAAAAACTCTATTTTTTTCAAAACCTGAAGTTTTGAATGTGATGTATGCCATTGGGTCTAACGGATTAGTTACTGGAATTATTAACGAATTATCTGCATATTTTCTTACATTTCCTACAACGTCTTTTACTACTCCAGCATTAATCTTCAACAAATCCATTCTAGTCATTCCTGGTTTTCTTCCAGCACCAGCTACTACTACAACAATATCTGAGCCCTTCATATCCTCATAATTATTAGAGCCAGTAATTTCAACATCTATTCCTTGTTCAGATAACAAGTGATTAAGATCCATTGCTTCTCCCTGTGGTAGTCCCTCTGCAATGTCCAAGAGAAGGATTTGATCATCTAATCGCTTTATCGCAGAACATAGAGCACCAGATCCACCAACTTTTCCTGCACCAATTATCGTTATCATGTTTTGCACTTGAATTTTTGATAATTAAATCTATGTGGCTAAGGAAACCCTAAACAGAATTTATAAGCATTTCAAAGAATTTAGTTTTATGGTATTTGTTATTGATGCACAAATTGCAGGCATATCAGGTGATATGTTACTTTGCAGCCTGGTAAATATTGGGGCAAACAGGACAAAGATCATAGATGGTATTAGTAATGCTGAGAAATTCTGTAAAGGCGTTAAAGTAAAAAATATAGATTTTGTTGAGGTGAAAAAAAATTCGTTACAAGCAACTGAATTACTATTAGATGTAGATGATGATACTCATGAAAGAAAGGGCATAGAGATAAAAGAAATAATTGAAAAATCTATAGAAAAATTACAAATTTCTGAAAAGGCAAAAATATTTGCGGTAAAAACAATTGAAACTCTTATACGTGCTGAATCAAAAATCCATGGTGAACCAGAAAACTCCGTACACTTTCATGAGGCAGCAAGTTTTGACACAATTGTAGATATCTTAGGAACTGCTATTGCATTAGATGACTTGAGCTGCTTTGATGATGTGATAGTAGCAACACCCGTAGCAGTAGGTGGCGGTACAGTAACATTTTCTCACGGTATTAGTTCAAATCCAGCATATGCGGTTTTAGAAATATTTAGAGAATCTGGAATTATTACAGTTGGCGGAAATGTAAAAGATGAACTTACAACTCCAACCGGAGCTAGTATTCTGGTTAATTTGGCTACAGAATACTCTGAATTTTATCCACCTATGAAAATTCAGTCAGTTGGCTACGGTGCAGGAAAAAAGGATTTTGAGCTGTTTTCAAACGTGTTAAAAACAGTTAGGGGAATACCAACAACCCAACTCCAACTTGATACGGTAAAAATACTTGAAACGAATGTTGATGATGTCTCTGGCGAAGTTCTTGGAAACATGATTGAAAAAATCATGGCACATGGTGCAAAGGATGTTACAATATCTTCTGCAATCACAAAAAAAGGACGTCCTACAAATTTAGTATCTGTTATTTGTGATTCTGATACTATGAATTCAATCATGGAATTATTGGTTACGGAAACTGGAACACTTGGTGTAAGAGTAAGAACCTCTGAGCGATACATCGTTCCTAGATCTGTTAAAACAGTTTCCGTGGATATCCAGGGACAAAGTTTTGATGTCAGATATAAAACCAGAAATCTAAATAACGGCTCTCATTTCAAAATTGAATCTGATGATATCAAAGAAATTTCCGGTGCTCTTAGTATTTCGTTTAAGGAGACAGAGGAATTACTAAATCAAGAAGTGAGGAAAAAAATATGAAACCAGAGCAACTCACTAAACTACTAAATTGGTTTGATGACAAAAATAGTGTACTTGTGGCACTTTCAGGTGGTGTTGATAGCGCATTAGTTGCTTATTCTGCTTATGCGAAATTGGGCAAATTGGCAATAGCAGTAACTGCTGATTATAAGACACTTGCACAAGAAGAATTAGAATCTGCAAAAAAAATATCTTCAGAGATTGGAATAAAGCATATCATAATTGACTACAATGAGCTTGATAACGAAAGTTTTGTTAAAAATGATAATAATCGTTGTTTTTATTGCAGAAGCGAACTCTCAGAACATCTCCTAGAAATAGCAAAAGAATTTGAATCTGATATTATTGTAGATGGTACTAATATTGATGACTTGGGAGATTATCGTCCAGGAGTATTAGCACTGCGGGAAAATGGAATAAGAAGTCCATTAGCAGAGGCTGGATTCTCCAAGAAAATGGTAAGAGAAATAGCTAAAAACGTTGGTCTGTCAGTTTATGATAAACCTTCTAACTCGTGCCTTGCATCACGTATTCCTTGGGGTCAAAGTGTTACTGCTGAAAGATTAGCCAGAATTGAGGTTGGTGAAAAAATTGTCAAACAACTGACAGGAGCTAAACAGGTACGTGTTAGAGATATGGATGGTATAGCAAAAATTGAGGTTGGTGTGGATGAATTATCTTTACTTGAAAACAATTTGGTGTTACAAAAAATCAAGAATCAATTAAAACTCATAAGCTTTGATGATGTTACTATAGATCCAGAAGGTTACAGACCTGGAAAAATTAACGTGATAACTAATTGATTTATCTTGATAA
>LULF01000320.1_pt1 | contig 13792 bp, 18 predicted proteins | sample 728221 | NCBI WGS metagenome assembly LULF01 (sample SAMN03860296, study PRJNA289734) | marine metagenome | biome: seawater column; feature: ocean; material: water; isolation source: Red Sea water column Station 169 - depth 500m | place: Saudi Arabia: Red Sea | collected 2011-10-15 | depth 500 m | reverse complement strand
GAACAAACGTATTTTGAGCTTATTTATTTTTTTCTTACCTTTTAGCAGCTTTGCTAAAGATAAGATATGCCATCTTGGAGACAAAGAAATTGATGGTGTACCTGCGTGTGGTGTGAAGGTTGCGTTTTTTGGGACAGTGTCTTTGTCGCACAAATATGATCTTAGTAAGCACTCTTATCCCCTTTGTGAAAGATTTTGAAAGAAAAATATTTTTGAAAAACCATTTAAGAGATTCTTCAGCAAAAAAAGAACAAGAGTTACTAAAAGCAAGATATAATAATAAGAGATATATTCAAAACTATGTGTAGAAAGGGCAGAGGTGTGAAAATTAACAAAATACAATCTTTATTAATCTTTATTGTTACAGTGTTTTCTTTCAATACTTTTGGGATAGATTATTTTTCGATTTCAAGAATAAAATTGAAAAATGGCCCCCCGTTGGTTGGTGTTGTTGTGGGAGAAATGAGTGAGGGAAAACTTAAAAAATTCTTTAATAAAGATATTACTATTATCTCTGTTGAAAAGAAGAATCGCATAATTATTAAAGAGGATATTCGCAAAGGAAAACTTACAGATAAGACATATATCTATGAGAGTATGAGTTATGTGAATGAGGAGGAGCTTGAAGTTCATTTAACTCGTTCACTAGCAATAAAGCTTGAAGATAATAAAAAAATATATAGGTATATAGCAATTCCGGCAAAATACAATGTTCAAGATGTGAAAATGCTAAACCTGAATAAGGTAAAAAATGAGAATGATATTTACTTAAAAGCTATTGAAAAAGCTAAAGGAGGAGTAATCTCTGATAAAGCTATTACTGAAACTTTATCTGGGAAAAAGTATTTTGCTATATTTAAGGACTCTGAAAGTCCAAGATTTTCAATGAATCAGCGCTTCTTGTTTTTGGATAAAAAACCTGTGGTCTATAATTATCATGGGTTTTCCCCGGCCCTTAGTGATGATGAGATAAAATCCTTTTTATTAAAAATTGATGGAAAAATGTTTTTTTTGGGTAGCTTTCCGTTATCAATACAAAAGACTGGTTGGATAAAGGAAATGGACAGTTATTATTATTTAGTAGATTTAGAAAATGGGAAGGCATATCTACCTATGGACTTAAGGAGAGAAAAGTAATGATGAAAGGTTTGTTGGTAACGATACTCATTTTAAGTTCTACAAACTCTTTTTCTTTCTCAAGGGATTTCGAAATTCAAAACTCTAAAAATAAGAAGAAAAAAGTCAGTTTGGATTTATTAGTGGGAAGTGTTTGTTATGAGTCGACTCAGGAAAAACTTATTATGTATAGCTATTTTGGTGGAAACTTAACTAAGGAGTTTTATAATAGCTGCGCCGTAGTTGAGTATGAGGTAAAGTGTCTTGGAAAAATTGTCCCTTCAGGAACTATGGATCCCAAATTTGAAGATACATTTTGCATTAAGCCTGCAAAGCATAAAGTGATAGACGAAAAAATTATCTATAAGTCTTTTACCGATAAATATGAATGTAAAAGGCAATTTGATAAGCTTAATAGAGAAGCCCGAGGAGGAGGAAACTCTATACGATGTTCATTAGTTAAGTATGGGGAGCTTATTGATCAATTTGTTGACTTTGAACAAAAAAAATAACGAACCTTCAGGTACTTTTTTGAAAAATCATTTAAGAGATTCTTCAGCAAAAAAAAGAACAAGAGTTGCTAAAAGCAAGATATCATAAGAAGAGATATATTCAAAATTATATGAAAAAAGGGCAGAGGCGTGAAAAATAACAAAATACAATTTTTATTAACCTTCTTTATTGCTTTATTTTCTTTCAATACTTTTGGGATTGATTATTTTTCGCTTTCAAGAATAGAGTTGAAAGATGGCTCTTATCAGGGAGGAGTTGAGGTCGGAGAGATGAGCTCAAAAAAACTTAAAAAGTTCTTCAATAATGATCTGACTATTATTTATATTAAAAGACATAATAATAAAGTTCAGAAAAAAATTAAAAAGGTAAAACTTACAAATAAAATATATACTTTTGATGAGGCAGGTAATATTGATGAGGAGCATATAGGTGTCTATTTGACTCGTGTATTAGCTATTCGGCCTGAGTATAAAAAACAATCTTTTGAACTTGTTGCAATTCCAGGAAAGTACAAGGTTGAAGATGTTAAAATGCTCAATTTGCAAAAAACTGAAGGGAAAAGAGATTTGTATTTAAAATCTGTAGAGAAAAATGAAGGGGGAGCACTTTCTTCTACTGCGATTCGTGGCATTCTATCTAGAAAAAAATATTTCTCTATATATAAGGATTCTGAAAATCCAAAATTTGCGGTAAGTCAGGAGCTTTTGTTTTTAGATGGAAAACCAATGTTTTATAATTATCACGCTTTCAGCGCTATTCTTAGTGATAATGATATTAAATCCTTTTTATTAAAGATTGATGGAAAATTATTTTTTTTAGCTAGTTTTCCTTTATCTTTAAAAAAGGATGGTCAGACAAAAAAGATGGATAGTTATTATTATTTAGTTGATTTAGAAAAAGGAAAGGCTTACTTGCCAATGCATCTAAGGGAAGAGAAGTGATTATGAAAAATTTATTAATATTGATACTTATTTTAAGTTCTACAAGTACTTTTTCTTATTTACAAGATTTTGAGATTAAAGATTTAAGAGATATGAAACAAAAAATGAATCTGAAGCTTATAGCTGCAAGAATTTGTTATGATAAGGCTGAAAAGAAAAATGAATTTGTAATGTATGGTTATTTAGGGGGGAATAGAGCTAAAGAATTTTATAATAGCTGTGCAGTTGTTAAATATAAATTGAGTTGTCTTGGTAAAATTATTCCATCATATATCGCTCATGGTAAAATGTTTTGTGATAAGCCTATGAAGTTTAATCTAGTTGAGAGTACGGTTTTATTTAAGTCATTTTCTGATAAATTCAAATGTAAAAAAATATTTAATAACAAAATATATGAAACCCGAAAGTATAGAAGTGGTTTGAAGTGTTATTTTTCTGAAAGAGGCGAGAAAATTGATGAAATAGTTGATTTCAACGAAGATAAATAACGAGCTTTCAGATACTTTTTCGAAAAACCATTTAAGAGATTCTTAAGCAAAAAAAGAACAAGAGTTGCTAAAAGCAATGTATCATAAGAAGAGATATATTCAAAATTATATGCAGAAAGGGCAGAGGCGTGAGAAATAGCAAAATACAATTTTTATTCATTTTTTTTATAAGCATATTTGCTTCAAAGGCATTCGGAATAGATTACTTTTGGGTAAATAGTGTCGAGTTGGAGGGGAAGCCATTAATTCGAGGAATTAATGTTGGTGAGATGAGTATTGACAAAATTAGAGAATATTTTGGAGATCAATTGACTTTTTTATCTAGCAAGAGTGTAGCAGGCTCTAGATTTGGTTTGGAAACAAAAATTGATTATGGTGTTCTTGGTAGCAAGATTTTTGTAATGGATGAAGTGTATAATCGGGACGAAGAAAGTGTTGGCATCTTTTTAAAGCGCACTCTCTTGCTTAATCCTGAGAAGTCAGGTGGTCCTACTGGTTACATTGCTTTGCCATCTAGGTACCAAGTTAAAGATTATAAATCATTTACCTTAAGGAAAATAGAAAAAGGAGATGATGAATTTAAGGAATACTATAAGGCACTTAAGGTCAGTGGTGAAAATGAGTTAGTCAATAGGGTAAGGCAAAGCTTTGATTTTAAAAAGAAGGCAGTGATTTTTATCGCTAAGGAGGAGCCAAGATTTGCAATGAATGGGCAGTTTCTTTTTTGGGATAAAAAGCCTGTTTTTTATAGTCAGAACGGTTTTGGAAGTCTTATTCGCGATGATGATGATGTTGGATATCTATTGAAAATCAATAAGGATATATTCTTCTTGGCAAATTTTGAATATACTTCTTATCACAAGAAAGAAGTGAAAGCGTTTGGATATGGCTTCTATTTAATTAACTTAAGTAAAGGGAGGGGGTACCTTCCAATGCACTTAAGAAAAACCGAGGGTAGATTGTGAAAAACTTATTAGGAGCGTTATTAGTAATTACTCCTGTGACCATTTTTGCTTTTTCAAAAAGGTTTGAGTTTAGTAAAAACGATAAGCATGTAAAGGCTAGCCTGAATCTTATGGTTGGAAGTATTTGTTATGACAAAGATAAGGATATATTTGTTATGCGCAGTTATTTTGGAGGTAACAGAAAAGAAGAATTTTATAATAGCTGTGCGATTGTAGAATATCGTTTAAATTGTCTTGGCAAGATTGCTAGGTCGCGAAGAATATATAATAAAAAATTTTGTGTGGAGCCTATGAAGTTTAAAGTTGTTAATGAGAAAGTTCTTTTTAGGTCTTTTTCTGATAAATTCGAATGTAAGCGACGTTTTGAAAAGTTAGAATATAAGACTCGGAATAGCTTAAGTTCCTTAAAATGTTATTTTACAAAAGAAGGAAGTACCATTGATGATATTTTATACATTGATGAGAAGAAACAAAAATAATATTTTTGTATTTAAGAAAATGATCGTGTTGTTGGATGATCTTTTTCAAACTAGAAAAAACAAGGGAAAAAGCTAAAAGTAATATTGAGGTGAATGTCATAAATATTAATTTTTTATTATAAAGCCTCCATTGCATCATCCTTAATATCTTTTAGCAATGAGTCTGCTGGCATTGCGAAAAAAACTTTATTACTTCTATAGATTCTTCAGCAAAAAAAGAACAAGAGTTCTTAAAAGCAAGGTACCATAAGAAGAGATATATTCAAAATTATATGCAGAAAGGGCAGAGGCGTGAAAAATAATAAAATACAATTCTTATTAACTTTCTTTGTTACTATATTTTCTTTCAATACTTTTGGGATAGATTATTTTTGGGTAAATTATGTTTGGTTGAATGATAAAAGTGGGCCAAAGAAATATAGGGCAATCGATTTGACTCATCAGAGTGTTGAAGACAGAAAAAAATATTATGGGCGTCATCTAACAATTTTGAGTAATAAGGCTAAGATATTTGATGACCAATTATCAGATAAGATTTTGATTGAAGACTCTGGAGTCGAAGTAGATGTTGGGTCTGATATGGATGAACTTGTTTTGCAATATTATTTACCTTCGGACAGTTTATTTCAAAAGAGTCTAGGAGGTATTATTGCTTTCACCGGCAAAAATAAGGTTGTGGAATTTAGAAAACTAACCTTTAGACCTGCGAGTGTGAAAGAACAGAAAAGTTATATAGCAAGCTTAAGTGCACAAAATGAGTTTGATCAAGATCATAATATTGATAAAAAAAGTATCAAATATGTCGTCGAAAATATTAATGATTTAATGATTTCCAATGAAAAAAAACATATTGGTTTTTTTAGAAACTCAAAATTTTTTTTGAATGAAAAGCTTGTTTATTCTAATGGATATGGTTTTGTAGCTCCAAATGATGAAGAGAAAGATTTTTTATTATACTTTTTAAATGTTAACAGTAAAAAATATATTTTGTACAAAGGTTATCCTTATAAGTACTTCAAGCAAACTCAGGGATATGTGCGATGGGGAGAGTTTGGTTATTATTTAATCGAACTTGGAGAAAATAAAGTGGAAAAGGTTCATTGGCCGTTGAATTCTAAAAGGTATGTGGAGAATTAGTTTATGAATATGAATAAGTTATTTGTTTTGATTCTTCTTTTTTCTTTTAACTCTTTTGCTGTAGAGATTATGAATTTAAATACAGACTTTTCAAGTAAAAATGAGGAGGAATATAAAAATATCATTCTTGATTTTGTGATTGGCTCACTTTGTTTTGATATTGAAAATCAAAGTTTTTTCATGTTCGCGTTTTATGGGAATAATCATTTCAAGAAGACCTTTAATTCGTGTGCTGTCGCTAGAATTGAGCTTCGTTGCTTAGGAGATGTGTCGAAACCTAAATATTTAGATGGTAAGCCCTTTTGTGATGAGAAAACAAAGTTTAAGGTTATAGATAGAGACGTTTTTTATAAGTCTTTTTCTAATAAAGAGAGTTGTAAGGATAAATATTATGAGTATCGAAAACTTAAGAATTGTTATTTTCACAAAAGAAGATCAAGCTTTCAAAAATTAATTAAAAAATAAGAATTCATAAAAAAGGCCCAATTTTTATTGGGCCATATTTATTTAAATCTTAGATTGAATGAGAAATTATCTTCCTTCAAAACATCTATTATGTGAGTAAGTAATTGTAGCTTTAAAATAAGGTACGAGCTGTCCATTTCTGTCGTAGCGGTAATATTTTTTTACTGCAACGTTTCTGATTTTAATTGTTCTTGTGTTGTTTGGACGACATCCGTCTTGCCATACACTTGTAATTCTTCCGGCCTGAATAAGGGGAATGGCATCTTCTACTTTTTCCATAACAAGCTCATGTGTGTCAGCTTTTTCATAGTGAGTAAAAAATTTTGTTCTATAGCCAGCATAGGCTGAGAATGTGAATGAAGTAATAATTAGTGCGATGAGTAATTTCATAAGTGCTCCCTTGTATCAAATTGTGATACTTCATTCTCTAAAAAAGATAATGTTTAGGCAAATAATGAGAGCAAAGTTAAGCTTTTTATTAGGTATATTGGGTGATGCGCAAAAAAAAAGGAGAAGCTTAGCTTCTCCCTTTTATATATTAAGAAGGTAATGAAAATTATCTTTCGTTACAAGCGCTGTGAGTGTAAGAGATCATAGCTTTGTAAACTTTAGTCATTTCACCAGCTTGTCCAACTTTGTAGTAGCTGCTTACAGATACAGAGTTAACAGTTACTGTGTTAGGGTTAGTTGGCCAACAGTACTTTTGGAATGGGCTTTTAACTTGACCATTTTCGATCATTGGAATAGTTGCTTCAGCTTTTACAAGAACTTCTGCTTCAGTTGGAGCTGTTACAGAGTAAGAAAAGTTTTGGTAACCAAAAGCTGCTGCGTTAAGTGAAAAAAATGCTACTGCTAATACTAAAAGTGATTTCATGTTTGTCTCCTTTCTCAAAGTTATTAATTAACTTCGTTAGTTTTTGTTTCGTTAAAAGCAAAGTATAAATTTAAATAAACATGGTCAATTCAATTTCAAAAAAAAAGACTTAAAGTGTTCTCTTTTGTGAACAATTGATATTTGTGCGCGGTGCGTTTTGTGGCTGAATGTAGCTTTATTTAAGGTTGGTTTAGGAGATTGAGAATGGGTAGGGGGTTCACAAAGTGAATAGGGTTTTATATAAACAAGGTATAAAAGTGAACGAGAGACGACATTATGAGAGAACCTGAGATTACAAATTATTATTGTTATCGAACGTATTTGAGTGATTTTTTTGAATATAAAAAAGCAGCTAACTCAAATTATAGTTATCGAGTATTTACTTCCAAAGCTGGCCTTAAATCATCTGGCCATTTAAAAATGATTATTAATAGGGACCGAAACTTGGGAGCAAAGACTTTACCTTTGTATGTAAAAGCTTTGGGACTTAAGAAAAAAAGAGATGCAGAGTTTTTTGAGTTATTAGTTAAGTATGATCAAACTCAAAGTATTGATGAAAAGACGCAATTGTTTGAAAAAATTCTTAAAGAAAAAAAGAAATCAACATCTTCTGTGTTAGAAAGCAATCAGTATAAGTTGTTAAGTAAGTGGTATGTTGTCACTATTTATGTTTTAGTGGGGATGGAAAATTTCGAAACGAATGTTGAGAAAATATATCATTGTTTGGCCAATAAAATTCCACGAGTGAAAATTGAAAATGCTTTGAAGATTTTATTGGAAACAGGCCTTATTAAAAAAGAAGAGGGACGTTATAAACAAACCGGTGGTGCTTTTTCAACACCTGATGAGATCAAGGCCATGGCGGTTAATAAGTACCATGAGTCGATGGTGGAATTATCACTTGAGTCTTTGAAAAGAGATAGTGTTGAGCAAAGAAACTTTAATGGGGTAACAATTGCTATAGGGCCAAAAAATTACAAATTATTAACTAAAAAATTAAATGAATTTAGAAAAGAAATAAATGAAATGACAACTAATGATGAAGAGGCAACTCAGGTTTATCAATTATGTGTAAATCTCTTTCCTCTTACAAAGGAGATTAATCCATGAAGTCTATCGGTCTTATTTTATTTAGCATTTGTGCAAATATCGTGTTCGCCGGTGGTGGAGTGGATGTTGGAAATGGTTCAAGTCTTGTTGCTAATTATGAAACAAGAGGAGTTGGTTCAGAGTTAGAGTTAAAAAACCATATTAAAGAACAAATTAGAGCTCTTAAAAACAAAGAAAATTTTAATTTTGAGTACGGAATTGAAGCTGGTGAGTGTGAAGACAGATCAATTGAAGAAGTAGAAATTGATGAGTTTTATGATGTGAGAAAAGGCAAAATTATTCCAGTTAAAAGATATAAAGGGATCATTCATATTAAACTTCAAAAATGCCAAAGACCTTATCTGATTGATGGTTACTTAAATTTTAGTGAGTAATAAAAAAGGGCCGCAAGCGACCCTTCAAGGAAAGGCACTTGGAAAGAACAACATATTATTCTCTCCGCATTTAATCTATAAAAAAGCCTAACTTATTAGTTAGGCTTTTTCGTTAACATATGTGAATTAACTTAATTATTTTTAATTTCTCTTAAGAGTCTTGATAAAGAAGGGGGCTGGATCCCTAAATAGGAAGCTAAATAAGTTTTAGGAATTCTGTTTATGTCGATTCTTTTGTTTTCCATGAATGTTGTTAACCGTTTTTTAGCATTAAATTGAACAAACTCAATTTCACGCTTAGTTTTAAACATATAGTTTCTTAATAAAACTTCGCGATAGATGTCATACCAAGTACGATCAGTGTTCATGTATTCTAAAAATTTATTGTATTTTACGGTGTAGATTTCACTGTCTTCAAGTGCTTGAACGGAAATCATGGCCCTTGAATTGTCTTCCCAGGTAAGGAAGAAGTCTAGGATAAAGGACTTTTCAGGAATAAAAGAAAACGTTTTTTCTTCTCCTTCGTGATCTGTTAGATAAATCCTAAAGATCCCAGAGCTAACAATAGCAACTTCATCGCAATGATCAAAGTGTTGAAAAAAATATTCACCTTTTTTGATCTTTTTTAATGTCATTAAAGACTCAATCGATTCCCAAGATCGTATTTCTGTCTTTGTGAGAGATTGAAAATACTCTTTGATATGGTCGTTTAATAATGCCATTTTAAAATCCTTAAAAAAATAATTAATAGATTATTTAATCTCTCAAGGAGCACAAAGTCTAGCAAAATACGACATTTTTTTAGTGAATATTAGATAGGTTTAAGGGTGACCTTAACTTTTTTACGTTTATTTTCACGTTGATAAAGTATGGTAATAGTATCACCTATCTTGTATTTTCCAAGTTCATGGTAGATGTCATCACGTGAATTCACTTCTTTACCGTTGATTTCAAGAATAATATCTCCAATATAAATTCTTCCAAAGCTATCACGCATCATGCCTTTTAATCCCGCATCATGGGCAGGTCCTTCTGGGTCTACAAAACTAAGTATGGCACCCTTGTCTCCCACATAGCGCTTGCGAATCTCTTCATCTAAAATTCCAACCCCAAGACCAGGGCGAATAACTTTACCGTGTTTTATTAATTGAGGAGCAATTCTTTTGACTGTATCGATAGGAACAGCAAATCCTAAGCCTGCAGAAGAGCCAGAACGGGAAACAATCATGGTATTCACTCCTATGAGTTTTCCTGAGGAATTTAACAGTGGCCCTCCTGAATTCCCTTGGTTAATGGCCGCATCAGTTTGAATCATATCGTGAATTTTAACCCCACCAATACCATCAATTTTTCGTCCTACAGCTGAAATAATTCCTTTTGTAAGGGAGTGATCAAAACCATAGGGGTTCCCCAGTGCCAGAGCAAGTTGTCCTACTTTTAAATCAGAAGAAGTTCCAATTGTAATAGGTTTTAAATTCTTAGGCATTGTTTCTAGTTTTAAAACAGCAATGTCTTGTTTAGGGGCCACTCCTACTACTTTGGCCTTGTATTGTTTTTTATCTTTATGGAAATTGACCATAAAGGAGTTTCCTCCCTGAACGACGTGAAAATTTGTAACAATATGTCCTTGGTCATCCCAAACAAAGCCAGTTCCTGTTCCTTGAGGCACTTCAACTCGTCCATAAAAAAAACTATCGGCATATTTAATATTGGCGACGTTGACAACAGAAGGGACTGTTTCTTGATAAATTTTAATGACACGGTTTTCAACTTCAAGCAAATCATCAGCATAAGTGTTGGGCAAATAAAGAAAATTAAAAAGGATAAATGATAGTGCTAAGATAATATTTTTCATGTATGATCCTCATGGTTTTGAATATTCACAATACGTATAATATTAAAAAAATGAATAATTTGCTAGATGAGCTAAGTCAAAACTTTGTCAAAATTGTGTAAAAGAGGAGTGGTTTTATGTCAGAAACATTTGAAATTGCAGTATATAATCGTTACACAGGCAAAGATGAAATAGAAAAAGTTTATGGGGCAAATGCTGTGAGATTTGCTTACAGTTCTAAGCTTGGTACTTTTTTAGGCCCTGTCATTGCAAGCAAACTTGTTTCTAAATTGTATGGATTTTCTCAAGATTCTGCTCATTCAGCAAAAAAAGTTCCGGATTTTATAAAAAATTTTCATATTGATATGAATGATTATGAGCCAGGGGCTTTTGCTGAAAAAAAGATAGAAGATTCGTATAAATCTTTTAACGAGTTTTTCATAAGAAAGTTTCGACGTGGAAAAAGAAGCTTTATTGCGACGGAAAATATTATGCCTGCTTTTTCAGAAGCTCGATATTTTGGCTATGAAGCAGTAGATGATTCGATCTCTCTTCCAGTTAAAGGAAAAATGCTTAGGGCCCAAGATTTAATTGGTGATAAAAATATTGCTAAGGATTTTGAGGGGGGGCCGTTGTTAATTGCTAGGTTATGCCCTGTTGATTACCACCGCTATCATTATCCTGATAATGGGAAAACTCTGAAAAGTTTTTACAGGCGGGGACAGTTGCATTCTGTTAATCCATTGGCGCTTAAATTAAGAAATGATATTTTTATTCAAAATGAACGGCGAATTTCAATCTTAGAAACTCAAAACTTTGGAAAACTTGCTTATATAGAAGTCGGAGCGACATGTGTAGGAAAAATAGTACAAAGCTTTGATGAAGGAACTCAATTCGAACGAGGTAGTGAAAAAGGCTATTTTTTATTTGGAGGGAGTACTGTTATTGTTTGTGGAGAGCCTCAAAAATGGAAACCCTGCCAAGATATTTTAGATAATACAAGGCAGGGAAAAGAAACTTATATCCATTTAGGAGATAAGGTTGCTACTGCTGGTGAGACTCTGGGAAAGACTCTGAGAGAAATTGAAGACTAAGTTTAAGTTCGTCGTTATAATTATCGATAGAATGTCTTAGGCGAACATATTTACCCTTATAAACGACTTTTTGTTTCCCCTGATTACAGCCTTCTTCAAGGCTTGGGCGAAGCCCTTTTGAGGCTTGTGAGTTTAATTTGTCTTTTAGGGTTAAAGTAATTTGTTTGTTAAGAGTATTTTGAAAATTCATTCTTGATAATTGAGAAAAGCTTATTTCTTCATCATCTAGACTTACTGAGATGAGGCTTTCTAGTTCGGATTGATTTAAAATCTTCCAGCTGGCATAAGGAGTTAAAACATCAAAATAACAAAAATCAATCCATGTATCTGTTCCTGAGCCGTTATTCTTGATTTTATATTCATATTTTTGTGTTCTTGTTTTATGAAAAGTTCTCTTAGCTTTAATAAGAGTTTTTATAGACGAAGCTTGTTTGAGTAAAAAAGAAAATGTGCGTTTAGAGTTATTAAAAGTAAAATCTTTTAATAACTTTTTTGAAGTTAAAAAATTCTTCTTTTTAAAGTTAAAAAGATAAGCTGTTTGTTTCTTGTTTGGAGTGTAATGAATATTTGCTCCTTGTTCAGTGGAAAGCAACCAATAGTTTTTTGCAGAGGCCAGTTCAGAGAAGTCGGACTGACTAAGCTCATATTGAGTTTGTAAAAAATTCTCAAGTAATTGTTGTTTTCCAAGCTCTTTTAAGGCTTGAGCAATCGTCAGTTTTTGCGAGATATAATACTCTTCAGTGTAATTTTCGTGATAGGAAAGGACTAAACGATAGCAATTTTTGAGAACAGATTCTTGCAATTCTTTATAAGTGATTTTTTGTCCAGCTTGGCTAAATTTATAATTGGTGAGTTCAAGCTGCAAACTGACCGAACCAGCGGCATTGGGTACAAAAACATGCTCTTCCTTTTCTTTTGTCGTTTGAATATCTAAAAATTTATTATTCTTATCTTTGAGAAGAAAATGGACTTGAGAAAAACCCGACTTAGTTTTAACCTTGATATGTTCGGTTGACTTCTCTGTAATTTCAAATTCATTTTTTAAAGAACTTGGAACATAAAGAGAAGAATAGGTGTTTTTTGGAGCCTTAAGTATTTTTAACAGGCTTTGCTTGCGGTTTTCAATCCTTTTGGCGATTGCTAGTGGCTGAGAGTTTCGGCTTAAGGAAATGACTTCATTTAGCTCAGGAATATTAGCAATAAAAGGCATCGGGTCTTGATCATTAGGAATGAAGTCTCCATCATAATCATTTTTATATGCTTGCGTTGCTGCTTTTTTAGAAACCATCTTTGGTGTTACTGGTGATGGACTTTTTTCTTCTTTGCCACAACTCGAAATAATAAGACTAAGAATTAATAATGTTGTTGCTGATTTTTTCATAATTTGCACTCCCCCAAAAGAAAACAGTTTTTTCTGTAAGATTATTATTTGTTTGATTAAGGCCATTTAAAAATGACTCGATATTATAAAGCATTCCATAAAAGAGTTTTTCATCTTTAGGTGAAAGGTACACCTTTCGCATTTTAAACTCTGCTTGAGATTTTTGTTTTAAGTTTAAGCAAGAATGAACGATTTCCGTTAATTCTGTCGTCACATTATTCAGGTTCGTTAACTCTTGCTTAAGTGCTGAGTTAAGTGAATTTAAACGATAGTAGTGATCTTCTTTGCGTACTAAACTTTTGATAATAAGATCAGATAGTGAGTGATTAACGATTTCTTGATTCAGACCTGTTGAGGTCATGATTTGTTCTTTTTTTAGTTGTTTATTAAGCAGAGACTCAAGAATCATCCGCTCAACGATTGTTAGGTTAAAACTCATTTTTAGCTCCTAGGCTAGCTCTGTTGTTGCTAACAGAGGTTTGGTATATTGTTTTTGTTGATAGTATTGAAGTTTTAATGACTGATTCATTTGTCCTATAAGAAGTTGTAGTCTTCTTTTTGAAAGTTTTAAAAGGCATTCATGAGTTAGTTCTAAAAAGTCATTTCTAGAAAAATGTGATTTTAAACATTTTTCAAAGGCCATATACTCCTTTAATTTCATTTCACTGCCGTTAAAAAGGCGAAAAACGCGAGTAATTTGAATTCCTGTTCTTGTCGAAATGTCTTTAAGAGTGTCTTTTGGAAATTCTTGTTTATAGAGTGTTAAAACCCTTGTTTGTAAATGATGCATGTTGCTCCTCCTATTTGATAAGGAGGTAGAGCAAACTTTGTGCCAACTTTTAAAAATTATTTTAACCGCCCGACTACGGTGGGGATAGAAGAGAAAACTCAAACTCACAGACAGAAGCTGTTATGATGTAAGTATTCTAAATTTCTAGATGTCTGAACAGAAAAACTTATTTCAAATTTGAAATTATATACTTCTAAAATAACTGCTGCCTAGCGCCTCAAGGAAATCCCT